>Ga0307434_1000579_pt1 | contig 23429 bp, 19 predicted proteins | sample SalMarWE160220MG_FD_202156 | JGI IMG/M metagenome (GOLD analysis project Ga0307434, IMG submission 202156) | Salt marsh sediment microbial communities from the Plum Island Ecosystem LTER, Massachusetts, United States - WE1603-220 | ecosystem: Environmental > Aquatic > Marine > Intertidal zone >... | reverse complement strand
TTTTTGCTTTTTTTCCGCTCTTATTAAAGGCTCTGAGCCTATTGGGTAGCTAATTTTCGTGATTCGAGAGCCGTTGCCCATTCGCAAATCGGTTTTTTTGCTTTCCCAGCCGGCTTTGTCGGCTAAGCAATAAGATGAGCAAAGAAGTATTAAAGCTAACGAAAGGCAAAATCCTGCTGAATATTTTTTGTTCATATAGTTATTACCTCTAATTGTTCGAACTATTGTATTATACCATAAAAATGCGGCTTTCGTGCGTTTAAAAAGGTGAACCGAGTTAAAGGATTGCATTTAGGGCTTAGGTGTTTACTTTGGTGGTTTTTGAGGGTAATATGATAAAAGGCTTTTTTGTCCCTGTAGCCCAATTGGACAGAGCGTCGGCCTCCGGAGCCGAAGGTTAGAGGTTCGAATCCTCTCAGGGACGTTTGTTTAACTTATTTGGATACCCAATCCCTGTTGATTTTATCGAAGCTCTTTTTTCCGGGCTCAATGCCCTGATTATGGGAGCCGAGATCGATTTTTCAGGTTTATTTCCAGCGTGCTGGAAATAACTTGATGTCTCCCATAACTTAAGGCTTTAACATGTGCCACTTCTGCTGACGGGAAACAAATAATTTTTCCAGTTTTTCCCAAGATTTTATAAGTAATATTGAATCGTCTGGTGATGGCCGGAGAAGGCAGTAAAGGCATTAGTTTGGCAGTCGTTAGGATAGAGGAAATTACCTTCGAAACAGGACAAAAATGAGACTGAGAAGCTGCCGGCTGTCTATGGGCTGCGAATATTAATTTTGCATTATCGTAATAATCGAATATAATACTAATATTGAATTAACACGATGTTTATATACTCATTCCTGTCCGGACGCAGGATTCGTAAAGCTCACTGGAGGTGGCACTTTCTTAACGAGTATTATATAAAAAAAGAGACTGAACAGTGGTTTCGTGTCCTTTATGTAAATGCGAAAATGATGACGATGCCAAAGTATGTGTAAATTGTGGCAGGCCGATGCTGCGGTACAACAGTCTGTGCGGTATGCCGATACTTGGCGGCAGCAGCCAAAACCAGGTGCTGAACAGACGATATATCATCGAGCAGCAACTCAGCGAAGACAGTACGGGGTGCACGTATAAGGCAGAAGATGCCGTAGATAATACAAAGGTTCTTATCAGAGTATTACCTTTATCCGTATCATTAAATTCCAGGCAGATTAAACAGCTTAAAGAATCCGCAGGAACAATTGCGTCATTATCGAATCCGAATATAAACGGCCCCAAATCGTTTGAAGTAAGCGGAAAAGTCAGATATTTTGTTTATGAATATTCGGAACAAGCCAGGCAGGAAAGCAGCGATATTGTTGAGCAAATCAAGAATGAAGCCGCTGAAAGAATTGCTTCTGAGGTTTCCGCGAGAAATAAGATAGAGGCCGAACTTCAACATTATAAAAATACACTCGAAGAACTAAAAGCCGAAGCTGCAGAGAAAACAGCTTCTGAGGTTTCAGCGAGAAATAAGGCAGAGGCCGAGCTTCAACATTATAAAAACACAATCGAAGAACTAAAGGCCAAAGCTGCAGAGAAAACAGTTTCTGAGGTTTCCGCGAGAAATAAGGCAGAGGCCGAACTTCAACATTATAAAAATACACTCGAAGAGTTAGAGGCTGAAGCTGAAAAAGAAAAACAAGGACATTCAGAATTATTGAGCCAGATTACCAACCAGGTAGAGCAACAGCGGGCCAATTATGGAGAAACGATAAAGCAGCTCAACGCGGAAATCGCGGAACATAAAAGGGAACTTGATGTTGCTTTGGCTCAGGCTGAGCAAAAGATAGAGGCGATTACACAAGAAAACCAGGAAGCTTTGAATCGCAACAGAGAAAATGGAGAAGCTTTAGAACAGCTTAGGGAAGCCTTGAAACATGAGCAACAGGAACATACCTCGCAGCTAAGGCAGGCAGAACAAAAGCTCCAGGCTGAAACAATAGCCATGACCGAAGCAGAGAAGCAGTGTGCCGCCTATGAAGCAAAATTAAGACAGCTCGAAGAAAAGATTGTTGAACAAGTCGCTGAAATACAGAGCAGGATTTTAATTGAAACGCAGGCAAGAGAACAGACTGATGAAAAGAAAGCTGCTTATGAGCAAACAATAGAAAATCTTGTAAAGAAGTTAGCTGAGCAAGAGGTTAGTTTGACTGCCGCATTGGACGAGGCAGAAAGAAAGCACGCAACCGAAACGGAGGCCAGAAAGCAGGCAACCGAAACGGAGGCCAGAAAGCAGGCTGAACAGCAAAAAGCTGCTGGTGAGAAAAAAATAGAAAAGCTCGAAGCAGAAGCGGCCGAGCAGAAAAATAAGTTTGCCGCGCTATTAGATGAACTTGAGCAAAAGCTTGAAAACCAGACACAAGCCAACCAGCAGGTTGAGGCCAAACAGGCTTCTTATGAAGATACAATAGAGAAGCTTAAAAAGCAGATGGCCGCGGAACAGGAAAAACATACTGAAGCATTTCAGCAGGCAGAAAGGAAGATTATAGAAGTATCCGTTGCTTTGAGGCAGACGGATAATAAGATAAAGGTATTGACCGGGGAAAAAGAAAAAACCTTACGGCAAAGCAAAGAATATCAGGAAGCTTTAGAGAAAGCCAAGGCGGAGGCCGAACAGCAGCAAAAGAAATCCGCTAAACAGTTGGACAAGGCAAAATGGAAGATTGGCGCACTGACCGCGGAAATAGAAAAGTTATCGAAGAAAGACAGGAAAAAGAAAAAAGCTGAAATTGAGGCAAGTCCTGTTTCAAGGTTTAGGATTTCTGCATTAGCTTTTGTTTTGACTTTGGTCGTAGGTGTTATATGCGGTATAGGGGCAGGTTATTTGTATACAAATTATGAAAAGAAAGATAAACATTTTATCAAACGATGGATGGCTACATCATCCTCGGCAATACAGGGTAAAGATGAAACGGCACTCGATGCGAACATTCCACCAACTGCCGATGATATTACCCGCGCGGATAGCGAAAGAACGGCTGAACATAAAGAACAGCCTGAACAGAATTTATCAGCTCAAAAGGTATTAACGCGGATTCAGGACTCGGTAAACGAGCAGCAGTACGAGGCAGCCTTACAAAAAAAGTTTAACTATATCAGACACTCCTCATCTTTTGAATCGACCGAAGAGGCGGCTAAGGACACTCAAAAGGAAGCCGGCCCGCAGGAAACGGCAAAATCGGCAGCTATTAACGAACAGAGAGAAGAGCCTTTAAGTGCCGAGCAGTTATATCTCAAAGCTGCAGAAGTCGGAGACGGCTATGCGATGTATAAGCTCAGCGAGGCTTATCTTAAAGGAACGGGAGCGGATAAGAATATTGAAAAAGCTATCGAATGGTTCGAAAAAGCGGCTAATGCAAATAATAGTAACGCGATGTTTGAGCTTGGCCTAATGTACTATGCGGGAGAATACGTGAAGAAAGATTACAGCAAGGCCCTTGAATTCTTTGTTAATTCTGCACAGGCGGGAAACAAGATAGCAATGTATAACGCAGGAAGAATGTATCATGAAGGCAGCGGCGTGGATGCAAACGGCATCGAGGCTGTCCAATGGTATGAAAAGGCGGCACAGCACGGAATGGCCAGGGCAATGAATCAACTGGCGCAAATGTATTATACCGGTGACATTTTCAAACAGGATTACGCAAAAGCTGCAGAGTATTATCAGCAGGCGGCACAAGCGGGAGATTTGAAAGCAATGTATAATCTGGCAGTATTATATCACGCCGGAGTAGGTATTGAAAAAGACGTTCGTAAAGCAATGCTGTGGTTTATAAAGGCCGCCAGCGGAGGCGACCCTGACTCGATGTATCAGCTTGGGGCGCTTTTCGAAAGCGGCGTCGGCATTGAAAAAGACCTTAAAAAAGCTGTCTATTGGTACCAGTCTGCGGCAAGGGCAGGCCAAGAGAGCGCTAAAAGACAACTCGTAAGAATGGGTAAGACCTGGTAAGTAAATCATACACACAAGACCTGTTTTTTGAATCAACAGCTTTTAATCTATTGGGATTTAGCAATACGCTCAACCTGGTCAAGGTAATTCTGAACATTTTTACGGTCTTTTATTTGCTGAGCAAGTTTCAGCAGCGGTAATGCTGTTGCGCAAACTAATCTGGATTTGATGTACGCCAAAGGACAAGGTGTTCCTAAGGATTACAAACAAGCTGCAAATTTGTTTACACTTGCCGCCGAACATGTTCTGACCCCGTATTATGTACCACACTTGATTAGAGAGTTATCCACCCGTCCTGTCGTGTGTTGCTGGAGCTGAGCCGCAGGCGAAGCGGAAGCAATACACGACGCCGCAAATCCGGCAGGGGTCATATAGCCCAAGCCGCTGTGCGGACGATGATTATTATACTCCAGCCGCCAGCTCTCCACAATAACCGTTGCCTCCTTCACCGAATAAAACACCTCACGATTTAAAATCTCATCACGCAACTTGCCGTTAAAAGACTCAATGTAGCCGTTCTCCCAGGGACTTCCCGGCTCAATGTAAAGCGTCCCAACCTGCTTTTGCCGCAGCCATTTCCTGACAGCATCGGCTATAAACTCCGGCCAGTTATCACTGCGGATATACTTTGGAACGCCGCGAACCATAAACAAATATTCCAGCACACTGATTACATTCTTCGCCTTAATAGATCGGCCAACCTCTATCGCCGGTGACTCACGTGTAAACTCATCCAGGACCGTCAACAGCTTTAAGCTCCGGCCGTCCTCCGTCTGATCACTCATAAAATCATATGTCCATACATGATTGGGATATTGGGCCTTTTTCACTGAACAGCTATTGTCACTGCTGCTCTTTGATTTCCTGAATTTTCGTCTGTAAGGCACTTGCAAGGCCTCCTTTTGCCATATTCTCTGAACGTGTTTGTGATTGATAATCCGGCCGTCCTGACGCAGCTTGGCTGTAATCATACGATAGCCGTAACGTTTATGTTTTCTCGCAAGTGTCTTTATCTGTGTCACCAAAGCCTTGTCCTTATCCGGCTGTTTCGGTTTATAACGCTGTGTCATTCTTGACTGACCAATTACCTTGCACGCCCGACGTTCGGAAACTTCTGTTTGTTCTTTTATCTGTTTGACTGCTCTGCGCTTCCCTGCCGGGCTCAGTAGTTTCCCGATAGCGCTTCTTTGAGAATGGCTTTATCAAGAGCCTGGTCTGCAACCAGCTTTTTGAGACGGGCATTTTCCTTTTGCAAACTCTTGAGCTGTTTTACCTGGTCGAGCTTCATCTGGCCGTACTGCTTTCGCCAGTTGTAATAGGTGGCATCGCTTATCTGCATTTCTCTGCATGCGTTGCCGACGTTGCTTCCCTGACTTACTTTAGCGTCGATTTCCCGAAGCATTTTTACGATTTGCTCCGGCCTGTGAAATTTCCGTTTCATTTGAGTACCCTTTCATTGATTAATAATATACTCGTTTTGTCGGATACTCTCTAATTAAAACTGGTACAGTTTTCGGGGGTCAGGTCATTGCAGATCGCTGGCGTATGGGTTATAATCATTACCGGCCGCACAACAGCCTGGATTATATGGCCCCGGCTGCATTTGCGGCGAGTTGTCTTGAGCAAGGCTCCGCTGCGCTCCGCCTTGCACAAGACAGGGAGAATATGTGTGATATACTCTCATAACAACTGGTACATAAAACAGGGACAAGCCGGTATTCAGCAATGATTAATAGAATACACAAATTTGCTTAACAGTCGAAATCCAAAAAAGAAAGGTGGAATTTATGACTAAGGGTAACATTATTCTAATGCAATTAATTTTAGGTGTGACTTGTGTAATAGCAGCAGAAGATTGGCAAAATCAACATGTTTTACATATCAATACTGTCAAGCCGCACGCACATATGGCGGTGTACGAAGAAAAAGCTGATGCGGTGAAAATGGCCCCTGAGCTTTCTTCCCGGATGCAACTGCTCAACGGTGACTGGAAATTCCACTGGGTCCCCAGCCCGGCCGAGAGAACAAAAGATTTTTACAGAACGGATTTTGATGACGGCGATTGGAAAACCATTCCTGTTCCGTCAAACTGGCAAGTTGAGGGTTATGGTGTGCCGATTTATACGAATGTCACCTATCCTTTCAACAACAATAATCCCCCTCGCATCATGGACCCGGTGCGGGGTGATTATACCAAAAGAAAGCTGCCTAATCCGGTGGGCAGTTATCGGTATGAATTCCAGGTACCGAAGGACTGGGATGGAATGCAGGTATTTCTGAAGTTCGAAGGCGTCCAGAGCGCATTTTATCTGTGGGTCAACGGTCAAAAGGTTGGCTATTCACAGGGCAGCATGACCCCGGCGGAATTCGATATTACCACCTACGTCAAACCCGGGGCAAATTTATTGGCTGCCGAAGTGTATCGCTGGAGCGATGGCAGTTATCTGGAGGATCAGGACTTTTGGCGGCTCAGCGGTATCTATCGTGATGTGGTTCTTTATGCACAACCGAGACAGGCTATCCGCGACTTTTTTATTCTACCGCACCTGGATAAAACATACACAAAAGGTAAGTTGGACATTTCTGTTTCGGTCAATAACGCCTCGTCTAACGATGAAAAAGTGGAAATTGAAGCGACGTTGTTCGATGCAAATCAGAAAAAGGTTAAGACCGTTTCCGGAACAGCTTCCGTCAAACTCGACAGCACAAAAAGCTTGTCGCTGGAGCTGGATGCCGGGACGGTCAATACTTGGTCAGCGGAAACACCGTACTTTTACACTCTGGTGATTACCAGTTCGGCTGGAGAATCGACCTCCTGCAAGGTGGGTTTCCGTACGATTGAGATTGCCGACCAGCAGGTGTTGGTCAATGGGCATCCTGTAGAATTTCTGGGTGTCAATCGTCACGAAATTGATCCTGACAGGGGGCGGGTTATGACTGAGGAAACGATGGTCAAAGATATCCTGATCATGAAACGTAACAACATCAATGTCGTACGTACCTGTCATTACCCGGATACTCCTCGATGGTATGAGTTATGCGACCAATACGGTATATATGTCATGGATGAGGCTAATGTCGAATCGCACGGGATGGGTTTTGGTAACAGGTCGCTGAGCCGTGATCCAGACTGGCGGGCGGCTCAAATTGACCGTGGGGTGCGCATGGTGCATCGCGATAAGAACCATCCGTGTATTATTTTCTGGTCGATGGGAAATGAAGCCGGAGGCGGCGATAACTTTAAGTACCAGCGGGAAGCGATGCTCGCGATAGATTCGTCACGTCCTGTTCATTACCAGGGCAATAGCAGGTTTGGTGATATCAATAGTGGTATGTATTGGGACCTGCAGGGATTGAGAAATTATGCAAGAGGAAATCCGGAGAAACCCTTCTTCCACTGTGAATATTCTCATTCGATGGGCAATGCTCTGGGCAATCTGAAGGAGTATGTGGAACTGTACCGCAGCGAAAAATCACTCATCGGCGGTTGTATCTGGGACTTTGTCGACCAGGGCCTTCGTGCGAAGTATGGCAATGATGGTCGCACCGCCGTTGTAGCTCCGTTTGGAGGTGGTGTAGAAGCCGGTGATAAGTACTTTTTTGCCTACGGCGGCAGTTTCGGCGACCGGCCCAACGACGGCAACTTCTGTGTCAACGGTGTGGTTACTTCGGACCGGCGAAACACCGCTAAACTGCATGAGGTCAAATATCTGTATCAGTCCATCTGGGCGGACGTGATCGATGCGGCGGCGGGCAAAATCCTTATCCGCAATGAGTATGACTTCATCAATTTGGACCAGTTTACCTGCGATTGGGAGCTGACCGCTGAGGGCAAAGTGATTCAGTCCGGCCGACTCAAAACCGGTTCAATCCCCGCGGCAACATCCAAAGAAGTTACGATACCATTTAAGCCCGTCACCCCGCAGCCCGGTGTTGAGTACTTTGTGAACTTGAGCTGGAAACTGGCACAGGATACGCTATATGCCGAAAAAGGATTTGAGCAGGCGTATTACCAGTTTCAATTGCCTATAACCACTCCGAAGGAATGGATGGCCAAAAGTGCGGCGCCTAAAGTTGAAACGCTTGCCGATGGCATAAGGGTTTCGGCCGGTCCGACGGAGGTCGTCTTCAGCAAAACAACAGGCAGTATTGCCGGCCTGAAACTGAACGGCAAGGCAATCATTACTGATGCGGCTGGTGGGCCGGTTTGCTCTATCTATCGTACCCCGGGTGATAATGACAGATTCGGATGGAGAGGCCTGGATACCTTCGTTCCGGAAGTGACCGATTTTGATGTGCAGATGATTAATGACGTTTGTGTAATTACGACATATTGTAAGTACAGCTCGTCCGGAGCCGGAGAATATTACGTGTTGTCACGATGGTGTGTTGACGGCAATGGAGTGATCGTTTCTGACAACAGTATTGATCTGGCAGAAGGTCCTGCTGTATTGCCGCGTGTGGGTTTTGATATGAAGATAGCTCCTGACCTGACGAAAGTTGAATATTACGGCCGCGGGCCGTTCGAAAACTATGTAGATCGCAAGGCCGCTGCCAATATCGGACTGTATCAAACCACTGTTAAGCAGATGTATGAATTTTATCAAAAGCCGCAATTCTGCGGTAACCGTTCGGATGTTCGCTGGGCGGCTCTGAGCGATGAATCCGGTAAAGGTGTTCTGTTTGTGGCTTCGGACCGGATGGATTTCGGGGCATTGGAATTTACCCAACAGGAGCTGGCCTCCAAAAAGTATCCTTGTGACTTGATTCCCGACGGCAAAATCGTTGTCAGTCTTAATGCGGGTCTGACCGGTCTGGGTGGGGCCAGTTGTGGGCCGGCGACACTTGAACAATACCGGTTAAAACCCGGCCAATACTGTTTTCGTTATCGCATTCAGCCCTATGACGGAGCTGTCGATACATCTGTTCGACAGCGTTTTTATATGACCGAATCGCCGAGATTCGAAAACACTCGCGCCGATAAACTCGAATTGCTTTGCGACGACCCGGAGGTGAAATTGGATGTGGCGTATGATACCCCCAACCAGTTTAAACCATACGATAAAAGCAGTGCTGTCACTCGTGGCGGAAGAATCTTTGTCAGGGCATATAAAGATGGATTTATCCCGGTTTTGACTATGATATATTTTACCCCTCAAGTGGACCGCAGCGGCTGGACTGTCAGCACTAACAGCGAGGAAAGCGGTGATTTTGGGAAAAACGCCATCGATGGCAATCGCAGTACTATCTGGCACACGCGCTGGCGGCAAAACGTTACCGAACATCCGCATTTCATACAGGTGGACATGAAAAAGACGATGAAACTTAAGGGTTTTACCTATCTTCCCCGTCAGGACAATAATTCTAATGGCAATATCCGCGAATATGAATTTTATATCAGTATGGACGGTGAAAAATGGGATAAAGCCGCATCCGGGCTTTTCGGTCGAGGCTCCGGTCTGCATACGGTCGAATTTAAGAGCGAAGTTCCCGCGCGGTATTTTAAGCTTGTTTCACTATCCGAGATTCATGGTGCGAAGTTTACCAGCGCCAGCGAAATCAATGTTCTGGCGGCCCCATAGGAGATACGATGAAAAGATATTTTTAAGAAACATTAAAATGAACGCCTCTATAATAAATTCTTTTAAGCCACCTGCTTTAAATCAGGTCATTATGGCTGAGAACATCAGGCCTCGGCAAGGTCATTGGCGGCGGTCAGCCCGGCAGGGCCCGCTCTGATTATGGCCACCTTTTGCACGTCATCCGAAGGCCCAGAGCCTTGGCGCAATACGGCCCGGCTCATAATAGCCAACCATCAAAAGACCATATACCGTGCCGATAAGTCCAAGAGCTATAGTAATTGGGATATAGGACTTAAAAAATGGAAAATTTTCTGATATCCCATGTGATCTTGCGAAAAATAGCAATCTTTCTAATCCCACAGTAATAAGGACAAGCCCAAAAAACGGTATGAAAGTTGAAATCGTCGAAAAGTCAACGCTGGCCCAGTCGAGCCATGATATTAGACCGTGATACACTTGTCTGTGCTCAGTATCAGGACTCCACTGAAGAGCTATGCAAATATTATTTATCCATGCCAGACCAGCAAATACCGCTAAAAAAGCAAATAAAATCACAAGCGCCATAATTAACTTTTTCATTTTGAATCTCCTTTCTTTTGACTAAACGTCAATTCTCAGCTAATAAAATTTTAATTCCTTTACAGTAATAAGAATCGTTTTATATGAACGTACAGGTTGCTATCTCGTATCCTTAAATAAGCACTTCCAAAATGTCTTGCGAGCTTTCTTCTGCTTTATTTTCAATGAGCTCGATGGTTTCTCTAAGCTTTGGTTTCCAAAAATTCCTGTCAGCGATTTTTCTTAAATTGAAATAGAATCCTAAAATAATTTTATATAACGGAAAAATTTCCAAATCCTGTAAAGCTTCCGTAGTACTCAAAAATTCCGAAAAAATAATATTGAGATTCGAGAAGCTTTCTTTGGCTTTTTCCTCCAGCCGGGCAAAGTTCGTGAATTTTGACAGGGAAATGGCTCTCAATAGCTCCGTTAAGGGCTGGTTTATGTAAATGTGCTCGAAAAAATCAATTACATATTTACTGTCATTGTATAGAGTAGTTTTAACTTTGTATAAATCTGAACCAAGAATAAAACCAAGCAGTTCCATCGCCGAGCGGAAGTTATCCAGTTTGAACACATCGGAGACGTGAAATGCAAGCCTTTGGTCCTCATACCAGGCAGCCTTCAAAACAAGTGTTCCTATGGCCTCAAGTATATTATTGCATTCCTCATCCACATCAATTGCCGCTTTGCTGGACTGGATGTACTCATACAGCCTTTCACGGAAAATGGACAGCCGTAAAAAAAGTCGGGATCTCCCATTGCGTGACAGCATCACAAATCTTGAGTCGGGGAAAAAACAGTTGCGCGGCGACAGATAAAGTTCATCCAATAATATATCCGGCCCATCCCATTGATGCGAGATTGTACAGATAAGATAGCACGGGAATTGGTCCGTCATCGAATTTACCTCAAAATGCAGGTCATCGCATAAATCATACAAGGCAGCTTGGAGCATAGCTGGGTTTGTCAAAGTGAAAGTTTTTTTTGTATTTCGATCCGCTCAGACAAAATTTTATTGAGCTCCTGCAAGTCACCAATACAGCCACCTCCGCCACGAAATTTCTCAGCCATGGTATCCACGCGTTTAAAGCTGTGTATAAGAGGCATCAGCTTTTCCATAAGTTCTGTACGAGTAAGATTCCTTTTATCGCCGTAGTTGAACACCCATGGCCAATTCCATGAGTTTTTTTGTTTACTTCTTTTTTTCTTACGTCTGCCCATAAAAAAATCTCCTTTTTGCGCGTTTATTGCAAACCAACTGGTTAACATGTTGTGCGATTCGCTCGGCAATAGATACCGGCTTGGCAAGTTCGGTTGCAGGAATAGATATAGTATAGTCTGCTTCCGGCACATCCACTTTGAAACCACCGAGAACTATGAATGAATATGTCAGGCCATAATCCTCTCGCAGTTTCTTCACCATGGACTTAACCTCAGATATGGGACTGTTGAATTTCCCGTCTGTAACATTGATTACATGAATGAACTGTTCACGCTTCCTCACATCTAGGGACTCTTGTAAAATATAAGAGATGCTCAACACATCGTTATTACCCCCCTGTCCTTTGGGAGCCAAGCTTGCAACAAGTGCCGCAGCGTCGTACAGCCCGGCATAACGTATCTTGCCCGGATGGTAAAGCCATTGAACTAGAGGTCCGCTGCGGTCCGAAGAGTAATCCGCCGCAATTATGTCAATTCGTGCCATATGCCTCGTACGCAGAAAAGCAGCAGTGAGTATTTGTCCGGCGAATGTAGTTTCAACGGTATTGGACGAAGAACCATCTTTGGTTATAACAACCAGAGGTCGACCATGATAGTCATTAACATCTTCCTCATTCCACCTGCGGTTAATCAATTGTGATGTTCCAAGCTTGTAAAGGCGGCTATGGTCGAGATTTCCTCGATTTTGATATCGCTCCATAGCCTTTTGCTTCCGCTGACCAAACTACCTAAAACGCCGCAGTTGCTTTTCGATAATAACAGAACTATTTATGATTTTTCTACTGCCTGACTATTCTTTGACCTAGGCAGAATCTTTTCGTGTATATATCCTTCCCGCTCACATCCAAATAACCAGGTCTTACGCCTCGTTTTGTCGATCTCCTGCTCGACAACGCCCGGCTTGAATAGCGAACGCCGGATTTCATTTGAGACTTCGTCCACTCGTGGGTCCCCCCAATGCCCTTTCCCTGCAACCTTTTTGAGCGTCTCGTTGGTAACTGCAAGAAGTTGTTGAACCTCCGGAACAGGCCTTGGAACAGCCTTTGGGTTGGATACCTTATCGTCTTTATTATTTTGAGGTACTGTCCGTATTAATCTTTCTTCATCGTCGACGGAAGGAGGAAAAACTTCATCCAAACCTTTGAGGGGTATCGATTTATCGGCTTGTGAAATAGGCTTTCGCTTTGTTATCGGGACTCGTCTGGAATCTAAAAGCTTCCTCTTGAGGTGCTGCACTTTTATCGGCGGGCGGTCTTGAGGAATCGTCGGTTGTTTTCTTTGAACCTCAGGCAAAAAATCAAGCAATGCTTCCATCAATTCTCTCGCAAGTATATCTGAATGATTCAATAGCTCGGCTGCTGTGATGTCAACCAGGTTCTTTTCATATTTCCTGCAAGCAGGAGCTAAAGAAGTCAATATTTTGTGTGTTAATGGATGGATTCTTTCCCTTATCTCCTCTCGGCATATCAATGCGTAAACTAAATCACCGAGAATACATGCTGCAAAAATAACGTCACGTAACCTGTCAAATCTAAAATCCAGCATTGCCACAGTGAATAGGCGGTATGCTTCAACAACGGTCATCTCCTCAAAATGTACTAAGTGATCAAGACAGACCCGGTTACTGACTGCCTCAGCAACATAAGAAACTGTTTTGGAAAGAGCTTGTGAATCAAGCTTATTTTTAAAGTTTCATGGTACTGTCCCCAACAAAGCTAATGTTCTATTCCCCATTGGAAAATGCGCGTTAGATTCCGCAACTGCACTCAGTCCGATACACGCCCTAGCAGCAGGATAATCAGGGTACTGAGTATACAAAGGTGCTTTCTGGGGCCTAGTCTTACATTCCGAGTCCTTTACCTAACGAGACAAAACACAAGCTGCTGCCCGAAGCTGGTAGTTAAAGATATCATCAAGTAGCATATCCTCTGCCTGTATTCTGCGTGAATAGGGTGCTGAATGCCTGTTCGCATCGGCGATTGAGACAGGACGCCATGATTTTTGGTATTTTTCGCTGCTATAATAAAAAGACATAACATCCTCGTAATTAGATTACGCCTACAGCTTCTCCCGCAGGAGTGTTGGTCTTAATCCGAATACCAAAACTATGGGCGTAAATATTTTCAACTTCTTCGTTATCTTCGTCGCGAATATGTCCAAGTAACGTATTAAAAACTATGATCCTGCTATTGAGCGGCAGCCGGCTCATGGCTCTCAACAAATCGACTTCCGCATCAATAGTCGGCGGAAGAATGTTGTTTAGTAATCCTTCACGTTGTTTTTCGCGGATTGCTGCTACAAGGCTGACTACCTGTCGAATACTTTCCGGTTTCGCCGAAGGCCCTCATATAGTTATTAGAGGCGACGCCGTCGGTATCCACGGCAACGTTGTAATCCATATTTTCGGCTTTGGCCTTTACGAACGGCTGAACCGTGCTTACAGGCTCATTCGAGATGCCGATGACAGTGACGGATTTATCCTTATATTTTTTCTGCAGCTCGGTAAGATGGGGAATGGTGTACCTGCAGGGAGGACACCAGGTAGCCCAGAACTCAACGACATAAACGGTGCCTTTTTTTATTTCGACGGGCCCGCCTTTTATCCAGGTCAGTCCTGTAATTTTCGGGGCCGGCCCTCCGAGCGAGGGTCTTGTTCGTTCAGCGGATTTACTCTGTGCAAAGCAAATCAGGACGAAAATAACCAACATAAGAAATAGATTGCGAAATTTCATAAAACCTCCGGAAAAGTTTTTAATTTTCTTACAGCCCATCAAAACAAGGGCTCGATTTTTGATAAAAGCCATTGCATCAATCAAGTCAAGGCAGATTAAAGATTTACATCACAGACAAGATACCAGATTTAGCCGTCGTTTACAAGAAGAGTAACTCTCGGGATTACCCTGTTCGAAAAGCATCTTCCCCGAATCTTAACCGCTTTAATCGTGCAAATTTCTGCAAGCCGTCCGGCAAGCGATAGTAAACAAACTTTGTGTATTTGCGAAACCGGCTTGTAGATGAAAAGAATCTGCTAACCAATTGGCTGCTTCGCTATAATATCCAGGTCAAAGAATCCATCGCCGGCATCGATGAGACGATTTGTATGATAGTCTTTAACGGTGAGTATTTGACGGTGAGAGGGAAACTCTATATTATTGTCATTATGATGCCTTCGTTAATGTTGTGGCTCTTTCAAATATTGATGGTGAGATTGAGGAAAATCGGGTCCACATAAATAGGTAAACGTCCCCTATTTATCTATTTATCAGGGCAGTAATCCGTGATGCAACCAGTGATGAAGCGCGGGGTCTTAAGCAGGAAAATACGGACCTCAAGAAAGCTGTAGCCGAATTGATCCTCGAAGTTCAGCGATATAAAAAAAGTCTGGGCATGTAAGCGAGGGAGGTATCAGAGGATGAGCAGAAATGAAAAGATGAAATTCATACGCCTTGTGGGAAAAGATTTTGGTGATTACCTGGAGGCTAAGGGAATAGGCCATATATTTGCATCGCCTTATCATCCTCAGACCAACGGCAAGATCGAAAGGTTCCATCGGTCTATCAAAGAACAGGTATTTTTGCATGTCTGGGAACTGCCGGAAGAACTTGGAAGGGAAATTTCCAGGTTTGTTAATTGGTACAATACCAGCAGGTATCATGAGGCTATTGGCAATGTTACACCGGATGATGTTTATTATGGCAGGCGTGAGAAGATACTCGAAAAACGTTCTGAACTAAAAGAGAAAACAATACTTGAAGGAAAAAAGTGTAATGGTAAAATCATTGAAATGGAGTTGAGATCGTCTCCTGATTTAGAGGCTTAATTGTATCATTTTTGCTGAAGACGTACAATTCCCAGAAGAAAAACTGGTATTCAGAGGGATTTGCCATTGTGGCCAGAAACAATTAATGCTCTAAAAGCGGTTTCCAAGAAAGGAAAGTTTGTATTCTATACTGTCAGAGGAAATCAGTTTGTCCGCAATGTATTGAAGACAGATGACAATGGCCAAGAGAAATATTCTCCGTTAAATTCGATTACAACAAAGTTTTCAAGGCTGCTTAAAAGATCAGGATTAAATGCTCCCAAGGGAACGGGCTTTTACACGCTTCGGAGAACAGCCGCCACAATGGCTGCTCGATCTGGTGATCCTTTCGCAGTTCAACGGCTCCTTGGGCACGCAAATTTACTGATGGCCACACGATATGTGCAGGATGTTTCAGTACAAACGGACAAAATTATTAAAGATAGTAGAAATTACCTAATTCAAGTGAAAACATGAAGTTATTACAAGGTTTTATGGAATTGTAAGCGGCATGTAAACCGGAATTCTCTATCTCTCACAGAGCATTTTATGAATTCCCTCTGCTGCTATCTTAGCATCGGCAATGGCAGTAACCGCATCTAAATTCAGATTTACTATGTCGCCGCCGGCAAACACCTTGGGGATTGTGGTCGTACCGTTGTCGTCGACCTTCACTTTTCTTTGGGTTGTAAATTGAAGCTTTTCAAAGAGCTTCTTAGGTATGAATGAAAAGTCGGGGGCCTGGCCAATGGCTTCAATTATCATATCCCCATCCAGGAACATCTGCTTTTCTTCATAAAAAGTGGGGCTGAATTTGCCCTGTTCATCAAATACCGATTTAACTTTCACGCATGAAAGTCCTTTTATTCTGCCATTTTCAACTTTAACTTCTTTTGGTCCCCACCCAGGAATAAATTGAATTCCTTCTTCCTTTGCTTCTTCAATTTCGTCCCTTGTTGCAGGCAGCTCGTCCCAGTCTTCCAGAGATACCGTTTTAGTTACTACCTCTTCGTTAGGATATTGCATACATTGCAAGCGCAGAGCCTCTCTGGCTACATCCATAGCCACGTTTCCACCGCCGATGACAATTATCTCTTTACCTACTTTATTTCCTGAACCAATCTTATTCTGTTGCAGGAAAGGAAGGGCCAGGTGGGCTTTATCAATGTTTTTGACCTTTGTGGAACGGCTCACTGTTGTTCCTATGCCAAGATAGATTGCGTCATATTCTTTTAGAATATCCTCAAATAAAATGTTTTTGCCAACGGTAGTATTAAATCTGAATTCAACTCCCAGAGAAGCAATGTAGTTTACATCTTTATCTATCGCCTCAAGGGGTAATCTGTAAAGGGGCGGGCCTATACGTATCATTCCGCCGCCGCTGGGTAAAGAATCAAATACAACTACCTTATGACCTTTCAAGGTGAGAAAATAAGCTAAAGATAAACCGCTTGGCCCTGCACCTATAACTGCAATTTTCCTTCCGGTAGGTTCAGCGGCTCGCAGTTCTAAAGCGGTTTTGTAATCCTTAATAGAGTCCGCAACAAATCTCTTCAGCCATCTTATAGCCAGCGATTCTCCTCGTATACTCAAAGAGCAAGCTGTTTCACAATGCTTCATACATATTCTTCCACAGATTGAAGGTATCGGATTATCCTCAAATATTTTATTTAGAGATTCACTAGGTTTGTCCTCGTAGATAGCCCTGATATAATCGGAAATCTTCAGATGTGCCGGGCAGGCATCCTCGCATAACTTACATTCTAGGCAGCGGGAAGCTTCGGCTTTAGCTTCTTCTTTGCTGTAACCTATAACCTGTTCAATAAAGGATAGTTTCCTTTCCTCAGGCGGAACCTCAGGCATAGACACGCGCTGCGGCTCAAATAAAGAATATTCAATATCAGAGATAAATCCTTCGTAGTTTTCTTTGCGGTGAACCAGACTTGCTTTAAGAATAGAATACTGCTCGGAACCGAGGAAATGCTCTTTATCTGACTTTTCGTCCTTCGGCAAAAAGCTAAAGGTATCCGTATCAAAGTGAATATGAAAATAATCTCTGGACAATCTAAGAGAAGCAGGAGGGCAAATATCTATACATAAGCCGCAAAAACAACATCTGCCATAGTCAAGCTTGGGCCGCTCGTTCTTTTCGCCTGGCTTCGGTTCTATCTCGGGTATTTTTACCATAGTGATAGCTTCATTGGGACATATATCAGCGCAATTACCGCAGCCGGTGCATTTTTCCCAGTCGTTTAGATGAAAACCTCGGTATCGCATCGCCGGCTCTTTCGGTTCAAAAGGATATCTCAAGGTCCGCGGCTTTTTGAACAAATAGGCAATCGCCTTGAACGGGCTTAGAACACCGCCTTTTTTATATTCACCTTTCTGTTTCATTTACCTGTCTATCTCCGGTGCTACCACATATAAACTTATCATTATATTTCCGACATCAGCGATGCTGGCATTTTTCAGCAACTTTTCCAGGATAATCAAGCCATTAGGATAGGAAGGAGTTCTAAAGTGTACCCTGTAAGGCTTATCGCCTCCGTTGCTGACCATATAAAGACCTAATTCTCCGCGCGAAGACTCGCATCTGACATAAGCTTCACCTTTAGGTACTTTCCATTTAAATGGGTTTGGTACGCGATTATAAACCGGGCCTTCGGGCATAACATCGAGCAGCTTGAATATCATATGAACGCTTTCTATCATCTCATCTCTTATAACCCAGACTCTTGAATAAGCATCGCCGTCTTCTCTTACAGGAACATCCCATTCAACCTTGTCATAAGCGGCATAGGGTTCAACCTTTCTAATATCAAATTTCATTCCTGTCGCTCTTAAGGTTTGTCCCGTTGCGCCCCATTGTTTTGCTTGTTCCTGGGTTAACTGGCCAATTCCCTTTGCTCTTTCATAGAACAGGCGGTTATTGAAAAAGGTCGAATCGTAATCCGGCACACAGCCGTCTATGGAGTGCAGCGTGTTTACAATTTTATCCTTGAACCCTTCCGGGAAATCGCGTCTAACGCCCCCTGGCCATATGTATATATGATAGACTCTGCCACCGGTGAGTTCTTCAAACAGATCCAGAACAAGGTCTCGGTGATACATTGCCCACTGAGCCACGGTATCGAAGCCGAGCATATTGGCGTAAGCCCACAAGCCAAACAGATGCGACCCAACCCGCGCAAGCTCAAGGTAAATACTCCTTATGTAATGAGCCCTCTCTGGAACTTCTATCTGCGCCAGCTTTTCAACCGCCATCGCATATATCATTTCCATCGAGTCGGGTTCTACTACATTTATTCTGCAGACCATCGGAAAGTTCTGTATCCAGGTCCTGTATTCCATCAGTTTTTCAAACCCACGGTGCAAATATCCTGGATTAGCAGCAGCTTCCAAAATGCGGTCGCCCTCAACCTTGAGCGTGATGCTAAAATTACCAACCATTCCCAAGTGCTGAGGCCCAAAATAAAGCTCAAGCTCTCTTGGAGATGTACCTGCCTTGCCATTCAAATTCATGCTCAAAGTTTCCATCCTTCTTTGGCCATTTTCGTAAAATTATCACGTTCTTCTTGACTCATTTCTTCAATATTTGTTTCTACCTGAATGGAGTTATCCAGATCAGCCAACGTCTTTTTTATATTTGTAATCAGAAGGTCCTTAACAGGAACCTGTAGAAAGGGAAGCTTCAAAGTAAGGTCCACTTTCTTTTCCTCGCATATCACGTTCTTGATCATCCCCAAATCAACTAAGCTATAGTTAATCTCGGGGTGCATTAGTTTAGATAACGCTTTTTCTACGCTCTTCTGCGAAATCTTCGTCATTAGGCTTTCACTCCTTCTCGAGTTGAATAAAGGGTATTTTGTCAAAAACATCGCTCACATATCTTCTGGTATCAAAATCCTTTCTAAACGGCGGAATTTCATAGTCCCTTTCCAGCAAAAGTGGGGTCAATCTTGGATGACCTTCAAAATGTATTCCGAAAAGCTCGTGTATCTCCCGTTCATATGGCTCTGCGTTGAGGAAAATACCCGTTGCTGTTTCCAATCGCGGGCTTTGTCTTGAAATCCTGGTCTTTACAATTAGATGTAATCTTTCCTGATCTGTACGTTCTTCGTCACCTTGCATATAACGGGTTAAAATATAAACCAGCTCAAATTCGTCCTCATTTATCCAATCAACGCAGGAAACCAAGGTCAAATGGTCGAAGCCCCTATCCTTAAGGAATCTTAAGACCTTCAAAACTTGCTGGTGCTTAACGGTTACTGCTATTCGGTTTTCTCCAGAGACAGTTACCAGAATGTCCCTGAAAGTTGATTCAAGCTCTTGTTTTAATTCATTCATTCTTAAGCTCCTGCGAACTACCACCGGTCGGATACAAAGGTGGCCAATCAAGTTTGCCCAAAGCCATCTCCTGATTTCTTCTGTAAGACTTGTAATTTTCCCTGTATTTTATGTAGCCGTTTGCCATTTCTTTATCAATCAGTGTCCAGAGGTGGGTTACGGCAATAAATATCGCCTCCGGCCTTGGCATACACCCGGCTATCCAGCCGTCTATAGGGATATATTTATCCAGATGCTTTATGGTGTTGTAAGAGTCCCAGTACATCCCACCATTTACAGGACAAGAGCCGAAACCTATCGTATATTTGGGTTCATACATCTGCTCGTAAGTTCTTATAATAGGCCTTAAGGTTTTTACTGAGACATACCCCGTAATTAGGAAGAGATTTGCTTGTCTGGGCGTAGCGACAGGGATTATACCGAATCGCTCCGCGTCCCAGCGCGAGGTTATAACCGGAGGAACTTCAATAATTCCACAGCCGGTACAAAAATATATCACGTGCAGGGAATACTTATTTGCCATCTTGGCAGGGGCTTTGAACCATTTCGTAATCTGGTTTCTATCCAACTTTCAACTCCTTATGGCCATGGTTATAATCAGACCTAAAAAGGCCAGCAGTGTAGGCCACTTCCACAGGTACTTAATTGCCTGTTCGATTCTAAACCTTGGGAAGACAGCGTTTATACATAGGCCAAGCACAAATACCACCAGCATTTTCACAAAGAAGATAACTGGATTAGCTGCTCCTCCCAGAAACAAATTTACAAAAAGAGCGATACTAATAAACAGAACAAAAGCATGTTCAATAGTAGCCAGGGCTAAATATTTGCCGCCGTATTCGGCCATCGGACCGGAAGAGATTTCCTGCGGTGCTGAGCTCACATCAAACGGTCTGATCCCAAGTATCGCAGGCAAGATAAGAAAATAAGAAAGTCCTGATAAAAATAGTGGAAACGAAATGATTGACCAGCTCGTACTCTGTTGAACGTTTACCACTTCCATTATAGAAATAGTTTTATAATGGGTCATTACCGCCAGCAGTACAAGGAGTAAAGGCACTTCATATCCCAGGCTTAGAATGAGTTTGCGTGAGATGCCGATACTGATATTGGGGTTAGCTCCCTCGCCTCCCGACAAGGCCATACCTAAGGGTGCAAGTAACATGATATAAAGAATTACCAGTAGTCCACCAGAGCTGCTTAATGGACACATTTTCCCAAAAGGCAGAAATAAGACCACCACAATAGAACCAGCTAAAGAAAGGATTATTCCTAAGTCAAACATACGGCCGTGTGATACGCTTTTTTGGTAAAATAATCTAATCATATCGATAACCGGCTGGACGAGGGGAGGGCCATACCGCCAGTGAATTCTTGCTATAATCTTCCTGGCTAAACCTAAAAAGAACACTCCCACTATAAGTGCCAAAACCGGAGACAGAATTATCTGCATTACTTTTGTTACCATAGTTTCCACTTAAGCTGCACGAAAATTAAAAATGCCAAGAATAAAATGATGTACATTACATAGTAGCCCACGTCTCCAGCGTACACGCGCCTGACGCTGCCAGATAACCTTTGCACGGAAGAGGCAATCCAATAATAAAATTCATCTATTACGTCCCTCAGGAAAGGCTTTATCATCCTATACAATGGATTATAGAATTCAGATGTGTAGTGGTATTTATCTTTTGGGATATGTGCTCCCGCTGCATAACTATCATCCTGCCGAACCGATACAGATTTTGCACCCAGCCGAAATACTGTCCAGACAATAATTCCAACTATCAGCACGGCAAAGAAAATGTTTATTGTATTTAATGTCCCGCTCTCCGAGGTGATTCCCCATAAGGTTACATTTAAGGATTCAAAACCAAAGGATGTTTCAATCGCGTTGATAACCTTAAGGACAATGCCGGGTAGTATACCAAACAAGAGTATAGCCGCCGAAAGAATAATTATAGGAAGTTGCATGCTAAACGGCGCTGGTTTTACATTCTCATATTTTTCAGGAAGCTGACCCAAGAACATATTATGAAGGAATTTATAAACCGAAAGGATGGTTCCCCAGGTTCCTATCAATGCAGCAAAAGCTAAAAAAGGCGAACGCTGGAGAATCAATGTTTTATAAATCAGCCATTTGGAAACAAATCCGTTGGTTAAAGGTACACCCATCAGTCCGGCAATCCCCAAGAGGCCGCCAATGAAGGCTATAGGCATTTTTTTGATTAATCCGCCCAAGGAATTTAAATCCCTTTCCCCCCCAGTTCTATATTGAACTGCACCAACACTCATAAACAGAAGTGCTATATATATAGCGTGATTAAGTGTATGAAATATACCTCCGGCTACGCCCAAGCTGGTGCCAAAGGCAATTCCTAAAATCATATATCCACCTTGCCCAATTCCATGCCAGGCCAGAAGTTTTTTAGCATCATTTTGCAGCATAGCAATAAATGTAGGGATAACAATAGTAATAGCCCCTAACCAAGCAAGGATGTAATGATAACTTAGCAAGCGCGGTGTAATCACATTATGCAGGCCGACGATAACATACATTAGGAGAAGAAAGCCATATACACCCATTCGCGTCAGCATTCCGGAAAGCACCGCAGTAAACGGAGACGGGGCTTCTGCGTAAGAATCAGGCAGCCAGGTATGCAGGGGCATAACAGCATTTTTAATCCCGAAGGCAATACCGAAAATAATTAAGATAAATAAGATATATCCAGAAGAAGCTGAGGCTATAACAGCAGAAATCTCTGAAATATTCAAAGTCCCATATGTCGTGTAGAGTGATAGCATGCCAACAAGCATGGCTAAGGAACCTACAATAGACATTATGATATATTTCATCCCGGCAGCTAAGGCAGGCCCTTTATTGTAGCTTATAAGTAGAAATGTGCTCCAGGACATAATCTCCCAGAAGATATAGAAACTGACCAGATCTCCAGCTAATATAATCCCGAGCATTGCTGCATTAACAACAAGCATCGTCAAATAATAAAAGTTGGTTCTTTCTCTGCCTTTCATATAGCTTAAAGAGAAGATAGTGCAAAGTGCTCCTAAACTCGATATGGCAATGGCAAAAAACCAGGAAAGCATATTTAATCGCAAGATAAAAGGAATGCCAAAAAATACCGAATAAAAGGTCTTTTCCGGTGCTTTGCCATAAAGACAGGCAACGAAAACTACCAGGACCAAAGAAATAACAACAGCAAGAAAATCCCTACCCTTGTAAGAGACCTTTCCCGCAAGATAAGTCAACAGTGCACCGCCAAAGGCAGTTATTAACAAAATCTCCAAACTCATCCTAAAACGTTCCCCTAAAACCAGCTTAATTCATTTAACTTACACTTTATGGATTATTTCTAAGGCAGCTATTGTTCCGTCACCAACAGATGTAGTAATTTGTCTGTGTCTTTTTTCTCGAACGTCCCCGGCTGCATATACGCCTCTGATATTAGTTTCCATTTGTGGGTCCGTAATAACATAACCATATTTCGTTAATTGTATTGGAGTGTTTTTTAGGAAAGTACTGTTAGGAACAAGCCCAACAAATATAAAGATACCATCACGCTCTAATCTAATACGTTTATTTGTTTTGAGATTCTCTGCTTCTACGACCATCCTGTTTTCTTTTTTGTAGAATGCGCGGGGTTCATGAGACCACATAATACTGACCTTCGGATTCATTATAACCTTGTCTGCTGTGATTTTTTCAGCCTGCAGCTTGTCGAATTGATGAATGACGGTAATGGATTTTACAAACTGTAAAAGCAGCAGGGATTCTTCCATGGCGCTGTTACCACCTCCTATCACGAAGATATCTTTGTCTTTATAGAATTCTCCGTCACAGGTGGCACAATAAGATACGCCATTGCCCTTGTATTCCTGTTCACCCGGAATGTCCAGCAGTCTGGGAGATGAG
>Ga0307434_1000577_pt1 | contig 23481 bp, 22 predicted proteins | sample SalMarWE160220MG_FD_202156 | JGI IMG/M metagenome (GOLD analysis project Ga0307434, IMG submission 202156) | Salt marsh sediment microbial communities from the Plum Island Ecosystem LTER, Massachusetts, United States - WE1603-220 | ecosystem: Environmental > Aquatic > Marine > Intertidal zone >... | reverse complement strand
GATAATCAGGACTCGTCGTGCCGATGCCGACGTTGCCGGCGAAATAATTAGTGTAACTAGATGCCTCGTAAATGCCAAAATTTCCCGAAGGAATGGTCGTGGTTCCACTTAAGATTTGGGTATTGTTGCTTGCATTACTAAATTTTCTAATACCTATTCCGGCGGCGCTGGTGAGTGTGCCGGCGGTAACTGTTGAATCAAATAATTGGATTCCATAAAGGTTAGAGACCGTGCTTGAAGCATTATTCAAAGTAAAACTGCCGCCATAAAGAGCCACGTTAGTAAGATCGCCGCTGCCTAACTGTTCAACAAGGAAAGTCATTCCATTAACAGAACTTATATCATTAGAGTTTGACGCGGAAATTTGGCCATAGCCGCGAAAAACCCTAATTGGGGAATCGCCGCTATATGTGCCTTTAACATATGAGGTTATAGCCCGGTTGTCAGAACCGGAAATATTGAGATTGCCAGCAACTGACCCCACGCTGTAAACCGTTGTACCAAAATCACTATAAGTTTCTGCTCCAAGCCGTCCTATAGCAGTAGTTCCAGTATTACCATATGTTATAAACTGGTCACGAGCCGTGCCATTATTATCGTGAACAGCTAACCGCGCCAACGTAGCAATAGCGCCGGATGAAATATTTGTAACGGTCCAGGCAATATGACCGGCTCGCAACCACTGGGTACCGTCATAACCTTCAGCTGTAAATCCGGCGATATAATCATCTACCTGTAATGTCTCCGGTGAATCCGGGGTTCCTCTTGCTCGCCTACCCGTGATATGAGCCGAATGCGCGTGTTCTCCAAATAACACTGATTGAATTCCCCTCATAGACGCTGCCCAATCAGATTCAACCACATACAAAGTTGTCAAGGGACTCGTCGTCCCGATGCCAACCCGGTTATTGGTGGAATCCACGTAGAGAGTGTTAGTGTCTACTGTAAGGTCGCCGCCAACAGTGACGTTGCCAGAGGCGGTCAAGTTGCCAGTCGTTGTTAGGTTTTCATCTCCCAAAGAAATATCTCCCCCTGAAGCAAGTATTGTTAGGTCTCCCGCGTCATCTACTTGAAAAGTAGCATAGGCAGAATCATCAGTGTATGAAATAGCAAACTGAGGCGAAGAAGTAGAAAGTATTTCTAATGGATAGTCAGGCGCAGCATCACCTATACCAATATTGCCATCTGAAAAATAAATACTTCCTCCGCCAGAACCTGCAATAGAACCTGCTGTATACACAGCTCCTCCTGAACTAACTGTAAAACTACCTCTGCCAATGTTTAGAAAATCATAGTTTGCTCCTAAAGATACATTAGGTGTAGACAAATCAGCAAAGCCGTAAGAAGTTGTTATGCCTGCAGGACCGGCAGGGCCTTGAATTCCAGCAGGGCCAATAGACCCAATGGGCCCTGTGGGTCCTTGGGGTCCAGAAGGGCCCGCAGTACCCTGCGGGCCCGGAGGCCCTGAAAAACCTATCAGTCCTTGTCCTTTTAGTTTCTCAAGTTCCTGCCAAATAGATTCTACCCTCACTACCAAATCTTTGGTGTGAGGGTAAATTTCTTCTATTTTTTTCCAAGGATAAATGGCAAATCTTATACCATCTAAAATCTTATTAACTAATCCTGCCAGTTTTTCTTTAAATCCCTTTTTAGCTAATTCAATTCTTTGCCCAATTCCTTTAACTCCGTCTGCAACCTCTTCGCAGCCATCTTTAAATAATTGAACAATATGTTTAACAGGAGACTCTTCAATTTCTGAAATGTAATATTGAACTCCCTGGCCAAGCCATTCGCCGTATTTTTTGACAGCATCTATTGTTTCATAAGCAGTGGCTGAATAAATTTCGTTTTCTAATTTTGACATTTCCGATATTTTAGTTTTAATGCCCAAAACTGCGCCAGTAATTATTAATACAAAAACTATTGTCCAAACAAACCCAAAATGAAAAGCAGGAGAAACTGCTGCTTTTTTAAGAAACTCTTTTAGGCGAAAAGAAAAGGGGCGAACCGGAATCAACTCAACATAACCGTAGGGAAGATTTCTGGGAACATTATTTATTACTTTCACTTCTTTCTTTTCTTCTGCTTTTTCTACTTCTACAACCTCAATTTTTTTCTTGTGATTGTTTTTTAAATTATTGTTGTATTCTATAACCCCTGATAAATATTCTTCAAGCCATATCTTTTTTGTAACCCAATTCCTGGCAAGCTTTACTGCTTTTAATTTTCCTTGTCTGGCCCGCAAACTCAAATAGTCCTGTGAGTGATCGCAGTATTTTGTTGCTTCTTGAAGGGATATGTATTTTTCTCTTTCTGGACTTGACATATCTTTTCGCATAAGTAAAATAAGAAAAGAAGGCCTAATGAAAAATAACTTTAGGATTTTGTATGGTGCATGCCTAGGGTTTTATTTTCAAAGGGTCTTCTTTTTATTTTTACTTATTTACTTATAGATATATTATATATTTATATATATTATATTTATAGCTATTATTATATTATCGCTGTTCCCAAAACCAGTGTCAATAGTAAAGCTGTGGATAAGTATCGGATACCAAATAGCCCCTTTATTGAGCTATTTTAAACATAAAAAGCCCCTATAAAGGGCTTTGTTCTTGGTATCCGATACCGACAGATTCTGTCGGTATCGGATACCGACAGACAAAATTAAACTTCTTCAGTGTGTTTTTATGCTTTGAAGGATTCCTAGGCCAATGAAGATTGCAATTAAATTGCTTCCTCCATAACTAACTAAAGGCAATGGGATGCCAATAACAGGTAAAATCCCCAAATTCATTCCAATATGAATAAAAATCTGGGAAAATAAGATAATTGCAATGCCTGAAGCAAAAAGACGAGGAAAATTTGATTTAGCAGAAATAGCAATTTTCATAGTTCGCCAGATTAAAACAATAAATAGAAAAATAAGAACAGATACTCCTATTAAACCAAATTCTTCGGCAATAACAGCAAAAATAAAGTCAGTATGCGGTTCAGATAAAAAGCCGCACTGGGTTTGAGAGCCCTGGCCTAATCCCTGTCCAAATATCCCTCCGGAACCAATAGCAATTTTTGATTGCGCTTGACTCCAATTTATGCCCAATGGTTCAACTTGCGGCCTTAAAAAACTCACAATTCGTTCTTTTTGGTAATCCCTTAATAAAAATGACCAGCTTAAAGCCAAAATTAAAAGCCCGCAAAGAGCTAAAATCAAGGAATGACGTAATTTAATACCCGAAATAATCAAAACTCCAAGCCATAAAGCAATTAAGATTAAAACCGAGCCCAAATTTGGTTGAAAGAAAATTAAAATAACAGGCAATAAGACATAAAATCCTGATAAAATAATATGAGATAATTTATACATTTCAATATGCCTCATTGAGAAATATTTAGCTAATAAAATAGTTAAAACAACGGTAGTTAATCCTATTGGGTCAAACGAAACAGGCCCTATTTTATACCAGCTTTTTACCCCGCGAATCTCTGGAACAAAGAAAAACAAACCAAGTAAAAATAAAAGGCAAACAAAGTAAAGAACTAAAATAAAATAAGGGTTTTCTCGAAACCCGCGCCAATCAAAAAAGCTTAAAGAAATCATCAAAATGAGCCCTATTCCTAAGAAAATAATCTGTTTTAAGAAATATGTTAACGATATATTATAAATAGAAACAAGACCAAAACCAACTAATAAAATAGAGGTAATAATTAAAATCCAATCAAATTTTCTAAAATGTTGAAGCATGCCGATATAGTCCATCCGATAGGGTTTTATTCAATTTATACGTATTTTACACTATCGGATAAGCTTTAAAAACTGTTCTTCATTAATGATTTTAATACCTAATTTCTTTGCCTTGTCGTATTTTGACCCGGGCTCTAAACCAGCAATTACATAATCTGTCGCCCTGGCGACAGATTCAGAAACATTTCCTCCCAATTCTCTGATTTTTTGTTTTGCTTCATTCCGAGTCATTGTTTCTAATCCCCCTGTTAAAACAAAAGTTAATCCGTTTAATTTTCGGATTTCGGATTTCGGATTTCGGATTTTTATGCCTACTCTTTCTAACTTTCTCAAAAATTCTATATTCCTTTTTTGCCTAAACCAATCGTAAATTGACCTTGCTACTATAGGTCCAATATCCTGTATATTTTCTAAATCTTGTAAACTGGCTTTTTGTAGTTTTTCTAATTTTCCAAAATATTCTGCTAAGTCTAAAGCAGTTTCTTCCCCAACGTTTCTAATTCCTAAAGCAAAAATAAATCTTGAAAAAATAATTTCTTTTTTACTTTGAATGGCTTTTATTATATTCTCAGCTGATTTTTCAGCGAATCTTTCCAAGGGCAAAAGATCGCCTTGTTTTAATTCAAAAAGATCAGACGGATCTGAAATTAAACCATTTTCTAAGAGTTGGTCAACAATTTTCTTGCCCAGGCCTTCAATATCAAAAGCTGGCTTAGAAACAAAATGATAAAAATATTCTCTTTTTTGGGCAAAACAATCTTGATTTGAACAACGGGAAACTACTTCCCCTTTTGGCCTGATAATTTTACTTTTACAAACCGGACAATGACTCGGCATTTCAAATTCTTTTTCTTTGCCAATCCTCATTTCAGGCAAAACTTTTACAATATCTGGAATAACATCCCCGGCCCTTTCAACAATAACAGTGTCTCCAATTTTTACTTTGAGTCGTTTTATTTCATCTTCATTATGCAAAGTTGCCCGAGAAATTATTACTCCGCCAACCCGAACTGGTTTTAAATAAGCAACCGGGGTTAAAGCGCCGGTTCTGCCAATTTGAACTTTAATATCCTCAAGAATAGTAGTTGCTTGCCTGCCTGGAAATTTAAAAGCAATTGCTCCTCTGGGAGCTTTACCAATAATTCCTAATTTTTCAAAGATTTTGTTTGAATTTACAATCACAACCAATCCATCTATTTCATAAGGAATCTTTTCCCTTATTTTCTGAACATCTTTATGAAACTTAAAAACCTCTGATAAATTTTTGCAGTATTTATTGTAAGGATTTGTTTTCAAGCCAAGTTTTTTCAAAATCTCATGCTTCTCCTCATGAGTATCAGAGACCCGGTCTCTGTCAATTAAGTCATAGACAAAAGAATCCAAGTGACGAGAAGCAGTAATTTTAGGGTCAAGCTGTCTGACAGAACCAGCTGCCAGATTTCTTGGATTACCATAAGTTGTTTTGAATCTTTCAAATTCTTTTTTAGGAATAAAAACCTCGCCGCGAACAACCAACTGGGCCGTTTTTATCGTCAAAGGAATTGACTCAATGGTTTTTAAGTTTTGGGTAATATCTTCTCCAATAATTCCATCCCCTCGCGTTGAACCGGTTTTCAAAACCCCATCTTGATATATTAATTCAATTGCCAAGCCATCAATCTTTAACTCGCAAAAAAAATCAATTTCAGAAACCTCTTTTTTTGTTAAAAGTTTTGATATTCTTGAAATCCAGTCCTCCATATCTTTTTCAGAAAAAGCATCATTAAAAGAAAGCATTGGCTTGGAATGTTTGTGTTTTTTAAACTTTTCTAATGGCTTGCCGCTTACTCTCTGGGTTGGAGAATCTGAAGTAATAAGTTCAGGAAATTCTTTTTCCAAATCAAAAAGCTCTTTTTTCAAAGAATCAAGAGCTGCATCAGAAATCTCCTGCTTGTCTAAAACATGATATAAATATCTGTGATAGTTTATTGTTTTTTTTAGCTTCTTAATGCGTTGTTGCGCCTGCTGTCTGGTCATTTTAATATACTACTTCAATTGCTCTTTTAGTTCCCTTATAACTGCCAACGGAACGGATGCAAAAATTGTCAGCATCGCAATCAGATTCTCCAGAAACTTTAACCTCAATATAATATTCTGCTCCATTATCCAATTCGCAGGGGTTAAGCTTAGCGCACAAAGAGCTGGGACCGGCCCTATTCATCAACACTTCTTCAATTCCAGTATCAGCTGCGTAAAAAGCCATTATTGAATTTTCCATTCCCTTTATCGTCTTTAACTGTCCTAACAAAATTGCGCCTGTGCCTAAAACAATAGCCAAAAGAATGACTATTATCATAATAGCTATATAAAGAGAAACTCCTTTTTGTTTATTAAAATGTTTCATATTTAAAAAAGCGTTTTTTGCTTTGAAAGTTTCTTTTGTTCTTGTTGAGAAAAAATCTTTATTTTCCCATAGACACCGTCATAACCCGGCTCTAAACTTACTCTGCCCTGCCTAACTCTTATTATGCCTTCAGCGACCTCTGCCAAAGTAACTCTTTTTAAATTCTCTTCGCTAGTATTTAATAAAATCTCAAACTCGCTGCCAAATTCTTTAATCAAATTTTGATATTTCTGATTTACTCTTTTGGTGCCAGTCCCCTGCGCTAAAGCATTAGCAATTATTTCTTCCAAGGGGATTAAGCTCTTAAAAGGAATTGCTCCCTTGGGCTTAAAATTAGTTGGACGGTCTGCTAATTCTTCTACTCTATTCAAAACCCCTAAGGTTAATGGCTTTCCGCAATTCGGGCATATATTATTGTATTTTTTTGATTCCTTAGGCGATAACCTTATATCACAAACCCGATGACCATCATAATGATATTTCCCTTCTTGAGGAAAAAATTCAATCGTGTAAAGAAATTTTTGCGGGTCTTTTGATTTTATTGCTTCAATAATTGCTGGATAAGAAAGCTCGGCATTAAAAACATTTGCCTCTCTGCCTATTTTTTGAGGAGAATGCGCATCTGAATTGCTGATTAAAGTAATTTTGTCTAAATTTGAAATCCTCCGGTTCATCTCAGGGTCGCTGCTTAATCCGGTTTCTCCGGCATAAATATATTTTGTGTAATCTTCAAAACATTCTTCAATGGAGTCAAATCCTGACTTAGAGCCAAATATGCTAAACCAGGGTGTCCAGAGATGCGCTGGAACAATAAAGCAATCTTGAGAAACATTTAAAACAATTTTCGCTAATTCCTTAGCATCCAATCCTAATATTGGTCTTCCATCAGATTTTAAATTGCCGATCCATCCCAGCTGAGTATTAATTTTTTCACAGATTTCAAAAGATGGAGAAAAAACTATAATATGAATTTTTCTAACTTTGTTATTTTTAGAATAAATGCAGCTAATTTCAGAAGTTAGAATAAAACGAGTGTCGCTTCCGCTTTTCAGTTTGAACAAACCAGATTCGGCTGGCTCAAGTTTTTCTTTAAGATTTTTCAGCCACTCAGGATGGGTGAAATCTCCTGTGCCCAAAACTTTAATTCCTTTAATTCTTGCCCATTTATCTAAATTCTCCAAGTCCATATTTTTACTGGTTGCTCTGGAATATTTTGAATGAATGTGAAAATCAGCAATGAATCTCATAGTTTATTATACACCGGAATCCCCAGAATTTCCACAAAAAAGGTTGACCCCCACACCATAACAAAGTTTGGTGTGGGGGTTGACAGAACTTTTTAAATCCTTACAATTAAAAATATAGTGATAGAAAATAAAGGTCGCGAGAAAATTAAAACAAAAGTAAAAAAATATGATTCAAGATAAACTTTATCCTAATTTTATTTCTCAGGAGCCAGAAGAAACTCCTGAAGAAACCCCCGAAGAGACTCCTGAAGAGACCCCAGAAACACCTGAAACTCCGGCAGAAGAAACTCCTGCTGTTGAAGAAGAAACACCTGAAACTACTGAAGAAACTCCAGAAGAAGAAAATTCCGAGGTCTAACAATAATTTTTAAAACAAACCCCCCGCCTTGGCGGGGGGTTTTGATTAAGTAAACCAGGCCTACTTTTCAGAATACAAAGAGGATTTTTTAACAATAATCTTATAAATATTCTCTAAAAAATCTCCTCCAGCATAACCAATAATAAAAGCTAAAGCAGGAGTTAAAGCATCTGTTCCCAAAAATTTAATCCCTGTTTCTTTGATTGCTACAGCGATCAGAAGACCAATAATTCCAGACAAAAACATCATAACCAAAAAATAAGCAAGGCGGAACCCAACGTTTTTATAAGAAAACTGATGCTTAATAAAACCAACTAATCCTCTTAAAACTCCTCCTCCAAAACCAGCGATAAGTATAAATATGTACATAGTCATAATTTTAACTTTCTCTGCCTAAAGACCTTGGCAATCTCCTCGGTTGTTTTTCTGCCCAAATTAGTTAATTTGAAAAATGTCTTTGGGTTTCCAGTAATTAATTTTCTTTTTCTAAGCTTCCTTAAAGAACTATCAAGCTTGCGAGAGTCAGGCCATTTTTTAATTTTAGAAAAAGAAAAACGTTCTGGAAAACGAGAAAAGCATTCTTTTGCTAACTCCTCAAAACTAAAGCGCTTGCCCGAAGAATAAAGACAAAAAAGAATTAAATTATTGATAGATTGTTTATTCGACTTCATGACAAAAACGGTAAAACATTATTTACCATATACCAAGCTAAAAAAGTAACAAAAACGACAACAGTTACAACATCTAACGTTATGTTCATAAATATTAATTATATTATCTTAGCATAAAAAATAAACTAATTCAAGATTATATATTTAATACTTTAGCGAATCAAGGTTATTCCGAGCAAAGCGAGGAATGTTCTTACTTCAAAAATGATTCCCAAAACAAAAATCCCTACCAAAAAATAGAGAACAGGATTCATTTTCTGGAGAAATTTTCTTTTCAAAAACTCTTTATACAAAAAAACAATGATTATCCCCTCAAGCCCCAAGGCAATAGCTCCGGTAAAACTGATTACTTTAATAAATTCTCTTAGACCCAAAAGAAAAAGGATTAAGGGCGGAAAACAAGTCAAAAACCAGGCCAGATTTTTATCAAAGCCAAAATCATACCAAAGAACCTTTTTCAAAGTCAAAGCTAAAGTAAGAAAAGAAGTAAAACAAGTAATCACCCCGAAGATAAATCCAAATTTTATTATATTGCTGCCAAGTGTTTTTTCTAACCCTGAAATAGCATCTTCAGAAACAATACTTGAAGAACCCAGAACTATATAAATGAAAAACAAATAAACAATAACAGTAATGATAATTCCTGTAATTATTACTTTTCTTAATTCCTTTTTAGATCCTTTCGTTATTTCTTTGATTTCTGGAATCACAGCTGAGCCCCAAATAGAAAAAAGAATTACTCCGTATGGAAGGGTTAAAAACTTTAGGTCTAAACTTTTAAAATGAGCAACATTTATAAAGGGAAATGCTTTGATAAAAAAGATAATTAAAATAACAAAAAAGAGAAATAGCAGAAATAGTTCAACTCCAGAAATGCTTTTTATTCCTCGAAAAACTAAGTATGCGCCAAGTATAAAAAACAGAATAGTGTATAGAGTTTGACCACCTCCAAAATAAGGGCTTAAAAAAGAACTCAAAAATTGGCCTCCAATAATTAAATAAGCAAGCAGAGCCCCGATTAAACCAACTGCGATAATAAGAAAAGCAATCTTTTTCCATTTTTCTCCAAGATATTCTCCAACATAACCAGGCAAACGGTTAATCTTATCACTGCTTAATATTACTTGTCCATAAATTAAATTAATGGAAATAGCGATTAAAGCCATAAGTAAAAAATAGAAAAGAACAATAAAAAAACCGGCCTTTAAAGCCACAAAAGGTAAACCAAATATCCCAACCCCAATCACTGTCCCAAGAAAAACAGCAAGAGCCTTTAGAAAAGACATAAAATTAGAAATTAGAAATTAGAAATTTATATTTTATATACTTTGTATCCTTCTCTAACCTTCTCTTTAACTTTTGTTCCAATCGCATCGCCTTTCTTTGCCTTTTCTGTCTTTTCATGCTCCATTTCCATTGAATCAATGGTTTGTTCAAAATCAGTTGCCTCACCGCCAACAATACGAACAGTATCCCCTTTTGAGAGAGAATCTGATAACTCAATAACCGCTACTCCTATTTTAGAAAAGTAATGACTTACTTTTCCAATTAATTTTCCTTCCTCTGTCATGTTTTTATTAAATTATTTAATTATTGACCTTTGATTCATTATAGCACAACCAAAAACTCCGCCAAGTCAAGGCGGAGTTTTTGAAGAGGGGGACGGACTCAACAAAATCGGTTTGTTCTTCAGCTGGGTTTGGACCTAGCCAGGGATATCCATTAAACCTCCTTTATTAAATCTCGTGTCCTTAAGGAATTTTATCCCGCACCCCCTCACTTTTTATATTAAGGGAGCTAAGCTGATTGTCAAGTTTTTTTATCACCAAATTATCAACACCTTATCAACAATAAAAAGTGCCCTTGGGAAGAATCGAACTTCCACCTAGACGTTAGGAATGTCTTGTTCTATCCGTTGAACTACAAGGGCGGAAAGAATTTCTAAATTCTAATTACTAGTTTTTAATTAACATATTTTTCTATTGTTTGCAATAAGTTTATTTGATATAATAGAGTATTAATAAATAACTTAACCCGGTTAAATAATTTGCTTTGCAAATTAAAATCCTTAAGGATTTTATTTAATCGGGTAAATAAACATGAAAAACATTTCACCTATTGTGCAAATTGCTAAAAAAGTTTGCCCGGCAGTAATAACTATTGTAATTTCTAAAGACCTTCCAAAAATAGAAGGATTCTATTTAATGCCCTTCGGCGGCAAAGGAGTTATTATGCCCAAATTTAAAAAAGGAAAAAAGGAATCAACAAAAATAGGGGGCGGATCCGGCTTTATTATTTCCAATGATGGTTATGTAATAACTTCCGGGCATGTTGTTGCGGACGCTGAAGCTGACTATACTGTTATTTTAGAACCAAAGAAAAAATATCCAGCCAAAATTCTAGCTCGCGATCCAATTAACGATATTGCTCTTTTAAAAATAAAAAATAAAAAACTCCCCTATCTAGAATTAGGTGATTCAAACAAAATTGAACTTGGAGAAGAAGTAGTTGCTGTTGGAAATGCTTTGGGAGAATTTCATGATACCTTGAGCTCTGGAATTGTTTCCGGTCTTTCGCGATACATTCAAGCAACAAATCACATGACTCAACAAGCAGAAAGATTAAGAGGTCTTATTCAGACAGACGCAGCTATTAATCCCGGGAACTCCGGAGGACCATTAATAAATATGCAGGGACAAGTTATCGGCGTTAATACAGCTGCTGTAATGGGAGCTCAAAATATTGGGTTTGCTATCCCAATTAATTATGCTAAAAAAGATTTAGAAGAAGTAAAAAAATACGGAAAAATAAAGCTGCCGTTTTTGGGAGTAAAATACGTTCTGTTAACAAAAGAAATTGCTCAAAAAAACAAACTGTCAGTAAATTATGGAGCTTTGATAGTCAGAGAAACATTAGGAGAATCAGCAGTAGTCAAAGGATCAGGCGCTGACAAAGTCGGGCTTAAAGAATTTGACATAATTTTACGAGCCAAGGGTCAAAAAATTACAACTGAAAATCCTTTATCAAATATTCTGCGAAAATGCCAGATTGGAGAAGAGATTGAATTGAAAATTCTACGGGACAAAAAAGAAATAACCATCAAGGTTCCTCTAGAAGAAAAGAAATAAAAAAAGGGCGGCTAGTCGGATTCGAACCGGCGACGGTTCTTCCACAAAGAACAATGTTACCACTACACCATAGCCGCCATGTGCCCCCGAGAGGAGTCGAACCCCTATTCCGGGGTTAGAAACCCCGTGTTCTATCCATTGAACTACAGGGGCTAGAACAATTTCTAATTATACCTGAAATAATTTTTTTAGTCAACCCTCACACCATAACAAGCCCTCACACCAGAAGTTTTTCAAACTTTGGTGGTCAGGGCAAGGAAAAATCTCTCCTTAATTTTGTATATTATTATATATATGAATAATTTAATATAAATCCAGTTTATATCTTATTAAAAATCCTTGAGCGAGATTCTTAAAAAATTAATTCCTTGTTTGGTTGTGAGGGTCAATTCATTTTTCAGGAAACGGCGCTACTTCTAAAAACAGATCAGGATATTCTTTAAAATCAGCCTGCTGGAATCTCTTCTCGCGCTCCTGCCAAATTTCTAAAACTTTCTGATAAGTTTTTTCTTTAAACAGAACAGTTTGTTCTAAACTTTCGGGCTCTGCTCTCTGAGCCAAAATATTATATTTATAAAATAAATTGGCTCCCAAGATTAAAGATAGAATAAAAAGAATCAGACAAGCCCAAAAAGCATGCGCAGTTATAATCAAAGGCAATTTACCTAAAAACTTCCTCGTCTTATTAATTTTTACTTTCATTATTATTTGATATAAACTTTAATTGTTAAAAACTGCTTGAAAGTTTTAGCAGATAAATTTTGAATTTCAATCAAGTAAGGCGCTGTTTCAATTTTTTCAAGAAATTTTAAAAAATCAGAAAAATAACCAGTTAAGCTTAGGCGAAATCCTATGGAATCCCAAAGCGCAGTTTCGCTGGTCTCCAATGAAGTAGGAGAAATATCAATTAAAAGACCGGAATCTTTGGCTGTTTCTCTCCAAAATTTAATCAAATCAATTGGAACGTCAGAATTAATAAAAAGTTCGTCTATTTTCTCTAAGTCCGTTTTTAAACTTACGTATACTTTTTTAGATTGCTCAAACTTCTTGCTTTTAGTTTTAAATGAAACCAATTCTTTTTTAGCAAGAATAAGCTCTTGAGAATTTTTCTTAACTCCGCTTAACAAAGGGCGTATCACAAGAAAAATCAAAGACAGAGTTACTGCTCCGAAAACTATTGAAATGACAATTATTTTTCTTTTTGAATCCATGATTTTAGATATCTACCCCGTTAGAAAGATTCATCTTTTCTAACTGGGTCTATCTTGAATATAATAAAAAAATCAATATCAGTAATATCGACCCAATTCGCTGGCGGAAAAGAAATCTCTTTAAAGCTGGGCTCTTTTTCAAGGTTTTCCTTAAATTCAAATAAAGTTTCCGTAGTTGGAGCAAAACCAAAAAGAGAAACAGAAGGAAAAACAATAGAAAGATTAGTCAAATAGAGCTTTTGGGGAAGCGTCTTGGAAATTTTCTCTAAAATCCCGGAAAGATAAATTCCGTTTTGATAAAAAGAATCTAGTTTCGTTAAGTTTGAATTGATTGAATTAATTTCTTCCTGAAGATTTTCAACTTCAGATTGACTCTTTTCTTTTTTAGCTTCTGTTAAAAGATATTGCTGCGATTTAACTTGAGCCTGGATATAAGTTTTAATTGAAAATAAAATTAAAATTGAACAAGTAAGAAAAAATAAAACCAAAACCCAAAGAATTATTACTATTCTTTTGTTTTTTTCCGATAAAATCTTTTCTTTTTCTATTGAAGGCAGTAAATTAATCATCTTTTTATGCCGCGTAATGCCAGACCTAAAACGGTAGTATAACCCAACGATTCTTTAAACGGTAATCCAGGCGCTTCTTTTAATGGTGATAAAAGAATATTTACCCAGGGATTAGCAAGCTCAACCGGAATCTTAAGTTCAGAATAAATAAAATCACTTAAACCTTTCAAGTTAACTCCTTTACCGCAAAGAAGAATTTTCTCTATTTTACCGTTATGACTATGATAATAGTTAATACATTTTTTAGCCTGTTCGACTAAATCAATCAGTAAAGGAGTAGCTGGTTTTGAAATTTTTTCATCTTTCAAGCCATATTTTAATTTTAACTCTTCTGCTTTATCTAAGCTTAGTTTTAAGGTTTTGGAAATAACTTCAGTTAGTTTTTGAGATGAAATAGAAACTGAAGAAGTGAAACGGAGGGAATAATTAGAAAAGACAATAAAACTGGTTGCGCTTCTTCCAAAATCAATTATTAATAAAGGAAAAGGGCCTATTTCATTTTTTACCACTGCTCGGACAATAGACTGAGATTCAACTTCTAAGGCCATGGGAATAAGGCCTGCTTTTCTAAAACAAGATACATAAGGGTCAACAATTTTTTTAGGAATAGCGGCAATTAAAATATCAAGATGGTCTATTTGATTAGAGCAAGGAACTGTTTGAAAATCTAAATAAACTTTTTCAATCGGCAAAGGGACATAGTTTTCCGCTTCAAAGGGAACAGCTGTTTTCAACTCCTCTTGTTCCATTTTAGGCATCTGGATTACCTGTAAAAAAGCTTTTTTTTCAGGCAAAGAAGCAACCACATATTTTGTTGTTATTCTCTCTCCTTTGACCTTAGTTAATAATTGCTTAATAATTCCAGCTAAAACATCTTCATTTTTTATTTCTCCTTGTTCAACTATTCCTGATTTTATCTTTTCTTCTCCCCAAGAAACCAAACGAAAAAACCTTCCTCTTTTCTTAAGTTTTGCGATTCTTAAACACAAATCAGAAATATCTAAACCAAATGCCTCGGGTTTTAAAGATAAAAAATCCATATTAGTTTATTTTACTCTACTTCTTCCCACCTGACAATTTTAAAGTCGTATTCAGCATAAGGAGTAAACGGAGGAGGGTTGTAGATTAATTTTGAATCAATATAATTCTCTCTTTTTAAATAACCGGAAACTATAACACTTCCTGAAGTCCATTTAGTTCCCACCCTGTCATTGCTGACTATTGAGCCGGTTATCTCTAATTTTTCCCTTATATTTCCAACATAATGATTTCTTCCGAAACGACCTTTTTGGGCAACAAAAATTCCTCTTATTTCCATCTGGTCAGGCGAATCAGGCCCAATTAAAATATTCCTTTCTCCAATCACTGCCAGCCCATCAGAACCATCTTGCGCCGTATAGTCAATATCTTCTAATAAAATCACGTCGGTATCTTCATTTGGTTCAATTAAGTTAGCTGAAGCAACAGTAACCTTTCCTTTAACCTCGCCTTCTATCCAAAGATTGTCTTCAATAAAAATAACTGAGCAATCAGAACCAATAGAATAATTATTATAAAAATATTCATCTCTAATTCTAAAATAATCATAATGCCAGCCCTGTTCCAAGCTATAAGCCCAGTCAGACCAAAGCCGGGTAATGAGCCAAACGTCAACAGTGCCGTTATTTTTAAATATTAGATGATATCCATCTCCTTGAGGGTCAATATCAACAACCGGAGGCAAATAAACAGAACTTAACTGGGCGTTGCTTTTTATCTGAGCTAAATCAATAGTAATTCCGTCAAAATCAAATGGAGGAACAGGAAATTCAAAAAGGTCTTCATTGGCATTGCCGCTTGTTGTAAATACTCCCGGCTGAATAGAACTAGGACTGCACCCAAAAGAACTAGTGCATAACCATTCTTCCAAAGAAGAAGTTACCAAGGACTGATTCTCCCCATCCATTCTGATGCCGCCGTTGGAATGATATAAGCCGCGTATTTCCCGGTCAGCTCCGGCCCAGACATTATCATTTAAAAGATAGGCGTATTCGGCTACTGAAGTTCTGGCGTATAAAACGCTGATTTTTCTTTTTATTTCAGGGAATTTATTGGTCCAACCAATAGAAAAAATTTCTCTGGCAATGGTTTCTCCGCAGCTTGTTGCCGAAGATGTTTCTAAAGAAAACGCGCCTATTGAGCGTCCTTCCGGGTCAAAATATTCTTTTTCAGCAAAACAGACATCCTCAGCATCATTATTAAGACACCAGCGATAATAATTAATACCGGCCTCAGTAATATGAATGGCTTGACTCCAGGCGAGTTTCTGCGCGCTTTGCCTAAGCTGCAACAAAATAAAACCGAACAAACCGCCAAGCAAAATCAAAAATATCATCCCAAAAACTAAAACTAATGTTATAATAGAACCTTTATTATACATATTAATATTCTTCTTTTAGATTTCTCAATTGGACATATGATTCCAATTCAAAATTCTGCGGGGGCCGGTTGGGATCAACATTAATTACTAAGAAAACTTTCATCAGCTTGGTGTCAGCTAATCTAGCCGGGTAATCCATTATTTGATTCCCTTCAGCATCAAAATATTCAAAAATTGGCGGGGCATTACAGATATAAGAACTCAAAATAGAAACCTCCTCCTGGTCTAAAGGATATCTAATAGGAGAAAAAATAGGATTAATCACTCCTTTTTTAAATTGATGAGCATTTTCAATAACTTCCTCTTGCCAAAAAAATTCAAACCTTACTTTCATGGCATGATTTGGCTCTTGCCAATCACAGGAATTATCAACTTGGGAAGTAGCATCAGCTGTAAATTGAATTATATTATCTGCGGCTTGTCCAATTATGTCAAAAATAACATCTCCTTCCCAAACCCCGGCGCAATCTAAACAACCTGTTTGGCAAACTCTTCCTAAGTATTCTCCATCAGCATAAATTTCGGCATACTCTTGGTTCCAGCCGAAATCTCCTTCTATGGAAACTTTTACCTGGGCCGACGTTATAGCGCCTTGTAAAAAATCAGAGAAAATAACATTGCAGGAACCTCCGTCAGCAAAAGTAACACATTCTTGGGTCTGTGTTCCTGAACCGACTGTTGCTAAAAAATACCTAACTCTTTCAATATCTCCGTCTTTATCAATATCGCTGTAAAAAATGAATTCCTTATCCCCGGTTTTTTCAATGGGATAGGAGCCGTTATCTCCTGACATAGCTTCTCTTATTTCTCTGACCATTATCCTAATTCCCCGGCTAGCTTCGTCAATAGCTGTTGACTGCTGCCAGGCATAAGTATGAGTTTTATAAATCCTGGTCACAGAAGCAAAAACCGCTCCCATAATTAAACTAAAAATAAGAATGGTAACTAATGTTTCAATTAAAGTGAAGGATTTCATAAATTATTCAATTCTTTGTAAATTAATTATTTTAGATGTGTCTCCTTCAACAAAAACACTACCTGAATAACTGCAATATCCTGAAGCTTGAACTTGTATTGAGTAATTAGATACTTCTAAAGGAATAAAATAGGTCTGGCCGTTTTCGTCAGTATACTGGGTATTGCTGTCTAATATAACTTCAGCTGAAAAAATCGGTTCTCCGGTATCAATATCCTGAACAGTCGCTAAAAGAGAATTTTCTGCTGATAAAACTAACCGAACATTTTGATGAGTGTCAGGCGGCAAACCAAACGGCTGCTCAATCTCGTTTCCCAGCGGAGATTCAATAGCTACCAAATCCAAACCAGCGGCTTCGCTTACTGAAAAAGTATAAGAATCCCATTCTAAATTAGGGATATCTACTTGGCCGGGTGGACTAGTAGTGTGGTTTTGAGAATATTTGTAAACTGGCTCTTCGTCAGAGTCCAAACCAATTGTCTTTGCCCCGGTTAAATTAAAAGTTACGTTGTGAATTGGCGGATAGCCAGCGCCTTGGGTCCCTCGTGTTTCAACAGTTATTGAGCTTAATTTATCAATAGAAAAACTAATCTCCGTAAGCCCTCCTTCCAAAGCCAAAATATGGGGCTTTTCCGGAATAGCCACCTCCTCAATTCCATAAGTTCTGGAGCCGCTGTAATTTGTTTTAGAAATCACCACTTTATAGTTATCGGGAACAAGCAGAAAAAAATGGCTTCCTTCAACTGGACTAGCGCTTTTTATTACTTCATCAGTTGCAGGATTTCTTATTTCAATTAATGGCCAGGGAACCATTATTCCATAAGCATCAAATACAGAAATCGAAAGAATCCCTCCTATTTCAGCGCACTCTTGAGCTAAAGTTTCTGGAGAAACATCGGTAACGAGCTGGACTTCGCCTGCAAAAATCTCTGACCAGGAAACCTTAACCGCTACTCTTTTGTAATCATTAGGGCATTCATCCTCAGGAGACGAAATCCCATCTGCTGAATCTACTACATAATCTACCCTGGTTTCAATCGTATAATCAACACCATTAAGAAAAGTGGTCTTAGAGGACTGTAAAATCCCGTCTGGGAATCCCCCTTCTACTCCTACTGATTCGTAAGCCAGATTTCTAATCTTTTCTAATTCTCCATTAACAATAGCAGTAGCAGTAATTCTGTTTTTGCTTTGGCTTACTACCTTTAATCCTAATTGGTAAGCAAGAAAAATTCCTAAAAAAACAATCAAAAATAAAAAAGTCCCGACTAGAACTTCAATCAGGGTAAACCCTTTTCTTGAGATTTTAACATTTAAGCATTTAAGCATTTAAGCATTTTAACATTTAAGCATTTTAACATTTTAACAGATGTTTAAATGTTAATATATTAATATAAATTATAATGTTTGCATCAAAGAATATATTGGCTGAATCATTGAAATAGCAAAAAAACCTACTGCTGCTCCAATAATAAGCATTAAAACGGGCTCAATAATAGCTGACAAATTTTTAGTGGCATTGGCAACCTCTTCCTCAAAAAAGTCAGCTAATTTTTCTAAAATATTTGCTGTCTCGCCGGTTTCTTCTCCAACTTCAATCATCTGAACCACTAAACTGGGGTAAATATTTTCATGCCCCTTAAGAACCTTGGCTAACTTGCCTCCTTTCTTAACCCTTTCAGCCGCTTCTAATATTGCTTTCTTGTAATAAACATTGGTTAAAGAGCTGGAAACAATTTCCAGAGACCTGACAATAGGAACGCCCGCAGTAATAAGAGAAGATAAGGTTCTAACCGTGTGGGCAGAATTTGTTTTTTTTATAATCGGGCTCACAATAGGGATTTTCAAAATAAAACTATCAAATACTAATTTACCAATCTTGGTTTTTAAAGCCGCTCTCAATAAAATTATAAGAAATATAATCCCCAAAGGCAGAGTATACCAAAATTTCTCTAAGAAAAGACCAATAGCAATTACTAATTTAGTAGTTATTGGAAGTTCAACGCCTAATTCATTAAAAACCTGAGATAATTTAGGAACAACCATAATTAACATTAATATCCCGATACAGACCATAGCGAAAACTATAACCAAGGGGTATATCATTGCCCCTTTTATTTTTGATTTTATTTGATGCTCTTTCTCCATTTGCTGAACTACAACTTTTAAAACTTCCTCCATAGTTCCAGTTTCTTCTCCAACTTTTACCATACTGATGAAAAGTTCAGAGAAAACATTAAAGTATTTACTAAGAGCATCGGAAAAAGATTTTCCTTTAATAACTTCTTCTCTTACGTTTAAAAGAATTTTCTTAAATTTTTCTTTTTTACTTTGACTAGCTAAAATCTCCAAACCTCTGGGCAAAGGAACCCCGGCAGCGATCATAACCCTAAGATTTCTGGCAAACATTATCTTTTCAGTTAAAGAAATCCAACCAAGAAAAGGAATAGAAAATGTAAACTTCTTTTTTTCTTTTTTTGCTTCTCCAGATTCAGCTGAAATTAAAATACATCCTTCTCTTCGAAGGATTCTGGCGAGTTGGTGTTCGTTTTTAGCTTCCAAAGTTCCTGAGCGCGGTTCTCCTTGCAATGTTTTACCAATATAATTATATTTAGGCATTTTATTTTATTACCAATCCCTTTTCCCTCGCTCCTTCCACGTATAGTTTTCTAATCTGCGCTGAAGAAAGTGCTTGTTCGTAGATACGGACGTCGTCAAGAAAACCTTTAAATTTTCTGCTTGAATATCCAGCAATAGTTGTAAAATTCTGACTTGTTCCAGAAGATGTATTGGTATCTTTCCAATCTAATTTGCCATTGATGTAATGACTAATCACTGAACCATCCCATACAGTAACAATATGACTCCATTTGTCATAAGGCACAGAACCTGAATTACTACATCTCCAGTAATCATTAGCAAAGTCATATGACCAAAAACAAACTTGAGTGCCTACAATTTCCCAATAATAATTAAGCATAGAATGCCTGCTATCTCCCCCCGATTGATTGTATGCCCAGGTTGATAAAGAAAATAACGGTAATTTTTCTGTATTAGAAATTTCAATATAATCATTATTACTCCCATCAAAATATAAAGAACATCCCTTTCCAGACGGAGTATAGTCTGAATCATCGCTGGCGCACTTCCATTCAGCTCCGTTGATTGTTCCGTCATTGCCGTAGCCGCTGGCGTCTGATGTAGGGTTTACTTGGTCGTCAAAATCCCAGATGCCGACGGCATAAGCGCCAAGGGCGTGGTGAATGCTGGAAGCAAACTGAAGTCCTTTAGCTATTCTGGCTTTGTCTCTGGCTGATTTGGTAGCTACTAAAACAATACTTGCTATTATTCCTATAATAGCAATCACGACCATTAATTCAATTAGGGTAAAAGCTTTATTTTTTCCCTTCATTTTTATTCACTACCGTGCGCTAGCGCACGACAGTGTTTTGATTTTGGATTTATTCTATAATAACTCTTAATACTTCCTCTAAGCTCGTTATTCCCTGGGCTGCTTTGATAAACCCATCTTCAATCATTATTCTCATGCCTTCTTTTTGCGCCTGCTCTTGAACTTGGTCAGTGGTGCCCTGTTTAACAATTAGTTCTTTAATTGTTTCAGTTACATTTAACACCTCAAAAATTCCAATTCTCTTTTGATACCCCTCAGGACATTCTTTTGTGGCTTTTGGCCGGTAAAATGGAATATTTTTAAAAGTATCTTTTGCTCTTACCACTTTATTTTCTTTCAGCACTTTAAGCATTCTGTCTAAATCGCAATAATTGGCTAAATTTTTCAATTCCGAGTCCTTTAGAAAGTATTTTTCATTCTCTGGAAAAAGCCGACGCACTAACCTCTGTCCTATAATCACGCTTAAAGTTGAAGAAATTAAAAACGGTTCTGCTTTCATATCAACTAATCTAGGAATAGCTCCAGCAGCATTGATTGTATGCAAGGTAGATAAAACCAGGTGACCTGTTAAAGCGGCGTTAATAGCCAAACCGGCTGTTTCCTTATCTCTAACCTCTCCAACCATAATTATATCTGGGTCCTGCCTGACTAAAGACCTAAGGCCTGAAGCAAAAGTTAATCCAATTTTAGCGTTAACCTGCGTCTGATTAATCCTGGGCATTCTATACTCAATAGGGTCCTCAACAGTTGAAATATTTACCCCTGGAGTATTCAAAATTTCCATCATAGCATAAAGAGTGGTGGTCTTTCCTGAACCAGTTGGACCAGTAATAAGAATCATACCTACTGGTTTTTTCAAATTATGGTGAACTTTTTCCAATGCTTCCCCTCTCAAGCCCAAGGCCTCTAAATTAAATGCCTTGGCTGTTTCCGGCAAAAGCCGCATTACAATTTTTTCTCCGTCAAAAGTTGGCAAAACCGAAACCCTGATAGAATATTTATACTCTCCTGTCTCAATTTTAAACCGACCATCCTGAGGAAGACGATGTTCGTCAAGTTTTAAATTGGAAAGAACTTTAATTCTGGCTACAATTCCTGAACTAACAATTTTTGGCAAAACCATAGCATCATGGAGAATGCCGTCAATGCGATAACGAACTATAACTTCTTTTTCCACTGGTTCAATGTGGATATCAGATGCTCTTTGCAAAACTGCGTGTTTGAGTAAAGTATCTACAATTCTAATCACCGGCAATTCTTCAGCCACTTTTCTTAAATCTTCTTTCTCTTCTGCTTCTTCCTCTTTAATCGGCCTTATCCCTACAGATTCTTTTCTAATAATGTCTCCGAATTCAGCTTCCAGGGTTTTTTGATACTGTCTTAAGGCATTCTTAATACTTTTGTCTGTTGTTAGCCGAGGTAAGATTTTTAAATCTGCCTTCTTTTTTATAAATTCAATGGTTCTTAAATCTTCTGGATCAAGCATAGCTACCTCCAAATTCCTGCCTTCTTTTCTAAAAGCAACGATGTTATGACTTCTGGCAATTGGCTCTGGGATTATTTTCAAAACATCAGAAGGAATTATTTCTTTCTCCAAATTAACAAAAGCAACGCCTAAAATATAGGCCTGTAACTTAGTTAAATCTTCTTGATTAATTAAACCATCGGCAACCAAAATATCCTCAACCCTTTTTTTAGTTTTCTTTGCTTTTTCTAAGGCCTGGTCAAACTGGGCTTTGGTAAGAAGTTTAGCGTCAAGTATAAAAGTTTTTAATTGTTTTACTTCAACGCGCATGTTTATTTATTCAGATAGGATTTTCTTAACCTTTTCCATTATTTCTTCTATTTTATACCGGGTCTTAACTAAATAGGTCTTTGCGCCTAATTCAATGGCTTTCTCCACGTCTTCCATTCTTTCAAGATTAGTCAAAATAATCACTGGTATTTCTTCTGTTTCTGGGTCCTGTTTCAACTTCTTTAAAACTTCAAATCCATGTATTTTTGGTAAAACAAGGTCAAGCAAGATTAAATCCGGCTTCTCGCTCTTGGCTAATCTTAAGCCAGTTTCCCCATCCAAGGCGCTAATGACTTTATAACCCCCTTGAGTTAAAATATCTCCAAATGCTTTTTGAAGAGTTGACTCGTCTTCAATGAATAGAATCTTTTTCATATATTTTAATTATTTAATTGGTAATCTAAAATAAAATGTTGTGCCTTTTCCTAATTTGGACTTAAACCAAATTTGCCCTCCCAGTTTGTGAAGAATTGATTTGCAAACATATAATCCTAAACCGCTTCCTCTGGTTCGTTCTTTTAAGATATTCTCAGCCCTGAAAAATTTCTGGAAAATATACTTTTGCTCTTTTTGAGGAATACCAACACCGGAATCTTTTATAGCAAAAAGCACTTTGTCTTTTTCTTTTATAAGTTTGAGCTCTACTATTCCCCCGCCTTTTGTGTAACGAATGGCATTGTCTATAAGGTTTTCAGTTACAATCTTTAAAAGAGAAGGGTCTGCTAAAACTTTGGGCAGGTTTTCCTGGGAATAAAAATTTAATTTAATGCGGGAGGCCTCGGCAAAAACTTTGTATCGCTCAACCAGGTCCTTTATTAAATCCTCTAAAGAAATTTCTCTCTTCGCTATGGAGAAATCTCCCTGTTCAATTTTAGAAACAATTAACAAATCGTCAATTAATTCCACCATCCGGGCGATATTTTCTTTCACATTAACAAAATATTCTTCCTGTTTCTCTGCTGACACTTTAAACTCTTCCGAAGCCATAACTTCAAAGGTCCATTTTATATTAGTTAAAGGAGAACGTAATTGATGAGAAATAATATTAATAAATTCTGATTTCATCTGAGAGGCCTCAGCTAATCTTTCAAAACTCCGCGTTATAATAAAAGAAATGGCAAATAAGATTGTGGTGATAATGAGAACAATCAAGACAACTGTTTCCGGATTAATTATATAACGAGCTCCAATTAAATAAGAAATAATTGAAACCAAAATAATAAAAACCCCCATTACGACAAAAAGAAACTGGGGACACTGCCAAATCGAAACCCCGTAACGTTTACACTGGCCAAGAATATTCAATTGAGCAGTAATCTTTTTTAACATTACATTACATTATTTTATTTTATTATACCATTATATTATAAATCAACAAAGATTGATCCTCACAACCAAACAAGGAATTAATTTTTTAGAAATCTCGCACAAAAACTTTGAACAAACTATAAACTGAATTTATAACTAGATTATCTATATATAGTAATATACAAAAATTAAGGAGAGATTTTTCCTTGCCCTGACCACCAAAGTTTGAAAAACTTCTGGTGTGAGGGCTTGTTATGGT
>Ga0307434_1000576_pt1 | contig 23514 bp, 19 predicted proteins | sample SalMarWE160220MG_FD_202156 | JGI IMG/M metagenome (GOLD analysis project Ga0307434, IMG submission 202156) | Salt marsh sediment microbial communities from the Plum Island Ecosystem LTER, Massachusetts, United States - WE1603-220 | ecosystem: Environmental > Aquatic > Marine > Intertidal zone >... | reverse complement strand
TTTCCGAACTAAGATAATCTGTTCTAATATAATTTGCTCTGAGATTTTTCAATACTTCAATAATTTTACCAATATATCTATTTGGAGTTATAACTTCAATGGAAATCCAGGGCTCTTCAGATTTTTTAATCTGTCCTGATTTTGGCCAGTCACTTGCCGAATAAATGAATTTATCATCAACCTTATACACAACAGAAGGAGAAGAAATTATTAAGTTGAACCCGAATTCTCTATGAATTCTTTCTGATATAATTTCAGCGTGCAAAGTTCCCAGAAAACCGCATTTAAATCCTCTTCCCAGGGATTCCTTTGTTTCTTGCTCAAAAATCAAAGAAGGATCATTAAGTTTTAATTTAGAAAGAGCATCTTTTAATAAATCAAAATCATCCGGGTTTTCGGGATACAAACTGGCATAAACCATTGGCTTTGGTTCTTCATAGCCAGGCAATGCATTTGGAATGCAACCCTTCGGAATTATTATTGTATCACCTACTTTTATTTTCCCGGGTTCTTTAATGCCGGTGGCAATATAGCCAATTTCACCTGCGCAAAGTTTTTCTTGCGGAACAAGCTCAGGAGCAAAAAATCCCAATTCCTTTATATCTGCTGACGCTTCAACAGCCAAAAGTTTTATCTTGTCTGTTTTTTCAACTTGTCCATCAACAACTCTGACATAAGCAATCACCCCTTTATACTGGTCATATATTGAATCGAAGATCAAAGCTCTAAATGGTTTCTCTTTTTTAATATCTGGTAAAGGGACCTTATCAATAACAGCTTTTAAAACCTGCTTAACATTAGTTCCATTTTTAGCTGAAATCTTAATAATTTCATTTTTTTTAATTTTAAGCAGTTTAGCTACTTCATCCACAACCTGCTCAACGTTGGCTTGAACTAAGTCAATTTTATTAATAACTGGAATAATAAACAGGTTTTGTTTCTGAGCTAATTCTAAATTAGCTAATGTTTGCGCTTGAATTCCCTGGCTAGCGTCAATTAATAATATAGCTCCTTCTACAGCTGCTAAAGATCTTGAAACTTCATAAGAAAAGTCAACATGACCAGGCGTATCCACCAAATTCAAAATATAATCGTTGAATTCCATTCTAACTGGCTGCATTTTGATAGTAATGCCCTTTTCTCTTTCCAAATCCATCATATCTAAAAACTGCGGCCTCATTTTTCTTGATGAAACAGCACCAGTTAATTCTAAAAAACGGTCAGCCAAAGTGGACTTTCCGCTATCAATATGAGAAATAATGCAGAAATTCCTAATTTCCATTTATTTTACTAAAAATTACTTTTTTTAATGCTTTGATTTCTGGAGATTTTAATGCAAAAGCAGATGCAATGAAAACAATGACTCCTGCTATGCTTGCTAAAGCTGCTTGAAAGAATATTCCGGAAAAAGTCTGCATATCAACAAATTCAGCAGTATATTGACGAACAAAATAGCAAGTAAAACCCAATAAAATACTGGAAGCTAAAATCTTAAGGCAGGATTCAAATATTTCTTTTATTCTAAAATCCCCTATTTTCTTGTAAAGAAGCGCCAAAAGCAAAGATATCTGAAATATCCCTGAAACAGCCAAAGCTAAAGGAAGTCCAATAACTGAATTCTCTTTAATTCCCTGAAGGTCAAGAAAACTTATTAAAAACTTTTGGAAAGCGTTTTCAAACCCTAAAGCCCAGACAAAGAAATAACATAAAACAATATTTAATCCTACTGTAAACAAAGTTACTAAGGCGGGTATTTTAGTGTTTTGAAAAGCATAGAAGGTCTTAGAAATTAAAAGCGCTAAGGCATAAGCAAAAATAGCAAAACTAAAAATACCCAAACAAGCAGCAGTAAGCTGGGTATCAGCCCAGCCAAACTTGCCTGTTCCTAAAATTACTCTAATAATCTGAGCCCTTAGAATAAATATTAAAATGCTGATGGGTGCAATTAAAAAAAGAATCTGCCTGAAAACAGAAGAAAACTCTTGAATGAGTTTTTCTTTATTTTTTTTGGAAAAATATAATGCTAAAAATGGAAAAGCAGCAGTAGAAAAAGAAACAGCAATAAGAGTTATGGGAAGTTTTTGAAGATTGCTTGCTAAGCTAAAGACCGCAATGCTTCCTGCTGCTAAAGTAGAGCCGATAGCAGTAATTACTATTAAATTAATCTGACCCGCGGCTAAGCCAATGGCCCTGGGAATAGTTAATTTAACCGCTCTTAGAAAACCGGGCTCAGAAAAGTTGAAAACTTTCTTAGGCCTGAATCCAACTTTCAAAAGAATAGGAATCTGAACAAAAAGATGAAGAAAAGCTCCAAATACAACTCCCCAAGCAAGCCCTTGAAGCCCCATAAAAGGAACGAAAAACATAATACCAAAGATAATTCCAAGATTATACATAATAGGAGCCAAAGAAGTAACCAGAAATCTTTTAAATACTCGCAGAATACCAGAAATAATATTGCTTATTCCAAGAAAAATCGGACTTAAAAACATAATACGAGTCAGTAAAACAGCTGCGTCTTTTTTATCTCCCATAAACCCAGGAGCAATTACAGAAAGAATTTGAGGAACAAAAATAATTAAAATCCCAGATATTATAATTAAAGAAACAAAGAACAAATTCACAAGATTAGAAAAAAATCTCCAGGCCTCTTCGCGGGAACGAAGCAAATACTCACTGAAAATAGGAATTATAGCAGCTGAAATAGCTCCCATAATAAGAACAAAAGATATAAAGTCAGGAATTCTAAAAGCAGTATAATAAACATCAAGTTCGTCCCCAGCTCCAAAACTCCCAGCTAAAAGCCGGTCTCTAAAAAGACCGAGCAAACCGCTAATCAAAGCCGCTGCCGCCAAAATCCCAGCAGCAGAAGTAATTGTTTTAGTTTTTGAATTAAAAATGTGATTATACATTTTTTCTTAAAATTATTATCGGAGTTTGTTGATTGGATTGGCCAGCTGGATTGTCTTTTAACGCTTCTAATATTATTTTATCTTTTTCTTTCAAATCCTGACTTCTTCCTATAATGTTTCTGCCTAAATCATTGACATCTGCTATTACAAAAGAAAAACTAAAGTTATTTCTTAATTCTTCACAAACCTTATCTGAATCTTTAGAACCTAATATCCCCATTTCAGCATATTGAGAAAATGCCTCTCCGTAAAATCCATCTATTTGACTAATTTGATGATCAGCCACTTTATAAAAAGTTCCGGAAATCCCAAAGATTTTTGCGATACCACTGCAAAAACAAGCAAGCAATATCCTGGGCAGACCTGCTAAATTAATAGCTACCTGCATTTTCAAAGGATTACCTACTGAAAAACCATAAGGAGTTTTCTGGGCAAACTTTGAAAGAAACTTTGCCCAAAAACCAAGCTTAACATCTCTTTTATGCACTACTCTATTCTGAATAATTGAAACAATCTTCTCGCATAAAACAATAATATCATTCTTTTCAGTAACAGGCAGAACATATTTAGAAATAATGCTATTTAAATTATCGGAAATAGTAATAAAGTGCGTTTTTATTGGAATTCTCTGATACGATTTCATATTTTATAATTTTACTACTATTGACAAAAAATTTCAAATTTGCTAAGATATAAGTGTCTTAGTAAGATGAGTGATCGCCCTTCCGCTTAGCGGAAGGGAGGAAAGTCCGAACACCCATTTTAAAAGCAGTAGTTCCTAATAAGACTACCGTCCCGCTTAGCGGGATAGAGGTGCGAACAGTGACGAATCTTTGCCTTAGGCAAAGGGTGAAACGGCAAAATCCTTGCTGGGTGCAAGAACAAACCAAAAAATCGGGATACGACTCAATTTTTTGGAAAAAGTGGTTCGCTTAGATAGATGATCACTTCACCCTGCTTAGCGGGGTAAAACAGAATTCGGCTTACAATCTTGCTAAGACAACAAAAAAGCCCTTCATGACTTAGATAGGGCTTTTTTGCTATTTAGAATAACTAATTTAGTTTGCGTTAAGCTAAGCTTAACGCAATAAATTAGATTAAGGATTGGGTTTTGGATTTAGCGTCTAAGGCTTCGTTGACTAATCTGTCTGCTTGTTTGTTCTTTTCGCGAGGAATTTGTTTGAATTTCAGTTTTTTAAAATCAAATTTTAAATTCCAAATTTCTAAAAATAATGGCTGAATATTCTCATTCAGTATCTTATACTGGGCATTAATCTGTTTTACTAAAAGCTCGGAATCAGACCTTATTTCAACTTCAGAGTTTTTGGCTAATTTCTTGCCGAATACTGCTTTGAATTTCTTTAAAGCAAAAATCACTGCCTTGTATTCAGCTTCATTATTAGTAAGATTATCTCCTATATATTCAGAATATTCTTTTATGCTCTGTCCTTTTTCATTACAGAACATAACCCCTACTGCTGCCGGCCCTGGATTTCCCCGCGACCCGCCGTCTGTATATATAATTATTTTTTTCATATTAAACTACGAGAACTGTTCTCGTAGAACTCTACGAGAACAGTTCTCGTAGTTAATCAAAGTAATCTATTAAACATTCTTTGAATTCTTCCAAGTTTTTATTTTTTAAGCTAAACCCAGCTGCCTGCGGATGACCTCCATAAGTAATAAGGGATTGAGAACAAGCTTTCATTGACTCAACCACATTAAATCCAGCTGGCGCTCTAATGCTTCCCTGGCTGTCATCTTTGTCCTTTCTGTATAAAAATACTGGTCTTTGATATTTCTGTGAAAGCATAGATGCTGCAACGCCCAATAGAATTAATTCCCAGTCGGAATTTCCTTCAAAAATAATGTTATCGTTTTTTCTGGAAATCCTATTTTCAATTTCTTCTATTATCTCTTTTATCTTTTTTTTCTTCTCAATACTCTTCTCTAACAGTTCTTCAACCATTTCGCCTGTCTCTTTTCTATTAGAAGACGTTAAAAGGCGAAAAGCAGCTGGCAATCTATTTTCAATATTCCGAATATTTAAAAGAGAATTAATTTTATAAACCTGCTGAATCAAAGTCAAAGATTTAAAAGGCTCTAATTGAAACAATGCCTGAATCCCTGGTCTCCAGCTTTCTCTTATAGAATTTAGGCCTTGAGAAATCATTTCTTCGTTTTCATCAACTCTCGGCATCATATCAGCAATAGTAGCCATTGCTACTAATTCTAAAAAGCTCTTTCTCAAACTTTCTGACATTCGTTCTTTTAAAAGAATGTTGGCTAATCTAAATACAATTCCAACCGTGGCAAACTGCTTAAAGGCATATTTGTCTCCTTTTTGCTTTGGATCAACAATAATATCAGCTTCAGGAAGTTTGTCTAATACTTCGTGATGCTCAATAAGTATCACTTCAAATCCCAGTTTTTTAGCTATTTTAATTTCTTTGAAATTCCCAATACCGCAGTCCAAAACTACTAATAAAGCAGGGGCATGTTTTTTTAAATAATCTAAACCCTGTTCGGTTATTCCATAACCTTCTTTTTCCCGGTCAGGAAAATAAATTGCAGCAACTTGGCCTTCTAAATTCTTAATAGATTCTTCCAAAATAATTACTGAACTTACCCCATCCAGATCAGCATCACCGTAAATAATTATTTTCTCTTTATTTTTTATTGCCTTTAAAGTCCGGTTAGCTGCCTTTTTTAAATTTTTAATTTCAGGCATAATAATTAAGTGCCTCAAGGCCGGGGAGTTCTTCGCCGGAAAGAAACTGCAGCATTGCGCCGCCGCCTGTAGAAATATGGTCAAATTTATCCCGCAACCCAAATTTAGTTAAGGCAAAAATAGTGTCTCCGCCTCCAGCAATTTTAAATGCTTTATTGTTTTTACTAATCTCTTCAGCAATCTGTTTTGTTCCTTTTTCATATAAAGGATTCTCAAACTTTCCAACAGGACCTGCCCAGACAATCATTTTAGCTTTTCTGATTATTTTAGAAAAAGTTTCTATTGTTTTAGGCCCTATATCAAGATTATTTTTATAATCAACAGGAAGATAAAGATTAGAAGAAGCTAAATTGACGTTATAAGCTATTTTTCCTCCAATAAGCACATAATCAGCTTTTTCTAAAAACTGTTCAATTACTTTTACTTTGCTTTCAACTTTAACTCCTCCAATTATTGCTACTAAAGGATGTTCAGGATTTTTTAAAACTTTGGAAAGAACTTTAATTTCTTTTTCTAATAAAAAACCCGCTCCAGAAGGCAGATATTTAGGGATTCCAACAACTGAAGCATGCTTTCTGTGGCAAACTCCAAAAGCGTCATTAATATAAATGTCGCCTAAGCTTGCAAGTTCTTTAGCAAATTCATCGCTATTTTCTTTCTCTCTTTGGTCTAATCTTAGATTATCCAAAAAAACAATTTCTTCTGTTTTTGTTTTTAAGTATTTTTTCACTCTTTTCCAAATCACATCCAAATGCCTGTTGCCTGCTAAATGACTCATTAAAATCACTTTGGCTTTATTATGAAGCAGATACTGAATAGTAGGAATAGTTTGCTTAATTCGAAAATCATCTGTAATATTCTCTTTCTCATCTAATGGGATATTAAAATCGCATCTTACCAACACCCGCTTATTTTTAACATCAAAATCTTTGATCGTTTTAAACATTTTATTCGTTCTCAGGTTTCTTTTCTAAAGTTTCATTTAAGGTTTTCCTTAGCTCTGATAAATTAACTTCTTTCCTTTTTCTTTTTCTGGAAAAAGGAATCAAAACAGACTCTTCTTTAACTATTTTTTCTTCCCCACTTCTAATTTTTTTTAAACAGGTCTTGCAATAAACCGGTCTTTTGCCGTCTGGAGAAAAGACAACTTTAGTTGGCTTGTGGCACATAGAACAAACAGCATCATAAAGAACAGGGGCTTCTGAAGTTTTTATAAAAACATTTGGCACATCTGAAAGCCCTAACCATTTAACAATCCTTTCTTCAACTTCTTGGCGAGGAGTTCCGTATCTTTCCCGAGAAACATTGATAATTTTTTCTTTATTAGAAAGTTTGGACCCGGGAAAAGGAGCCAAAGTTTCAGCTGAAAAAGGCCTGCCAGCTACTCCGTCAATCATCAGCTTCAAATAAATATTATACTTTGCTAAATTAACAATGTCTTGAGCAGTAAATTCTGGAACAAACTCTTTTTCTAAATATTCAGCATCTTCTGCTCCAACCCGAAAAGAAATTAAAGTGCCAACGTTGCCAAAAACAGCGTCTCTAACTGTCTCATCCATTTGAGCAATATACTGATGAGCTAAAATTAAAGCCAGACGATATTTTCTGGCCTCTGAAAGAATATTAACAAACGATTCAGTAGCAAAGTTTTGAAATTCATCTACGTATAAGAAGAAATCTTTTCTTTCTTGTTCCGGCATATCCACGCGCGACATAGCGGCCAGTTGTATTTTAGTAATTAAAAGAGCTCCCATAAGCATTGAATTATCTTCTCCTATTCTGCCTTTTGATAAATTCAGAATTAAAATCTTCTTTTTGTCCATCACTTCCCGCATATCAATAGTTGAAATTGTCTGACCGATAATGTTGCGGATTAAAGGGGCGGAAATGAATTGACCAACTTTGTTTTGGATAGCTGCTGTTGCTTCAACCTCATATCTTTGAGTATACCTGGCAAATTCATTAATCCAGAATGACTTAACCACCGGATCAGTAATTTTCTCTACTACTTTTTTCCTGAAATCTGGGTCAGACATCATTCTGTTAACTCCCAGCAAAGTAGAACCGGGATATTCTAAAAGAGCTAAAATAGAATTATTTAAGATGTATTCCATTCTGGCTGACCAGACATCAGGCCAGATTTTCTTAAACACACCCATTAAGCCCCCGGCAACTAAGTGCCTGTGCTCCAATCCTACTTTCTCCATTACATTAAAAGCAATTGGAAAATCCAAATCAGCTGGATTAACATATATAACGTCGTTAATTCGGTTTGAAGGAACAAAATCCAGTAATTCTTCAGCTGCCTCTCCATGAGGATCAACAAAACCAACGCCCCGGCCCTGCTGAATATCCTGAACAGCCATATTTTGAAGCATAGCTGTTTTTCCCATTCCTGTTTTTCCAACAACATAAAGATGCCTGCGTCTATCATCAAGCTTAATACCAAACTTTTTTCGGATATTCCGATAAGTTGTTTCAGCAAAAAAATTAATATCACTCATAACTATTCTGAAGGAAGACCTGAAGGAGCTTCACCCTTTTTAGATTCAATTCGTTTAATAAAAGGAGCTGAGGCAGTTCTTTGGCCGGGAAAATGAAATATAGTAGCCAGTTCTTCAGTATTTAAAATAAAACTTGAGGGCCATTTGGGTTTTCTGGGAAATAAAGGATGAAATCTTAACACATATTTCCTAAATATGGACCTTTTTCTTAAATATAGTCTTCGGTTGCGAACAAGATTTATGGGTAAAAACCAACTTTTCGGAACCTTAGTTATAAATGGCTGACCATAAGGAGCTAAAAAATTAAGATTATTAGTTCCGAAATTAGAAAAGAAACTAAGAACAAGACGAAGCTTTGGTTTAAAGAAAACTTCTTTTTGGCCAAGATAAATAAACCTAATACTAGTTTGAAAACCGCGTTTTGCCATTTTTTTCTCTACTCCGGTAATTATATCTCTTTCACCAGGCGTGAGCTTCATTTCCGGAGGAATAAGCTCTTTTTCTTTTTTCACGCCTCCTGGCGGTTCCCCGGTAATTAAAACATCAGCCGCTTCTAAAAGCATTGGTTTTTGGACCGGTTTGCCTTCTGTTCTTCTGGCAAGTTCATCTCTTATTTTTTTTCCTTCTGTTACCCAAGGAACTTCTTTGTCAGTAACCGGGTTTGCTATAATCTGAACCCAAAGTTGTTCTCCTGGTTTTATCTTTGCCAATGATTCAAGCAAAGTTGCCAAAGGGTCAATTCTTTTCTCTTCCAATGGTTCTCTTTCTGTTTCAAATTCAATATAAGTCCTGATAGGATAAGGATTAGGTTTAAAAAATTTGTAATCAGCTCCCCAAAGATCCCAGTCCTTATTTGGAATATCCTGAGGAATATGTTTTGTATAATCATCAGCTTTTGATATTTCTATTTCAGGATATTGAGAATAGATAGCTGATTCAATTGAATCTCTGTTTGCTTCAGGAATTTTAATAAAAAAATGCGACTCTCCTCCAATTGAAGCAATCTCAAATGAGCAAGAAAGAGAAGGATCTATTTTTCCATCAACCCATTTTTCCCACCAATCAGGAGCATCATAAAAAATCTGCCATAATCCGTCAACAACTCTTTCCATGGCCCTCATTGGCTTTAAAACCTCTTTTGGAATTTTAATTTCAAGAAAAATAAACTTGGTCTTTTTCAAAAATTTGTCTGTTCTCCACCAAAGCCAAAGAAAAGAAAAAGGCCACCATAAAATAAAAGGTAATGGCAGCCACCACCAGGTCCTAAGAATTTGCCAAACTTGTGAAAATATTGGCATTAATATTTTTAATGAATCTAAAAGCATTAAATTTACGCTTCTTTTACCCCGACACCAAACGGGGACTAACTTTGTTAAATTAGGCGCTAAAACGCCTTGTCCCCGTTATGGTGTGGGGGTTTATTGTATATCTACCTCTAGAATCTCTTGTAAAATAATCTCTGTCCTGTAAATTCAGAGCAATTGTATTTTCTTTTACAAGACGCTGCTCTAAAACCTTGTCTAAAATCTCCTTTTTTGACAAAGATTTCTTTGAATCTCTTAAAGTTTTAATAATTATATCTTTCACTACTCCTGGTTCATATCCCCATTCTTTTAAAGCATAGAGGCCTCTGCCCACCAAAACAAATCTTTCATCTTTGATTAGTTCATTATGAACAGTAGCTGTATGAATTTTGCTTTGGGAAGGAAAAGGCAATTTCTCTATAAGATTAGCTACATCGGCAAAATGCAAGGGCTTTTCTTCTTTTTTAAAAACCAGATAAGCCCTGTCTTTTACTCCGCGAGGATTAATTTCTAACCAATTCTTTAAGCCAAACTTTTCTTCAGGGTTTTTTTGAATTTCTTTTGAAATGCCAATATATGAAAGAAAAACATTTTTATTCAGGTTCTGAGCTTTTAAAAGCTCATCCAAAGAAAAAATTCTCTTTTCTTTTTTAAATCTATTAATAGTTGATTTTACCACTTTTTGAGCTTTTTTTACAGCCCCTTTATTAATCGACCAAAAAGAATAAAAATCATTATCTTCTGGAATTCTATTAAAACCATCTATATTAGTTAATAAAAAGGAAACATGGTTTTGAAACTCGTTTCCCGCTAAAAATTGGAGCAAATCATGTTCTTTTTTCAAGCCGCCAAAAGAAGAAAGAACCCCTTTAAAATATTTAGAAAGTTTTTGATTTTCTTTAATTCTTGGCTTAATTTTTGAAAACCCTTCTACTTCAATCTGACGAACTCTTTCCCTAGTAATGCCATAACTTTGACCAATAGTTTCTAAGGTTTCTCTTTGTCCTGATAAACCAAAACGCCTCTCAACAACATCAGTTGTTCTTTGAGGCAAACCTTTAATAGAATCTGCGCAAATTTTTTGATAATCGTATTTCATATATACAGCGATACTAATATACGAATAACATACTAATTATACTAATATTCGTATTATTTTTATTTATTCGTATCATTAGTATGCTCATTAGTATCATTGGTATCGTATTATTTCTCTATTTAAACATTTTTAAAAAACAATGTCAAGAGTTTTAATGGGGATAAAGAAAAACAAAAAAAACAGGGCACAGGATTTCTTATTTCCTCTGCCCCTTTTGAAGCTCCTCTAAAAGTTGACGAAGTCTTCTCCAGTGAGAAGAATACATCAATGGTAAAGAATGAATGAAAAACCACTTGCAATCAATTATTTCTTCGAGAGGAATCTTCATTTCTCCACCAACAATACGTCCAAGAAAAGTAACATTCAAATGATCTCCTGCATCATATTCAATCCTTATACTCGGTTCAATCTCAACCAAGAAACCTGTTTCTTCTCCTGCTTCTCTTACCGCTGTTTCGGTTTCGTTCTCCCCTGGTTCTTTTTTACCATTAGGCATACCCCACTTACTGGGTTTGAAAAATTTTTTACCAGTGGAAGAAAACTCTTTCCATCTAGCTATGTTTTTTACTAAAAGAACCTGGCTTGAGTTTTTTAGAATTACTACATTTACATTAACATCTTTCTCAACGGACTGCATTCTGTGCTCCTTTCTATATTAACTTTTTCGAGTACAATTTAGTTCATTTTCACTAGTTACATTATACACCTATCCCCCAAATTTGTCAATACCTCTTTCAAAAAAACACCTTAACATTGTAATCGCAATGTTAAAATGTCAGTTACAGTTATATTTTAATTAGTTATATTAGTTATATAATTAGTTATATTTTAAATTTTTTCTTTAACCAGTCATCTTTACCAATATCAGAAGAAACAACTAAACGAATTTCTTTATCAGTAAATCCTAAAAAATCTTTTAGTAAATTTATTTCATCTTTGCATTTATATGGACAAATCCAAACACTTTTTTGAACCTGGCAAAAATTAAGTTCTTTTAGTTTGCTCCTAAAAATTTCTCTATAGAAATTTTTAAGTTGAGAAATGTCAAACATAACTATTCTCCATTTACCATCCCATTTCTTGGGCTTTTTTATTTTTAGTTCGTTTATCTGCATCCAATTCGCCTTTTTTCTACCCTTTTCTGTCAATTTAATATGAACATTATAACCTTTTTTCTCTATCTTTATACACCCTTCTCTTTTTAATCTATAAAAAGCATCATAAACTTTCTTTCTTTTATACTTTTTAATCTTTTTAATCTTTTTAATTAGATTTAAAGTGAAATAAGGTGAACTTGCTGAAATATAAACAATTCCAGAAATTAACAAGTATTTTAAAATATCTTTACTAATCTCTGATTTTGGTTTTCTAAAATAATATTTATACTTACTCATTAAACTAATCATAACACCTTAACTTTGCAATTGCAATATTAAAGTGTTGATTAAATTTAAATTTGTCAGCTAATTAAAAAGTGCTATTCTATCATTTTCTATGACGGAAATGATACCAACCCACTAAAATAGGGCCTGCTAAAAAGATTGAAGAATATGTGCCGGCGCAAATTCCTAAAATTAATGCCAAAGCAAAGTATTTTAAAGTTTCCCCGCCTAAAAAGAAGATGGCTCCAGCTACAAATAAAGTAGTTAAAGAAGTATTAATTTGTCGAGCCAGGGTTTGATTCAAACTTGCGTCAACAATTTGTCCAAAGGTCTCCCCTCCTGTTAAAAGATTTTCTCTTATTCTGTCAAAAACAACTACAGTGTTATTAATTGAATATCCTAAAACAGCAAGAAGGGCGGTAATAACTGGGATAGAAATTTCTATTCCATAAAACCTTCCCAAAATCGCGAAAATCCCTAAAGGAATTAAAATATCATGGAAAAGAGCGAAAACGCTGGCTATACCATATTGCCAAGAGCGCAAAGGCCTTTGAACCCTTCTAAAAGCCAAGGCAATATATATAATCATTGATAGCAAAGCAACTGCTACAACAATCTTTGTTTTATCTTTAAGTTCCTGCCCTATCACCGGGCCTATTGATTCAAACCTTATTTCTTCAGCCAATCCTGTTTCTTGAAAAAGCGCAGATAAAACTTGCTGATGCATTTCTTCATCAATATCTTTCATTCTAATAATAATTCCCTTTTCTCCAGTTGGCTGAACATAAGCGCTTGTTAAACCAAGCTCACTTAGCATTCCTGATATCTCTTCATTAGAAATCCTTTCTTCTGCATATTCTATTTCCAGAATACTTCCTCCAGTAAAATCAATACTTGGCTTTAATCCAAAAACAATCAAAGCAATAATACTGGCTATGACTAAAGCTCCGGAGAAACCAAAATATATTTTTCTGTATTTAGTAAATTTTATCATATTACCTCCATAACCAATTATATTTCTCTACTTTTGTATTAACAAATAATCTTAATAAAGTTCTGGTAATAAATATTGCAGAAAACATGCTGACTAAAATTCCAATACTTAAAGTTAAAGCAAATCCTTTAATAAAACTTGTTCCCAGGCCAAAAAGAATCAAAGCCACAATTAAAGTAGTTAAATTTCCATCCCGAATTGAAGGCCAACTTCTTCTAAAACCCTCTTCCAAAGCAATAGTAAAGCTTTTTTCTTCTTTTAATTCTTCCCTCATTCTAGAGAAAATTAGAATATTAGCGTCAACCGCCATTCCAATTGATAAGATAAACCCTCCAATTCCAGCCAAAGTTAATGTAACAGGGATTAATTTAAACAAACTTAAAATTAAAACAACATAAACTACTAAAACCAAAGAAGCCAAGAATCCTGGGAATCTATAAAAGATTATCAAAAATATAATAACAGCTAAAAATCCGAGAAGGCCGGCCATTAAACTCTTTTGCAAAGACACAGCTCCTAAAGTTGGCCCCACTGTTTGCTGAGAAATTAGTTTTATTGGCACTGGAAGAGCGCCAGCATTAAGATTTCTAACTAACTCTTTAGCTTCATCCACAGTAAAATCTCCGCTAATCTGGGCTTTGCCTCCGGAAATTGCTTCCTGAACAACAGGAGTAGAAATCGGAATTCCATCAATAAAAATAGCCAATATTTTTCCAACGTTTTGGGAAGTCAATTGTTCAAAAAGATCTGCGCCCTCATTATTAAACTGAAGAGAAATTAAAGGCGCTCCTGTTTGTTGGTCAAAAGTCAAATCAGCTCTTTTCAAATATTTCCCGGTCAAAGACGTTGATTTAAAATAAGGATCTTCTAAAGCTAATTGCCAGTTCTCTATTTTTTGAGCTTCTTCATAAGTCATTCCTTCAAGTTCTTTCTGTTTATCAAGAATTATCTGAGTTTCTTGTTCTGCTCTTTGTTCTCTAAATTCTAAAAACGGGGTCTGTCCAATCATTTTAATTGCTTCAGCCGGCTCTTTTATTCCAGCCAATTCAACAACTAATCTGTGCTTGCCAGATGCTTCCTGGGTCTGAACTATTGGCTCTGTGACTCCGAATAAATTAACTCTTCTTTCAATAATATCTCTTAAACCCTGCGTAGCAGAAGAATAATCTCCGGCCTCAATACTGGACAAATCAGCTTCATATAAAAGATGAGTTCCTCCTTGCAAATCCAAGCCCAATTTAAAAGGGATATCCCAAAAATGAGGGAACCCGAAACCAATCTTATTATTAAAAAAATCAATGCTTTGATTAAGATATTTCGGATAGCTTAAATTCCCAGCCAAAAACGCCAACACAATAATTCCGATAAAAATTAAATAAATATTCTTTCTCATTTTATTCAATATTCTATTTATACCACATTTCTCCCAAAATAAAAAGGCTCAATGACAGAGCCTTTAGCTTATGAATTCTCTTTTTAATCTCCTCAAAGGTTTTAATGTGGAGCTTGATTCTTTACCCTGGCCAACAGCATTTTTTGGCTTTCTTACCTGAACCACAATCACAGAATTGATTTCTACCAATCTTCGGTTTGGTTCTTCTAATTGGAGATGTCGGCCTAAATGAGCCACTAAATAGAAGACCACCAAAAGTACCACCAAAATTTGCGGATTCAATACCACTATCTAAAACGCCAAATCTTGTATTTTTCATTATCTTATTTCCTTATATAGAATTTAGAATTTTTAAAGAACTTGTTTTTAATATCTTAGTATATTATTTTATCTGTGTCAATCTCTTAGCCGTATTTTGGCCAGCAACATTTTTTGTATTTTTTATTTGAACCGCACGGACAGGGCTGGTTTCGACCGACTTTTTGACGGTCTTTCTTTCCCACTGGAGCTCCGCGGAGCGGAGCAAAGGCAGGTTGTTTTTTCAATTCAGCTTTAAAAATTGCATTGGCAATGCTTAAATCAATTGTTTCTAATAATCTCCGGAACATTTTATGACCCTCTGATTTGTATTCAACCAAAGGATCCTGCTGGCCATAAGCCCTAAGTCGAACAGAATCTCTTAAATGCGCCATACTTTCCAAATGCTCTAGCCAAAAAGTATCAAGAACTCGCAAACAAATAATTTTTTCTATCTTCCGCATATTCTCCTGGCCTACTTCTTTTTCTCTTTTATCATAATCCTTTTCTGAAAAACCTGATTTTTTTATTATTTCTAATATATAAGGTCGTAAGCTATCTTGAGATTTTTCCAGCACTTCTTTTCTTTTTTTATAAAATACTTCTCTGTGCTTATTCATTACATCATCATATTCTAAAATATGCTCTCTCGCATCAAAGTTCATTCCCTCAACTTTTGATTGAGCTGATTCAATCGCTTTGGAAATCATTCTTGCTTCTATTGGCTGATCTTCAGGAATCTTCATAGTTTCCATTAATGTCTTTATTCTATCTCCGCCAAAAATCCTCATTAAATCATCTTCCAAGGAAACAAAAAATTGAGAAGAACCAGGATCGCCCTGCCGGCCTGACCTTCCGCGCAACTGATTATCAATTCTTCTTGCTTCATGCCTTTCAGTTCCAATAACATGAAGCCCTCCAGATTCAATAACCTTTTTCTGTTCTTCCAAAACAGGAGGATTTCCGCTTAAAATAATATCTACTCCCCTGCCGGCCATATTTGTTGCTATAGTTACTGCTCCATACTTGCCTGCCTGAGCAATGATTTCTCCTTCCTTTTCATGATGTTTAGCATTTAAAATCTGGTGAGGAATGCCTTCTCTTTCCAAAAGCTTGCCTAAATATTCATTTTTTTCAATAGAAACAGTTCCTACTAAAACTGGCTGTCCTTTTTCATGCCTTGCTTTAATTTCTTTGACTACTGCTTCAAACTTCCCATTTAAGTTTTTGTAAATCCTATCAGGCAGCTCTTTTCTTATTAAAGCTTTATTAGTAGGAACAATTATTACTTCCAATTTATAAACTTTATCAAGCTCTTCAGCAGACGTTGCCGCTGTTCCGGTCATTCCTGCTAATTTATCATACATACGGAAATAGTTCTGAAAAGTGATGGTAGCAAAAGTTCTTGATTCCTGCTGAACCTTTACTCCTTCTTTTGCCTCAACTGCCTGATGAAGTCCGCCTGACCATCTTCTGCCCGGCATTAGACGACCAGTAAATTCATCAACAATAATAACTTGGCCATCTTTAATTACATAATCTTTGTCTTTTATAAAAAAGATTTTGCTTCTCACGGCAGATTCTATTTGGTGGGTAGTAGCAATATCGTTTTCAGCCCAGGGATCAGACCCAAGCCAACCAACAATTTTGTTTTGACCGTTTTCAGTGAGAGGCGCTGCTTTTGTTTTTTCATCAATTTCATAATCTTCGTCTTTTTTCAATTGTTCAACTATTTTAGAAAATTGATAATATTTTTCAGTTGTTTCTCCGCTAGGAGCAGAAATAATTAAAGGTGTCCTAGCTTCATCAATTAAAATTGAATCCACCTCATCAACAATAGCATAATGAAAATCTCGCTGGTTCTTCTCTTTTAAATCATAAACCATATTATCTCTCAAATAATCAAAGCCGAACTCATTATTGGTGCCGTAAACAATATCAGCCAGATAGGCCTCTTTCCGAAGCGCAGGACGTAGAAAATCTTCAATAACTTTAAAACTTCCGAGTTCGTCTCTAGTTTTATCTTTCTCTTTGAATTCAGAATCATACAAATATGCCGCATCATGAGTTACGCAGCCAATACTAAGCCCCAATAAGTCATATATCTGTCCCATCCAGATAGTATCCCTTTGAGTCAAATAATCATTAACTGTCACGACATGGACTCCGCTCCCAGACAAAGCATTCAGATAAACCGGCAATGTAGCAGCCAGGGTTTTTCCCTCGCCAGTTTTCATTTCAGCAATTTTGCCTTGATGCAAAACTATCCCTCCAATTAGCTGAACATCAAAATGCCGCTGGTTAAGAGTTCTTTTGCTGGCCTCTCTAACCAAAGCAAACGCTTCTGGAAGAATATCATCTAATTTCTTTCCCTTTCTTAATCTTTGTTTAAACTCATTTGTCTTTTCTTTTAATTGCACATCTGAAAACTTCTCAAATTTTGATTCAAGAGAATTTATTTTATGAAGCAGTGGTTCAATCTTTTTTAGATATTTCTCATTCGCATCCCCAAAAATTTTCCTGATAATGCTCATAATATTCCTATTATACCTATTTTCCCAAAAAATAAAAGCCGCTGATGTATAAATCAAACGGCTCACATTTCTCGAAAGAGCTCTTTTTAGTTTAAGAATGAACTGGCTTTCCCCGATTCTTTATTCTAATCGTTCCGCCTCTCTCCATTGCATCCCTGTTCAACCTACGCTCATGTTCTTCCTCAGAGATAATTTCTATCCCATTAGGACTTCCTATAAAAACCCTTTCGCAAAAATCTCTGGGATTTTTAATATCTTTTGATCTCATCTTTACACTTTCCTTTCTTGGTTTTTTAGATGAAATGTGCTATTTATTTTCTACCTACATTATATCATACTGATATAATTTGTCAACCCTTGACAGGGTTTCTTGGTTTGCTATAATAAAATAAATAGTAGCCGAATACTGCCCGTATGGGTGGGTGTTCTAATTTATTGGAAATAGGCTGTTCCCACCTCTCCCTTTTGGGATGTGGGTTTTTTATTTAACTTCTTGAATAACTCCTCTTTGAATTGCCCTCTGATAAAAATCTTGAGCGTATTTTTCTCCTTCTAAATAATCTCTTACAAAACCCGCGATAGCATCAGCTAATCTAATAAAAATCTCACTTTGATCTCTAGCTCCTCTTACTTTTCTTACTTTAATTCTTAATTTTCGTAATCCCGAGGCAAATTTTCTCCTTTCAGTTCTTGATAAACCATCAATGTAAATATTTACTTCGTATTCTTTTGGGGCTTGTTTTGAAATGGCCTTGGCAATAGCCACAATGGTAGCTTCTGTATAATTTTTAGTTTGGGTGTATTTTGCAAAGAATATTTTATTTCTAAAAAAATTACTCTCAATAATGTTCTGAAGATACTTTTGTTTTATATCTTTTTTGCTGTTAATCCATTTGCTAAATCTCTTTTTAGTCTTTTTTTCTATTGTTTCCAATTTCTTTCGTAATTCTTGTTGTTCTTTTTCGGTTATTACTACCGAAACCAAAAATAACTTTCCTTCAGTATCTTGCCCTGTTTCATCAACATAACAATAAAGTTTTTGCATAGTTTAATTATACCCATTTCTCGCAAAAACAAAACCCCGCCATAATTAGAAGGCGGGGTAAGAAGAATTTCCTTACTTCTTTTTCTTCTTCTTTGCTTTTTTTTTCTTAGGCATTTATTTAGATTAAACTCAATAAAAATTTTATTGAGCAAATCATTTTTAAAAATTTCATTCAAATAGTCGACCCTATTTGCGAAAAAAAATTAAAAACTATATTACTTTATTTTCGCACTTTTAAAAAGCGTGTCAAGTGTTAATTATTTGAATCTCTTCTTTCAAAGTTATTCCGAATTTGGCTTTTACTTTTTGTTTGATTAGTTTTATTAAGTCCAAAATATCTTGAGCTTTAGCACTGCCAGTGTTAACAATAAAACCAGCATGTTTTTCAGATACTTTAACTCCTCCTTTTTTTGTTCCTTTTAGCCCGGTTTTCTCAATCAAATAAGATGAAGAAGCTCCTCCTGTTTTATTAACAAAAATAGAACCAGCTGAAGGATAATTCAAAGGATGTCTTTGTTTTCTAAGATTCAAATGTTCTTTAATTTCTTTTTGAATTCTTTCTTTATTTCCCTTTTTTATTTTCAATACAACAGAAAGAATTATTAAGTTTTTGTTTTTTTTGAAAATACTATTTTTAGCTGAAAATTGACATTGCTTTTTTGATAAATTTTTAATCTTTAAAGTTTTAACATTTAAAACTTTTACACTTTTTATAATATCAGACATTTTTATATCAAATGCCTGAGCATTGCCATAAACAGCTCCGCCAACTGTGCCTGGAATTCCAGCTGCCCACTCTAGGTCAGTTAACGACGCTCTTGCAGATAACTTTACTAAATCCTCTAATTTCATTCCTGCTTCAGCATGAAGATTACAATTTTTAATTTTTAATTTAGAATTTTTAATTTTAATAACTAAACCACTAAAACCTTCGTCAAGAGCTAAAACATTGCTTCCTCCTCCTAAAATAAAAAAGGGCAGATTAAACTCTTTTGCTTTTTTGACTGCTTTGATTAAATCCTGTTTGCTTTTAGCAATACAAAAATATCTGGCAGGTCCGCCAATTTTAAAAGTAGTGTGTTTTGCTAATGAAATATTTTCTTTTATATCCATTTTTAAAAAGCCGGGAGCGTTAACCCCAATACTAAGTCTTTAGTGGGTGGCAGCCTCCCGACTCAATTATATTTTAAATCATTTTAAAAAATAAATCAATAAAAAAAAGCCCATCACTACCAAATGAATTTGGTGTGAGGGCAAGCAAAAGTCCCTGTAAAACAGGGGCTTTTACCGACTCAGATGGGATCCCGTTAAACGGAACACCCACTGTTTTAATATTAGCAAATTCAATCTATTTTGTCAAGAGTTGATTGATTTTGGCTCGAGTTTTGAGTCCGACAAAGCCAGTGCCATTTGTCAAGTCCAGTGGAATTAAAATATCCTGAGCATATTTCTCCTGAAAACGAATTACAGCTGATTTGGTAAGAGAAAGAAAGTTTCCAGTAACCAGACCTTCGGGATAAATATCCGGGCCTTGTGATTTTAAGAAGTTCTGAAGGCATTTAACATCTTCGCTGTTCAATCCATAATATAAGTTGGTGTTAAAACTACATGATGCTGGTTCTGGCAATGGCTTTTTATCTTCTTTATTTAAAATAGCAATTATCTTTACCCTTATTTTAGCGATTTCAGCTTTCAAAAACTCAATCCTGGCTAACAAATTATTAATTAGATTATCTTCTTCTTCAGGTCTTTCAATTGAAACAGACCAGGAAAAAGAATAAAAAGAATCGCTATCTAATTTATTTACTACTGGAATAATAAAAAGAGAGGTAATTTCTGTTCCAAAATCCTTAATATAAATTTCTCCCTGCGAACCATGTATTTTAAGGAAATCAATAATATAGTTCCCGCTCCGATTCTTAATAATATAAGGAACTTCAAAAAATTCAGCGGAATTACTGATAAATTCTAATTTTAAATTTCCGCTGCCTCCAATAATCTTATACCAATTACCTTTCCAATTCTTTGTTACATCTCCAATAGTTAACATGCTTTCTCCTGTTAAAGGCAGAAAGTTAATTTTGGATGTAACATGAAAATTCTTAAGATTAGGGCTCTTGTAACAATATTTGCTGCCATAGTTACAGTCATTAACTAAAACAGCAATTACCCAATCCAAAAAAATCTGAGAAAAGTTTTCCTCAAAACCATTTTTTTCCAAAGCATAATTTATGCTTTTAATGCCAGTTTCTGGAGAATGCAAAGAATCAATTAAAATCTCAATCCCATAATGGTCAACTAAATATTGAATAAAAAGACTTATAGCTCCATAATCATATTTTGTGTTTTGCCAATCAATTATTGAATCAGAAGGATTATCAGAAAAAATTTGAATCCTTCTTTCTAAATTACTTTCTTTATAATCATCATAACCAATTAAAGTGGGGGCATATTCTGCCCTGGCTTCATTAAGCCAAATTTCCTCGATAACGCCGTAGGTATTTTCTTTTTGATGAAAAGTAATTAAATGAGTAAATTCATGGGCTAAAAAGCTTTTAGCCAAAGGACTTCTGATGTGTTCTGCATTAAGATAAATCATTTCTCTTTCATTAGAGTCAAAAATCTGAAGTTTAGAATATTCATCATTAGAACGAAAATATCCACCAGCGCTTTCTTTCATTGGATGAATTAAAATAGTTATTTGAGAATCCTTGTCAATTCCTGGATTCCATTCTGGACCAAAAGTAGAAGTAAGAATGGGGTAAATCTTATTATCAAATTCCTGTCCTAAACTGCTTAAGGCCTGATAAATTTCGTTTTGAGGCGTAAAGTTCCACCATTTTTCATCAACATAAAAATAAAGTTTGGAGGTTTTTTTTACTAAAATAGCTGTTAATTCTTGTCTTTCTGACAAATCATAAGACGGGTCAACATAAAAAACCTGTTTTTCCCCAACAGTATCAGCGCTTACACTAACTGCTATGCCTAAGAGTAAAATTAAACTAATGATGAAAACAAATTTCTTCACCCCCACACCATAACAAACACTAGTGCCTTTGACACTAAAATACGAAGTATGTGTTTGTCCTTCACTACCAAATTTTGGTGTGAGGATTTGTTTGGTGTGGGGGTTCATATTTCTTTATTCTATCATTTATTATATGATGGCACAAGTTTTTTTAAAATGTTAATTATTTCTTCTTGATTGTTTTGACGCGCAAATATTTTTAATTTTTCTAATTGTTCATCTAATTCTATCTCATTAACTTTTGAAAGCCGAGCCATAAAAATATTTTTATTTTGAGTAGCTATGGTTCCTTCTTCAGCTGTTAAAATTTCTTCAAAAAACTTTTCGCCAGGCCTTGGCTCTGTAAAAACAATAGGAATATCCTTATCTGGTTCAAATCCAGAAAGCCGAATTAATTCTTTTGCCAAATCCAGAATGCTTATAGGTTTTCCCATATCTAAGACAAAAACTTCTCCGCCTTTGCCAATTGAACCTGCCTGCATTACCAAAAGCACTGCCTCTGAATTAACCATTATATATCTTTTCATTTCAGAATGAGTAACCTCAATTGGCCCTCCTTTTTTTATCTGTTCCTTAAAAATTGGAATTACACTTCCCCTGCTGTCTAAAACATTGCCAAAACGAACTGAAATAAACTTTGTATTGTTTTTTTGGTTTAATAATTGACAAATCATCTCTCCTACTCTTTTTGTTGCCCCCATTATAGACGTTGGATTAATTGATTTGTCAGTAGAAATAAAAACAAATTTCTCTATCCCATATTTTAAGGCTGCTTCAGCAACAATTTTTGTGCCAAAGATATTATTCTTCACTGCTTCATCTGCCTGCCTTTCCATTAAAGGAACGTGCTTGTAAGCAGCAGCGTGGAAAACTATGTTTGGCTTGAATTGTTCAAAAATATGATTTATTTTTTCTTCATCTCTAATATCAGTTATCAAAGATTTAATTGGCAAGAAATTAAGCTCTTGAATGGAACTTAGCTTCTTTGAAATATTGAATATGCCGGTTTCATCTTGGTCTAATAACAAAAGCAGAGAAGGTCTAAATTTAGCTACTTGCCTTGATAATTCAGAGCCGATAGAACCAGCGGCTCCGGTTATTAGAACTACTTTGTCATTAATAAAGTTTTGAAGCGGCTGCATATCCAAGATAACTTGTTCTCTTCCCAATAAATCTTCAAGTTGAATTTCTCTAAGATGTCTAATAGAAACTTGACCGTTAATAATCTCTGCTAAAGGAGGAACAATTTTAATTTTCCTAAGGCCTGCTTTTCTTCCCATTAAAACAGCGTTTTTAATAGTTTGGGAACCAACTGAAGGCAAAGCAATAATCATTTGTTCTATTTGTTTTTCTTTAACTATTTTAGGAATATCGCTAATTCTGCCTAAAACTTTTAATCCATGAATAATTGCTCCCTGTTTCGCAGAATTATCATCAACAAAACCCAAAAGCAAGTAAGAACCGCTTGAAGTCAAAATACTCCTTAAAATCTGTTCACCAGCATCACCAGCTCCTACAATCAGAGTTTTTTCTTTCTCTTGTTTCGTTTTTCTTTTATTAGAAGTTTGTAAATATACTCTTTTGGCAAAACGGATTCCTCCGCAGAATATAAAAATAAGGAAATAACTGATAAAAAGAGTAGATCTAGGGGAGCTTTGAAAGTTTTTTAAAATAAAAAATGAAACAGTAAAAAAACCAAAACTTAATATAACAGCTTTAGCCAAAGAAATAAGTTCATCGGCGCTCACATAAGACCAGGAAAAAGAATAGAGACCGAAATAATAAAAAATCGGCAAGCAAAAAAGCAAAGCCAAGAAAATCATTGTTTGCAAAGTTCCCTGGTCTAAATATTGAGCAGGAATTATTCCATCAAATCGCAAAAGAAAAGCCAATAAAACAGCCAAGCTGATTAATAAAATATCGGCAATTAAAAAAATAAGTGTTTGCTTTTTCATTGTTTTATTATTTTTTTAAGTGTTTCAACTATATAATCAATTTGTTCTTCCTGCAAATTATTATAAAAAGGCAAAGCAATAGTTCTTTCAGAAACATATTCACAATTTGGAAAATCACCCTGCTTAAACCCAAACCTTTTTTTGTAATATGGTTGAAGATGAATAGGATAAAAATAATTTGAGCACTCAATCCCCCTCTCCCTCATTTCTCTAATTATTCTATCTCTATCTTCTTGCTCGTATTTCTCATTCAATCTAATGACATAAACAAACCAACTGCTCGTATTATTAGGAAGCTCAATTTCTTTAATATCTTTTAATTTCTCGTTATAAACA
>Ga0307434_1000575_pt1 | contig 23584 bp, 21 predicted proteins | sample SalMarWE160220MG_FD_202156 | JGI IMG/M metagenome (GOLD analysis project Ga0307434, IMG submission 202156) | Salt marsh sediment microbial communities from the Plum Island Ecosystem LTER, Massachusetts, United States - WE1603-220 | ecosystem: Environmental > Aquatic > Marine > Intertidal zone >... | reverse complement strand
GAGCGAAGCGAAGCAATCTCCTTCAATGTAACTACTTGAATTTACGAGATTGCTTCGTCGCTCGGCTCCTCGCAATGACAGGTGAAAAGACTTTTTACGAGTTTGTCATAGTTATGAAGCCAATGAACAGTAATACCGCTGTCTCATACTCCTGGTGATCTTCCCCAAGGTACCTTTTCTCGAAATCCCTTATGATTTGGCTTGCGAGAGGGGTAATGTGGATAATCGCAGTTCCACCTAGGAATCCGTAAAGAGCTGCCTTGGCGATTCTTATGAGTTTATCACTGAAATCTTCTTTCATTCTATTCTTTGTGTCTTGGTGTCTTGGCGGCTACCTGGGCAAACGATGGAATGCCCTTTAACCCTTCCGCCTTAGTGATACCCCTTAGTATCGCCTGTGCGAGAATCTCTTCGGCCATGAGCGCCACAGTTTGATAATCGCTTTTTATCTTACCGGAGCTCAGGCTAAATAGTATATCGCCATCATAGATGGTGTGCCCTGGGCTCAGGGTTTTGCCCATACCGAGGCTCGCCATCTTTGCAACCATGGAAGCGCTTTGTTTATCGAGTTTTGCATTGGTAAGGATTACGCCGATGGTGGTGTTTTGAAAGGCAGAGGAAGGCCTTGGAACTCCTTGTTTCATAAGCTCTCGCGTATCGACAAAGGCCATGCTGTCGCTTGCTACCCTTGCACCGGCTAGGATTTCTCCAGTTGAGGGCTCTCTCACATCGCCAAAGGCGTTTACCACCGCGACGGCGCCCACGATCAAGCCGTCTTTTCCCCTCTCGGCTGCTATGCCTACCCCTCCCTTCATTGCCTGATGGATTCCATAAAATTTACCCACGGTTGCACCAGTTCCAACTCCCACGGAGCCCTCTGGAATCCCTTCAGTGGTTGCGTGCTCACAGGCCAGATACCCCATCTCACGGTCGGGCCTTCTCATTGCAGAACCTACCCTCAGATCAAAGATCGCCGCTGTCGGCACGATGGGAATCCGGACTACTCCCACATCAAATCCGCTACCCCTACCCTCGAGATACTCCATGACGCCTGATGCGGCTTCAAGCCCAAAGGCACTGCCCCCGGTTAGGCAGATTGCGTGGACCTTCGGTACAATATGGGATGGGCTCAGGGCATCAATCTGCCTTGTGCTCGCTGCAAACCCATTAATCACAACACCCCCGGTCATTCCCTCTGGGGCAAGTATCACGGTAACGCCTGTTAAGGCTTCAAAATCCGAAGCGTGACCAACGGAAATCCCTTCGATATCTGTAACGCTGACGTTCATCCAACAACTCCCTCTTAGTCCAGGATATTATTCTATCCGCAAAGGCTCCTTTTATCAACATCCATCTCGACGTCTTTATAGCTCAAGCTCTTACTATTTGTGTCAAGCCCGCGACATATTCTAATCATCCGTTAGGTCCAGATGGAGCTATGTATTCATACCAGCCTATTAATCCCATAAGCCAGGTCTGGGCCAGGGTTTGTGAAAACTTCCAATCCAAGATGAAAATGGAAAGAGGCAAAATGAACGGTAGAAGATTGCCGTTATAACCAAGGAAAGAAAAGCATGCTTGACTTTTACACCTTGCACTTTTCATTCTACAATTTAAAGTTTTGACCCATATATGCTGGCAACACCTCCTCTGTTTGAGGCGAAGCTTCGTGAGTTTTTAACCAGGAAAACTTCAGCGATAAGATGAAAGGCCTCTATAGGATATTTTGACACGGACAAGAGATCCCGCGAGCAGTACGGGAATTCCTACAATTACCTTGACGTATCCATCAAAACTGTGCCAAATTAAAAGAATAGTACCCGATAATGAGATGGATGGAGATTCTCTTTCAGGGTGAAGAAGGTAGCATATAAGGAGAGAGGAGCCTTCCTATGGCTGCGTTGCTGGGAAACCTGAGTATAGTGGAAATAATATTGCTGGTATTGGTTATTATCTCCTTTATTGGTTTGTTCAAGGTTCAAAAGGGCACGAAAAAAGCGATGGAGGAGATAGACAAAGAGATTACCGTTATCCAACAATATCAGGGAGAGGTTTCTGAAGGACTTAATAGCAACTTTGCATCTCTAAAGAAGGATATCGATGACCAGATACAGGGGCTTACGCCGAGGTTCAATGAGTTGATAAAGAGGGTCAGCGCCACGCTGATAGAGAGCAAAAAAGCGGTTATTACAGAGATGGATGAGAGAACGAAGCCTCTGAAATCCTCCCTCAATGAGAATCTAGTTTCCGTGAAGAAAATGCTCACCGATAACGAGAAGGAATTGAAACGGATGTCGATGGAGATTGAGGAGCTTTCCAAGGAATTGGAGAAGATGAAGGACGACATCCGTGAACGGACCTTTGACCTTGAATTGTAGCCCATGAAAGAGAGCGTAGTCGCCACCATCCTCTTTGCCGATCTCGTAAATTCTACGGAGATGTCGAAGAACCTGACACTTCATGAATACGACGATATGATCATCAATTTTCAGGGAACCATGTACGAAATCGTCTCTCAGCATATGAATCATTTCGGCTATGCCGGTAATGGAGCTGATTCATATTGGTCTATCGCGGGCGATGAAATGCGCCTCTTTCTCTATTCGGGATCAACCATGTTTGACGTGCGTAACGCACTGATAATCGCCTTGAAGATCAAGCTAGGATGGCTGGCATCAGCCTTTAATGATAGGATCTTGAAGGAGGGACGCATTGTCTCACGGGTAGGCGGCGGTATTAACTGTGGCAAGGTCATAAAGGATGTGAGGGAGTGGCGGGTGAGGATGGGTGAGGATCATCCTGCTATCGAAGGCTACGCGATAAACGTGGCCAAGCGGATAGAGTCAACCTCACGCGACGGCACCGCGTATCAGATCATGGTAGGCGATAGCATCTATAGGAAGTGCCATGAGAGCGGTTCGCTCAACGTGGCATTCGGCCAGCCGCGAGGCCTGCTGTTCAAAGGTCTTGGTCAAAAGATTCCGGTGTATGAGATAGTCTCCTTCATCAATTTCGAAACCATGTCAACTATGCCCGAGTCTTTCCGGGATAGGCTGCTCGAGAAGATGCAGTATGCCGTGACCCAACCCATGGCCGAGCCATGGATATTTATCACCCTCTTGCGGGAGTACGTCTCACTGATATCCTCAGGCCAATATGACTACCTCGAGGGGCATGCCATTGAGCTCGCTAAACAGGCGCTGGAGGCAGTCGAATACAGACCTGTTATCTACAACATGCTGGGTTGGTTTTACATATACGGCAAGAGCATTCATAACCTGGATGTGGCCTTACAATACTTCGAGCAGTCCCTCAGTCTGGAGCCGAGAAACGAGGCAGCCCTTATTCACAAGGCCAGAATCTTTGATACAAAAGGGAAACTCGATCTGGCCAAACAGACTTACGAAGAAATACTTCTCCACAATCCAACGCACTCCGAGGCCCGTAAAAAGGTTGAACAGTATAGCGCTCAATAGGGCCGATCAGCCCTCTACGAAAAACCTGAAACAAGTTACTTAGCCGCCTCGCCCCAGCCAGGAAGAGAGGACTCCTCTTGGTGACATGTATCGTACCGAATTGATGTCCTGCCGCCGGCTTTAGGGAAAGTCAGTAATGCAATATTCTCCCTTTTCTTTAGCCTTACTGTTCTAAATCAAATAAATGTAGTTTAACACTATTAGAAATTATATTGATATTATTGTTACACTATTATAGTAAAAAATAAAAAAAAGGGCGTAATTGTTTTCGAAATGGAATAGCTCTGGTATCAAAACCATTTCGGCGCACATAACGCGGCAAGAGATCCTAAGCAGACCATGACCCCATGTGGCTGAATTCGGGCATCTTTGATAAGAGCAAGGACATGAGCAGCAGCGAACAAGGAGGATTACAATGAAGAACGTCGTTATTGTGAGCGGTGTACGGACACCCATCGGGAGCTACGGCGGTACGTTGCGGGATATTCCGGTGTATAAACTTGCCAGTCTCGTTTTCAATGAAGCAGCTGAACGGGCTCACATCGAACCCCAATGGGTAGATGATGTGATCATGGGACAATCCTACCAAAATGGGGAGTGCGCTAATGCTGCCCGGATGGCACTCCTCGATGCTGGATGGCCCAACGAGGTCCCTGGGGTAACCGTGGACCGACGCTGTTGCTCAGGGTTAGATGCCATCTTCTTTGGTGTTATGAAGATCCAGACCGATAACGCGGATATCATTGTTGCCGGCGGAATGGATAGCATGAGCCAGGCAGAGCTCTATATCCCGGGTGATATCAAGTGGGGTTTAGGGGGAAAATCGGATGGAAAGTGGGGGTTTATGCCAAGAGGACATGGGGCCCTGTCCATGTGGGGGATACCACTCTATGACAGGATCCAGAGAGCGAGGGTCATGTCGCAGCCTATCGAGCGGTTTGGGGAGCTCAACTCCATGATGACGTGGGCCGAAACAGCGGCGAAAAAAGAGGGAATCTCTCGCCAGGAGGCAGACGAGTGGTCCCTCCGGAGCCATCAGAAGGCCATTGCTGCCATCGATAACGGAACATTCAGCGAGGAAATCGCAACTATACCGATCCCGCAACGAAAAGGAGAACCGGCCCTCTTTACCACCGATGAAACCCCCCGGCGCGATACCACGCTGGAAAAGCTCGCCCAATTGCGCCCCGTGTATCCCGATGGGGTGTGTACGGCCGGAAACTCATCCACCGAAAACGATGGTGCAGCAGCGGTGGTGTTGATGTCCGAGCAAAAGGCCAAGGATATGGGCGTAGAACCGCTGGCCTTCTTTCGATCCTGTGCCGTCGCAGGTAGCGACCCAACCCTCACCTATCCCGCAGTGCCCGCCTCGGTGAACAAAGCCCTCACCAAATCCGGGATCACCATAGATCAGGTAGAGCTCATCGAGATACAGGAGGCATTTGCGGTACAGGCGCTCGCCGATGCTCGCATGATGGGGATTAAAAATGAAGACTATGATCAAAAGATCAACGTCAATGGCTCCGGCATCTCCCTCGGCCACCCCATTGCTGCCACCGGGGCCATGAGATTGGTCACCTTGCTCCACGAGATGAGGAGGCGGGGGGCTCGCTATGGCCTGGAAACCATCTGCGGAGGCGGGGGGCTTGGCATAGCAGCAATTCTGGAGAAGATATAAAATAGGGGGTTTTCGATCGTGATAAGTGCAATAGCGTTCTCTATACTGGAGGTTATCAGTACCTCAGCCATGTATTTTGCCCCACCCCCTTAGTCGGCAGGTCCGAGCTTGTTGCCCTTGTCGTCATACCTGTACCAGCCGATACCTGTCTTTCTTCCGAGGTGCCCTATCTTCACCTTCCGCTGAAGGAGCATGGGAGGATGGAACTTCTCATCCTGGGTTTCTCGATAGACCGCGCTCATGGCATGGTAGCCCACATCCAAGCCGGCCAGATCGGCGGTCTCAAAGGGACCCATAGCCCGGCCAAAGCCCAGGCGCATGCCCTTATCGATATCCTCCACGCTCGCTACCCCCGCTTCCACGAGCCGTATGGCCTCAACGGTGCTGGGGAAGTTGATCCGATTGAGGGCGAAGCCTGCCACATCACGGTTCACCCTGATGGTTTCCTTGCCCAGGGACTGGCACAGGCGCTCGGCAGCACCCATGGTCTCCTCTGAGGTGAGCAGTCCCCTTACGATTTCAACGATCCTCATCATAGGCACGGGGTTAAAGAAATGGGTTCCCACCACCTGGGAAGGCCTTTTGGTTGATTCCGCGATATCGGTGATGGGAATCGCCGAGGTATTGGAGGCGAAGATTGTGCGGGGCGGACAGAGTGTGTCCAGCTCTGAAAGCACCTCCTTCTTGGTCTCCAGATCCTCAACCACGACCTCGAAGACGAAATCCGCATCCTTGGCAGCGGAAAAACCGAGCGTTCCTTCGATCCTGGCCACGATTTCATCCACTGTGCCCTGGACCTTGCCTTTGTCCACGAGTTTTCCCACCGACCAGGCAATCGTCTTCAAACCCTTATCTACGATCTCATCGGTGAGGTCTCTCATCACTACGCTGTATCCTGCCTGCGCACAGACCTGTGCAATGCCTGCGCCCATTGCGCCAGCGCCGGCCACGAATATTTTCTTGATCTCCATTGATGCCTCCTTGTCACTCTGAGTTTTTCAAAAAGTCCTTTATCTATTTTGAGGGGCCACTCAGCCGTCAGGATCTCCGAGATTGTCCTTTGCCACAGAGCCTCCTATCCTTCCCGCTTATAACATCTCTTTGCCAAAAGTACTGTTGTTGTGCCTGTCTGCACTACTTCACTTCGCTGATTGATCAGCTCCTTTTCAAACGTGAGTATTCCCCGGTCTTTCTGTTCATCCTCCCGAATCTCCTTTACCACTTGCTCCACGTGGATGGTATCATCAATATAGAGAGGCAGCTTGAACTGCCAGCTCAGTTCGAGAAATGCCAGAATACTTTCCTCAATCAGTTGATAGGCTAAACCAGAATGAATAGCAATTCCCAACAGACCGTGTGCAATACGCTTCCCATACATAGTTCTCGCTGCATACTCGGCGTCGGTATGAAGCTGATTGTGGTCCCAGGTAAGCGCGGCAAAGTTCACGACATCTGCTTCGGTCACCGTGCGTGCCTTGGTCACGAACCTCTGGCCTACATGAAAATCGTCAAAGAAAAGGGATGTTATCATTTTCCAGTTCTAAGTATCCCAATGTGGTTGCTCTTCATCTTCTGTAAACCCTCAAGCCACTGTTCCTTGATCCTCACTCCTTCCTCCCTTCTGTAATGCAATGTTTATTGCTAACTCTCTTATCCTCCTCCCCTATGTAAATGATTCAAAGGGATTCCATCGGATAACAAAACAATCGCTATAGCAAGGCAAGGATCTCCCTTGCCTCCTGAGGCGAAGCCGGCTCTCTATCCAATGCCCTTAGTATGTTCACGGCCTTTTCCACCAGCTGTGCATTGCTTTTGGCAGGATTTCCGCGGCTCAGGTAAAAGGTATCCTCAAAACCAACCCGAACATTTCCCCCAAGCAGCGCTGATTGGGCAACCATGGGAAAGCTGGTTGGACCTACGCCAAATCCCGCCCATATTGCGTCAGGGGGAAGAGCTTCCCTCATGGTAAGCATGTTCTTGGTGGTTGCCGATATTCCCCACTGAATGCCCAGACATAATTGAAAGATGGGAGGGCCATCCACCAGGCCTTTCTCCAAAAGTTGGGAGCCGATCGCGATATGACCCATATCAAAGACCTCCAACTCGGGCTTCACGCCTGCATCCTTGATCCGTCTGGCCATCTCCTCCACATGCGGCATGATATTGGCGAAGAGGCGAGGTCCAAAATTCATCGATCCTATATCCAGTGAACACAATTCAGGTTTTAGTTTAACAATATGTTCAGTTCTTCTTTCAGGTGAGCTCCATGTGGTCCCTGGATCCAGACCAACAGGATTCGAATCGTCCGGAATTATCCGTGCGCCTGCACCGGTGGTCAGATTTACCACCATATCCGAGGCAGCCCTTATGCGCTCAAAGATCTCCTGATACAGCTCGAATGCCATTGAGGGTTCACCGGTAACGGGGTCTCGTACATGGATATGCGCCACAGAAGCACCGGCTGAATAGGCATCTAATGCGCTCTTGGCGATTTCCTCAGGGGTAATCGGCAGGTGCGGATTCCCTGACCTGCTGCCTATTGAACCAGTGACCGCAACGGTTACTACAACCTTGTTACCAGTATTCCCCATCTTTGCATACTATTCGGGTTGGAAAGTTTCTCATAGCTTTTTACCTTGAAGCTGATTGAAAGGGGCTTTCCTATTTCTTTTGTTCCATGGTGACAAGGACATGTAACGCAGGTTCTTTTCGCGGAGCGAGGATCCCTTGAAAAATGGTGTTGGTGATCTCATCGGCAAAGGATAGAAGATCCTCTGGCTTACCCAGCAGGCTCTTTCTGATAACCAGGTGCTCTATGGTACCCCATATCATCGCCCGAACCAGATAGGGCTGTATATCCTGTCGAAATTCGCCGCTCTTGATCCCTTCTTCCAGTATCTCGATCGTACTTCTCGCGGATGCCTGTACTACCTTATAGGCCTCTGTGTTTATAAAGTTGCGATTGGTCTTAAGGATAAGCATTGCCACCCGTGCATAATCAAGGTCAGATATGTAGAGTTGTAAGTGACTGTAAATCATAAACCTTAGCTTGTTTGTGGCGCCTTGGATATACTGGAGAATATCTCGATTCTTTGTCTGGTACTCGAGGATTTTTTGAGCGGGAATGGAGAAAAGCAATTCTTCTTTGGTAGAGAAATACTCGTAGATGGTTGCCTCGGAAACGCGTGCTCTCTTTGCTATCTCAGATACCGTAGCCTCATAAAAGCCCTTTTTTGAAAAAATACTAACAGCTGCCTCTAAAATAGCCAGTCGCTTTGCAGGGTTTTTAGGTTTCCTTTTGTTCTTTTTTGAATTTCGCGTATTGGTTGCCATCAGATTAGGACTTAATTACATCAGAGAAGCTCTACTTATTATTGTGGGAGGTAAACAAAGAAATTAATAACCAGATACTTGTTGCGTCACGACACAACCTTCGGCTTCTTCAATAAGTCTTTGTATTCACAAAAGATTTTTTGGAATGAATCCCTATTTGGCCTTTATACGTAAAGCATAACTTTAATGTCAAGATAATTTTTATATTGCCACTTTATTTATTCATGATTTTTATTATTCGTACTCCTTAAGAACCTACAGGCAAAAAAGCACGGATATGCCTTTTGTATTGTATGCCCTTTAAAGAAAGGTGATTCCAAGACCCTAAGAATCGGGATGAAGTGTACCATGACCATACTATCATGACAGCTGCGGCTCATTCATCCTGATTCTCAGGGGAACTGCCCACCATCGCGCGCCGCTACCTTCTCTCTGCCTTATAGAGAGCTAATTCGCATTCTACACTGAATCCCAAGCTTCTATACATATTGATAGCGGCGGCATTATCCATCCTCACGTTGAGGGCTATGTGTTCCACGGATCCCAATAGCACCTTGCATAGCTTCGCGGTGACTGCCGTTCCAAGGCCTCTTCGACGGAAATCGGGATGGGTGGCGATATTTCCTAGCGCAGCAACCCCATAGCGTTGTGAGTATACATGAACCCCTGCAGCGCTCACTATTTTATTGCCCTTCGTTACCCCCCAATACATATCGGCTTTAACCGTGCTTGGGCTAACGTTGTGACCTGGATAACTCAGCTCATAGAATGTCATGAGCTCCCCTATATCGCCTATAGGGAAGGGGGAAACTGACGATGTATCTACTACCGCGAGGGGCGCTGCATCTCTTAAGAGCATCCTAAGATGCGCACCCATAGGGGTAAGCACATGGCCATGGGACAAGGCTTTTTCAATGCCAGGGGTAATGTGAAGGTAAAAACGTCTGGGGAGAAGATGCAATATGGCACGCATGAGTTCTCCTTGAAGGGAGACTTCTTCGCGCTCACAGAACGACAGCACTACGGGAAGCGGTTCCGCGGTATAGACCATGATCAGTGTCCTCACCTCCCCTTTCTCCCGCATGGCGTGCCAGGTAGTGTGGGGCCAAGAGAAGTCATCCAGATCCCCGAGCTCGTAGATATGCAAGGGGACATTTCTCCTTAGAAACGCCTCAAGTTCCTCCTTATCGTGTACTATCTCTAATTGCATTTACTTTTAATCTCAATTGCTTATAAAATTTATGTAATAATTTCGTTTAATGTAATAAAGGGTGCCTAAAGATTCTCTTTTGGACAATTGGGGATGCGCTCTGATAAAAGGGGTTCATCCTCATCGTACGGGAAAAGAGGCAGGGAAGATGGGCCTTCAAATACTTCATATAAAGCGCCCGCTCATGCACGAGCAGGATATATTCCCGCTTGATATTGCCGGCGAGATGCGTGTAACCGCTTTCGGGCAACTTCTCTTTTGATCGTCAATCACTTCGCGGATGCTGAGTTCAGGGAAAATTACTGTTTGGTCTGGCCGGCAACGGCATCGGCCGCCTTTTTTGCGGTCTCTGGGTCTCCCAGATAATAATGTTTAATCGGCTTAAGATTATCATCCAGTTCGTATGCGAGGGGGATGCCTGTTGGGATATTGAGTTTGAGAATTTCGTCCTTGGAGATGTTATCCAGGTACATCACTAATGCTCGCAGGCTGTTGCCATGTGCTGAGATTAGTACTCTTTTTCCCTTTTTGAGTGTTGGCACAATAGTCTCATGCCAATAAGGAAGGAATCTCTCCACGGTGTCTCTGAGGCATTCAGCAAGGGGAATATCCGCTTTGTCCAGCTCCCGGTACCGAGGGTCATGACCGGGATACCTATCGTCTTCCTCTATCAGTTCCGGCGGCCTCACATCATAGCTCCTCCTCCAGAGGAGAACCCTATCGGCTCCATATTTGGTTGCAGTCTCCGCTTTATTCAAGCCCTGAAGGGCCCCGTAGTGCCTCTCGTTAAGCCGCCAGCTTTTGTAAACCGGAATCCACATAAGATCCATGTCCTCCAGGATGATCCACAGGGTCTGGATTGCGCGTTTCAGGACAGAGGTAAAGGCCACATCAAAGATATAGTTTCCTTCTAATAGAAGCTTCGCAGCGGAATAGGCTTCTCGCCTCCCCAACTCCGATAGGCCGACATCTATCCAGCCTGTAAACAAGTTCTTTTCGTTCCACGTGCTCTGACCATGCCTTACAAGCACTAATGGGATCATCGTACACCCTCCCCTTCCCTTTCAGGCAAGTTTTTTGGTAGAGTAAACTGAGACCATCGGTCCTATAAGATACCATCTAGATTCATTATTTTCAATTGAAATGAATTGCCTTCCAGCAATCTGCAGGGTATCAACGAGGCCTTAGAAAGGAGGCATTCGGCTGTGATCAGCACGAAGGTCCTCCACATATTGACAGCGATAACAGTAGATGATAGAAGAAAACTGGAAGTGGAAAGCTCACTGGTGGGGCTCCCGGACTTCAAATCCGGTGCGCGGGGCTAGTACCCTCGCGGGTGGGTTCGATTCCCATGCACTTCCGCCAAGCCATACCATGAATTCAATCCTGGACCGAAGTTACTGGTCGACATGGCGGACTTGGGCGACATTTCTTTGGTGGACCTGTTCCCCGCCCCTCCCCCCTTGTTCTTTCATTGCTTTGATGTTTTGCTTTAATGGATTGTCTCGCAACAAAAGTCTTCTGCCCAATAAAAACAGTTAACCATTGACCACATCGATTTTCTCACAATACGTCGTTACTTATGCCTGGCCCCGTTTCCATTCCCTCTGCCGCACAGCTTCATACAAGACGATCGCCCCGCTGCATGAAGTATTCAGGGAATCCATCTGTCCTCGCATGGGGATCTTGACCTTGCTGTTTTTTTTTCGCAACCATTCTGACGGCAAGCCTTCCTTTTCACTGCCAAGACAAATCGCCACTGCCCCTGTATAATCCTCCTCGGTATAGTCCTTCTCCCCTGACGGACTGGTAAAAATCATCCGAATCCTGTTTTCCTGCAACCAGTGCCCGGTTTCCTCCCAGGATAATGGAAAAGTCCGTACCGTAAACAAAGCCCCTAAACTGGAACGTATTACGTTAGGATTATACAGATCCACCTCTGCCCCGCAAACGATCAACACCTCCACTCCTGCTCCATCTGCGGTCCGCAGCAGTGCACCCAGATTCCCTGGCTTCTCTATTCCAGCTGCCACCAGCACCAGGGGGTCTTTCGATAAAGACAATGTATAAATATCCCGCTTCGGTATCTTAGCCACACCCACTATACCCTCGGTATTTTCCCGTACGGCAATTTTCCCGTACACCCGCGGAGAAACCTCTACCGTTTCCACTGCCCTCGTTCTACCGATGCCGAATCTCACCGCCAACGATTCCATGCTGGTCAACTCCGCATTGCCCACAAGCAATTCCCGGCAAAAAACTATCGTCTCAAACTCAATCCCGCCTGCTAGCGCATGCAGTAATTCCCTCTCACCTTCAATCGAAAAAACACCTTTCTCGACACGCAGCCTCTTCTTCTTCCGCAGGCTCACCAGGATCTTCACCAGCGGATTTTGTGCGCTAGTAATTATGTTTGCCATAGCCAATCCGTGCCCTTCTGGAAGCACTTTTATTTACTTCCAGAGACTTTGTCGAACAAGATCGCACCAATAACTTCATATCGAATTATTATCAGGATATAGAAAAAAGATCTTGATAGCCTCACGCTCTCGCCTGCGGCATTACGCTCTCTGATAAGAAACTACATGCAAAAAAGCACGGAGAGATCTTTTTTTCCTATGCCCTCATACAGGCATGACATCACCGCCCGCCTCGCCTGAGCGGCTCGCGATGGCGGGCAGGTGCCCTGAAGCCAAACGCCGGTGTAATATGCTACTATCTACTACTGGCTTTCCTGAAACGGGAAATTACTACAAGGTAGCAAAGAGATCCTCCAGCCGTTGCTGCTTATCGTAGTCGATAAGCCCCTTAATCAACCCGTTCATCTCCCCCATCATAATCTTGTCTAAGCTGTACAGACTCAGATTGATCCGATGGTCGGTCACCCGGTTCTGCGGGAAGTTATAGGTCCGGATCCGTTGCGAGCGGTCGCCAGAGCCGATCATATTCTTCCGGGCCGAGTCTCGTTCTGCCCGTTTCCTCTGCTCATAATAATCGTATACCCGGCTACGCAGAATTCGCCACGCCTTGGCCCTGTTTTTGTGCTGGCTCTTTTCCTCTTGCATACTCACCGTTATACCAGTGGGGACATGCTGCAGCTTGATCGCAGAGCTCACCTTGTTTACATTCTGTCCTCCAGGCCCACTAGATCGGGAAACATGCTCGATAACCTCGTCTGGTTTAATATCAATTTCCAGTTCTTCCGGCTCCGGCAACACTGCCACCGTCGCCGCTGAAGTGTGAATCCGCCCCTGAGTCTCCGTTTCCGGCACCCGCTGGACCCGATGCCCCCCACCTTCATAACCCAACTCCTGCCAGACCCCCTCACCTCGTATACTGATAATAATTTCCCTGAATCCCCTCAGCTCCGTCGGCGAAAAATACATAGGCTCCACCTTCCATCCCCGATTTTCCGCATATCGCGTGTACATTCGGTACAGATCCCCCACAAATAGAGCCGCCTCTTCTCCCCCCGTCCCCGCCCGGATTTCCATGAGTACAGAACCAACCCTCTTATCACCCGACATCACCAGCTCTTCTTTGGCCTTCTCAATCGCCTCCTTCATGCGCTCCTTCAATTGACCGATTTCCTCCTCTACCAACTCCCGCAGGTCTGCCTCTACGCTTTCTTCTGCCAGCATCGATTCCGCATCTTCCAGTTGTAGCTGCAACTGGTTATAACGCCGGTACTCTTCCATTATCCTGCTAAGCATGCCATATTCCTGCGCCAGCTTACTCATCTGATGGGGATTGCTCGCTACCGCCGGATCGTTCATCTGGCCTTCCAACGCTTCATATCGCCGTCCCAGCTCACCCAGCTTCGCCAGAATCCGCTCTTCCGTTTTGCTTAATTGTACTGCCATGTATACCTGACCGTTCCCCCGGGCTTTATTCGCCCATATCACTTGCCCATTCTTACCTCAAATATCACACACCGAATATCTATAAAAAGCCCTAATCAGCATACTCTGCATACCCATCTTCTGCAACTGATTAACGCCATGCCATGGCGCCAGTATCTGAAAGACCGAGTTGGGTTCTGATGAGGGAGGTAACCAGATCTGGCTTTTCGGTAACGAGCTTCTGGATTCACTCGCCTTCGCCAGGGTGCCCCTGCAGAAGCACGGGGAGCTCCATTTCTCATAATAGTGACGTTTTTGACTATGTTGAATAATTGAACCCCTTTCTTCTAACGTGGATAGGTAAAATCTGGGTTATCTTTTTCCTAATGGGAAGGACAAGACAGGACGCGCATAGGAAAAAATCCACGCCCTGAGGATGTGCCTTTGTTTGGAGCTCCCTGAAAGGGGACAACCGTGTGCCCTCAGATCATGGGATTGTCGTAGTAATGGAGTAATGGAGTGGTTGAGTAATGGTCTCAAATTGAAGGAAGGGTTTTGAAAGTCAGGAGAAAGTTACACCGACACTGTTTGAACGTGTGTAGAGGCTATCCGCTACGATGGTTTCCAATGCTCCAATCATCCATCACTCCGCGCGAAAGAAAGAACCATGACCGGCAGAGCCACCGCCTCTGACCACGCCCAGAGGACGTGGTTTTCTGAGATGAAATAAAACTGCAGGGAGTTAGGAGGGAAAACTCCCTGCAGCATATAGACTAGAGTATCATGTCACTCTAGCCCTTGTGCCCTGCTACGTAAAGGAGGTGAAAAACGCAGGGCGCACAAAGCTTTTTGAATTGATAATAATCATCATCTCACACAATGCAAGTCAATTTGTGACTACTCACGTAGTCAGCCTGAAGCTGTTTAGACTGAAGGCTTAAAGTGGTCATAAAACCACTATTGCCGCACGTTGTTGAAGAAACAGGAGCTTCTCGCACCAAACATGGCTTCACAAGGCGCCGTATCCCCGTTTTCTCCTAACAGTCTTCAGCCTAAAACCTATCTGCCTGAGTAGAGCTCGCTCACCTCCCCAACATCTATAACTTGGAAAGGTACCAGTTACGTCAATTTTTTAGCACCATGGCCTTAGTATACATCCTTAAAGAGGTTGCGGATCACCTCAGTGAGGGTAGCATTGAGTTTTTCCCTGACATCCACAATATCGAAATCCATACCCTTGGTCTTGGGAGTGCTCTCTGCAGTTGTGATGGAAACCTTCTTTTCCAGTACCTGCCCGATAAATGCAACGAGCTTTACCTTGTATGTCGTCTCTGTAATGGCAAGACCGGAATGCGCTTCAACCATGAATGACTCGATATTTCCTCCTACCACGAGAGATATCGCTTTGGGTGCCCCTGAGAGCCCATGGATGCCCTTATTCCATGTATTATAATCCGTAACCTTGTATCCTCTCTCGGAAAAGTAGTCCTTCACAGCCCGAGTAACTGATTCAGAAACGCTCATTGCTTCTGTTGTTAGGAAATCCACCTTCTCACCTCTCCTGTGCCTGAGGCCAATTTCTCCTAGATGTGCTTTTCCCCTCGAATCCTCAAATGGACACACTCCCACCATCCGGGAGCTGAGAGGGGACTCTTTTTCCCCGATATACCTTAGGTCAATGAGGTAGGTTCTATTTCCAGCACATCCATGAAGAGTTGCCATGATGCAGCATAGGATCAAGGCGACAATTGCGTGTGTCCTCATCGGGCTTGCCTCTGTTGTTGAAAAAATCCCTTACCGGGAGGGCCTTCTCATAAACACAATTAGTATAAGAAAAAGACGAATTGATGTCAATTCCGGGATCGGTGATCAGGCAATCGGATTAGCAGCATGGATTTTCCTATGGAATCCACAGAGAAGCTAGCCAAGCTTCTGCACGGGGCATCCTGGCGAAGGCGAGTGGACGCTCCTGAGGAGCTATAGGCGACCTGAGATTTAGTAAATGAAGAGGTTTTTCGAGGAAAAATTCGGATCGCTCGTAAGGTTCACGCCTAACCGCCTCAACCCTGCTTCATCTCCTTGCGTAGGGATGTGCGTCATATGGACCTCACAGCCGCGAAGATCCATTAATTTCTCCAGGGCCAGCTGAGCGGCAGAATTCGTTGTGGAGCTGATGCCAAGCGCAATGAGTGTTTCCTCTAGATCGAGGCTGACAGACCTTTCGTTCAGCACTTCTGTCTTCAGCTTTTTCAGTGAATCCGTTATGTGAGGGGGCAGCAACTTTATCTTGGGAGGGATATCAGCGAGGTGCTTTATGGCATGTAACACCAGGCTTGATGCCGCATGCATGAGGGGCGAGTTATTGCCGGTGATGATAAATCCATCCTTCAACTCTATGGCCGCTCCACAGAAAGTGCCCTTATTGCCCTTATTTTCCTTACGTGCCTCGCTAGCAGCCCGGCGCGCAGGCTCAACAACACTGCGATATTCCGGTGCAAGGCTAAAATCCCTGATAAAGAGCTCTACCCTCTGAACGGTTTCCTTGTCAGCAAATCCCATTGCATACTCACACCGGTATCGAAAGTATCGCCTGATAATCTCCTGCTTGGCAGCATCTTGGACGATGGCATCATCTGTGATGGCAAAACCCGCGCGATTCACTCCCATATCGGTAGGAGACCGATATGAGGGTTCAGCACCTGTTATCTTCTCCACGATTCTCTTAAGCACAGGGAAGATGTCTACATCTCGATTGTAATTCACCGCCGCCTTACCATATGCTTCCAGGTGAAATGGGTCGATGATGTTAAAATCTCCGATATCCGCGGTAGCTGCTTCATAGGCGACATTAACCGGATGCTTTATGGCTAAATTCCAGATGGGGAAAGTCTCGAACTTCGCATAGCCGCTCTTAATTCCCTTCCTGTAGTCATGATACATCTGAGAGAGGCACGTAGCGAGTTTTCCGCTACCTGGACCGGGGCCGGTGACGATCACAAGGGGTTTCGTGGTCTCTATATAGGTATTTGCCCCGTATCCATCATCGCTTACGATCGTATCCACATCCGTTGGGTAGCCCTTTGTATAGCGATGGGTGTATACTTTAATGTCTCTTCTCTCTAATTTATTCTTAAATATCACGGCCGATGGCTGGTGATCGAAACGCGTGATGACCACGCCAAGCACATTGATCCCCCACCCCCTCAATTCATCTATGAGCTTAAGCGCATCAGAATCGTAGGTGATGCCGAAATCCGCCCGTATCTTTTTCCTCTCTATATCACCAGCGTAAATGCAAAGTAAGAAATCAGCACTATCCTTTAACTTCTGCAGAAGCCGCATCTTCACATTTGGATCGTACCCCGGTAAGACCCGAGAGGCGTGAAAATCGTAGAGCAGCTTTCCTCCAAACTCGAGATATAGTGTATTGTTATATCGTTGTACCCTCTCGTGAATGGCAGATGTCTGCTCTGCTATATATTGCTCGTTGTCAAACCCTCTTATCCTTGCTCCTGCCATAAGGCGCCTTTCTCGTTCATTGTACGTTCTTTATAAAGGGAATGGGGAAATCATGTTATCTGTGAGCCCTATTGAAAGTCACGTGTTTTACGGAATTGCCCGTTTGTCCATGCCAGGATTGGGATCGCCCTCCGTTGAGATCGATTCAGCAATAAGGCAACCTTTTCTTAAAACGAAAAGCCGGCACTCTAAAAAGGCCGGTTTTTTTGCATCAAATACGGGATTCCAAAGGCCTACCTCGTCCTTACTATGACCTCGTATCCCTTTTTCTTTATCTCCTCAACAAAGGCTGTGATGTCCTCTGTATCCAGGTGGATCACAATGTCCTTTTTTTCACCGGGCTCCTCTGGAACATTGATCACGTGTACGGTGATAATTCTTATTCCTTTCTTGTTTGCCAGCGAAACCACATCTTCTATGACCGTATCCTTAGCCTTGCCTATCACCTCCATCCTCGTGCCGGGCATGCCAATACCGAGGACCGGGTTCGCAATCTTATAGAAGAAGTCATTGGTGGTAACAATGCCCACCAATCTTTCTTTTTCAACCACTAGTAACGCCCCAACACCATTGCGCTGTGCTACCCCGAGTGCCTCTTCTACGGTCATGTCCGACGTCACGGTGATCACATTCTTCTCCATGATATCCTTTACCGGTGTGTTGCCGAGCAGGTAGCCGATCTCCCACACGCTGAGCGAGGTTGCCTTGGAAGGAGTGTATTGTTCCAACCTCCGTTCGGTAACAATGCCAACAAGCTTTCCCCTGTCAACAACGGGTAATCGTCGAATCTTATGAGCATCCAAGATCCTCTTTGCATCGGCGATTGAGGTTTTGCTGGGGATACTGACCACATTCATTGTCATCATATCCTTTACGAACATTTCAGGCCTCCTTTTCCTGTTACATGGTTGACTTCTTAAGGCTTATCTTGCACACCCCTGAGCGTTGTGCTGAGCCTTCTAAGCAGCAGATCTCTCGGCATCCCTCAAGAGGGTCTCGCCGTAAGTGTCCAGAAAGGTATCGAGATCCCTTTTCCAGCTCGGCATGATGTTGAGGCCTTCTGTCTTCAACTGTCGATTCTCAAGAATGGAATTCGCCGGCCTCTTTGCCGGTGTGGGATACTCGTCGCTGGTGCACGGCACAACGGGGATTTTTATGCCCATGCGTTCGAGAAGGTACCGCACCCAATCGTATCTACTGCAATAACCCTCTGAGGTAGCATGGTACATGCCCTCCTTTCCTTTATCTATCAATAGCTTTGTCTGCTGAGCAAGCCTAAAGGACCATGTGGGAGAGCCGAACTGATCATTCACCACGCGGAGGTCCTCCTGATCCTTTTGGATGGCCCGTGCAAGAATCCTCTTAATGAAATTGTCACCCCGTATGCCGTATAGCCAGCCCGTTCTGATGAGGATATAATGAGAGGCATTCTGCTTTACGGCGAGTTCGCTCTCCATCTTGGTTGTACCATAGAACGAAAGGGGATTCATGGGATCATCTTCAAAATAAGGCTGTGGGACCCTCTTGCGTCCATCGAATACAAAATCGGAGGAAATATGCACTATCATCTTCTCGTATCGCGCTGCTCCTTGTGCGAGATTTCTCGGGCCTTCTACATTGATCCTCTCAGATTCCTTTTTTTTCGACTCACACTCATCTACATTGCTAAATGCGGCGCAATTGAGAATAATATCGGGCGATACCTGACTGATAGTCATTATCACAGTATCCCAACTGGTAATGTCGAATTCCTCCAGGTCTGTGTCGATAATCTTGTAGTCGCTTTTCATAACCTCCTTGCACTCACTGCCGAGCTGCCCTTTCGCCCCAGTCAGAAGAATCTTCATCTCGATCTATCCTCCCGCATCCCATTTTTCTAAACAAAGTACCCTACCATTCATAGCGATCTTGTCTTTGTTTCATCGGACACCTTTACTATAACCTAATCAAATTATTTTATCAAAGATTGGTTGATAAATCACTACAATTCAAACACTGGACGTCTGCATAAATCAAGATCGTGGCATTTGTTTCAGGTTTTTGAAGACGTCCGATGCACAATGCAAATTGCCTGCCCTGGTGCGACTACACAGGCATATGATCCTGTTTCGTAAATATCCTGGTATCGGTGTCTCTAAACCCAATCCTTGCTTGCCAGGTCTGGGCCAGGGAAAAAGGCAAGATGAGGGGTAGAAGATTGCCATTATAACCATGGAAAGAAAGGTACGTTTGACGTTTACACCTTGCATTCTTCATTCTACAAGGCGAAGCTTCGCCCCCTGTATGCTGGTAACACCTTCTCGGTTTGAGACGAAGCGTCGTTAGAGATTATGCAGCAGCTGAAAGATCTATTTAAAGCAGAGCTGCAGACACTCTCCCCCTCGCAAGCGAGAGCGCTTGGGCAAGGATAGCAAAGCTGGTTTTTTGACTTCCGCAGACCCTGGAGCAATAGGCTGCTCATTCAACGATTATTAAGGAAACGTTACCTTGAGCACGGAGAAAAAAGACATCTCCGTGCTCTTGCATGTAGTTTCTCAGGAGAACTGAAGATTCTCCTGCTGGTTTTTCTCCGTCACACAGTAAATCCCCTCTCCCCCAATAGCAGCAGTCAGGCAACTGTTTTCAGAAATGCAGGTTGATTTGCGGAGATCTCCATCTCTCCAGCGATTGATCAGATCAGGCTCCCTGATAAAGGGGCGGCTCATGGATAGGTAATCAGCCACGCCCTCCTTCACAAGCCGCTTTGCTACCTGAAAGGAGCGTATCCCGCCCACGAGGATCAGGGGCACGGAAAGCTTCTCCTTAAATGCCCGTGCCTCACCCTTAAAATAGGCCTCACGATCCTCGGATATGATCCCCTTGCGGATCATTCCCAATTCCCTTGAGATCGGAAGACCCCCGCTCAGCTCGATGGCATCGATACCCTCATCCTCCAGCATAAGCCCGACCTGAAGCGAATCCTCCAGAGTGAGCCCACCATCCACGAAATCCTGGGAGTTCAGTTTCGCCAGAACCGGATAGTCCCTTCCCACAGCGCCCCGTATCGCCCGAAAAACCTCAAGCAGGGCCCTCGCCCGATTCCCGATCGCGCCTCCATAGTCATCGCTGCGACGGTTCAGCTTGGGGGAGAGAAACTGGCTGAGTAGATACCCATGCGCCGCTTGGATCTGAACCCCATCGAATCCGGTTTCCCTGGCACGCATGGCCGCTGCTCCGAATGCCTGGATCACCTCCCGGATATCCTGACGGCTCATCTCCTTTCTCGGCGTCTTTACCATGCCTTCCAGGGCCGAAGGGCATATGGGGGTTATCCCCGTCACCTTCGAGTTTGCGAAAAATCCTGCATGGGAGACCTGAAGCACGATCTTCCCACCATGATCGTGTACCGTCTGTATCATGTCCCGGAGGCCGGGAATGAGCTCGTCTGAGTATGCGCCGAGCTGCTTAAGCCCTGCCTGGCCGTCCTGCCTCACATAGGCATGACCGGTGATAATCAGGCCTACCCCACCCTGTGCGAGGTTCGTCAGCAGGTTCACCAATTGGAGTGTAGACCTCCCGTCCTCGGCAGCCATGGCTGACCAGGTCGCCGATCGAACGAACCGGTTTGAAAGTCTCATGCCGTTGATCTGGGTCTCGGTAAATAAGATTGTCATTGCACCTCCGTTTTTTTAATGAGTGATGTTATTCGCTGTCCACCGATAGCTTCTGTGTTTAAAGGCTGAGTGCCTGGTTGTCAAGAGGTATCATGGTCGAGAAGAACAATGGTATTGACCGGAGTCGCTGTTTGCGTTAGGAGATATAAATAGCTCCCATTCTTTTCGAGATAAAAGGAGGAATCTGTGGAATCTTTAATCGCACAGGGCGGCTTTATGGTGCACGATGCAAAAAAGATCCTGGTGTTTGCAGGCGCAGGATTGAGTACAGAATCCGGCATCCCCGATTTCAGGAGCCCGGGAGGGCTCTGGAGCAAGTACAATCCATCGGATTTTACCTATGACAGGATTCTTTCAGATGAAGGGGCCAGGATGCGATACTGGAAAATGAGCACGGAGTCCTACGAGATTATGAGAGATGCGGTGCCGAATCGTGCCCATCTCGCAATCAAGGCCTTGGAAGATCTGGGAAAGCTGATCGCTGTAGTGACCCAAAACATCGACCACCTTCACCACAAAGCGGGAAACTCGCCTGAGAGAATCATCGAGATCCACGGTACTGCCTTTGCGGTTTCCTGCCTGAAATGCGGGAAGCGCTTTGACAGGGATGAGATCCACGAGCGGATAAAGCGTGGTGAGTATGTGCCATACTGCGATGCGTGCTCCGGCATCCTGAAGCCCGATACCATCTCATTTGGCCAGGCCATGCCCCAGGATAAGCTGGCACGGGCTATCACCCATGCCCGGGAGTGCGATCTCTGCATTGCAGCGGGTTCCTCTCTGGTGGTATATCCCGCCGCCTCAATCCCGGTGTATGCAGTTGAAAGCGGCGCCAAGCTCATCATCGTCAACCGCGAGGAAACGCCCCTTGATGCCAGGGCCGATCTCGTGATACATGAATCGGTCTCAAAGGCCCTGGGCCAGATGGTGGGGATTTGAATTGCTAGGGAGGATAGATAGCATGTTGAAAATTGGTTTTATAGGATGGCGAGGCATGGTCGGCTCGGTTCTCATGAGCCGTATGCTCGAAGAAGGTGATTTCAAGGGCTTTGAGCCGATATTTTTCACAACCTCGAACGTGGGGGGCGCCGGCCCTGATGTGGGAATCGATATCCCGCTGCTCAAGGATGCCTTTGATGTTCCCATGCTCTCCTCTTTGGATATCGTGGTGACTTGTCAGGGAGGCGATTACACCAAACAGATATACCCTGAGCTTAGAAAAAACAGCTGGCAAGGCTACTGGATAGACTCAGCCTCGGCGCTTCGCATGAACGATGAGAGCATTATCGTGCTCGACCCCGTCAACAGGGATGTGATCGACTCTGGTTTATCGTCGGGCGTCAAGACTTACATTGGCGGCAACTGCACGGTGTCCCTCATGCTCATGGCACTCTCAGGGCTCTTCAGGGCAGAGCTCGTTGCGTGGATCTCCTCCATGACCTATCAGTCCGCATCAGGAGCAGGCGCGAAACACATGAAGGAGCTCATTCAACAAATCGCAATCCTGGGGGATGCCTCACGGGAACGGTTATCTGACCCCGCCTCAACCGCGATCGAGATCGATGAGATCATCACAAGGGAGCTCAGGAGCACGGGCTTTCCCATCGAGAATTTCTCCGCTCCCCTCGCAGCCAGCCTGATCCCCTGGATCGACTCACCTATGGAATCGGGACAGACCAGGGAGGAGTGGAAGGGGTTGGTTGAGACGAACAAGATCCTCCAGACAAAAACACCCATCCCTGTTGACGGCGTGTGCGTTCGTGTAGGCGCCATGCGCTGTCACAGCCAGGGGTTTACTATTAAGCTCACCAGAGACGTGCCCCTTGACGAGATTACCGATATCATTGCAGCTGGGAATGACTGGGTGAGGCTCGTTCCGAATGACAAAGAGTCAACCCTGGAGCACTTGACCCCTGCTGCGGTGAACGGAACGCTCACGGTCCCTGTTGGAAGGGTGCGCAAGATGATCATAGGACCGGAGTATATGGCAGCCTTTTCCGTAGGGGATCAGCTTCTTTGGGGCGCAGCTGAACCGATCCGCAGGATCCTGAATATCGTACTCGATGAACTATCCTAGATCTCTCGCAGAGCCCACGGAGTTCACGGAGAGATAAATTTCTTTGGCCTGATTTTTTGAGGGGAAAAATCATGCCAACCCTCAGCCCCTGAAGGGGCTAAAGGTACGGAAAAATTGCCAAGTTTGTCTGAAACGAGTACCTCCATTTAATACGCGAAGCGTTGATGGGTTGACCTGAATCGCCCCCTCAGCGATTCAGGTCATAACTCAGTGATCTCAGCGGGCTCTGCGAGAGATATCTCTTGCGACAGCATTCCTTAGCGAGCGAGGCCTATCATCCGAACCTCGCTTTTGACCAGGTCGGGCACCACCACAATCAGTCCCTGAGCCTCGGACACAACGCAGAAATCGGCCGGTCCCTTGAAGCCTGTTGCTAATCTCTTCACCCCGGCCGTCCTGTCCCACCAGAGGAGAAAGCCGGCCTTCCAGTCCGTTACCAGCATGCTTCCATCCTCGATCTGTCAGAGACCGTCAAGGCTGCCCAGACCGGTTGCAAGAACCCTGATTTCACTTTCCATCCTGAGGATGGCACTTGTGGTTGAAGAGGATGAACCGTCTTATCTCCATTACATAACTCTCTTCTGTCCGGATGCTATAGCGCAGAATGGGAATCATCTCACGGATATGCATGAGGAAATTATCGTTGCTCATTTCATATCATTATGCTAACAATCTTTAATATTACTGATTTCTTTCCCGCTCTCCTCTCAAACAACTCATAGCTCCTGTGAATCTGGTACCAACATATACCCTGACGCCTTGCTGAGATCGTCCAGAGGGCTTGCTACACCCCGTA
>Ga0307434_1000574_pt1 | contig 23613 bp, 30 predicted proteins | sample SalMarWE160220MG_FD_202156 | JGI IMG/M metagenome (GOLD analysis project Ga0307434, IMG submission 202156) | Salt marsh sediment microbial communities from the Plum Island Ecosystem LTER, Massachusetts, United States - WE1603-220 | ecosystem: Environmental > Aquatic > Marine > Intertidal zone >... | reverse complement strand
GCCGATTTTCGGAGGATCCAATGTCGTTAAAAACTGATTTAATCACTGCAATATTATCGATTGATAATTTTTTATGGCGTGAAGATGATCCTGTTAAATTCCGTGAGGATGTAATGTTTATCATAAAAGATGCGATTGATGAGATAGAGAAAGCAGAAATTCTTGAAACGTTCAAAAAGAAAAAGGGTAAACAATGACTGATCCCGGGTAGCGTTTTCGATAGCCTTTTTGCGCCGGAAACATGAGATGGTCGACGGGCAGAAGCAAGAAATATTTACTGATAGATGGGCTTGGATACCCTTAGTAAGTACCGTAATATGGGTTTCTGCATTCATGACGATAATATTTAAGTTTATGAATATGTGAGGCTGTGGCTGTTTGTAAAAAACGGATGAGGGGGAATGGGAAATATTGGATAAAATTCGATATGTACAAAATAGAGAGAATCTTGAATGTGATATTTGCGGCAGAAAAATAGAGTGCGGTGAACTGGTTAATGAATATAGATTGATAAGAACGGAATATTTCTGTGTCGATTGTTTGCGCAAAATTTCTCAAAGATATTTGGATCATGAATGGAATGGGGGTGATATCAATGGCAGCAGGAGCACGTAGAAAAGGTAAGCCCCGCAGTGAGGCCGAGCGGAAAATACGACACAAGCGATTGCACCCGAATTCTAAGTTACCGCCCAGGGGCACGGGTCTCAAGAAAACGAGTAAGAAGTAATATAAAGGGCAACGGTGGCGGAAGGGCAGACGCTAAAAGTGTAAAAGCCTAAGCCGTTTAGATATCGGTTATGAAAGTAACGGGGTAGCACCCCGTGAAATTGGCTATATCAAGTAAGCCTAAGAAATGTGCGTTTAGGCGTGCGGGTTCGAATCCCGCCCGTTGCCAAGAATAGTAGAGAGGCATTGCTCTGGTTGGCGTGGGAGAAATGGACACGGGAAGAATATACGATGCTCTTCTTCCGGAACGAGGTACGGGGTGGGGAATCCCGTCTGCTATTCTAATTTGAACTCAGGGATCGTTAGACGTGACGACCGCTGTATGTGGGGCTTATTTTATTAGAGGGGAAAGGAAAATGAAATTGCATTATTTTGAACAAAAAAAAGCTGACGAAGATGACATGTATCTTAAAATGGCAATAAATCAAGGATATGTTCCCGAAACCTGTTTGTTAGGAGGGATGACTGTTATGGGCGAGATGAATAAAGGACGAGACCCATGTGCTGGTTGTGAGTGTCCAAGAGAGAAATGCAAGGGACGAAAGAGGGCGGGAGATTAAGGGAATAGTTACCAGCAGATATATATATCTGCTGGTAATCTTGTCCATGAGAGGAAATAATAATGGGGGGTTTATTTTATTTTGAATAACCGTACTGTGGGTATGAAAATACGAATATAATTAAACCAAAAACGGGTTAGGTAATCGGATGTTATCCGATATCCGTAAATTATATAATCAGGGGATATTAAAATGTTATTTGAAGTGGCGATCGTTGAAGAACCGACAAAGAAAGAGCAAGAGGATGGTAAACAAGAAAAGTTAGTTTTTGGTCCGCAAGCTGTAATAGCAAAAGATGATCGATCGGCTGGGGTGGCGGCTGTACTTGGATGTGATGAAAAGGTAAAAATTGATAATGCTAGAATGAGGATACTTGTGCGCCCTTTCGCATAAAGGGGTCGGAAGAATCTGAGGGCGATAATGACGAAAAATATGACGAATGGGAAGGGGGACCATCAATCAGTTATCCGGCCCCATATTCCGGCCCCAAAACAGCAGAGAAATGGATTTATACAACATCGAATTACACAACGCCGGCAGTAACATCTTTTACAGCTAGTGATTTAAACAAAACAAAACGGATTAGGTAAGAGGTGTTGTTGAGATTATACCTAGGGTGAGATGCACGTAGTGTATAACAACCCCGCCGGTTTGAAGAGGCTGGCGGGGATATTAAACAAGCACTTTAAGATGATTTTGTATAAAAAATGCAAGGAGGTAAAGTAATGGCATGGTTAATAATATTACCAGTAATGTGCATTTTTGTAGTAGGGATGCTGGCGGGTATAATAATAAAGATATAAGGGGGTTCCATAGTGTCAATGGATTATGATCTCATTTGTGTTGATTGTAAGGTCAAGATATGGATAGCTCAAAGTGGATTAAGCGGGCAATCGTTTTATTCTGACGAAAAGGGATGCATGGAAGAGCTCAAAGCCTTTTTGTTTAATCACATAGGGCACAACCTAATGTTTTTATCAGAGTTTGAAGATACAGACAATTACAATGAAATAAAATGGTAAAATGTTAATGATTCATTGCTCTAACTGCCGTCACTGTGTTGTCAAAGTAGACGTTTTCGGTAACGATGAAAAGGGTTTTAAATGGGCGCGATATGCCGTCTGTGAAAAAGGCGCAGCCGTCAATAGCAGGGGCGTAAATAAATCAATGCGATTGTTGTCCAATGTTCGGGAAATGACCATGGACAAGTGCGAGTTTTACGAACCGATGGGAGAAGGCACATTTGGCACAAAACGGTATAAACCCAATATTAGTTTTGATAATTTGGATTGGTATTATAAACATAACGATTTAAAAAATATAGCCCATGTCCCCCGCGTTTAAGATATTGTCTTAACCTACCATGCGCACTTCTTATAATCTAGAATACCAATAATGCTTATATTGCGAATATGGAAATAAGAAATTATACGGAATGGGGCGATTTATGCATTATGTCAGTGGCTATGATTTAATTGATTTATGGGTGAGCATTGAGCAAATACTGACACCGACGGAATTTAAAATATTTGTAATGCGTTATAAGTACAAGATGACTCAGACACAGATTGCCGAAAAATACAAGATTAGTCACCAAGCGGTTTGCAAAAGATTGCAGAAAGTTAATAAAAAATTGAAGTTTGGGTTGCAATAGGGTTGAATTTGTCACATGGATAAGTAGGGGAGTGTGTATGAATAAGAAGGCAAGAGAAGATGCCTTAAAAAGACCAGCCTTTCAAAATTGGTTATATGTAGATCAATTGCCAGAAAATCCCACAATATCACAATTAGAAAACTTAGAAAAATATCATATCGAAATAGAACCATCAGAGCGGATACAACTTCATGATTATAAAGGGGAAAGGTATGATGTGAGAGAAATAGATTTTCCGTTTGAGTGGTTTGACGAGCAATTATTTTATGATCCATTTATAGCGCAGGGTAGATATGATATTTTACCCGAACAAGAGCGCACGTATGTACAGGGTAGAGATTGGACAATAAATGCCTAGGGGCGGAGCAATGAAACGATTGATAGTCATATTGATAATAGTTTTGATGTCGCAAATTGTGATATCAAGTTGTGCTACATTACCCCGACCCCGCGTCTACAAAGATATTAATATCCCTGAAGTGGTTATCTGTAGCGAGATTCGCGGATATGGGGATTACACCGAAAAGACTGAGCTGCTATCTGGCGAGAGATTCTATATATATGCCCCGCTGAATAATGTTAGTGTGATGACCGAAAACGATAAAATCAGATATGTATACATAGAGATAATGTTATCGATTATCGGACCGGGTGGAGAAATTATTCAGGAACCTACCGTTGAGATGTATGGCCGGCAAGATTTAATGAAAGAGTCTAAATCGAATGAATTGTATTTTTATATGGATTTTATCGTATTGCCGGCGGTAGTAATGGGAGAATATCAGTTTATTTTGCAGGTGACAGATTTAATAACTGGTAAAAGTAGCAGCGGTATGGGGACATTGAGAGTTGTACCACACAGTTGTTAAGGAGAGCAGGAGTTGCAGCCAGCTTGCATAAGACCAGGTAAACCCGCTCCGGATGAGCTCAGTATAGTTGTTAATATAATCGGCTCATAATTGGTTCATATGGCTCATAGCGAAAGGTTGATATGCCTAGAAAATGTACTGTATGTGTTTCTTTAGAGAGAGAAACTGCAGAAAAGTTGCATCTTGAAGGTATGTCGTTATGGGAAATATCGAAACAAACGGGACTGTCGAAACAGGCGTTACATCGGCATTTTGCCAATGGACATATGAGTAAAAAGCTGCAGAAGTCTGAGCAAGCGCAAGAGGTTATTAATGCTGATAGCCTGGTGAAGGAGTTGTCGAGATACAAGGCCGAGGTACAATCGATCTTTGATATGGCTAGGCAAGAAGGTAAAAGCGCAATAGCGTTAAGCGCTGTTGACAGGTTAGTCAAGTTGGTTGAGACGATGGGTAAACTGCTGGGGCAATTTGCTGAGACGCAAGTCAATGTCAATGTATTAATGCAGGGATCGGAGATATCAATATTCATGCAGCAAAATCACCCAAGAGTCTGGGGTGAGCTGGTTAATCACCTGCGAGACAAATATTATGAGGGACGTTGATGTTGAGGCGCTTAAAGATGCAGACTCAGCGGTATTCTTTGAGCAGACTGCGGGAGTAAGTCCTGATAAATACCAGCGGCAGATACTGGAGTATAAAGGCAGTCGGCTGATACTTAATTGTACCCGTCAATGGGGCAAGAGCCTAACGGTAGCGGGTAAGGCGTATCGGTTGGCTAAGTACAACTCTGGGTTTCTGGCATTGATATTGTGTCCGTCTCTACGGCAATCAACGGAGATATTTCGCAAAATCCTGCATATGAGCGCCGAAGACAAGACAGCACTCAAGAAGATTGAGGATAGTAAGCAATATGTAACAATGGCGAACGGTAGCAGGATTATCAGTTTACCGGATAAAGAGGGTACAATCAGGACGTACTCCGGCGTTGACTTGATAATCATTGATGAGGCATCGAAGGTATCGGAAGAGTTATTTTATGCGGTGTTACCGATGCTGGCGGTTAGCGGTGGTGCATTGTATTTGATGAGCAGTCCATATGGTAAGCGTGGATTTTTTCACCGTGAGTGGACAAATGGCGATGCAGAATGGCAACGATATCAGATTACAGCACGCAGAGATGTGCTCTCGCGTGAGTTATTGCAAGGGTTGAGTCCCCCACCCCTGGATGCCGTAAGTGATGAGTGCATGCGCATCCCTGAGAAGCATTTAATCGAGGTTATTCACAAGATGCCCCTGCAATGGTTTTTACAGGAGTATTATTGCGAGTTTACGGAGCCGGAGTATCAGTTGATACCATACGATTTGATTAAGGCGGCATTGGTGGACGGAGTTGAGCCGTTTCGAAAGGATGTTGCAAACGATGAGATCAGACCCTTTTTCAGATAATGAGGGCACAGAAGTCCGGTCAATTAGCGACACTATATACTTGGCTGGATTAGATTTGGGACAAGCAAACGATTATTCGGCGCTTACCATTGCCGAGAAACAGATAACACGGCAGCAGGGCAAAATATGGAGCAAGCTCAGCATCAGTCATATGGAGCGGTTCGATATAGGCACATCGTATTATAATATTGCAGAACAGATCACAGGCTATTTTGAAGACCCGCGACTCAAGATACGAGGCAAACTGATAGTTGATCAGACCGGTGTCGGGAAACCGGTTATGGATATACTCCGCAAGTTCGGGATGCGACCTATTGGGATAACGATTACCGGTGGATACGATGTTAATGAAGACGGGCATGGCGGTTTCAATGTACCGAAACGTGATCTTGTATCGTCATTGGTAAGTATGTATTACGGCAATCTTATATCGATCATGAAATCATTAAAAGCGGTTGAAGAGTTCAACAAAGAGCTACAGCATTTCAGTGTCAAGCAAAATCGGCGGGGATATGAGACATTCGAGCCTGATGAAGACAACATACATGATGATCTTGTAATCAGCGTTGCATTGATGGCCTGGTACTCGCAATATTTCGATAGGAAGAGAATTCCAGGACACGGAAAGCCGTGGATTAAAGACGAAGAAGCAAACAAGTTTGATCCGCTAGGGAATAGGTAATGATTGAGTTAAGTGTATATAACAGGATGATCAGACGGCGCGATATTTTAAAGGCGGCAAGAACGCCATATGAGACGGACTGGAAAGAGATTGCACAAAATTTGTATCCGCGGCGGGAGTTTCTTAATCTAAAACCGACAGAAGGTACACGTGTAGGGACACACATATATGATACTGCTGTAGTTGATTATTTCAACAAAGAGTCCTATGGATTTCAAGGGTACATAGTATCGGCGTCAATTGATTGGTTTGATATGGCGTTTGTTATTGATGAACTCAATCGCAATAAAGAGGCGCGCGAATGGTTAGATATCGTTGTCGAAAGATTGTATGAGCGGTTTCGTGATAGCAATTTTTATGATGCGATACATGATTACATCCGTAACGGATTGAGTTTCGCAACCGCAACAATGTATTGTGAAAATTATCCGGAAGAGCGGACGATTAATTACGAAAACTATCACCCCATATCAATCATTATATCTGAGGACAGGCGGGGCGTTGTAGACACAACGATTCGGGAATTTGAATTACCCGCGTATGAGGCAGTGCAGTTTTTCGGCGAGCAGAATTTGAGCGAACAAGTTACAAACGATACATGGAAAGTAGAGACTATGGATAACAAGCATAAGTTTCTGCATTTTGTTTTTAAACGCAATGATGATTTTTACAAACCGACAACCGTACCAGCGGCCATGCCATGGGTGTCTGTATACATCGAGGCCGAACACCCGAAGGATGAGGAGAGAGTAGCGCGGGAGAAGGGATACTATGAGAATCCGTATGCTACATGGAGATATGACAAAGTAAGTCCGTATTTCTACGGTCGTGGGCCTGCACATGATGCATTACCCGATATTGTATTGCTTAATGATTTTGCGAAGGCTGCAGCAACGATGATACAGAAGCAGGCAAATCCGGCTATTCTTGCCCCTGCCGAACATCTGGGAAGACTGCGAACCGGCCCCGGAGGTATCAATTATTATGAAAACCTTGCGAATGAGCAGATAAAGGTAATCAATGATACTGGTAATTATTCGTCAGTTAAAGATTACATACAGGACAAGCGAGAGAATGTTAAGAACCTGTTAATGGTAGATTTTTTTCTGATGCTTGCATCGGCTGACCGGACAAAGACAGCCTATGAGGTTAGTGAGTTAAAGGGTGAAAAGGCTGCTGTCATGGGTACGGCGGTCGGACGGTTTGAATCTGAGTGTCTCGATCCGTTGATTAATCGTACATTCCGCATAGAGTACGAAAACGGCAGGCTACCACCCATGCCAGGTATTGTTAGACAGTATGGGGGTGAAGGTATCAAAATCGATTACACTGGCCCACTTGCACGGATACAGAAGCAATTATTCAAGAGTAATCCGATTACTCACAGCCTAGCCGCACTTGGCAATCTTATGGAGGTTTTCCCTGGAGTTGGTGATTTAATCAATTCCGATGAGGCTGGCAGGGTATTGCTCAATGCTTACAATGCGCCACAGAAGATTATCCGCGACGAGGAAGAGGTAAGAGCTATCCGGGAGGCAAAAGCGAAAGCACAGGAAGAGCAAATGAAAATGGTACAGGCGAAAGAGGCTGCTGATATGGTCGAGAAACTTGGTAAAAAGGTCGAACCAGGATCACCAGTTGAGGCATTGATAGCGGGGAATAAATGATTGATCCGAAACTGGCACGGACAATAAGACGTGGGTTTGAGACTGCCGAGGGGCAAATAGCATTACAGTTTTTGCTAACTACAATGGGGTATTTTGATGTCAACGAGAAAATAGATGTGGAGAGGGCGGCATTGCGTAACTATGCGTCACGGCTGATGGAATGGCTAGGGTTTACTGACGAAAGATATGTCGGTGATTTTGTGAAACCGCGATTTGTTCAGGCATTAATGAAAGAATTGCCGTATCCGGAAAAGGGAAAGAAGAAACATGCCAAAGGCATTTCTTGAATGTAAAAAAAGGGGAGGTCATATTCGCACTATTAAGCACGGTAAGAATAAGTATCAACATATTTGTTACATAAATGGTAAGAGTTATGCGGGAGAAGTAAAAACTAAGAAGAAGAAGGAGAAATAAAAATGTTAGCAGCGGACGCAAGAGCAGCGGCATGGATTATCTGGCTTACAGACTTGGCGGCAGATACCAGGTTGCGAGCTCATCAGCGGGCAAGGATTACGGCCTATTTAACGAAACTTGGGGGAGCGACCACAACGAAACGCGAAGACTTAGACATGGCTGGTATACACAACGAGTTTCTCAGAAAAGTAAAGAACTAAAATCCAATATTTGAGAGGATGATATGGGTGACATAGCGAATACAGACGGGAGCGGAGACCTTCCGATATTTTCGGAACAGCTCCCAGCAGAAGTAAGAGACGATGCGAAGTCTCAGGAGTTACTGAAAGAGTTGAAGGATGTACCTCATCTTTTTCAGAGTTACAAAGACCTTAAAGGTTCATCTGAGGGCATGGTTAAACTGCCGACAAAAGAGTCTTCAGCAGAAGAGTTACAGGGATTCTTCAAAAAGCTAGGCAAACCTGACAGGGCCGAGGACTATGACGTTAAACCGATTGAGGCCGGAGATGAGATTGAAGGATCACAGGAGTTTGTGGACGGTTTCAAGGCGCAGGCGTTTAAGTTGAACCTGTCGAAAGGGCAGACTGAGCAGCTTTATAACTGGTTTATTGAGGGTGTGAAGAAGAACTATGACCTGCAGGCCGAGACTTTCAAGAAAGAAAGTGCTGACGCGCACAAGAAACTGCGGGATTTATGGGGGGCGGATTACTCCAAAAAGATGGATAACGCCAAGAAAGTCATCCTAAAATATGCTCCTGATGATCTGAAAGAAGAGCTTAAAAAGTCCGATTTCAAGAACGATCCACAGCTTCTGGTGTTACTGTCGAGGATCGGTGACGCTATCGGTGAGGATGTGCTTATAGCGGGTACGACCAGCACGGGACCGGTGACAGAAGAAGAAAAAGATCAGGCACGATTGAAAGCGAAATATCCAACAATGTTTGAGGATTAAGGAGGGTAGCGATGGCCTGCACGGTAGGCGCTGAAAGATGCCAGCTTGGAGTTAAAAAGGTATGTGTTAAGAAACCCAAAAAGGACAATAGCGGTTATTACACCACATGGCAAAGTACTGGTGTTCCGTGTGTGCCGCCAAAAAAGAAAAAGAAATAAATAGCATTTTCAGAAGTACAGGCTCGTTGAGCCTATACCCGAAACCTGAAAGATTGAAGTCCAGTCTTTCGTGATAAGTTTTGGGAGCCTGTATGTTGATATTATGAAGCCAGATGCCTACCAATGGAGACTATGGGGGAATAATAGAGACATGCGGGGGTACTGAATAAGTCCGAAGGGGTAAACGTCAATCTCTCAAGGAGATAGGGAAGTAACTATTTCTTAGGGAGAAGACAATGGCTGAAATTGAGGTAAACAGATTCGGGCTTGCAGAACTTGCAAACCGAACTCACAACGGCGTGATAATCGATCTCGCCAACGAACTCACCAAAGTAATTCCCGCCCTGGTTGACGCTCCTTTCAAGGAGGCGAATGATATTTTTAGCCACCGAGAAGGGAAAGTTGCCGTTCTGCCGACCGTTTCAAAACGTGGGCTGAATAAGGGAGTAGCACCATCAGCCGCACAGAGCGAACCGATAACATGGGAAATGACGATTGTTGAGGCTCTGAGTGAGATTGATGAGCTTGCCCTTGATGGTGTCAAGGACAAAGCGGGGCAAAGGGACCAGGAAGACAGCCTGTTCGTGGAATCGATGAAACAGGAATTCGGTCGTCAGTATTTCTATGGTGACCATTCCACCGATATTAAAGAGCTTAACGGTCTTATGACGCTTTATAACGACCTGGCTCTTGATAATGTTGTCGGATGCGGTGGTGGTGGCGCTGATGTCACTTCACTCTGGTTTGTGCAGTATGGTTTTGACGGTGTTTTTCTGTTCTATCCGCGTGGTCACGAAACTGCGGGTGTTGAAGAGATTGACAAGGGTCTTGAGCGATGTGAAAGCTCAGCCGGTTTTTATCTTTACAAGTGGGTAACGCAGTTTAGGCTCCGCTGGGGTCTTGCTATAAAGAATGACAAGTGTGTCCAGAGGGTTTGTAACATTGAATCCGCCGGCGCAGCAAACCTGCTTGATGAAGATATCATGATTGGTGCTTATAACCGTCTGCCCGATCCGAGCAAAGCGGTTATTTATTGCAACGGCACGGTCAAAACGCAGCTTGACGTAATCGCAAAAGACAAGCCGACTCTTGTACACGTAGAGAATGATCCGTTCGGGCGTCCGGTGACTTATTTCTGGGATGTTCCGATCAAGAAGTTTGATTCTATCCTAAACACCGAAACTGCGGTGACATAAGGAGGTGACAAAATGATTACCGATGCGTTAATGATTCTTGAAGAAGACATGGGAATGCCGAATGCTACTGAAACTGCCGCTACGAATATCCTTGATATGCAGGCTGCTGGTGTTGCGGGTAGTGGCAAGCTCTTTGTTGTCGGGATTGTAACCAAGAGTGCAACCCTCAGCACAAGCGTAGCCATGGCTGTGTATGCTGATGATACCGATGGCGCGACTACCAAGATATTTACCGGCGAAGTGATTCTTACGGCTGCTGCGACAAAGGGTAAAGTGCTTGGTTGTTTTGCACTTCCGCCCGATGTCGGTCGATATATCGGAGCTTCTCTGATAACCGCTGGTGCTGGTGCAAATGCTGGTACAGCTACATTGTTCGTCACGAATCATCCGGTGAAGTCGAATTAACTGATTCAAAAATTACAGGGAGTCTTCGGGCTCCCTGATTTTAAAGGGGTAACGGAGTTGAAATAATGAATTTAACGCCAAAACTTGGAAGAAATGGTTGTTTGCTTGTAACCGATCTTACTGCACAGACGGGCAATTGGAACGCAATCCAGGCAGTTGAGGCTACTGTATTTTCCGTATTGACCGGTGATTACGACCTGGGGGCTGGAAGTGCATTGGCTGATGCATCCATAACTGCAGGTGTAATAATCTACGGGAATTTCACAGCGTTTACTCTAGCGTCTGGCGCTGTTGTCGCGTATAACGCACAATAAGAATCGGTAAATAAATTTAAGGGGTAAACCAATGAAAGTATTATGTAAAGAAACCTGTATTGCTTCAGACATGGGACTTGGTTATTGTTTCGAGGGGAAAATTTATGAAGTGGGTTCAAGGGTTGCTATCAACCCCCATTTCAAGAAACTAAAATCTCCGAAAGCAGAGATGGCAGACCTGAAAAAGGAAGAGCCTCAGAAGGAATCTCCAGTAGAGGAAGTTATCAAAGAGCCGACAGAGGATAAAGAATAATGGCCATATCGGATACTGCTATATGTAACATAGCTTTGTTACACGTTGGCGGTGGCAGGATACTGTCTCTGGGAGATGAGACATCTGAAGAGGGCGTTGCATGTGAAATTTTATATCAGCCAACGGTCGATGAAGTACTATCATCGGCTCCCTGGTCGTGTGCAACTACAAGAAGGGCACTGGCGTCCCTTTCTGATGATATTATCGGTGAGGACTTTGCTTATTCCTTTCAATTGCCGAGCACACCTTATTGCCTTTTGCCTCTTGATATGATTGGTGCGGAAAAAGCCGAATGGAAGGTTGAGGGTAGAGTTTTATATACCAATCAAAGCGAAGTTAATCTACGTTTTGTACAGAGACTAACTGATCCTTCGCGGTTTGATGCTCTCCTTGTTAAAGCAATATCATATAGACTGGCCGCTGATCTCGCTGTCGATCTCTCTGAATCTAGAGCCAATAGACAAGATATGCTGGTGCTTTATGAGGCGCAACGGAAGAAAGCCTTAATCATTGATGCTAAGCGGAGGGGGCAGGATCAGGATACTGCATTATTTATTGATTCGGGTAGATAAATGCCGAAACAAAAAAAAGTATTTACGGATTTTAGCGGGGGTGAATGGTCGTCAAAACTTGAAGGCCGGATTGATGCGCCTGGATACTACAAGAGTTGTAGGATACTTGAGAACTTTATCATAGCCGGTCAGGGTGGAGCAGAGAGACGGCCAGGGACTGTTTTTGTAGCCAACGGCAAGACGGATGCCGATACGGTGCGTCTCATACCGTTTGAGCTTGCTTCCGGTAACTATGTACTTGAGCTTGGTGATGAGTACATGCGATTTTACAAGGATCATGCTCAATTAGAGGATGCTGGCAACCCTGTTGAGATAGTCACTCCCTGGGCTAAAGAAGACTTGTTTGCAATCAAGTATGTACAGACAATAGATGCAATGTATTTTGTGCATATTGGATACCAAGCACAAAAACTCACATGGACAAGTGATACTGTCTGGAATATAGCGAATGTTGCATGGGCGGGAGCGGGATGTCCAGAGTTTACGACTGCCGACAACAGACCTGGGGCAATAGGGTTTTTCCAACAGAAAATGTATCTGGCCGGTACAAATAACAAACCCCAATACGTATGGACTTCCATAGCAGGTTCCTTTGAAGATTTTAATTCAACAGATGGACTAACCCTTATGATGGCTTATAACAAAAGAATCAAGATACACTGGCTTGCTTCAAAACAACAAGTAGTTTTCGGTGCTACAAAAGGTGAGGGTGTTCTTGACGGTGGCGGTGCCCCAATATCAAAAGACAATATGCCTGATCTTGCCGTTTTCCCAATAGGTAATGCCAATATACAGGGCATTGTTGTCGGTGACGTTTTCGTTTCATTCCACAAGGGATTAAAGAAAGTCCTGGCATTTCAATACAGCAATGACGTACAGTCGTGGAAACCGATTGACCTTACCTTTATGTCTTCTCACATACTCGGTGATGGCGTTGTCGAAGCCGACCTGCAAACTGATCCTGATACTATTTTGTGGTGCGTAACGTCTGATGGGCAGCTTGTAGGGTTTACCTATGAATCGGGCTCAACAATGTCATGGCATTCTCATCCGATAGGTCAAACCCTTGACGGCAATGACAAAGTAGAAAGCGTTGCAGTTATAACAGGTGATACTGAAGATGAAATCTGGGTATCAGTAAAAAGGACTATCAACAGTGTTACAAAACGGTTTGTCGAATATTTCAAGCCGCGTAGTTTCGGAAGCGATCAGACCGATTGTTATTTTGCTGATTGTGGATTTTCGGTAGATGGTGGAGCTGCCAAGTCAATAACGGGTTATACACAGGCTGATCCCGTTGAAATAACTGCTGCCGCCGCGCATGGTTTCGGTGGTGGTGAGCATGTTAGATTTACGGATATTGAGGATGTGGATGATGGATATGTCGATTATACGACCTTCATAGAGATTGATGAAGAAGGCGATATAGCCATTGTGGCGGATACCATTACGGTTACTGGTTTACCGCGGAACAAAAAGGGATTGGTATATAAAAACGTAGGTCTTGAATATTTAGACGGAACGTTTGAATACAAGTTCCATTTTAAAGCTACAGGGACATGGACTGCGGGGGGATCATTAATATGTATTTGGGGGGCGGCGACAGAAGCTAAACATTTGAGCGAAGTTCTGGCTGATAATGAATATGAAATTGGCGTTATATTTAGGCGGCGTGCCCCGGAAGACGGCGGTCTTTATAAATTCCAATTGTGGGAGCTGTATAACGGTGAATATCAACAACCTAATAGCACCCAGGATTATGCTCTGAATACGGATTATTACCTTAAAGTAACAAGGGACGAGACTGTTGATGGTGAACATAATTGCGGTGTACTTAGTTTGTCAATCTATTCTGATGCCGGCTATACCACCCTTCTTGAAACCTTTGAAATCGATTTACATGACAAAATCGATTACAGTTATTTGTTTGCAGTACAGAACTGGTATGATGATTGGGTAGACGAAGCCACCTTCACCCACACCCTGTTAGAAGGCCCGCTGGGCAGACAATCATTAAACAATCAAGTATATGTGGTTGCAAACCCGGCAGGGGCTACGTTTGATTTACATGATGAAGACGGTAATACCATTAATGGATTCTTGGTTAATCAGTATGTAAGCGGTGGGTTTTATCAAGAAGTGTATATAACGCTAGGCTTAGGGGGAGAACTGGCTTATGCAAAAGGAGAAACTTTCCAAATACTTGCTGATGGTGCTGCACATCCAGATAAAACTGTAGACGCAACCGGTGTTGTTAAACTCGACAGATTTGCCAATAAAATTCACGGGGGACTTGGCTATAAGTCAAAACTTAAACCAATGAGGTTGACGCCGGCCGGTGTCAAGAAGGCCGCATTTAAAGCAATTGTACGAGTATATGACTCTCTGGGTTGTAAAATAGGACGGTCTGAAGATACACTAAAAGTGATTACGTTTAGATCGGGTGATGATCCTATGGACAGCGCTCCGCCGTTGTTTACGGGAGACAAGATAAAGATACTTACATATTCATGGGATACTGACGGCGATGTCCTGATAGTGCAGGATCAACCATTGCCGCTGAATATAGCAGCGTTGATAGTTGATATCGAGGTTAATGTAATATCGTAAAGATGGAGGGCAGAAAATGTGGGGTTTATTGGCAAGTTTGTTTATGGGTCTTATGGGAATGGCGCAATCTTCATCCGCCCAGAGCGAACAGCAGGAATTATCGCAAGAACAATGGGAGATGACACAGAAAGAAAAACAAGCAAAATATGAATCTGATATTGCCACTTATGAATACAATATTGGAGCAACGGGAGAAGATATTGAATACATGAAGGGGCAAAAGGAATATGCGCTTGGTGAGTGGGGTCGCCAAACGGAAGAATATAATCGAGCGCAACGGGAAACTTATGGTGCTTCTGGTGCTGTTGTGGGTGTGGGCACACCCCTTGAAGAAATGGAAAAACAGGCTCAGCATCAAGAATTAATGGCAGGCCAGCTATCCGAAAAGTTTGAAAAGACAATTACAGGATTAGAAGAACAAAAAAGTTATTTAGAAGAACAAAAAGGGAAAACAGAATCGTTAGTTGAAGAATTATGGCCCACTGAAGAAGAGGTGGTAGAGGAAGAGGAAGAAACAAGCAAACCCGAGGTTGGTGGTGCATGTGAAGCGGGGCAGACAATGACAACAGGCGCGGGGGGTAATATACAAGAGTGGTATTGTAGCGGTGGCCATTGGGTAAAGAGAAGCGGGGGGAATCAGTGAAAATACCAACCGATCCAAGAACAGTACAGCCTAGCTCAGAAACCACCTTTAAACGCCCTCGATCTACGATTGAATCTGAAAAGTATGCATTGCAGGCTGCAGAAAAGGGTTATGAGCGGCAGATGGCTGGTTATGAAAGTGATCGGATAGCGAGGACGATTAACTTTGTCGGAAACTTGACACAAACGGCTGTTCAGTTTGCCGACAAGCTCATAGAAAATGAAGCAGCCAGACAATTGTCTAATGCTGAGGTGGCTATAGACCAAAAATTCTATGATGTAAAGAAAGATTTGGCAGACAACCCATACGAACAGCAAGAGGTTATCGGTGCAGGGGGGATAGCGCCTGGCGCCCAAGGGCCTCAAAAATTAATCCTGCGGCATGAAAAAGTATGGGGTGAAGCAAAGACAAGGATTAAAGATGAGGTGTTGAAAGATTTAACGAATCCGAGAGCAAAAAAGGTATTTGAAACGAGATATGAAAAGGTTGCTCAGGATTTTGGACATGAATTACAGAACGATGCACGCAAGATTATGCGGGTGCAGCAGAAAGTTGATTTGAATAACAACATTCAATATTGGATTTCCAAGGGTAAGATGAACAAAGTTAATGAGCTTCTTTCTGCCGGACGTGTAACAGGTTTATATAACCCCGAAGAGATTGATACTATCGCCGATAATGCGCGTTCAGCGATTGCGTATGGGATAACAAAATCTGTAGCGTCTTCCCTGCCGTTTGAACAGAGCATGGAATTTCTTAATAGTCCCGATGCGATTAATAAGTTATTGGAGAAAAATGGAGTGTCTGGGGCTGATTTAACGGAAGAAAAAAGAAATGAAATCATAAAAGAATTGGAAGATGACTTAAATAACAAACTTGCTAAAGAAGAAAAGGCCAAGAAAGAATATATATCTAAAACTAATAATGATTTTGTAAAGAAATTTGCGACTGATTATGATTTGAAAGAACTTAAAAAAGAAGTACTTGCCTCTAAACTTGATCCAATCGGACAAGGTGGTAAACAATGGTGGATAGATAAAATTGCCGCAAAATCAAAAACTGATGTTAATGCGATAGAAGCAAATAAAAAACAAATAGCATATAACGCCGAATATGATCGGATTAAAAATGTGATTGATGAGGTTATTGAGTCTGGCGAAACAGACAAAATTGATAAAACAATTGATAAAATAAATACATCAAAGTTGAGGGAATGTGATCAGGATATTTTCAATGCACGGATTAAGAATTGGGGCAAGGGAATTGAAAAAGACATAAGATTGGATGAATATGTAATAGCTGGAGAAAAAATCAAAAGCGGAGAAATAACAAGGATATCACAAATTACAAATAGTAAAGATTATGAACATTTGTCGATCGATGATATTAAAAAACTTGAAAGCTCTATTAAGGCAAAAATAACGGCTGACAATCCTAACTATGTAAATGATCTTGATAAGAAAGCAAAATTAGACCGCATGATATTACAAGGCAGGAAGGATGATGCTCAAGATTTCTTAAATAATAATCTAGGTGCTGATAAAGAAGGTAATCCCGGAATCAGTTTGAAAGAAGCGGGTAAATATCAAGATGATCTTAATAAAGAAAGGGAGGCGGCTTTAAAGAATGCGACGAAGGAGGGTATCGAGCTTATAGACAATACATTTAAAAACATGATAAAGGTTGCTGAGAATCCCAAAGATAAGTTTGATATTGAGACAGCACAAAAACGAATGGTAACAAAATACCGGGAAATGATTACAGATGATATGGAGCCTGATGAGATTATACAGAAAGCAAAGAAAATAATTGATGAAGAGCAGGTCGCTAATATAACAAAACTGCTTACTGATGCTCATGATAGTTGGATGGGAAAAGAAAAGAAAACAGCAAAAGTAATGGAAAGGGTAAAAACTATAGGATTGAATGATAATGAAAATAAACAATTTGTTGAATTCATGGGTGAACAACCAGAAAAAGTTGCTAGAGATGAGGCTGGGGATTTGAATTATTTGTATAAGGATATGGTCTACAAATTTGTAGATGGAGAATTAAAGAAATACAAGGGTGGGAAATGGCGAAAAGTCAAACAATAGAAATGCCACCCGGCGTGTTATTTAATGATGAATCATCTGATATTGAAATGCCACCCGGGATTTCCTTTGATGAAGAAGGGGAGAGGCCTATCACTGAACCTTTATTGTCTTCTCCAGAAGCGGATAAAATATATCAACATGCTGAACTGATGCTAAAATCGGAAAAAGAGAAAAAGAAAATCGAGAACTCTTTAATCCTCGCGCAAGTTATGCAGAAAGACCCGTCTTATATATATCAGAATCACGATGTAATCATAGACAAAATGAAAGAACTGGATGAGCAGACACCGGACATCGGCCCAGTTGAAGCTTTTGTAAAATCATTTACGCAGAGTATGGCCGGTAAATATGCAATGGTAGCAAGAGGCGCTACAGCTTGGACTCCACTTAAAGGATTTGGAACTGATAAACTGGCTCTTGCAGTATCGGATTATCTGGAAGGTTTACGCAATCCGAAAGTGAAGAAAGAGACCGAACAGTTACTTGCTGGTAAATTGTGGCCGGTGCGGACAGGTGAGAAGTGGTATAACGTCGATGCAAAGATGATCCCGCAGGTTACAACAAACTGGGCGGCACAAGTAGGAGATCAGATTCCCATAATGCTTATTACTCTCGGCGGTAGGCTGGGAAGTAAACTTATTGGTCGGCTGGTAGGAACCGCTATTGGTGCAGCTACGCTAGGCCCTGATCCGACAGATACCGTTACTGTACCAGCCTTATCAAAAGCAACGGAAAAGTTTATACAAATTGCCGGAACTGCGACTCCTCTCATATCACTCGAAACAGCAAATTACATGGATGCTGCTAGGGAATACGGAATAGACGCCGATTTATCAGAGAAATACGGAAGATTTTATGGGTTGGGGGCTGGGGTTATTGAATATTCTCAGAACATGTTTATGCTTGCTCCATTCAATAAAATGGGTGCACAGGCAAAGAAGAAAATATTGCGACGAATACTGGAAGAGGCCGGAGGTGATGTATTCGAAGGTGTAGAGGAATTCACACAACAAGCTTTACAAAACTATTTTACAAATAAAGCAATCGATGAAATGAGAAAGCGGAACCCAGAATACAATGCAGAGAAAATCCCGATAACTGCCGGAGGTGGTAAATCCTTTCTGGCGGCCGCCGGTGTGGCAGCGATTACAAGGGGGGGCGGACATATATCGGGTACAGTATACAATAAATTCAGCGCTTACGAAAAAAAGCAAGTCGGTGTAGCTGGTGTTAAACCGGTTACAAAAGCACAGGAAGAAGCGGCAAAAAGTTATATTGAAAAAACGGAAGAATTTAAGGAAAAACCTGTTTCAACGGTTGCTGAAACTGAAGAAGATATTGCGGAAAAAGTACTTGAAACTAGGGAACTGCCAGAAGGTACTTATATACATGGCAGAGATAAACGGTTTAAATTTGGAGAAATGGGTTCGGTTTTATTAACGAAGGACATAGAAACAGCAGAAAGCTATGCTGGAGATGAAGGCGAAATATGGTTGATATCTCCCAAAAAGGGTACGCGGGTAGTTGATTATAGCAATAGACATACTGCCGATATGGATACGCTTATTAAAACTATGAAAGAAATGGGGGATGTTCCAGATATAATAGCCGGAGACATTTCAAGTGCCACAGGAGTAGATTTCAATGATGTGACATGGGAAGTTGCAGAACCATATATCAGAGAAGCATTTGCACCAGAAAGCATTATCGATAGCGCTGAAGCGTTTGAATCTGAATGGAGCGAATGGGCAGCACTAGGTATTGGTGATTATGAGAATATTTCAATTATAAAAACTCCTGATGGTGCTGTCGTTTATGATTTGAATAACATAAACAAGATAGAATTAAGGGATAAAACCCAACCAAAAATCGAAAAGGGGGAAGAGAAGTCAATCAAGAAAACCCCCGAAAAAATAGAATCGAAAACCATAAAAGAGCAGCCATATTTCATTGAGCGCCAAGAACTTGCTAAAAAGATTGAGGATGTCAAACTTCGTAATGAGATACAGATAGGCAAAGCCAAAATAGGAGATTTTATCGGGAAAGAAAAAGCAGCAAAGGTGTCTGGCAAAAAGATTGAAGAAGCCGCACGGAAAGGCGTTGTTACTGGTAAAAAGATAGGTACGGTAAAAGAGAAGGCAAGAAAAGCGGAACTTGAAATCCGGGCAAAAGAAAAGAAAGCCGTTAGAACATATATAACAAAACTCGCAGGGCATATCTCTAAAGAACCGGGTAAAGGCATTGATTTTTATTACAGAAAAGCGATAGAGACGATACAGTCTGGCATTGATCCCCTTTTCCGTACAGAAAAAACATTACAGAAGCGAGAACGTATAAGGCAGTTTTTGAAAGAACATCCAGAAAGAATCGAAGATATGCCGAAGAAGACTCTTCAGACAATTGAAAAGAAATCCATGGATGAGATGAGTATTTCAGAATTGGAGGGGATCGCTGAGGAGGTTGAACATCTAAGGAAGCAGGGCAAACTAAAACAGCAAATAAAAGACAATCAGCACAAGAAACGGATCGGTACAGACGTCAGAGAGATGACAAGCGAGGTATTAAGCGGCGAGGAAATAAGTAAAGAGGCAAAGCCGATTGTTGCATCTACGACAAAGGAAGGCAGGCTTAAAAAAGCGCCGAGATTCGTAAGAGCTTTCACATTGAGACCGACACGTATATTTCATAAGATATTCGGTGGCGATAAAACTACCGGATACAAACGATTTGTTGATGAAGAAAATAGGGCGGTTGATCAGGAGTTAAGGGAGACTGACAAGAGAACAGAAGCGGTTAAAAAAGAGATGGCCAAATTGGATATAACTTCCCGAGACCTTGCGAAAACAAGAAAGATAGACGGCACAAAATATACAATTGATGAAATGATTGATATTTATGCGGGTTTTAAAAATCCGTTAAAACAGATTGCTATTATCTATGGCAATAAGATCAACGAAAAAACAGCAGATAAAATAATAAACGCGCTTTCTGATAAAGAAAAAGCCTTCGCCGATTTTATTATCAAAGAATACGAAAACCGATATCCTGAACTTCGGAATGCACATATCGAATTCCGCAATGAAGACTTGGGCCATGAAGAGAGTTATACACCGATCCGCCGGCAGGAAATAGAATATAAAACGCTGGATGCAGAGCTGGCTGATGAATTATTACATAAAACGCATCTCAGGAAAGCGTACGCTGCGAGGGGATTTACAAAGGCAAGGGTGGAAATTCCGAAGCAATTTCAAAAACCGATACGTTTGGGATTATATGCAACATGGTTAGATCAGGCTCCAAAACAGGAGCATTACATCAGCCATGCGCAATTGGTTAAAGAATTACAGGCGATATCTCACAATAGCACATTTCAGGAAGCGGTTAAGCAAGAATACGGTAACGAATATCTTGAGAGAATAAACAACTATGTCGACCGGATAGCAGACCCCCTTGTTTACAGATCATTTCACGGGCTCGAAAATGTATCAAGGATGCTACGACAGCATACAGCAATGGCATATCTTGCATATAATCTTGTTACTATGGCAAAACAGTTGCCTTCTGTTATGCTTTACTTACCACATTCGGGACCTACGCATTTAATTGGTGCAGCCCTAAAATTTTCTACGAATCCCTTTAAAACGATCCGGGAAGTGAACGAAAAAGACCCGCAGATGAAACACAGATCAATTGAACGGGAGCTCGAAGAATTCAAACAGATGAACAAGCCTGGATATGAAAGGGCTCTCAAGAAGGTTGGAAAAACCGGTATGGTCGGTATTTATGCAATGGACAAAATCGCAACGACAATCGGCTGGTATGCGACATATAGTAAAAATATACAGATGGGTAAAAGTGAATCGGTGGCTGTTCGAGCGGCACAGAAAGCCACACTCGAAACACAACCGGCAGCTCATGTTAAAGATGTTGCTGAACTGTACGCAACAAGCGAGTATGTCAATCTCTTTACGCAATTCAGTAATCAATTGAATCAAATATACAATATTACAACATACGACATCCCGAAATATTTTAAAGAGCATGAATATTACAAGGCATTATTGGCGACAACGGGGCTTAGTATAACCGCAGCTATGATATGGATTATATCACATAGACGGTTGCCGGAAAAACCGAAAGATATAACGGATATGGCCGAAGAGCAATTTATTAATTCGATACCGCTTATAGGGCGACAGATTGCGGCGGCAAAATCCGGCTGGATGAGTACAGCCCCTCCGGTATTTAAACCGATTGAGGGCATTGGTAAATTGATGAGTGATGCGTCTAAAAAGGCTAAAGTAAACGCAATGCTTGAGGGTGGTGCCATTGCAATGGGATTACCATACACAGGCCCGAAAAGAGTTATAAAAGCAATGACAAAAGGCAAGCCTGAAGAATTAATCGGCGGGAAACCACGGAGGTAAGGAAAGATGTCGGTACCGAAAAACATTAAAATAGGATGGAGAAATTATAAAATCGAAAGACAGGACGTCATTGATGACAGTGAAGATGTGTATGGTGAAATAATATACGACAATCAAATTATAAAGGTTAGAAACAATCTGTCAGACGATGACATAAAAATCAACTTGTTACACGAGTGCATACACGGTGTTTTATGGCTGATGGGCAACGAACTGAGAAGGAATGAGGATTTTGTTAAAGCTTTAAGCGAGAATCTGTATCAGGTATTTAAAGAAAATGGAGATTTGTTAAAATATTTCAAGGAGTAATGTTATGCCAGTTACAGAGGGTTCATACGAAATTAAGAATTTTAATTGTAATGGTACCATAAACGAGTTTGATTTTGACTGGCCAGTATTCGGTGAAGAAGACCTTGTTGTCAAGGTATATGACGGTGATGGTAACGAAACCTTACTTGCGTTGACGACCGGTTATACGGTTGCAAAAGCCGGTAATGACTGGAAAGACGGTGGCGCGGTTACTACAATCGAAACTTATGCATCCGGATACACACTTTCTCTTGAGAGGGCTGTCGCACGTAAACAACCGGCGGATTATATCACTGGTGATAGTTTCCCCGCCGAAACGCATGAAAAGGTACTTAACAGAGCGATTATGATAATACAGGAATTGCAGAATCTTGTTGACCGCTCAATCAAGGCGCCGGCGGACGATCCCGATACAATTGAAATGACATTGCCGACAAAAACAAAAAGAGCAGACAGATATGTGTATTTTGACGCTGATGGTAAGCCGACAGCGGCCGGACAATCATTGCTGGGGGGGATAACTGTTACTGCTTTCGGTGAAACATTTCTTGATGATGCGGATGCGGAAGCGGTTTGCGACACAATCGGAGCATTGGATGTTAATAACGATACGCTTGACGATGTGACGGAAGGAACAACATACAAACGTCTTGCCGATGCCAATGCAAGCAATCATCCAACAAGAATTGATGATGCTGCACAATTTGAAAATGCACAAACAAGATATCTAAATTTATCGCTTGTTGGTTGGTCATATAATGTCACAAACGTGCAATTTTTGGGACATAGTATCGAACTACGTGAAACTGCAATATATGGGACAATAAAGGTAAATCTTCCGCATGGGGCGACTGTGACGGCAATGTACAGTATAGTATCAATACTGGGACATACTTACGTAAAAGTTAAACTGCATAGGTCATCAATTACGACGAATACAAATGACAATATGGCATATAATGAACATACGGGAGTGGGTGCAATTAACGATGATTCAATTTTTTACCCTGTAATCGATAATGAAAACTATCAGTATTATGTACATGTTTTAGGCGGTGATTACACATCATATTCAGAAATTACAGGCATAAGAATAACTTATACAATAACAGAGCCGAAACCATGATAACAGGAACATACACACCGGATCGTTACAACACAAACGGCGCTCAAACTGAATTCGACATCACGTTTGAGTTCGAGAAAGAGGATAATATACACGTCTGGGCACGCAACAAGACGACAGACGCCGAAAGTGAGTTGACGAATCCGACCGACTTTTCGGTAAACGGCGCAACGATTGTTACCGTGGATGTGTGGCCTGAAGGATACGAATTCATCATCAAGCGGATACTATCAGAGACACAGAATACTGACTACGTACGGAATGACAACCTTCCTTCGGAAAAAGTGGAGATAGACTTTGATGATGTGGTGAAGATGATACAGCAGCATAGCGAAACGCTATCAAGAGTACCACAGTTAAAGCAATCTTCTGAGCACTCGGATATCGAGCTTGACGATCCGCTTGACGGATATTCGTTAATATGGGATGGCGGGAAGCTCAAGAACGCAAGGCAATTCGGGTCGGGCAGTTATGCGATTAAAGCATTTATGGAGATTTTCCTTGAAAGCCTTAACCAGGGAGCAGCACAGAGCA
>Ga0307434_1000570_pt1 | contig 23712 bp, 23 predicted proteins | sample SalMarWE160220MG_FD_202156 | JGI IMG/M metagenome (GOLD analysis project Ga0307434, IMG submission 202156) | Salt marsh sediment microbial communities from the Plum Island Ecosystem LTER, Massachusetts, United States - WE1603-220 | ecosystem: Environmental > Aquatic > Marine > Intertidal zone >... | reverse complement strand
AATAGCCTTGCGATAACCTTCCGGATTGGAACATCCAAAATTACAGGTGATTTTTTCCTTTGTCGTCCTGCCTTTATTTTGCCCGACCACCAGTACCTTTTCCCTGCCGATTTGCCCGAGCCCCGTCACAATCGCGCGGTCATCACCGAAACACCTGTCCCCGTGAAGCTCATGAAAGTCCTTTATCATCAGGTTAAAATAATCGCTGAACAACGGCCTCTTGGGATGGCGGGCCACCTGAACCGTCTGCCACGCACTCAGGCTGGAATAAATCCGCTTAAGCTCAGAGACCTGTTCTCGCTGCAGATTGCGAATTTCAGCTGAATAATCGATGCCCTTCACCGAGCTCAGCCTGTACAGCTCTTTTATCTGGCTGTCAAGGTCACTGACCTTTTCCTCAAAGTCCAGATAGTCAGCCTCGCTCATATTGTTATTACTGCCCTGCGGCATTTCTAAATTCGCTTATTAACTGCTCTGGATGCAATAAAAGCTGTTCATATACAGCAAATTTGCTTACTAAAAAAGCCCACGACACAGCGGGCTCTGCTGCTTTCTGCTTAGCCATATCCATCAGCTTAATTTTTAAAGTTATAAAATAATAACATTCTATCGGCATAATTAAAAGAAAAAAATTGACAACTGCAGCCGCTTGCTATAATTTTTAGCATTATCTGTTTTTCATAACTATTTTCATAAGGTCTTGATTATGAAAGAGTTAAGGCAAATATCGGTAATAGGTCTCGGTCTTCTGGGCGGCTCTTTAACACGGGCTGTTTCGCGAAGTTTTCCTCGCGTTAAAACTGTCGGTTTTACACACCGCCCTGCTACCCGTGAAAAAGCAAGACTACTGGCTGTCGCTGACAAAGTCGTTGACGATATATCGCAGGCCGTATCGAACGCCGATTTGGTGGTGCTTGCCACGCCCATACACGTATTCGAGAAAATCTTTATTGAAATCGCTGACGTATTGCCTGCCGGCTGCATTGTCACCGACGTCGGCTCGACAAAAACGCTGCCTCATCGCTGGGCAAAGAAAAATCTGCCGAAAACCGTTCACTACGTCGGCTCCCATCCGATAGCCGGCTCGGAGCAAAGAGGCGTCGAGTTTGCAAGGGATGATTTGTTCTATCAGGCCAATTGTATCCTGACAAAAACTCAAGATACAAACACCTCTGCTGTTAACACGCTAAAAGATTTCTGGTCCAAGCTCGGCTGCTTAGTTACCGTAATGACGCCCCTGCAGCACGATGAAATCCTGGCAAATATCAGCCACCTGCCCCACGTTATGGCGGCAGCTTTGATAAATATTACCAGGCCGGAGCAGCTCAGGCTCGCCGGCAAAGGTTTTATCGATGCATCAAGAATAGCATCCGGACCCGCAAACATCTGGGCTGACATATTCCTGACCAATGCGGACAATACTTCAAAAGGTATCGATAAAATCATTGCTGAACTGAGAAAAATCCAAAAAGCCTTAAAAGCCGGCGACCAAAAGCAGGTCGAAAAGCTGCTCGAAACCGCTCGGAATAAAAGGGACACAATGATAAAATACAAAATGAGTAAAAGGGAATTGACGTAGTGAAACAGTGGCGATTCGAAGTCTTCAATAAGCCGGCCTTTGCCGACGTTCACGGTGACAGTGTCCTGGAGAGTATCAGAGAATTGGGTATCGGTTCTCTCGAGGCTGTGCAGTCCGCAAGGGTCTTTCTTGTCGAGGCCGATTTCGATGACTCGTTTGCAAAAAAAGTTGCACAGGAGCTGCTCACGGACCCCGTTTGCGAACAGTTCCTTATCGGCAGAAGCAAAGCCCCCGCAGGTCTTGCAAAAGCAACCTTAATCGAAATTCACCTTAAAAGCGGCGTCACCGACCCGGTAGCCGAATCGGTCGTAGCTGCTATCGCCGATATGGGTGTTAAAGCCGGAAATGTTCGGACCGCAAGAAAATATGTCCTGCTCGGGCAAATTTCCCAGAGCCAGATAGAAGCCGTGACAAAAAAAGTGCTTGCAAACGACTGCATTGAAGACAGTATCGTCGGTGACGAAGCCGAGCCGCCAAATCCGCACCTTAAACCATACCAGTTACAAATAATACACTGCCCTGTTAGAGAGCTCGACGATAACGGCCTGTTAGCCCTAAGCAAAGAAAAGGATTTATTTCTCAATATCATTGAGATGCAGACAATTCAAAAATTCTACAGAGACCTCGGCAGAGAACCCACAGACGTCGAGCTTGAAACACTTGCACAAACCTGGAGCGAGCACTGCGTTCATAAAACGCTCAAAAGCTCTGTCGATTTGACTCTCGACGGCACCCAGGTGCACTTTGACAACCTGCTAAAAGAAACAGTTTTTGCAGCAACAAAACAGCTTAACAAAAAATGGTGCATTTCTGTCTTCGACGATAATGCAGGCGTAATCGAGTTTGACGATACCACCGCTGTCTGCTTCAAGGTTGAAACGCACAACCACCCTTCCGCACTCGACCCTTACGGCGGCGCAGCCACCGGTATCGGCGGCGTTATCCGAGACCCGATGGGCACAGGCATGGGGGCAAGACCGATCGCAAATACCGATATTTTCTGCTTTGGCGAGCCGGATAAGAAAATCGAAGACATACCAAAAGGTGTCCTGCATCCTAAAAGAATTATGAAAGGCGTTGTCGCGGGCGTACGCGATTACGGCAACCGGATGGGAATACCGACCGTCAACGGCGCCGTTTATTTCGACGACAGATACCTTGCAAATCCGCTGGTATTTTGCGGCAACATCGGGATTATGAGCAAAAAGAAATGCTTCAAAAATCCTCAAACCGGCAACCTTATAATTATGGTCGGCGGACGAACCGGCAGAGATGGTATCCACGGTGCAACCTTCTCAAGCGGACAGATGACACACGAGCACGAAACTATTTTTTCACACGCCGTCCAGATCGGAAATGCAATCACCGAAAAGAAAATGCTCGATGTCCTGATTCAGGCCAATGAAAAGAATTTATACGAGGCGATTACCGACTGCGGTGCCGGCGGGCTGAGCAGTGCGGTTGGAGAAATGGGTCAAAATCTTGGCGCTGAAGTTGACCTCGAAAAGGTGCCCCTAAAATATGCCGGCCTGAACTACACCGAAATATGGATAAGCGAAGCCCAGGAAAGAATGGTCATCGCCGTCAAGCCTGAAAACCTCGAGGCAATAATGAAAATCTTCGAAGATGAAAATGTCGAGGCAACCTTAATAGGAAAATTCACAAACGACAAAAAGCTCAGACTGCGTTATGACAGCCGTCAGGTAGCCGAGCTCGATATGGATTTCCTGCACGATGGTGTGCCGAAATATTCACGAAAGGCGGTATGGAACAGGCCCGATTTAACCGAGCCGAACCTGCCTGAAAAAGAAAGCTACAATGATGACCTGCTGAAAATTCTTTCGAGTTACAACGTCGCAAGCAAAGAATGGGTAATACGCCAGTATGACCACGAGGTTCAGGGTACTTCCGTCATTAAGCCTTTAACCGGCCTGACCAACGACGGCCCCGCCGACGCCGCCGTCATTAAGCCGAAATACCGCTCCAGTAAAGGTCTGGCGATAAGCTGCGGTATGAATCCGCTATATGGTGACATAGACCCGTACTGGATGGCATTGGCGGGTATCGACGAAGCTATAAGAAACCTTATTTGCGTCGGCGGCAATTTCGAGAGAATCGCCCTGCTGGACAATTTCTGCTGGGGCGACTGCACGAAGCCTGATTCTCTCGGCCGGCTCGTCCGGGCGGCACAGGCCTGCTACGACGGCGCGATTGCTTTTGGAGCTCCTTTTATCTCAGGAAAAGATTCATTAAACAACGAATTCCAGTGTGACGACGGCTCGACAATTTCCATCCCCCCCACCTTATTAGTTAGCGCCATATCAGTTCTCGACGACGTCAATAAATGTGTAACGATGGATACCAAAAAATCCGGCAATCTGCTTTTCATAGTCGGCGAAACCAAAAATGAGCTCGGCGGCTCGCACTATTACAAAATTCACGATACACTCGGCGCGAATGTCCCTACAGTTGACCTCGAGACCTCTGCCAAAATCGCAAAGAAAATATCGGAGGCTGCCAAAAACGGCCTTTTAGAAAGCTGTCACGACTGCTCCGAGGGCGGCCTTGCAGTCGCATTAGCTGAGATGGCTTTCGCAGGCGGCTTCGGTATCGCCGCCGACCTGCGAGGACTGCCGAAAACAAGCGACTGCCTGCGAACAGACACGCAGCTTTTCAGCGAATCAAATTCACGATACATCGTCGAAGTCGAACCCGATAAATTCAGCGGCTTCGCAAAGCTGATGCTGAACCTGCCTTTCGGGCAGATCGGAAAAGTCATAGATGAACAAAAACTTATTATCAAAGCTCAAAACGGCCAGGAAGTTATCAACGCTGATTTGGATTCGCTGAAAAGTGCCTGGCAGAAAACATTCGACTGGCACTGAAAAAATGAAACCAGAACAATGAATTGTACTTGCTGAAAGGAATTGATAAAACGATGGAACTTGTGAAGGCTGTAGTGCTGAGGTCGGCAGGTATCAACTGCGATATGGAAACCCACTTCGCTCTGGAGCAGGCCGGCGCACAGGCTCAAAGAATTCATATAAACAGAATTATCGAAAATAAAAAATTACTCGACGAATTTCACATTCTTGTCTTTCCCGGCGGATTCAGCTACGGCGACGACGTCTCTGCAGGAAAAATCCTCGCTAATCAGGTCATTCATCACTTAACAGAGCCTTTGAAAAAGTTCATCGATGACGGCAAGCTTGTGCTCGGTCTCTGTAACGGCTTTCAGGTGCTGGTCAAGACCGGAATCCTGCCCGGTTTCGATTCGGGCAACGGCCAAAAGGATGTTACGATAACTTACAATGACAGCGGCAAATATGAAGACAGATGGGTCTATCTGGCCCCGCAGACAAAAAAGTGCATATTCATCGAGCCTGAAAGGCAGATTTATCTGCCGATTGCACACGGCGAAGGCAAGGTAGTGACCAAAGACGATGCCGTTCTTGAAAAATTGAAAAATGACGGCCACGTTGCTTTCAAATACGTCGATGAAAACGGAAGCGCTGGCCCATACCCGGTAAATCCGAACGGCTCTGTCGATTCCATCGCCGCCCTTACGGATACTACCGGCCGGGTGCTCGGCCTTATGCCGCATCCGGAAAGATTCGCCCGCCCGACTCAGCACCCGCGATGGACCCGCCTGAAAGACAAAGCCGACGCCGACGGTATGACCATTTTTAATAACGCTGTTAAATACATTAAGGATAACTTCTGATTTCGATTTCGCTGCGACTGCATTTTTTCTTGCAATTGATTTACAATTACAATAAATTATAATGTTTAATTGGTATTTTTTCGGGCTCGTAGCTCAGCGGTAGAGCAGTGGACTCATAATCCATTGGTCCAAGGTTCGAATCCTTGCGGGCCCAATTCTTTTTTAATTCCCGAAAGAATTCACGGCCTTCGTTTTCCGAGGATTTCGTCTGCCAGGTCGGAAGCGTCATAAACTTTTTGCAGTGATTCGATGATTGCCTGAGAATTTACAGAAGTTGCCCTGGCCTGAACATCAGTGTAAGCAAAATCGAGTACAAGCGACTGAATGTTGCCGTCGAAAATAATTCCTGCAAATTCACCCTTGCGATTGACAACGGGGCTGCCTGAATTGCCGCCTATAATGTCCGCTGTGGATTCGAAATTGACCGGCGTCTTCGGATTGAGTCTGTCTTTCCTGTCGAGCCATCGTTTCGGCAGATCAAAAGGCGGTTTGTAATTATGCTCAGCAGCGTGCTCATACAAACCGGCAATGGTGGTCTGGAATGGAATTTTCTTACCCTGTTCTTCGTAACCCCTGACATCGCCGAACGCCAGACGCAAAGTAAAAGTCGCATCCGGGTAGGAACTGGTTTTTTCGATATCGAATTTTGCTCTGGCAATTCCGGCATGAGCCTGCTTTTTAATCTCATCCTGTGTTTCGATTATCTTTCTAACTGCGCGGGCCTGGTCATCAATGAGCCCTGCCAGCTCTACCATCGGGTCATTGGCTGCCTTGACGTCGTCGGCGGTTCCTTCATAAAGTTTCCTGCGAAAAGCGACATCTTTTAATTTTGTACCAAGAACGAGCTCAGTTGCCCTTTGTTGCGGCGACTTGCCGGCAAGAACCTTTTGTACAACCGGGTGAGAACAGCCTAATTGCCTGACTAACCACGTAAGAGAGTCAGCAAGTTTTAACTGCTCGAAATCGTCGTAAAGAGGCTCTTCTGAAAACAACTGGAATTCGAGGGATTCGAGGTTGGAATCCCTGTATTCTCGGAGGCGTTCGCCGTTCGGTTTGGTCTTTTCTTCGACGGCACGCATAATCGTACGGCCGATACTGAAAAGAGTGCTATAAAATCCGTTGGCCCCTTCCAGCATGTTATACTCCAGGGCATTTTGTGCGACTGTCTTCTGAGCGTCAGCGATTTTTTCCCAGGAGACAAGTATCTCCTCAGCATTGGGCTTTTGTGCAATTGCGGCTTTCAATTTCTGTTCGGCTGCCTGTTTTTTAGTCATCAGTTGCAGGTCCAACAAGCCTGCGTACATCCCATTACGTGCTTTTCGGCTGTTCTGCACGCCGAACAAAAGGTCCTTTGCACGGCGAGCGTTTTCTTCATTGCGAATACTGTATGCGAGAAGAGACACTTCCATAGCATTCAGGCGAGCCAACATATAAGGAAAGCGCCTGTCCCGCAGGTCTTTGAGCTCTGCCATTGTCAACTGGCGGCTGGTACTGCCGGGATTTCCGGAAACGAAAATCAGCTCTCCCTCGCTCACGCCCTCGGTACTGAATTTCAGATAATGCTCGATTTTGGCCGGCTTGTCGTCTTCATAGGCTCGGAAAATACAAAAATCAATATCGTACCGGGGATATTCGAAATTATCCGGGTCGCCGCCGAAAAACGCTATCTGCTGCTCCGGGGCAAAGACCAGCCGAACATCGGTATATTTTTTATAGCGGTATAAATGGTATTGGCCGCCCTGGTACAAAGTAACCACGTCGCTTCGCAGGCCGGTTTTGTCGAGCGACTCTTTTTCTATCTCCGCCATTACCGCCCGCCGCGCTTCAAAAGCCTGCTCTGCAGTTGCATCGGCTTCGACCGCTGCATTGACCCTGTCCGTTACATCCTCGATATTCATAAGCACGTTAAGCTCCAGATCGAGGCATTTTTTTTCGTCTTCGAGGCGGGCGTAGAAGCCGTCGCGAAGATAATTATTGTTAGCGTCGCTGAATTTATGCAGAGCGTCTGCACCTACGTGATGGTTCGAGATAATCAGGCCGTCGGGTGATATGAAAGAGCCTGAGCCGCCGCTGTTAAATCTTATCGAGGCTTTTTGGAGGTGCTCGAGCCAGCCGGCAGTCGGCTCGAAACCGTATTTGTCTCTTAAAACTTTAGTCGGCGGGTCATTGTAAAGCCACATACCCTCGTCGGCAATTGAAGGTATGCAGAAACTCGTCGTAATAAATACCAATATCAGCTTATATAATAGCGTCCGCAAATTTTGTTTTTCGATTTTCATAATCTACCCTCACTTAGTTAATATGTTTTTGTAATTTTTAATTATACGTAGTATCAAAGATTTCTTCTAATTGCAATAAGTCAAAAGATTATTCTTAAAATTAAGATGACTAAAAAGTCTTGACAAGAAAGCCCTTATGCTCTAAATATCTCATATTAAGAGAGTTCTGTGAAAAGGTTGAACAAGAAAAAAACGGGCGATTAGCTCAGTCGGTAGAGCAGCTGACTCTTAATCAGCGGGTCATAGGTTCGAGTCCTATATCGCCCAGTAGAAACAAACCACAGAGCACACCGTGAACACAGAGAAAAAATAAATATTCAACCTGTTTTTCCTCGATTGTCAGCAGAAAAAATATATAATCAAAGTGGTCTTTAAATTCATTAACCATTTTTAGAGGAGAAGATAATGAAAAAGCTAACCGTATCATTAATCACACTTTTGTTAAAACCTATCCCAAAACTCGATTTTTGAGTTAATGTAAGCCTATATATGGTTTATGGACATTACAAACGAACAATTGCAACAGATTGCAGAATTCATTCCGAAGCCCAAAACTAAACCTGGAAAACAGGGGCGGCCGATGTAAAATCAAAGGTGGCGTAAATTATGAGAACTGGAGTAGCCGACAAAACCTCCAACTACAACAAGGACAACGCTGTTTCGAAAGCTTTAACCTGAAGCGTAAACATAACTACATAATCACTTTTTTTGCATGGCTTCTCTCCTTCATTTCGCAAGAAATCCTTCGATAGCCGATTCGCGCTGAACGCCAGCCGCGGCTTTGACTATTGTACGATTTTCAATAAAAGCGATAAAAGGAACGCCCATTACCCCATAGGAGGCCGCAGCTTCCCGATTCTGCGACGCATCAATCTTGAATACCGCACTTGGATACCGCTTCCGTACTCGCTGAATAATCGGCTCCTGCATTTTGCATGCACCACATGATGGTGTATAAAAATATAGCAGAGTCTTTTTACCGGCCTGAATCCTTTTTCGTGATGCTTTATGAGGAGTGGGAGCATCCTTCCCTTTCATTTTCCAGGCCTTGAATGCCATTATCAGGCGTGGAACTACAAGAAGAAACACCAGTGCAAAGAAAATAATAAGAGCAATTTTCATATCCAACTCTTCTTACTTGACATTTCGTATATTAAACGCTTAGCTGCGCAACTAAACCTTTCAATTCCCCGATGATATCAAATCTTCCTTAAATTGCAACTGCAGGAAAGCCGAGTACAATTCAGGGCCTACTTGCCTTCTTTAATCCACCGCCCCGCCCTTAACACAGCCTCATTCCTGCAACTCCTTCAGTCCCGTGTAGTCGTCGGATCTACGTTTTATCTGCTTGTCTAACTCGGCTAAAGCCACCTCTGCTGTGCTGAATACACGGGCGCTGGTTAAATGTCCTCCTACTGCATGGTCTTCATCGGATACGAGGATATGAATGTGCAGTGCAAATTCATCCTGGTATGTCGCGACAGTTCCCTGAGCGCAAACAATCTCCAGTGGTCCCTGAAAATCTTCGGTTTTATACCTGCCCGGCATTTCCTTTAGAAATCCCAGCTCGACGGACCGCAGAGAACCGATAATACCTGTAACTACGGCAGAAGTTATGTGTTCTAATTCGCAGTACTGTGTTATAGACTGAACGAGTTCCTCGTCAGGCTTAACACGAAATATGTGTATTTGGCTTATTTTCATATACTTCAAATTCCTCTCTTAATAAATCTTTCCTAAAAGTATATCCACTTGCCTCCGGATAGTTTTATAGACTTTCTCTTCTAAATCCTCCAAAGGCAACCTCTTTTCCTTTTTGATTCCGAGAGTCGAAGTTAGCTCAATGTAACTATCCACGGACATTCCTTGCCTCTCGAAGAGCTTCCTGCCGCATTGAATAGCGCAGGCGTCTATCAGAATTCGCTTCTCCGAGTTCTTCATAATCTCTTTAAATTTCCACGGTACTATAACCGCAGGAAGACATCCAATCTTCACATCATCCGGGTTTTGCTCCCATATTTTGATGCAGGCCTTGGATGCAGCAACGCCTGTTGCACATCCGCCATAGCAGGTAAAAATCAACAGTTTATAACGCACAAGCTGACTCCTGTTTCATGATTTTGCCCACAGCTTCCTATGGATACACATCGTAACAAGTGCCTCATCGAACATACCCATCCATATTTATTTCAGCTTCTTCATCTTACATTACAATATCCAGTAAATTTACCATTATTTCAGCAGCTTTGCCTTTAAGAAATACATCAGTTATGCTGTTGGTATAATTGGAATCTTCCGTGTTTATTTCAATTATTTTGGCACCATTATTTTTGGCAACTACTGGTATCATAGAAGCAGGTTGTATTTCACCTGTAGTTCCTATCAAGATAAAAACATCTGCAATTTCAGCTTCATTGAATGAGTGTGTTCTTGCTGCTTCGGGAATCGGTTCACCAAAAAAAACAAAATCAGGTTTCAATATACCTGAACAGTTTTTGCATTCAGGGGGCAAAATGCTCAATAATTCTTCATTTGCCGCGAATTGCCTTCCGCAATTTGTGCATACCAGTCTTTGGCATGTGCCATGAAATTCAATAACTTTTTTACTGCCTGCTTTTTGATGTAAATCATCAATATTTTGAGTTATGATAACATCCAGCAATCCTTTGTCTTCCAATTCAGCAAGGGCATAGTGTGCATCATTTGGTTTCGCTTTTGCAAAAAAGTCGTAAAAAATATCTTTAATAAGCTTCCAGGATTTCTCGGGATATTTGTAGAAGTAACTGGTATCCAAGAAGACAGGATCTATTTTGCTCCACAGGCCATTTTTACCACGAAAAGGCGGTATTCCGCTCTCTACAGATATTCCCGCACCCGTAAACGCTGTAGTATGTGATGAATTTTTTATTAATTCGATTGCTTGATTTAATTTGTTTTTAATATCTTGCGATATCATCTATTCTTTATTTTTTTAATTCTTCCTCAAACTTTGGAAAATAATTTTTGATGACCCTTAAATTAAATTCAGAAAGTATCGATTCTTTGGATTCCCTTTCCAGCAAAAACTCAAATGATTTTTTTATAAGTTCTTCCCGAGTTATTTTGCCGTCAGTTAAATTTTGGTAATAGGCATCATCCAAAGTAACCTCGTGTTCCGTTGTGCTGCCTATTTCTTCTATAGTTACCAGGAATTGCTGCTCATTTTTCTTTTTGACTTCAATCATTTTTAAGCTCCTCATTTTTGTTACTTCTACCTGTATGAAAATATCAATTATATGTCTTTAAATAATCTGGCTAACGGGTATCCGGGTGCTTTAACATCCAGATCAAGAAAATAACCAAACGGTGTTTGATAGACCTCATAATCTGCCTTCTTTAATCTTTGTTCAGAATTATCAAGCAACTGTCTTGTAATTTCTGATGAAGCTTTGCTTTCTGATAAGTGTGTAAAAGAGTGCAGTACTATTCTTTCTGTATTGTTTTTTCTGGCTACCCATTTAAGATTTTTAATCAATTTAGTTTCAACATTAGAAAGATTCGCTTCATCTTTTTCCTCTACATGAATAAATCCAACAACAGCATTTTCAATTATGTTTTGTTCGGTTGTTTCAGGTGCAGATTCAAGGCTCTTCAAGCTTGTTTTATAAGCAAATTTGTCTGCATAAATTATTAGTAATTTCATATTAATTCCTCTTGTTTAGACACTTGCTAAAAGCGCTTTTACCATTTAGAATTTCTATTCCTTTTAGCTCTTTCAAGCTCTTCTTCAAGCTTTTCTAACTTATCAATCATTGACGGTGATACCGAATGGGCGGGAATAGCAGCTTTTAAATCAGCTATCTGGTCTTCTAATTTTCTAACTTGATAATTTGTTTTCTTGAAATTTAATAACCTGCCTTTTTCCATTCTGCCCTCGTGAACAAGCTGCTTGGAATATTCATTTTCCAAGCTGAAACCTTTATTCTCCATTTCATTTTTGAAGTTTTTTAACTCATATAAATCCAAGTGGGCTGGGTAAACAGAGATTAAAGCATTTGGTTTGGCAACTCTATAAACTTCTCTTAATAAAGCTGCTAATTTATTCTCGGCTGGTCTAAAATACCAAAAAATATCATAGAGAAGAACAATGTCAACAGAGCTGTCCTGCAAAGGAATTCTTGATTCTACATCTTCTTCTATTATTTCTATATTCTGAAATTTGCTTGAGTTAATTCTTTGCCTCAAATCCTTCAGCTTTTCACTATTCGTATCTATCGCGTACACTAAACCTTTTTCTCCAACCAGCTGCGCAGCAGCTATTGTATAAGTACCTGAGCCGCAACAACAATCCAAAACTCTTTGGCTTTGTTGTATCCCTATTTCTTTCAGGATTTCCTCAGTGTGCTTCTGCAGTTGCTCTTTTGCGTATATTTGTTTCACCTCTGAATCTCATTTTAATGACTTCTAAAGTAATTTGCTAATTCTTCTATCCAATCAACCAGTTTCACAAACATCTGCCCGCAAAACGTCATTGCGTTCTACCTGCAGTAAATCACTTCTACCATAAAAAAATAGTCTTTACAACCATTGCAGCAAATTGGCTGAGACAAAAAATTTTGCAAGAAGGGCTTGCATCGATGGGCGAACTCTGGTATTTTGACATAAGATAGGATTAGCGGCACAATTGACCGGACGTTATCCGTATATATCCTACTGAAGTACAGACTACAGAAAAGGATTAAGTTGTGATTACCAGGATTTTTTTGGGTGTGGTAATCGGAGGATTAATCGGCGCTTTGCTTGGTTATTTCGGCAAGTGTTCCTCCGGCGCTTGCCCACTGACGGCAAATCCATACCGCGGTGCGATCTACGGGGCGGTGATGGGAGCTTTACTGGCCTCAGCACTTTTGCCGAAGGCAAAAGAGAAAGCAGAAAGTTCGAACATTACCCATGTTACCAACGTATCGGATTCGAATGCAAAGATACTTAAAAAAAACAGGAGTGGTTTCGTGGAATCCTTAACGAAAGACAGCTTTTTACAAAAAGTTTTTAACTATGAGCAAAATAAAGAATGGAAGTTTGAAGGCAAACTGCCCTGCATCATTGATTTTTATGCGGATTGGTGTGGGCCGTGTAAAATGGTAGAACCTATTTTACAAGAACTTGCTCAAGAATACCAAGGTAAGCTCAATATTTACAGAGTAGATACACAAGCTCAGCAGGAATTAGCGGCCACTTTCGGCATTCAGAGTATCCCCAGTATGCTTTTTGTACCGCTAAATGACAAACCACAAATGGCAATGGGCGCCTTACCAAAAAAAGCCCTTGAGAAAGCAATAAAGGAAGTGTTGAAAGTTGAATAATAGGGATTTATGCCCTAATCGCTGTCCTTCCTGCAAAACTCCGTCCCCGAACCATCAACGCTTTTACTTCTCGGCTTGGGTGTCCCTATTTTAGCGAGGTTGATAAGAAAACGCTGAAAGTTTTAAAATAATCATCAGTTTTTCCTCTCTTGCTTTGCTTCACACGGCGAACGGCGCTACCTCCGTTATGAGCAATTTTTCACAACAGATTTCCAAAAAATCAAAAAATCGAACAAAATTAAGCATCCGCCTGTAACTTATGTAAAGTGCCCTGCTGTTCAGGATTGACAAATATAGCAAAAAAGGCTGTCGAGCTCGCGGGTGCAGATTTAAAAAATAAATGATGTTACAATAAGCCTCAACGGAAATTTAATAAAAACGAACTATTTTTAAGCTCAAATTTAATATAATTAGAAAAGCAAAAATCAATATTCAATATGCAAGGAGCTTTAAGATGTTAAGTGAAAAAATCCAGCAGGCTCTCAACGACCAGATCAATGCGGAGCTGTATTCTTCGTATCTGTATCTATCGATGCAGGCCTACTTCGAATCTATCAATCTTCCCGGCTTTGCGAACTGGATGAAGGCACAGACTCAGGAGGAGCTTATGCACGCAATTAAACTTTATGATTTCATAAACGAGCGTAACAGCCGGGTCCTTCTAAATGCAATCGATAAGCCCGCCGCCGACTGGAAGTCACCATTGGATGTCTTTGAGCAGGTCTTCAAACATGAGCAGAAGGTAACAGCTCTGATAAACAACCTTGTCAATCTCGCTGCTGATGAAAAAGACCATGCAACGGTTAACTTTTTGCAGTGGTTTGTAAATGAGCAGGTGGAGGAAGAAGCCTCGGCTGATGCCGTTCGACAGCAGCTTAAATTAATGAAAACTGCGCCGGGCGGGCTTTTTATGCTCGACAAGGAATTGGCCCAGAGAGTTTTCACACCGCCGGCTACAAAGGAAGGAGCTTAATTATGGCACGATTACTATACATACAAAGTTCATCGATAAAGGAAATCTCTTATTCAATCAAAGCTGCGGATGCCTTCGCCGAAGAGTATAAAAATAAACACCCCAATGACGAAATTGTGAAGATGAACCTTTTCGAAACGGACCTGCCCGCATTTGACGGCCTCGCCGTCGAGGCAAAATATAAAATCCTGCACGGCAAAGAACATACCGAAAAACAATCAAAGATATGGGGCAATATTAAAAAGACAATCGAACAATTTACAAGTGCCGACAAATACCTTTTAGCTGTTCCAATGTGGAACTTTTCAATTCCCTGGCGACTAAAGCAATACATAGATATTCTTGTCCAGCCGGGATTGACGTTCACCTACAGCAACGATAAAGGCTACCAGGGCCTTGTCAAAGGAAAACCCCTGCTGGTTGTTTACGCACGCGGCGGCCAGTATCCGCCTGACAGCGACTTTGCAGCATATGACCTGCAGACAAAATACATCGAGCTGATTTTCAGTTTTCTTGGCTTTGAAAACATACAGTCAATAATTATAGAGCCGACACTGGCCGGCCCTGATACGGCTGAAGCAAAACTAAAACAAGCCGTTAAAAAAGCTAAACAATTAGCCCAGAACTTCTAAATTGGAACGCCTAATCAGCTTAGGGCGCCTGATATCGTTTAAAAAAGGAAAACATACATCACAAAATCAGAAGTTTTTTCAGTTATCCTTGACCTTTCAGCCTCGTTGTGTATAATTCATCGTCTTAATATTGCAGGATTGATTAAACGCATAAAACCTTGGTTTAACTTGTTTTGGAGCGTCCAAATGAGGAAAAATCTTTTTCTAACAACGATTATTCTTTTAGCTGCAGCATCTTTTTCCATCGCAGAAGAACAGGACATCAGTGTCACTTTCGATTTATCTTATCACAGCAAATGGCTCAGCAAAGGTGCCGAAGGTTATGGCCAGCAGGGTGCGCTTTTTAAGACTCTCGATATCGACCTTTGGGGCACGGGTTTCGGTTTCAAAGTCACTCACAGAAACGCCACCGGCAGCGGTTACGTTGACAAAACAAGATTCGATTACAGGCCGTATTATAAAAACCTGCTCTTTGAAGGCGCGCCATACCAGACGAATTACAATATCAGTGTCGGTTACGAACATTATCCCGGCCTGGCAAGACACAAGGCAAATACAACCTGGGAATGGATTTTTGCCTTCTCCTGGCCAAACCTGCTGCCTGAAGGTTTCACTCCTCAATATATCGCTCATTATGAGTATCCCGTCAGCGGCGGTGACATAAACAGAAAAGTTTCCGGCTGGGTACATCGTTTTATTCTCGGTTATGATATAAATACTTCAGAGCTGCCGCATCCTCTGCATTTGTCCTCCGAAGTAGCTTATTATGACGGGCTCGGAGACAACGCTCACGATTGGGGATACGCAACTTTCGGGCTGTCAACAAAGCTAACAATCAGTGAAAATCTGGATTTCATCCCCGGCGTATATCAGCAGATAACAATGGACGATTCCGTCAGCAAACGCAAGGACATTACATATTGCATTTTAACAATGAAATATAAATTTTAAACGTTCCGAGCCCGTTCAAAAATAAAGCGGGCTCATTTTTTTAGAGGGTTTAGAGAATATAAATTTTTTGAGAAGAATCTGTTAACAATTTTTACGAACAAAGGAGAATGTTATGGGAAATAAACAAAAGGCTATGGACTCTCTTATGACGGAAACGAGAAAATTTCCACCGCCTGAATCAGTCAGAAAAAATTCCTACGTAAATAGCCTCGAACAGTATCAGAAGATGTGGGAGCAATCAATAAAAGACCCCGACGGCTTCTGGCTCGAACAGGCAAAATCACTTACCTGGTTCAAAGAGCCGACCAAAAGCCTCGAATATACCTGGGACACAAAGAACCGCAAAATTGAGCATACCTGGTATGCAGACGGACAGCTAAACGTCTCTTACAACTGTCTCGACAGACATCTCGGTACGCCAATAGCCAAAAAAATCGCCATCCTCTGGCAGGGCGAAGATGAAGACAAGGTAAGAAAATTCACCTACGAGCAGCTCCACAAAGAGGTCTGCAAGTTCGCAAATGTAATGAAATCGAAAGGAATTAAAAAGGGCGACCGTGTCGCAATTTATATGCCGATGGTCCCCGAGCTCGCAATTGTTATGCTCTCCTGCTCCCGTATAGGCGCAATCCATTCCGTTATTTTCGGCGGCTTCAGCTCCGATGCAATCCAGGGCAGAGTAAATGACTCCGACTGCAAAATGCTCATCACCTCGAACGTCTCACTGCGTGCGGGAAAACACATCAAACTAAAAGATATTGCTGATGTCGCGCTCGAAAATACCCCGACTATCGAAAGCGTCATCGTTGTCAAGGTCAACGATGAACCCTGCAATATCAAGGAAGGAAGAGACTTCTGGTATCACGACCTGATGGCAGAAGCAGGCGAAAAGTGCGAGCCCGAAAAAATGAATGCAGAAGACCCCTTGTATATACTTTATACTTCAGGCTCAACCGGAAAACCCAAAGGTGTTGTCCATACAACCGCCGGTTACCTGATGCACATTACCCTTACGCACAAATACATTTTCAATATTCACGATGACGATATGTATTGGTGCACCGCTGATATCGGCTGGGTGACAGGACACAGCTACATAGTCTATGGTCCTCTTGCGAATGGTGCCACCTCTCTGATGTTCGAAGGCGTGCCGACGTATCCCGATGCAGGACGCTTCTGGAAAATCTGCGACAAATTCGGCGTCACCGTATTCTACACCGCCCCTACCGCCATCAGGGCTCTTATGAGACTTGGCGATGAATGGCCGGCAAAATACAAGCTCGACACAATGAGAATCCTCGGCACTGTCGGCGAGCCAATCAATCCGGAGGCCTGGATATGGTACTACGAAAAAATCGGCCACAGCAGATGTCCCATTGTCGATACCTGGTGGCAGACCGAAACCGGCGGAATCTTAATCAATCCTCTGCCCGGCGCACATATCTTAAAACCGGGCAGTGCAAATAAAGCTTTCTTCGGTGTTGACCCCGTTATTCTCCGCGACGACGGCACCGAATGTGACGTAAACGAAGGCGGCAAGCTCTGCATCAGAAAACCCTGGCCCGGAATGATGAGAACTATGTGGGGCGACCACGAAAGATTCATCGATACATACTTTACTATGTACGATAATATCTATTTCGCAGGTGACGGCTGCAGAAAAGACGAGGACGGCGATTACTGGCTGATGGGAAGGATTGACGACGTCGTTAACGTCTCAGGCCATCGAATCGGAACCGCCGAAGTCGAAAGCGCGCTTGTAAGTCATGAAAAAGTGGCCGAAGCCGCAGTCTGCCCGATGCCCCACGAGATTAAAGGCCAAGCTCTTTATGCCTTTGTAACATTAAAAAAAGGCATTCACGAAAGCGACGAGCTCAAAAAAGAGCTTGTTAAGCACGTGCGAAAGGAAATCGGCCCCATCGCCGCACCTGATGCTATTCAGTTTGCACCCGCACTGCCGAAAACCCGCTCCGGAAAGATTATGAGAAGAATCCTGCGAAAAATCGCCGAAAACAACACCGATAATCTCGGTGACATTACCACCCTTGCTGACCCAAGTGTCGTCGAAGCCCTGGTTAAAGGCAGGGGATAATAAGCTTAAAAAAACCAGCTACCGGACGTATGTTACCAAACATACGTCCGGTGCATTTTAACGAAAGGGATTGATTATGAGCGAAGGGAAAATTATGAATCGCTGGCTTGTTGTCGTTGGCGGTATCTTAATCCAGCTCTGCCTCGGAGCAATTTACGCCTGGTCAGCCTTTACGAAAAAGCTGAATATCGAGCCTTACAATTTCAGCAAGACACAGACACAGATTATCTTTTCGGTTGGCCTGCTGTCATTCGCAGTGATAATGGCTCTCATCGCCGGCAAGTGGCAGAAAAAGGCAGGCCCGAGAACCGTAGCCATTACCGGCGGAATCGTCCTCGGCGCAGGTTATATCCTTGCCGGACTTGTCGGAACAAGTTTCTGGGGAATTTTGCTGGGCGTGGGAATTCTCGGAGGAGCAGGTATCGGTCTCGCTTACGTCTGCCCCATAGCAGCCCTGGTAAAATGGTTCCCTGACAAGAAAGGAATGATAACAGGTCTTGCCGTTGCAGGTTTCGGATTCGGCGCACTTTTATGGGTAATGCTGACAGGCGGCTTTAAGTTCGGCTCCTGGGTAAACCTTACACCGGGCTGGGACGGATTATACGGAATGGGATGGTCGGTAAATAAAGTCTTTATTTTATACGGAATCTTATTTGCGGTCCTCGTCGGTATCGGTTCTATTGTTATGGTTAATCCTCCTGAAGGTTTCCGGCCCGCAGGCTGGAGCCCCCCGCCGGCGGCGGACGCCGCAAGTACCGGCGGAATCGATTATTCGGTTTCAAAAATGGTCAGGACTGCCCAATACTGGATTCTATTTTCAACATTTACTGTCGGCGCACTTGCAGGGCTTATGGTCATAGGAATTATTAAACTTTTCGGTTACGATGTCCTGACAGCGAACAATGTCGAAGGAACAAAAGCCCTTGCAATAACCAATACGGCAATGGGACTTTTCTATGCACTGTTAAACGGGCTCGGAAGAATCGTCTGGGGAACAATCTCCGACAGGCTCGGCCGAAAAACATCCATTGTTCTTATGAGCACCCTCCAGGGCATAATGATGATTATTTTCTTCTTCATTGGCGGAAACGAATGGGGCCTCTATATCGGGGCCGCGATAATCGGTTTCAATTTCGGCGGAAACTTCGCTCTGTTCCCTGCCGCAACCGCCGACATATTTGGAAATAAAAATGTCGGGCTCAATTACCCTTACGTCTTTCTCGCATACGGTGTTGGCGGCGTTGTAGGGCCGATTCTCGGCGGATATATGGGCGACCATCAGGCCTGGATCTGGGCATTCATACCAGCCGGCATCGCCTGCCTCGTCGTTGCTGCAATTTCAACACGGCTTAAACCGATTAAACTCATCGCGGATGCCGGTTAAAAAATTCCCTCGATAATAATAAGGCGCCGGTTTGAAACAAAGCCGGCGTTTTTTTTATTTGAACTTGCTTTGTAAAAAACACTTCTATTGTCATTCCCGCGGAAGCCCTCGGCCTCGCCGAGAGGCGGGCGGGAATCTATCTTTTGAAAGCCTGGATTCCGCAACAAGTGCGGAATGACAACTTAACAAGTTTCATTCCTACAAAGCAATTTTAAGTTAGAATTATAAGCCGTGAATTTTGAAAACACTCCCCTTGATTTTTTCTATCGTCGCATCAAGTACAGGCACAACAGCATCTTTTCTCGCCTTGCTTATCGGCAACTCCCTGTCACGCAATCCTCCCTGCCAGTCTGTGCTTTGAAGCATCACACCGCCCAGCCCGATATTCTTATCAAACCCACTGTTAGCCCCGCTTAAAACACTCCAGGCAAGCGACCACGCCCGCACTGTGTTCTCCATATTATACCCGCCGCCGCCGGTCATAAGTATCGGCTTGTCGAAACCCAAAAGTGAATTGATAATCTCCGCATAAATGTTATTCGTCAGGTACAGATTCGCCAGAGGGTCACCGGCAAGGCCGTCAGCACCAAGCTCGAAAACGATTACATCGGGCTTGTACGCACCAATCAAAGGCTCAGCGATTTCTCGGTACGCCTTCAGATAAGCCTCATCATACGTCCCCACCGGTAAAGGGACATTTACGCAATATCCCTTTCCCTCACCCATGCCGATATCATCCTCGAAACCCGTCCCCGGAAATAAGGTTCGCCCGCTCTGGTGAAATGAAATCGTCATAACGTCGCTTCTGTCATAAAAGGCATCCTGCACACCATCGCCGTGATGAACGTCAACATCAAGATACAAAACCTTCTTGCCAGCCCCCGCGAGCTCTAAACAGCCGAGCGCATTATCATTCATATAGCAGAACCCTGATGCCTTTTCAGGGCCCGCATGATGCAGGCCACCCGCCGGGTTAAAGGCTGCATCTATTTTGCCTTCGATTATAAGCTTCGCACCCAGAAGCGTCGCCCCGCACGCAAGAGCCGAATACTCATACATCCCCTTAAAGACCGGGCAATCCATCGTCCCGATTCCCATCGTCATAGCGTCAGCCGCGAATTTGCCGTCGTTCGAAGCCTTCAACGCGTGAAGATAGCGGGCCTTATGGAATTTTTTCAGTGTCACTCTGTCAGCCGCCTCCTGTGCAATTTCACTTATACTCTCTCCGCTCAAAAGCCCCATAGAATTCAGAACCTGCCGCGTCCTGCCTGCCCTTGTCGTATTGAACGGACTTTCAGCCGGGTAAGGATATTTTTCCAGCTCAGCACTATAAATAAAAACCGCTCTTCTCTTCTCCAACTCAGCTCCCTCAAATCCCAGACATAATTTATTGTGTCATTCCCGCACACCTGTCCTGAGCCTGCCGAAGGAGGCGGGAATCCACAAAATCTTATATAAACCGAACAATTATTTGTTCTTCTTTTCCCTTTTCAATTTTCGTTTTTCCTTCGGACTAAGCAGTGCCTTTTTCTGGTGTTCTCTTTTGCCTTTATCTCTTTTCCCCTTATCGCCCATATTTGTTTCTCCTTACTCGAAAATGACTCCTGTTCATTAACTATTTCCTGAAACCTGACCTTTCATCAGCGATATTGATTTAACACATGCAGCCTTTGTAGTACGGTCGCGATTTTTCAGCCCCTGCTCGAGAACCTCCAGACCCATCTTCTGCATCCTGCCGTTCATACTCCTCAGTCCGTAGGCCGCCGCCTTTTTAGCTGTCCTCGGATAATTGCCGAACAATGCCTCCTTTAGTATTGCCAGGCCGTCCTCTTGTTTCCATGACAGCTTCAAAGCCGCCACCCTCGCTGCTGAGATATTGTTACTCAGCAGCTTCTCCCTGAGCTTTTTGAGGACCTCGATAGATTCCTTGTCTCTTTGGCGCTCAGGCAGTTTGCCTTTATCGCAATTCATAAATCAATCCTCCTAAAAAAGTCCTATAGGCCGGTATTCTACCAGCCCGCTTCCCAAAAAGCACTTTATTTTCAATTTGAAAAATCGATGAATTACAAAGCCAAAATTGGGAAAACAAAGCCAATTTTGAGCTAAAATTGGGTTCGTTTTGGGTTCGTTTGGGTTCGTTTTTTGGGCGGGAAATAAGCTGAAAATTTATATATCCACTTGTATTATAAGCACTTATGTAAATTCGGGCATTTTTAAAATTGGGTTCGTTTTGCATAAAAAGGGTTGATTTGTAGAGCTCTCTCGACAGATGTAGAGGTGCGTTTTGAGAGTTAATTGGTGAATTGGTGAATTTGTTAATTATCACATTAGTAAATTGGTGAATTAGTTGATTAGTTAATTGGTTGTTGGACATTTGTTAGTCCTTAGTACATAAGAATTTACTATTAAATATGACGTGAACTGCTGTTCTGAAACGTGCGGGTCTTCCGCCTACGTCAAGACTTCGGCGAGACAAGCCGCTTGAGGATAACTCCTCCCTACGTGTGTTTTCTAACACACAGTAGTATTATACCTAAAAGAAGCGATTATTCAAATAAAAAATGAAAAAAAGAATACAGAACACAGGACACAGAATACAGAAGACGGGGATAAAATCCGAAGTACTAAATCCGAAATACGAAACAAATCCAAATCACCAAAATTATAATTATAAAAAAAATAGCCACGAATAAACACAAAAAAACACGAAGGAAATTTAGCCACTGATTTCACAGATTTCACGGAAAATATTAAACAAAAAAAGGTAAGAATTTTGCCGCCGAGAACGCCAAGAACGCAGAGTAAAAAGTAAAAGGTAAAAAGAAAGTTAACCGCGGATTAACGCGGATTAACACGGATTTTGCTATTCGATAAAAATTAGCAACGAGCAACGAAAATATGGTCGGACATCTTTAATTCCTCCCTGCGATATGTTTTCGACTCAATACGCCATCCAAGATTACGTAATCCCGCATCAAATTGGTTTCGTTGTCTATGAAGGAGTGCATCCATTGAAGCGCCTTGAGGGCATCTTCTTTGGGCTTCAGCCCATCTCCATGGGCATAGTCATTCCGCAATTTCGCCATTTTCTTACACAGTGCGAGTGTTTCCATTTTGAGAACCTTGTTCTCCTGCAGTATTTTTCTGACTCGCGGCATTTTGTTTTTTCGCGTAGCACCATACGGCTTAGCCTTGTCCCGCTGAAACCTCTCAAATGAGATGCCACACATTGCGACGCAAGCATAGAAGTGTCCGTCGACAAACACATCTCTGGCCTCCCTAAGGAGCTTGCAATAAGGACCGACTTCTATGAGCAGAGGCGGCAGCTGAGAAAGCCTCTCGTCCTTATAGTGAGCAAAAGACTTCTCATCCATCGCGCCAGAAGGAAATTCTGCGGAGCTTTGCTGTGAGCCTTTCGACAATTCCTCGCTAAGTCGAAGCTTCGCGTCATTGGGCCTGAAGTCGGCATAGGCAGGTTGTATTCGGCCGCTAATCCTAACAGCCACCTCGCCGCATTCCTGAAACCACCCATAACTGCCATCAGGCATCCTATCGGCTTGGCTGATACCAAGAACCTGGGACAAATCTGTGCCGCTATATGCGCACACTATATAGGGCTCAGCGCCTGGAGCTTGACAAACTATGCTGTATTTTTCAAGAATTGTTATTCTCCCAATCTCATTAAATAAAATCTGAGGGCATCTTCCCAACTTCAATATTTATCCGCCTATGGAGGTCTCATCCAATCTCTTGTGTTTTAACTCGAAAAAGGATAATTTCTCCTTTTCTTTCTTTTAAGCATTCCTATATTTAAATGTTTCTTCCTCCAAAAGCTCAGAAGGGAGGACATTTTTGAAATGCTTATCAAAATAAACTGCTTTCTTCAATGCCAATACAAGGTCTTTGGCATTGGATGTACAATCAACTCTATCATCAAGAATAAAGGGACTCTTAAAGTAATAATTATGTATTTTATTAACGAATTTCTGCAAATCATCCCAGAATTTATCATAGGCATCCTTTGAAAAAACACCTAATGTCCTGTCAGATGTTATTGTCTCAAAATCGGAATGACTGATGATTTTATTTCTTGCAGGAACGATGTGTTCTCTGAATTTACGAATTTCCTTAGATAACTCATCAAGTCCAAGATTCTCATTAGTATCTTGTTTAATTTCTTTGAGGATATACTCAATTGTGAAATTGCTTCTTTCTCCAGAACCAGCTGGGTCGGTGATTTTACAGATTTCCAAAAAAATACGCTCTTTCAGGATGCCTCGGTGTTCGCGGAAAAAGTCGCGTGCGGTTTTATCTAATAAATCCAAACGTTCTTTGTTATCAGATTCATAGAGATAGAAATATTCCTTATGTAGGGCTCTTATAGTATAGCATTGATTGCAGAATTGCTCTATAACATCCTTGGTAATCATTTCTCATGTCTTTCATAGTAATATACAACACTTTTTATGATTTACTATTATATTCCTCTGCGCCCTCTATTGCTAAAAAAACGATTCTATTTTTCCCCGGCAAATCTTTTTTGTCAGTCTCCGTAACACTTTTACCCTTCCGGTCTTAAAGTATTATTATATAATTAAACTGGGAAAGAAGACAATGTTTTTTTATTTTTTCAATCTGCGTAAATCTGTGTTAATCCGTGTCAAAAAATTTCTGTGTTCTTGTATGTTGAATTATAGCATGGTTAATGATAGTCTCACTGGTAATGCTGGTGCAGGCGAGGCGAGCGTAGCGAGCC
>Ga0307434_1000567_pt1 | contig 23753 bp, 14 predicted proteins | sample SalMarWE160220MG_FD_202156 | JGI IMG/M metagenome (GOLD analysis project Ga0307434, IMG submission 202156) | Salt marsh sediment microbial communities from the Plum Island Ecosystem LTER, Massachusetts, United States - WE1603-220 | ecosystem: Environmental > Aquatic > Marine > Intertidal zone >... | reverse complement strand
AGGGTCCTCCGCTTGCATTGAAGGCCGGTACGTTACCTCAGGCAGGGGGACGCCGGGCTGCCCGGCGATGATCGGGTGGTCAGGCTGGAGTCGCTCCAGCGGGTGCTCGGGAAAAAGTGCCCGGGCCAACTCCCGAAATGACTTGTCGAAGGCCTGCCTCCCGCAGCAGGCATTCGCAAAAAGGAACCCGCCGCCTTCGAGGTGTTTCCGCAGGGCCGACACCTCGGCGGGCGGAAGCTCGAAGCTGAAATGGCCCGTCATGTACACGATCGGGTGCTGGGCGAGTTCAGGGTCCGTCGCCCGGAGCGGCTCGTAATCCGGGACCACGTCCACACCCATCTGCGTGTGGAGGTAATCGGCCAGGTTCGGGATGGCCCTGGGGTTCGGGCGCCAGTCGCCGCTGTGGATGAGTTGGGCGAGAAAGACGGCGCCGCGCGGGGGCGTGCGGGCCTCGGGCTCCGGGTCCGACCGGCGGGTCACACGCACGACGTCGAGCTTGTCGGGCAGCGGTTCCAGGCCGGTAGCGTACGCGGCGATGTTGGTGCCGAGCTCGAAAGCATCACGACTTCGCTCGGGGATGTCCGCCAACTCCCAGAGGCACGCAATGTCGTGTGGGCTGAAAAAGACACTCGTCCGGCAACCGGCACTCAAGCCGTGCAATTCAATCGCCGCACCGTCCAGGGTGAATACCGAACGGAAGACCGGATGATCGGGCGGCAACCGAACCAGCGGGAACTCGGGGAATGCCCGCCTGGCGAACTGGACGAATCCCTGCCGGAATTGACCGGGCTTGCAGGTGCCCACCGCCAGGATGGTCCCACCCTCATGGACGTATTCGCGCAGCTTCTCCCGTGCCGGCTCATCGAAGGGCGGGAACAGGGCCCCGTTAAAATAGAGGATCGGCGCGGTAAGCCACTCCTCCACGGGGGCGTCGAGCGGGGTCGCCTCCCAGCTCACCGGCTCGCCGAGGCGGTCGCCGATGAACGCCACCAGATGGGCGACGTCGTTGCGGGCCAGATTCCACCGATCGTCGTCGGACCATTTGAGCTTGCCGAACAGCACGGGTCGATGCCCCTTGGCCAGAAACAGCAGGGCAAAGGCGGTGTCCACGACGGGGTGCGTCTCCTTGAAGCTCCCGTCGGCCCGTTGCAGGGCGACGAGACGAGCCGCCCCCTCGCGGTACCAGTCGTGCTGGCCGAGGTATCGCAGGCCGGACAGGATGCCCACCCGTTCCATGCCGTACATGTAATAGAAGTACCAGCCTCCCTTTCCTGGATTGCGTTGGGCACTGAAGTTCTCGCCCAGCCAGGCCAGCCCGTGGGCGATGGGCCGGTACTCGCTGTACTGCCCGCAGCAGACGGGCTCGCCGTCGCCGGTGAGCCGGGGACCCTTCCGCATCACCAGCGAGTTGCCGGTGATATAGAGGCTGGCCACGCCGGCGGCGGTCATACTCCCGTAGCTCGCGCTGCGGGGTGTCTGCCTGCGGACCTTGCCGCCTCGACGCCCGGGTTTGACCTTGATCTCCAACCTCGTGTGCGGGGAGTAAGCCCATCCGCCGTCCGGCTGCTGAGCCCGAACCCATACCTGTTCCGCCTTCTTCCAGAGGTCCTGAGGCACCTGGGCTCCGGCCTTGCCGGCTTCGTGCAATCCGAGCAGGGCGAACTGGGAATTGGAGAAGTCCCCGTCCCCTCTTCTGGCGGGGCCGTAGGTCCACGCGCCGCTGGCCAACTGAGTACGGGTCAGCCAGTCCGCGGCGGCCTGGACTTCATCGCGGTAGCGATCCGGGCTGGCCGCGGCCAGTGCCTGGATCTTCAACGAGACCGTGTAGGTCTCCTGGAGGGGGATGCTGCGGACGGTTTCGATCGCCCGCTGGATCCAGTCGCGGTCCGGCGGGACGCCCGCATTGAGGAGAGCCAGTGTCGCCAGGGCGGTCGTGGCGCCCGTAAATGAATTGCCGGTATAGTTGTCCCAGCTCCCGTCCGGCCGTTGCGTGTTCTGCAACCAGCGCCTGGCGGCGTCCATTGATACGCGTACCTCGTCACCGGTGATTCGCTGGCCGAACGCCGGGGCGGGTGCCGCCGCCAGCGTCACGCACAGCGCCAGCGCGGCACCCCACGCCTGGAGATGGCGTACCTCAAGTGCCGAACTTGCAGAGGAGAGAGGCATCAGACTACCCCGCGGGGCGGAAACGGCCATCCGTACCATTTCATTATATCCGCAAACGTACGAGAGGGCCTTGCGCCTCAACAAGCCGCGGCTTGAAGCCTGCACGCTGTTCCGCTGGCAAGGGCAGCTTCCTGGGGTTTCGCGTTCTTGGGGTTTCGGGCGGCTGCGTCGGGAGAATGGCGCGGCTCTTCGGGGGTGTGGGCGGCTCCGACGGACAGGCAGGTAAGGCCGGGTGAGCAGAAGCCCGCGGCCCGTGTGGGGTGCTCACAGGTGCGGGAGGTGAGTCCGGGGCTCTGGATGCCAGAGGATCAAGGTGGCCGCGGCCGGTGAGCTCAGGTTTCCTCGCCCACGTTGCCCGCACCGACCGGCGTCTCTTCCGCCTGGGCCGGCTCGTCAGTGAACGCCTCGAACACCAGCCGCTCTTCCTCGTCTTCCCCTTCACCCTCCGGCTTGGCGGCAACAACGATGCGGTTCTTGCCCTTGTACTCGCCGCGGAGAATCGCTTCGCTGAGCGGGTCCTCGAGCCTGTTCTCGATCGCCCGCCGGAGCGGACGGGCTCCGAACTTGTCGTCCGTGCCGTGCTCGATCAGGAATTCCTTGGCGGACTCGTCCAGCTCGAGCTTCAGGTCCCGTTCCGCGAGGCGCCGGGCGACCTTGGCCACCTCCAGCTCGATGATCTTGGTCAGGTCGTCGTGCGTGAGCCTGTGGAATACCACCAGTTCGTCGACGCGGTTGATGAACTCGGGGCGGAAGTACCGTTCGACCTCGCTCTGAAGCATGTTCTTCATCTTCTCATACGTCACGTGCTCATTGCGCCGGCCGAAGCCGAAGTCGCCCTGGCTGGTGATCCGGTCGGCCCCGATGTTGCTGGTCATGATGAGAATCGTGTTCTTGAAGTCCACGTGCCGCCCGAAAGAATCGGTCAAGCGGCCCTCCTCCATGATCTGGAGGAGCATGTTGAACACGTCGGGATGGGCCTTCTCGATCTCGTCGAGCAGGACCACCGAGTAAGGCCGCCGCCGGATGCGCTCGGTGAGCTGCCCGCCCTCCTCGTAGCCGACGTATCCCGGAGGCGCACCGATCAGCTTGCTGACGTTGTGCTTCTCCATGAACTCGGACATGTCCAGGATTACCAGGGCGTCCTCGTTGCCGAACATGAACTCGGCCAGGCACTTGGCCAGGTAGGTCTTGCCGACGCCGGACGGCCCGATGAATATGAAGCTGCCCATGGGCCGGTTCGGATCCTTGAGCCCGCTTCGTGACCGCCGAACCGCCCGGGCCACCGCCTCGATGGCTTCGTCCTGGCTGATCACGCGCTTGTGCAGCTCCGCTTCCAGGCGCAGAAGCCTTTCGACCTCGTCCTTCTCGAGCCGGGTCAGCGGAACGCCGGTCATGCCGGAGACGACCTCGGAAACGGTCTCCCCGTCCACCACGCCGTCGACCTCCTTGGCCCGGTTTCGCCACTCGCGCTGCATGTCTTCCTTCTTGGCCCGGGTGGCCTCGGCCTTGTCGCGAAGCTCGGCCGCCCGTTCGTAGTCCGCATTCTTGACCGCCTCGTCCTTCTCCATGAGCAGACGTTCGATCTTCCGCTCGATCTCGGTCAGGTTCGGGGGCTTGGTCATCGTCTTGAGCCGGATGCACGCACCGGCCTCATCTATCACGTCAATCGCCTTGTCCGGCTGAACGCGACCCGTGATGTAACGGTCGGACAGCTCGACCGACTGGCGCAGCGCCTCGTCGGTGATCCGCACGCGGTGATGGGCCTCGTACCGATCGCGCAGGCCCTGCAGAATCTGAATCGTCTCGTCCCGGGTGGGCGCCTCGACGATGATCTGCTGGAACCGGCGCTCCAGGGCCCCGTCCTTCTCGATGTATTTGCGGTACTCGTCCAGAGTGGTAGCCCCGATGCACTGGATCTCGCCCCGGCTCAGGGCCGGCTTGAGCACGTTGGACGCGTCGATCGCACCTTCCGCCCCGCCCGCCCCGACGAGCGTATGCAACTCGTCGATGAACAGGATAACCGTCCTGGCCCGGATCACCTCGTTCATCACCGCCTTGATCCGCTCCTCAAACTGCCCCCGATACTTGGTGCCGGCTACCATCATGGCCAGATCGAGCACGACGATGCGGCGATCGGCGAGCAGCTCGGGAATATCGCCGCTGATGATCTTCTGGGCCAGCCCCTCGACGATGGCAGTTTTCCCGACGCCGGCCTCACCCAGAAGAACGGGGTTGTTCTTCTGACGACGGCAGAGAATCTGGATCACCCGATGGATCTCCCGCCGGCGGCCGATAACCGGGTCAAGCTTGCCCTGGCGAGCTAACTCCGTCAGGTCGCGACCGAATGAGTCCAGCGCCGGTGTCTTGCTCTTGCCTTTCTTGGACTCCGCGCCGGGGTGACCCGAGGGCTCATCTTCCAGACCGGCACCCAGCAGATTGAGTACCTCTTCCCGGACGTCCTCGAGCTTGAGCCCGAGGTTCATCAGGACCTGAGCCGCCACCCCGTCCTGCTCCCGCAACAGCCCCAGGAGCAGGTGTTCCGTGCCCACGTAGTTGTGATTCAGGCTCCGCGCTTCCTCGATCGCGTATTCAATCACCTTCTTGGCCCGAGGCGTCTGGGGGAGCTTGCCCATCGTGACCATGTCCGGGCCGCTCTTGACCAGCTTCTCCACCTCCAGCCGCACCTTCCTCAAGTCAACGTCGAGGTTCTTCAACACGTTCGCACCGACGCCTGAGCCCTCCTTGACCAGGCCGAGAAGGATGTGCTCGGTGCCGATGTACTCGTGATTGAACCGCTGGGCCTCTTGATTGGCCAGCGCCATCACCTTCCGAGCGCGATCAGTGAACCGTTCAAACATTGCCCTCTCCTGACATCGACGACCGACCTTCACCTGTTCGGACCGACCTGCAGAAGCGTACCTCCACCATCACCCTTCCCGTTCTCACGCCGCCGGTTACCGGTGGTTCCCTGCTCCTGGGCGTCTCCCGCCGGTGTTATAGTCGAATCGTCCGGTAAACCCGATCAGCGAGCCCCCTTCGGGACGCACTGAATTGTAGCATCCCATTCGGCGCCGTTCAAGGAACAGTCGCTACGGGGGCCCGATGGCAAGTCCCGCCCCTGTATCGGCTAGTAGGAGCGGCCGCCTGTGGCTTTTCAGGGCGGCCGGAGGGGTGAGAACCCCATTCCCGGGCCTCGCATGAATGGGCGGTTCAGGCCGGCTGCCATCCCCGCGCTCACCCACCCGCACGAACCGCCACGTCCACCCAGACCAGGCGATGATCGCTGGACGATTCGGGCTCAGACACCAATTGCTGCAATGGGCCGCCCGATGTCGGCCAGAACACACCCGAGCTGTGAACCGCCAATCCCCTACTCGGCAGCACATAGTCGATCCGCCCGAAGTCGCAGGTCCGCCAAGCGCTCGTCCCCGGATAGGATGATCGGTGCGCTGCGCCTCCCTCGCTCTTGGGAGCCGGATCCTGCACCCGTGGATGTCGGAGCAACTGGTTGATCGCCGGTTGGCCGTAGGCCCCGCGATCCTTGACCGGGTCCGCGTTAAGATCGCCAACGACGACGAAGGACACCCCGCCAGCCAGCCCGCCCCGGCCGCCGCGATCGTCCACTAGGTAAGAGGCCGCCTCGCCCCCGGTGATGTAGTCCGCCCAGAGCCGGATCTCGTCGAACGACCGCCGGCCGTTGCGGTCCTCCGGGCCATCGAACGCCGGCGGCGTCGGATGCGACGCCAGCACGTGCAGCACCGTCTCAACAATGACAACCGGAACGTCCCAATGACTCTTGCTCGATAGCCGCAAGATGGCGGTCTCTTCCGGCGGATACCAGGCCGGCTTGTCGGCCCGCCCGTCGGGCATCAGGTTGTCCGGCATGTCCTTCCAGCGCAACTTTTGAAAAGTCCTGGCGGCCCCGGCGTCGATCGGATACCTGGAGTACAACGCCATGCCGTACTGGCCCGGGTATCGCCCGTACCCGAACGCGTCGGCGGGTCCGTCCCGCTTGCCGTCCTGGTCCAGGTCGCAGCCGGTCGGAACCCCCGTGTTGACCGGCGCGACGAACACGTGGGGATAGTCGATCGGCTCACATGCGTTCTGGGGCACCTTCAGGTAGCGGTCGCAGAACTTGGCCGCATTCCTGCCCTGCTCACCATCCGAGTCGATTTCATTGATCAGCAGCACGTCGGGCCTGACCCGCTGAATGATCTCCGCGGCCTTTTGCAGTTGAAGGCTTGCCCCGTGGCCGGCGGAGTCTACGTGATCCAGCTTCGCGCTGCTCAACTCCCGGATGTTGAACGTTGCGATTCGCACCATCCCGCGCGACTCACACCCCGCCCCCAGCGCCAGCATCCCCCACAGAACCAGCACCCTTTGAAGCATACCCTCGCAGCTCCTGCACACCAGCATGATGCCAGCGGGGCAACCGTAACCGCATCATCCTTGCGAAAAGCAAGCTTAACCGGGCCACCATGCCCGGGCAATGAAAGCCCAGTGGGCTGGGGGCGATGCTCATTGACTCAAACTGACCGGTTCCTCTGCGCCCGTCGTGCGTAACATCAAAGAGCCGCGGGCTTCGTACGTGTTTAGCGACCTCCAACGCGATCAGGGCCGGTTCCGAGCACGGTCAACGCCGCTTCCAGCACGATCAGAGCCGGCCTCTGTGAGGCCGGTGTTTCCTCGGACGGGAAAGCCTCGCGCCGCGAAGGCGCACCGGGCTCGCAGAGCCCGGCTCGGAGCCGTTACCCGCGCTCGGTTTCACTCATGTCCGACGGGGCATCAGCAGCGGCAGAGCCGCCAGGGTGAACAGGGCCATGCTGGCCGGTTCAGGCGTGAGAGTGAGGCAGTCCACATGAATGGCGGTGCCAAGGCACCAGGATGGTCCCCTCACAAACCCGAACTTCAGCACGATGTTGCCCGAGTTGATCACGGCACCCGAGATCTCGAACGGCGTCCAGTCGAAGCCGTACGTTATTGGCGGTATGCTCAACCGCCACTCGGCCGCCACTGGCGAGACTTCGTCCGGGCCGTCCAGAAGCTGGACATAAAGGTCGGCGGCGTATTGCATCGTGCCCCCAGCCACATAGCCTGTCAGCGTGGCGGTCGTGCCCGGGGCTACGCCGAGACCGGCAAGGTAAGCATACCTGTCCGTGGCACCTCCACCCTGTTGCACAGACCCGAAGTGGTCACCCATCACCGGCGCCGGCGGCCCCCAGATCGCGCTGTCACGCTCGATGTGCCCCTGCCACGGTGGGTCGCTGGGCCACGGGTCCTCGAACCCGCCGGTCCTGTCGTCGAGCAGATCTGCCCACGCCGGCATCACCAGCAACGCCAGCGCGCCCACACCAAGACCCGCCGAAATGATTGCTTTTCCCGTGTCCATCGTTCGCTCCTTATACTTACCTGCGTTGTAGACGTTGCCCACGCCGCCGTCGCCCTCCGCGTCAACGGAGTTCCTGGAATGGATGGACTTTGCGACCGGCAGCGGCGCCAGGGCTTGACCGAGGCGGTCATCCCTCCCGATAGGTCGTCCCTCTATGGAACGGTGGTATCTTCAACGTAGCACTCGGGCCCCGTTTCGTAGTCCTCCCAGCAATACTCGACGGTGTACGTCCCGGAGCAGAGCCCGACAACCGTACTCTGCACATCGAAACAGCAGATACAGAAACAACGGGGATTGATTTCCTCCTCGAACAAACGCAGTATCGGCGCCTGGTTCTCCAGCACGACCTGTATATCATCCGGGCAGCAGTTGTAGGTGGCATTGTGGTGTAGTATGTGAAGCGTACTGCCTTCAACCACCATTTCGATCTCATCGTTGCCGCTACATGGATAGAGGTCCTCTGGAAGGCCGCCAGGACCCGGAGCATCAACCGGCAAGCATCCGCTGTTGGAGTACTCTTGAATCCGGGGCGAAGCCGGGCACACTGCCCAGTGGCCGTTCAGGCTCTTGACCAGAGCCATGTCGATCAGGTTGATGACCCCGTCCAGGTTCACGTCGAAACGGATGTTGTCGGGCACGACGGGCTCGCCGTTCTTGCTTTTCACCTGGGCCATGTCAATCAGGTTGGTCTCGTGGTCATTGTTGGTGTCACCGTGGAGGCCGACGATCAGGCAATCGGTATCTCCGGTCAGGCCCGTGACGTTGCCGGCCAAGTCGATCCGGTAGCAGATCTCGTCCGGCAAGCCGATCACGCTGCCGGGCAGGCAGTCGGCAAACTCGATCACCAGGGTTCGACCGTTGTTGATAAGCGTCTGCGAGGTCGCGGGGCACGTGGCGGGGGGGAAGTTCAAGTTCTCGGCTTCCACCGTGCCAAAGAGCCGGCCCGTGACATCCATGTCGAAATCGACCTCGATTTTTTGGATCCCGTCTCGACGAGGCTCGGCTACAACATCGCTGCCGGTGGCCGCTGCGTCCAGCTCGATCGCCAACTCGTCGCTGACGGGCCCGCCGTGGAACCGCACGCTCCGCCAGGCAGTGACGGCGACCACGGCAGCGCCACGAATCCCCACACAGTGCGAGTAGCCAGCCGCGACGGCCGTAAAACCCGTGTTCGGCGAAGGCACGTCGCACTGGCCGTAGTTGTTCCATCCCCACGCCACGATCGAGCCGTCGTCCTTGAGGCCCAGGCTGTGGTACTCGCCCGCCGCGACGGCCACGAAACCCGTGTTCGGCCCGGGCACGTCACACTGGCCGCTGTTATTACGTCCCCACGCCACGATCGAGCCACCCGTCTTCAGGCCCAGACTGTGGTACCCGCCTGCGGCGACCGCCACGAAGCCCGTGTTGGGCTCGGGCACATCGTACTGGCCGTAGTCGCTGCGTCCCCAAACCAGGATCGAGCCGTCTTCCTTCAGGCCGAGACTGTGATACCCGCCTCCCGCGACGGCCCTGAAGCCCGTGTTCGGCGAAGGCACGTTGCACTGGCCATAGTAGTTCCATCCCCACGCCACGATCGAGCCGCCCGTCTTGAGGCCCAGACTGTGGTACCTGCCCCCCGCCACCGCCACGAAGTCCGTGTTGGGCCAAGGCACGTCGCACTGGCCGAAGGAGTTATCTCCCCACGCCGCAATCCAGCCCTCGCCCTTCAGGCCGAGGCTGTGCGCACCACCCGCCGCGACGGCCACGAAACCCGTGTTCGGTGAAGGCACGTCCGACATGCTCCCCCAAGCCACAATGGATCCGTCCTCCTTCAGGCCCAGAGTGTACGGGCTGTACTCGCCGCCGCTCGCCGTCACCGCGACAAAGCCCATGTTGGGCTCAGGCCCGTTGCACTGGCCGTCGGAGTTGTCTCCCCACGCCAGGATCGAGCCGCCCGTCTTGAGGCCCAGACTGTAGGAACAGCCCCCCGCCACCGCCACGAAGTCCGTGTTCGGCGAAGACACGTTGCACTGGCCGTATTCGTTCCATCCCCACGCCACGATCGAGCCGTCCGTCTTCAGGCCGAGACTGTGGTAATAGCCCGCCGCGACCGCCACGAAGCCCGTGTTGGGCCAAGGCACGTCGCACTGGCCGAAGGAGTTATCTCCCCACGCAACGATCGAGCCGTCCGTCTTCAGGCCAAGACTGTGGCAACAGCCCGCCGCGACGGCCGTGAAGCCCGTGTTGGGCGATGGCACGTTACACTGGCCGGAGGAGTTATCTCCCCACGCAACGATCGAGCCGTCCGTCTTCAGGCCCAGACTGTGGCAATACCCCGCCGCGATGGCCACGAAGCCCGTATTGGGCGGAGGCACGTTGCACGCGCCGTACTCGTTGCGTCCCCACGCCACAATCGAGCCGCCCGTCTTCAGGCCGAGACTGTTGTCGCCGCCCGCCGCGATCGCCGTGAAGCCCGTGTTCGGCAAGGGCACGTCGCACTGGCCGTGGTAGTTGTCTCCCCACGCCACGATCGAGCCGTCGTCCTTCAGGCCAAGACCGTGGTCGCCGCCCCCCGCGACGGCCACGAACCCCGCGTTGGGCGAGGGCACGTTGCACAGGCGGGAGCCGTTGGATCCCCATGCCACGATGGAGCCGTCGCCCTTGAGGCCGAGACTGTGCCGGCTGCCCGCCGCGACCGATTGAAAACCCGAGCTCAGGTCAACGCCGACAACCTGAAGCCCCCAGCCCACGATCGATCCCGTCGGCGTTGGGTCCTCGGCCCTTGCCGAACGGGAACCTGCCTGGAGCACCAGACCGAGCACCAGAACGGTCCCTCCGACAGACGACCAGACCCCGCCGCACAAGCCCCAAACGCCACTTCTCTTGCTGATGCGCATTTTGACTCTCCTTCTTCACCACTGGACACACCGGCGTGCTCCCCTGCGGGTCACGGCCGGGTGGCACGGTCAATCGCAGCGAGGAACGAGCGGAGCTTGGCCGTGGGACCTGGCACTGGGCTTGCACCACTGCCAAGGAACCGGTCCTGGCGGACCGTTTCCTTGACAGTGCCACCCGACGACAGACGACCAGACCCCGCCGCACAAGCCCAAAACGCCACTTTTCTTACTGATACGCGTTTCGCTTCTCGCTTTTTCACCACTCCACACACGAACCGTGTAGCGTATCCACCGAGAGCGTCCCTGTCAAGTGACAAAGTGCTGCTTTATCCGGCCGGACCGGCTGGCATGACCTCAATCCAGATCCCCAAGGTGGAGCTGCCCCGCCAGTGTGCCACACTTGTCGTTCATGAGAGAGTAACTTGCCGTCCGGCGCCCGGTGCATCACAATGCCGCCGGGGCACCCGGACAGGGGAACGGTTGGCGAATGGTTATCTCCAGATTCCAGTTATTGGTGGTATCGGCCCTTGCTGCGGCGGCGATCGTCGGCTGTTCGCGGCCGAGCCGGATGCCGATGGCGGGCAGCGGCCGGGCGACGCACCGCGATCTGATCTGGTGGTGCGCGGTGTTTGACGGCGACGTTCGGGCACCCATCGTGGGCATCGAGCTGAACAGCAGCGACCGCCGAACCGAGCAGTGGCTCCTTACCGACCGGGGCGTGCGTCGCTATCGCTCGGAGGGAACGAAGGTTGCGGCTGCGGCCGGCCCACCGCTGCCCACTGGTGCGTTGCCCGAAGACCTGGATCAGGTCCGCGGCTGGCTGACGCACTACCTGCCCGGGGTCGCTCCAAGTCACGCTTTGCCGACTCAGGCGGTTGCCAGCGCGGGCGGCATGGCTGACATCGTCGATCTGCTGGACGCATGCTGGCCCGACCGGCGGATCGACCCGCCAGCGGGCATCACCCCCTACGAAATCGCGAGTGAAACTGAGTCCTTCCCCCATGGGCTGGCGGAGTTGCTGGCGGCGTTCAAGAACGTGAACCGGTGAGCGATCCTGGTTGTCACTTGCTCAGCCTGGGCGAACGTTTCAAGGCTTTGGGTGAATAGAGGTCTATGCCGCCGTCCCTCAGATAACCGGCCAGTCCGATCAGCTTCTCGACGGCGGCCCCGGCCTCGGGTGCAAGGCGAGGGCCTGCCGCGGAGTCGCCGGCGTCCTTTCCCTGGCACTTCGGGCACGGCACAACGCCTCGACCGTTGCAGTGAGGGCACGGCACCGCCCCCGTCCCGTTGCACTCGTGGCAAACGACAAGCGGGCCGGTGGATCGGGCACCCCGGTGAGTCTTTGTTCGCTGATCGCCTGTTCCTTTACACGAGGGACACATCCTGATCCCGGTACCGCTGCATCTCCGGCAGTCGGCCTCTCCTGTCTGGCCGCACATCGGACAACCGCCGGGTTGAATCGTTCGCCTGGTCTGCTCGACGATTTCAGCAAGAGTTGAGGGCAGAATCGCGTTGGCCAGGTCAACGACATAGGGCGATTGCACCGCCCTAGCCAGCCCGGCCATCGCGCCCACGCGTTTGCCGTCGCGATAAGCCTGCAGCCCCTTGATCAGTCCGTCCAGGGCCTGGTGGCGCTGCTGTTGTTGACGGTGGCGCAGCTCTCTCAGCTCCGCGCCGGCGGTTGAATCGAGCGGATTGTCGAGGACGGCCCTGCAGAGCCGGGCGATCTCCCCGGCGAGGGCCTCCTGCTCGGCGGGCTGGCTTGCCGGCGCGGGGGCAAAGCATGTCGAGACACCCCAGACCCAGCAGACGGCGCCAGCGAGCAGAGGCGTTGTCATTCGTGTCATTGCCTGCCTTCTTATCATCAGGGCACACCGGCAGGACCGCGCCCAACGGTGGATCACAATCGCTCGCCTTCGAATCGCCTGATATCCTTCACTCGTTCACCTGACAAAGCAGGTCCCACAGGACCAGGTCGTAGTAGGCACACTCCCGGATCTCGTGAATGACGTCCGGGGCGTCGGAGATTGCCGCCTCTCGTTGCCGGCGAATGGCCTCGAGCGTCGATTCCCGCTGGCCTTGAGCGTCCGACTCCTGAACGAGCAGCTCGAGCAAGCGTCCTGCGGCGTCCAGGCTCACTGCGGCCTTCTGCAGCGCGGTATCGCAGGCCAGGGCGCGTGTGTCTCTCTCCAACTCAGCGACATCTGCTTTGACAGCATGACTCTCCCCGTCGGGGTGCTCCCGGACAAGCCGGCTGAGCTGATCGACGAGCGCGTCGAGCGCTGCGAGCAGTGTTGCCGCGAGGTCGGCCCCGTCATCCGCAAGGGGTTCTGGATCGGGTCCGCCCTCGTTGTTGGCGGCGTTTTCCTCCCAGTGGTATGCGTGCAGGATCCCGGTGGTCTGGGTGGCATAGTCGGCGGTCGCGGCGATGAGCCTGGCGGGCAGGGGATCGGGCTGCCACGGTCTTGCACCGGCATCCCGGGCTTCCAAGTCCGGGTCCGGGCGATAGGATCGGCCCGCACCCCATACAAGCCGCCCCTGCTTCTGCTTGCCGTCCCACCACCGGACGCAACCCTCCAGTTGCCCACGGTTATGCTTGAACGGAAGCCGGGCCCCGCCGCGGGCGTAAACGCCGGTCTCCTCGATCAGGGCCTGGACAATCAGGTACGCGAGCTGGGGATGACTCTTAGGGATGACCTCGACCAGCCTTCGCGGGATACTGGGATCGCTCATGGTACGCAGGGCCCGCAGGATGCGACAGGACGTCTTGAGGCTTTTTCTGGCCCCGCCCTCCAGTGCGGTCAGAAGCACATCAGCCGCCGCCGGGCTGTTGAGAATGCGCAGTTCCTCGATCGCGGGATACCGGGCCTCGGGGGACGCCGAGGTGATTTGTTTGCGAAGGGCATCGATGGAATCCGAATCCTTCGCCGGTGGCGCGGCGGGCAGCGATATCGGCCCCGCCTCTGCGGGCACTGTGACCCCTAGGGTCAACTCTGCCGAGGGATCGAGGCTTGTGATCAGTCGGCTGAGTTCGGCGGACCACGGGCCGGGCACGTCGGCAAACTCGCCGGCCTTTGCGCAACCGGCCAGCATGGTCAGGGCTACGTCGGTGAGCAGCGCGTCCGCTGTGCCGCCGCTGGAGTAAAGGCCACGCAGCTGCTTGGTGAACGACGTTCCGACGTCGCGGCGGACGGGCGGCTCGGGTTCTCGCGCCGGGGCGCCCGACGGGCGGTCTTCGAGCGGTGCCGGGCCCGGATCCCTGAGGATCGGCCTGATCGGGTCACGGGGCCTGGCCATCGGCGGCGGTTCGGTGCCCGAGCGAGTGTGCGTCGGTTCGGCGACGCCAGGCTCCGTGACCGGCGGTGTCTCATCCGACGGGCGTTCGGACTCTGGCTGCTGTGACCGGCGATCAGAGGATTGCTGCAAGGCCGGCGGCTGCGGCGCCGGTCCGGCTTTTTGCTCTGACATTGCATCGTGATAGACCAGGAAGAACAACGAGAAGATCACGATCGCGGCACCCGGTATGCCGACTTGCCAGACCGCGCGAGGAACGCGGGGCCGTCTCTTCTCGAACCGGTCGTAGTGGTCGTCGATGATCTGGAGGATTTCCTGGATTTCATCGGCGTCGTCACCGCGGGCAGCGTCGCTGGCGGGCGTGCCGCCCTCGCGAGGCAGTGGTGGCCCGGCGGGCTCCAGGTGTTCGGTCAGCACCTCGCGGGCAACGTCGGCCGGCACCCCCTGCGACGCGGCCAGGGCGAGCAGGTTGGCGCGCTGCTGCTCCGTGCAGCGGCGATCGGGATGTTGGCGGCGAACTTGTTCGGCAAACCGTGCCTTCAAGAACGCAGCATCGCGCTCGCCCCGGCGGGCACCGCTGGCCTCGAGGCGGTGGTTGATCGTCCTGGTCGCGGCGTCCCGCGGAATATGCAGCTTGTCCGCCAGGTCCGAGAGCTTGCGTTCGTCGCCCTTGGTTAGCAGCCCGTGACGGATGGCGAGGTCAACCGCATTGACGAAGAACTCCTTCTCCTGGTCGGTTGGCCTGGTCGTCTCCGGCGTCGGCCTGGGAATCTGGGCCAGGACCTGCTGGATGTCGGGCGCGGGTACGCCGATGGCCCGAAGCCGCCCGGCCAGCGCGGGCCGGCGCTCATCTTCAAGCGTTCCGTCCTGACTGAGGGCGGCCCGGATCACCTCGCGGGCGGCCCGGATCAGACGCTGCCGAGCAGATCTGGCCTTGAGGACTTTCCTTCGCCCGTGGGCTTCACGGAGGATGCGCTCGTGATATGCATTTCGCTTTCCGGAGTCGAGCAGGATCCCTGCCGCCCGATCCAGCTCCTTCTCGAAAAGGGCGACGATCGGGATGAACTGCGGCCCGGGGATGTTCTGTCGCAGCAGCTTCTTCCGCTCATTCAGGGCGTGCTCTACCAACTCGGGCGTGATGGTCCTCGGGTCGGTCAGGCCGAGGAGCTGGTAGACCGTCGGCTCGGCCACCTGTTCCGGAATCCCCAGCATCCGGCCAAAAAGGCCCCAGTCGATCATGGATTCCCACCGATCCCGTTCAGACCGTGCGTCCCCCTAGGCCCGGCCGCTGCGGAGAAGCCCCGGCGATCGCGCAGTCACACGTATTGCGCGATGCGTATCGCTTCCCGGGCACGAACGCACGGCCGCCCCGCGGATGCGCCGCCGACGGGCCGCTACCACCAGGACGCGGACCGGCCAACTCCTGCTCGAGGGCGTCGAACTGCCGCCGCCACACCTCGGACGCGATGTGGGGGCACTGCAGCCGGAAGTATGCCAGCAGCTTCCGCGCGTGCTCCTGACGACCCGCCTTGTGATGGCAAAGGATAAGATGATAACGTGCCTCGAACCAGCCCTCGGAGTTGTCTTCAAGCCCCCGGGCGAGCGTGCGCCACGTCTTGGCCGCTGAATCGTAGTCCCGCAGCTCCTCTTGGGCCGTCGCCAGACCCTGCAGCACGTCGCCCGCTTTTTCGAGCGGGACCTTGCCCAGCAGCCACTCATAGTGCGAGATCGCCGCCCGGTGGTTCCCCTGGCGCAGGAGCGCCCGGGCGAGGCGGCGCCGAACGGGAATCTCCTGGTCGGCCACCGCAGCGTCCTTGCTCCGGCTCACATAATCAAGCAGGAACGTGTAGATGCCCAGAAGTCTCTCGCCAAGCCGCCGCGCCTGGGCATCCTGGTTGTCTTGCATCAGGCGTTCGTATCTCTCTTCGAGTGTATCGGCGATGTTGGCAAAGGCGCGGGCGGCGTGTGCACTGCCCGCCCGGTAGTCGAGGACGGCATCGATTTGCCTGCCCGCCGCGTCGAGTTGGCCGGCCACGATGTACGCCTCGATGCTCAGTGCAAGCCGCTGATCGGCTACGCGGTCCGGCTCCCCCAGGGCCTTGACCAGGCTTTCGACGTGACGGAGAAGGGCGAGGGTGGCGCGATGGTCGGGTGCGGGCAGGTCCAACAGGTGTTGCCCCGTCGCCAGGGCGACGTCGATCATCGCTTGGGCTGCCTCGTGCTCATCCGCCGGCAGACCGCCGGCGGCGGCCTCGACGTATTGCCTGACCGCCCCTGCCGAGCGCGCCAGCAGCTTAGCTCGCGCTGCGGGGTCCTTCTTCTCGGCTTGCGCGATGACTTCGGCCTGCTTGAACGCGGCCAGCGCCAGGCCGTACTGGGCGTAGCGGTAGACCGGCGATGAAGGCTCAATGGCCTGGAGGGCCTGCTCCGCCTCAGCGTATTTCCCGGCCTTGAGCAGCAGGTTCCCCCGGTACCAGGCCGCCTTGAGCACCTCGGGGTTCTCGGGAAGATTCTTCTCGGCGAACGTCAGGAACCGCAGGAAATCAGCGGCATCGACTCCCGGCCCGTCGGCTTGCGTTTTCTGTTCGATTGCCTTGAGCCCGGCCTGGAGACCTCGGCTGCACACGTCGTCGGCGCGGCGATCGCCGGCGTGGTAACGCAGGAACTCGAAAGCATACCGGTGAGCCTGGTGCCAGCGTTTCAGGTTCCAGGCGGCGGCCGCCTGCGTGTAACGCAGGTCGGCGAGCAGGCTCTCGTCGGCATCCGGAGTCCGGCCCCCGGCAGCGTCGAGGCATTTGGCGATCTCACCGAGCGCTTCGGCGTACCTCCCGGCAGTGAAGTGCCCACGGGCGACAATGAGACAAGTGAAGAGAGAAGACCCCGCAGTCTTACCGGCGACCTCGGCCAACTCGCTCCGCCAGGGATCACCGTAGGGGTAGACCATCTTGGCGACCCGGTCGAGACGGTTCTGGTACTGCTTGTAGTAGGGGTTCGCCTCCGGGTCGCCGGCCAGGGCGGCCAGGCTCCGGGCCCACTCCACCGCCATGCCCAGCTCGATCGAGTCGAGCTTGTTCTTGTCGGCCAGCGACGCGAAGTACTTGTCAGCGGCCTCGTCCAGTTGGCGGTGGCGCGACTGCTGCTGATAGCTCTTCAACCGAAGGTACGTCATCCGTTTGAAGATCATCTCCGGGGTGTTGTCGGCCTCGGCCGGCTCCAGCAGGCTAGTCACGTCGCCGTACCGCCCCAGCTCGTAGTAGCACAGGGCCTGACCGAGAAAACAGTCGGCGACGATCGGGTGGCTGCGATACCCGCCGCTCGTGAACGGTTTGAACCGCTCGATGGCACTGTCGATATGAGAGGCGCGTTCGGCCCCGTCGGCCACGAGACCCAGATTGTAGTCCGTCCAGGCGATCGCATAATTCGCCCGCGAGCGCAGGCCCAGGGCCCGGCGATACGCCGGGTTCCGCTCGGGTTTGCCCTTGCGCACTTTATCCAAGAGCTCGGCCGCCTCTTCATCGGCCCGCTCTTTGAGCTGCTCGTACTCCTCCCGCGCCTTCATCAGGAACCGTTTTGCCTCGTCGCGCTGCGCCGTATTGTCGGCATCGCGCTGCCAGGCGATCAGGCATACCCGCCCCCGGGTTCGCGTGATGTCGGCGCTCAGGAAACCGGACCCCAGCTTGTCAAGCGAATGCCGCCCCCGCCAGAGAAGGTTCTCCGCCTGGGCGAGCATCTTCTCGGCGTCCGTTTCGGCGGTGGTGGCACGGTCAAGAAGTTCAGCGATCTGTGCCTGGACGGACTTCTTCACCTCGGCGGACTTCTGGGTTTGCGGGGATTCCTTGGCGTCGGCCCCGGGGGCGCCCGGGCCGGTCAGCCAATTCGCACACAGGATGAGCAGACCAGCAACCACGCTCACGGCCCGCCCCCCCTGGCCGCGAATGCCACCCGCCGCAGGTCCGCCCGATAACAGGCGTCCAGAGCGGCCACCATGTGGCGGAAGGGGACCGCGTCCTGGCCCTCAATGATGACCGGCAGATCCGCGATCCTGCGCATCGCCTCGAGATGCTCAACCAGACCATCGAAGCTCTGGCAAGGCCGGCCCGCGCACGTCACCAGCACCCCGGCATGTACCTTGCTTACCTGAATGCGGATGGGCTCGAAGTCACCATGCAGCCCGTCCCGGGCGGCGCCGACCTGGGGCAGTCGGGTGGGCAGATCATTCTCCTGCCCTCTGAAAGAGGACGTGCACATGAAGAAAATCAACAGCAGGAAGACGACGTCGATCATCGAGGCCATCTTGAGCTGACCGGTGGTGGGTTTCCTGCTCTGGCGTGTCAGTAACATGGCCAGTCTTTCCCTATGACGCGGGTCCGGGGGCGTCCGGCCCCTCGGATGCGTCCGGTTCAGTCACCGCGACCCGGACCCGGCCAATCCCTCGCCCCGCACAGACCCGCATGATCTCCGCGATGTCTTCCCAGCGTGTCTCCTGATCCCCGCGCAGAAGGACGGTCAGATCCTCCGGGCTGCGTTCTTCCAGCTCCCTGCCGAGCATACCCTGAAGCGCGGTGATCGACCGGGTCCGGCCGGCCACGACAATCCGCCCGTCCTTGTGCACGTTGACGATGAATCGGCCGGCCGGTGCCCGCTGGGGGGTCTCACCCTTCTCGGCCTCCGGCAGCGCGAGATCCTCCACCTCCACCCGCGAAATCTGCGAAACCGTCATGAAGAAAATGATCAGCAGGAACACCACGTCAATCAATGGCGCGATGTTGATCTCACATCCGTACGTCCGCTTGACCTTACGAAGCCGCATCGTCGAGCATGACCCCCGTTACGTGCTGGTCTTGCGGAATCGACCCATCAGCTTCTCGACCACACTCTCGGCCTCCGCGACGTAACCGTCGATCCGGTTGCGGAAGAGCGAGACGAAGAACATCGTCGGGATCGCCACCACCAGCCCCATGCAGGTCGTGACCAGGGCTTCGGAGATTCCCCCTGCCAGTTGCGACGGCCGGGCCGACCCCTCCGTCATCGCGATCTGGTTGAACGACCGGATCATCCCCGTCACCGTCCCCAGCAGACCGAGCATCGGCGAGGTCGCGGCGATGAACGAGAGGTAGTCGAGCTTGCGGTACAGCTTGGAGACCTGACGCTCGCTCACTTCCTGCATCGCGTTCTGCATGTCGAAGAACCCGAACATCGCGCCGAGCTGGTTCAGCCCCGCGCCGATCACCAGGCCCAGGAACGACCCGTCCTCAGAACACGCCTCCTGGGCCTCGGGGTAAGCCTTGTTCTCAAGATGCTGGTCGATCTGCTCTATCAGAGTCTCGGGCAGGAACCGGTCCCGCCGGATCGAGAGGAAGTGTTCGATCACCAGCGCGACCGAGATCAGCGACATCAGGATAATGAGAAAACCGACGACGCCGCCCGCCTTGACGGTGCTCCAGAGTGAGATGGGCTTGGGCTCGGCGGTCACCGTGGGCTCCCCGTCGGGGGCCTGGGCCAGCGCCGAGGCCGACAGAACCATAAAGATGACGACAATCATCATGGCCGCGAACCACCGACGTGTACCGCTTGGGGCTTGGGAGCTGTTCATGATTGCTGATTACTCCTTGCCGTGGGCCCGGCTAGCGACGGGGCCAAGGCATGGGACTTCGACCAGGGGCAGGCCAGCCAAGGTTTGCCGGCGACACGAACCGGTAGGTGCCGCGGTTCTCCTCCGCGATGCGTCTCAACACCGGCTCGCCCGCGTCGTCATAGAAGGCGATCGTGTGAATCTGCACCCGGGCGCCCGGGTTGGCTGAACGGATCACACCACACACCTGCTCGTGGAACAACCCGTCCGACAACAGCCACACGGCGTCGGGCTCGAGAGCCAGCGCCGTCTTCATCGCATCCGTCGGGTCCGTCCCGCCCCCCGGGCCGATCTCCTGGACCCATCCCAGGTGTTTCTGCCGGTTCCTCTCGGTGGCGGGTACCATACCCGGGGCATGCATCGTGAATGACCGGCTGTCATAGAAAATGATATAGAACTCCATCGTGTGCTCCAGGGCGGTGATGGAGCGGATCAACTCCTCCTTCGCCGCCTGCAGCTTGGGTCCCGACATGCTCCCCGAGCGGTCCACGACATAGACGAACCTCCCGCCCTGGGCCTCGATCCCGAAGAAGCTTGCCTTTCCCGCACCCTGGGCGCCGCCGCTCCCGGCGAAGCTCGACCAGTCGCCTTCCATCGCGGCGCCGCTCGCGCCCCCGGCAAGCTCGATGCCGATGATCGCTTCCTTCTGGGACGTGCCCGAACTGGCGCCTAGATCCGTGACCGGTTCGACCTGAACCGACTCCTGGATCGCAAGGGTGTTCAACGGGGACATTGCGGTCTTGATCTGGAGCAGCTCGGCATCGCCCGGCTTGATTGCCGGCCCTTTGTCGTCCGTGACGATGCCCACCTCGGCCTCACCCCCGCCGGTGGAGAACCCCGACAGCCAGGTGACCCCCGTAAACAGGAGCAGGAGCGAGGCATGCAGCGCTACGGATGCAGTCCAACCCGTTGCGGACGCGAGTCGATTGTCCCGCTCGAGGTATTCGATCGAGTGGACCCCTTCCCCCGCCTTGGGCTTCACCCCCGCGCCGCAGACCGGGCACCTCACTGCCAGACCGGTGTACTTCGCCTTGAGCCGGATGCTCTTGCCGCACTGCTCACACACCCGCGTGAGAGCCTCACCCCCATCATCGGTTGCTGAGTTTGGCCTGTCCGCCACGATCACATTCCCCACTGCGGGATCAGCATCTGGCGAGAATGGATGATCAAGCCATCCATCCGGGCGCAGGGCGCCGCATTATCCGCGTCGCGGATTCCCCACCGGCCAAGGGTGACGCGGTGCTGCTATAACATTCTAGCTGACGTCACGGTTATTCTCAACTCAGAAGCCGGCATTGGGGTAGCCGGGAGGCGGTCGGACGCCAGAGGGCCGTGTCTTCCCGCACCGCCGCCCACTTGCATTCAGCGGGCACAATCGAGTAACGTTGACCCTGGTACTGCAACTTGATGGCACGAGCGGGGCATCCTGGTGGGGAGTGACCGCCGGGGACAGAAACTCTTACGGCAAGAGCCAGGGGTTGAATCATAAGGGGTGCCGCCTTGGCACTCGGTCTCGTGATGGTTGCAGCCGTGTGTCGGCCTGCGGGACTGGACGATATCAGAGCAGCCCGCCGACTTCGATCTCGACGGCGACGTGGATCACGAGGACTTCGGGCGTTTTCAGGTCTGCCTGACCGGCCCGGGCCAGCCGCAGAACGACCCGGCCTGCGAGCGTCACGGTCCACTACGGGTCGCGGCTAGACAAACCGGACACGCGCCGCCACGGGCGCTTCGCTACGGGCGCTCCGCTATCGGCGCTTGCGTCCGTACCCTTTGGCGTAATCCGCGCGGCAACGCTGTTCGGTATCATCAGGGTTCTCGCCCAACTCCTTCAGCAGGGCGGTTTGCATCTGTTCAATGCGCCGCTTGTAGGCCGGGTCGTCCGCCAGATTGTTGAACTCGCCTGGATCGGCCTTGAGGTCGTACAACTCACGCTGGGCCGGGTGGTCATCGTCGGGGGGGACGTGGTACACGTACTTGTACCTGCCCGCACGCAGCATGACGAAGCCCGAGGCAATGTTGTGCCCGTAGTACTCGCTCACCGCGAAGTCTTTCCATTCCGCCCGCGGGTCGTCGATCCACGCGAGCATCGAGTCCCCGTCCCAGTCGGGCGGGACCCTGGCCCCACCCAGCTCGGCAATGGTCTGCACCACGTCCACCAGTGAGCAGGCCCCTGCTCGCCGCTGCCCGCCCCGCCATCGGCGCGGCCAGGAGATGATCAGCGGGGCCCGGGCCGCGTGTTCATACATGCAGTTCTTCCACCACAACCCGTGCTCGCCCATGTTCTCGCCGTGGTCGGTCGTGTAGATCACGACCGTCTCGTCGGCCAGTCCGCTCTGCTCCAGGGCTATCAAGACCTTGCCGATCTCCTGGTCGAGCCACTGAACGAATCCGTAGTAAAGCTCCCGGCCTTTGCGTACGATCTCCGCATCCACGTCCACGATCTCGAACCCCACGCGCAGATGCTGATAGTTGAGCGGCAGCGACTCCAGGTGGCCCGGGGGCAGCTCGGGCATCGGAACCCTGCCCTTGTAAGGGGCCCAGTATTCCTCCGGCACGACGAGCGGGAAGTGCGGCGCCAGATATCCGGCGAAGAGCAGGAACGGCTTGTCGGTTAACTTGCGCCGGGAAAGGAACTCGACCGTGCGAGCCGTCACCTGCCGATCGTGATCCAGCACGCGGGAGTTGTCACCCGGGTGGAACTCCTTGAACCGTCCCGAAAGGCGGTTTGCCTTCGGGGTCACATCATCGGCGCGGCGCCGCCCGCCTTTGCCCGTCTTGAAGTACTGGTTTGTGAATGCCTCGCCGATTTCCCTGAATCCGTAGCGGCGGGTCCGGTCATAATGAAGTTTCCCGCACACCAGCGATTCATAACCGCCGGCGGTCATGATCCGGGCGATCGAGGGATAATCGTCGCTCGGCAGCCAGCAACTGTTGCTCCATGCACCGACCCGGCTGATGTACTTGCCCGACGTGAACGAGAGGCGGCACGGCGCGCACAGCGGCGAGTTCGTGTAAGCAGCGTCGAACGTAGTCCCGGCTGCGGCCAGCCGGTCGAGGTTCGGCGTTCGCACGATGCGATTACCGTAGCAGCCCAGCACGCCGGCGTTGTGCTCGTCGGACATGATCACGAGGATGTTCGGCTGCCGATCGCGCTTCGGCTCCAAGGCGTCTGCCGAGGTTGCAACACCGAGACTCACGATCGCCCGAGCAACGATGCTCACTGCCGCCACGGCAATACCACCCCTTTCAACTTGGCTTGGGCTGAACACGACACACCTCCTCACGTTCGGACTATCGGGAAGATGATCTTGTCAAACGAGTTCTGAACCCGCACTCCTTACGTTTCGTGGGCCCGGTGGTCCTCGTGATGTGTGGCTTCGCGCTCGGCCGGGCTGGGTGGACCGGCGACGACTAGGCCCACGCGGTCCCGCTGCTCGTAGGCTCGCAGGGCCGACCCGAGCGCGGGCTCGATGTGCACCAGCAACCTCGTTCCGGGATGTCTCTCAACCAGCCGGCCCTCGATCTGATGCGACAGCCGGTGTGCCTCCTGCACCGTCGTCTCGGCAGGGACCATTAAGTGGATATCCACGTGCCGATCGGTGCCGGCACGCCGGGCCCGAACGGCGTGGACCTCCACGAATTCATTGCGGAACTCGTCCAGGCACGCAGTGATTTCCTTCAACTCCTCCTGAGGGACCGCGGTGTCCATGAGCTGGGAAAGGGCCGGCCGGATCATCCGATAGGCCACCGAGAGCAGATAGGCTCCCAGGACCAGCGCGACCATCGGGTCGATCCGCCCGGCGTGCTCCCAACCGTACGACAGGCCGGCTCGCGACAACAACAGGCTCGCCGCTAACCCAATCGTGATGTATACGTGCGTGCGCAGGTGCATCGCCTCGGCGTACACCGCCGGGGATCGAGTCTGTCTGGCTAGCCTCAATACGTGACCGGAGACGCCGATGTAAACCGCACTCGCCACAATCATCGCCGCGACCGTCGCCGGCTCGGGCCGGGGCTCCGCATCAACCAGCCCCAACAGGATCTGGGAGGCCTTCACAATTGCCCAAACGGCGGCTCCCCCGACGAAGATGCCTTCGATGATGGCGGCCAGACTGTCGAACTTGCCGTGTCCGTAGGGATGTTCGCGATCCGCCGGCCGCGAGGCGATCACCACCAGAACAAATGCAACCAACGAATCCAGCAGATCCGCGGCGGTGTGCAGGCCCTCGGCCGTCACACTGATGAGCTGAAACCACCAGCCGGTGAGAATCTCGAGGGTGGCGACGGCAGCGGTCGTGGCGATGCACACAACCACAGCCCGTTTCCGGGACCGATTCGCCTTCGCGATGTCCGCGACCATGTCCCATCTCTCCGAGCCAGCGGCCCTCAGCAC
>Ga0307434_1000564_pt1 | contig 23996 bp, 27 predicted proteins | sample SalMarWE160220MG_FD_202156 | JGI IMG/M metagenome (GOLD analysis project Ga0307434, IMG submission 202156) | Salt marsh sediment microbial communities from the Plum Island Ecosystem LTER, Massachusetts, United States - WE1603-220 | ecosystem: Environmental > Aquatic > Marine > Intertidal zone >... | reverse complement strand
GATGTCTTCAGAAAACGCCATAATTATCGACGCCAAGGGACTGATTCTTGGACGAATGTCCAGTATCATAGCTAAACGTCTTCTCCAAGGCGAATCCATCATCGTTTTAAACGCTGAAAAAGCAGCCATCTCAGGCAAGAGGCTGCAAATAGTCCAGGAAGCTAAAACCTTCCTTGAGGTGGGGCACCCAAGAAAGGGACCCTATCATCCTAGAAGACCTGACAGAATTGTTCGCAGAACCATCCGCGGTATGCTTCCTTGGAAAAAGCCGAAAGGTCGGCAAGCTTACAAAAGGCTTAAGGTTTACTTAGGCGCTCCCAAGGAATTTGATGGTAAAAAAATCCAAACAATTCTTGACGCCAGCGCAGAGAAATTGAAATCACCTTATATAACCGTTGGAGAATTGGCTAAAGAGATTGGGTGGAGCCCAGAGGTTGAGTAGCGTGTCTAAATCGAAAAAGGTTTTGGTGTTAAGTGGGAAGCGGAAAACCGCGATAGCTCGAGCCACAGTTAGAGTTGGAAAGGGCAGAATCCGAATAAACAATGTGCCCTTAGAGATTTTTGAGCCTAAACTGGCTCGCGACAAAATTCTGGAGCCATTATTGCTGGTAGACAAGAAAGTTTGGAAAGAAGTTGACATAAACGTTAAAGTTTCTGGAGGAGGTTTCATGGGTCAGGCTGAAGCCGCGCGTATGGCCATAGCTAATGTTCTGCTGAAGTGGACAAAGAGCACTCGGCTTCGCACCACGCTCAGAGACTATGATCGAACAATGATTGCCGGTGACCCTAGAAGAAAAGAGCCAAAAAAGTTTGGGGGTCCAGGGGCTAGGGCCAGGGATCAGAAAAGCTACAGGTAAACAATCTCCAAAAGAAGTGTGTTTATCGGTCAAGGGTGTTAAGAACTCGAAATGATGCCGAAATGTATAAGTAGGAATTAAATGCTCGAAACAACCTGAAGGTCATGATTATGTGTAGGAGGATGAATTGAAATTATCATTCCAGTTCGCTGTTTCACATGCGGCAAGCTGATAGCTGACAAATGGGAAGAGTTCAGCCGAAGAGTTGAAGCTGGAGAAGACGCAAAAAAGGTTCTCGACAGCTTAGGGGTAACAAGGTATTGTTGTCGCCGAATGATTCTTTCTCACGTAGAGATTGCCGACAAGATTCTCAGGTTTCACGAAGAAAAAGGCAAAACAAACAACACCCAACCGTTTTAGCAGGGAACAAACATGTCCTCAATAATAGAAGATGTTATGGCGCGAAAGCTTTTCAACAGCAGAGGACAGGAAACGATTGAAGTTGACATCGTAACCGTTGATGGGTTCGGAAGAGCCTCTGCCCCGGCTGGAGCCAGCAAAGGCAAAGCTGAGGTGGTTTCCTATCCTGAGGGAGGAGTGGATGAGGCTATCAAAAAGGTGGAAGAGCTGATTGCCCCCGAACTTGTAGGCATGGACTCTGAAGAACAACAGGAAATTGATGCTCTTCTTCACGAAATCGACGAAACAGAAAACTTCAGAAACATCGGAGGAAACACGGCCTTCGCTGTCTCCCTAGCCACGGCAGAAGCAGCCGCAACCTCCTATGGCACAACCCTGTTTCAGCAGCTATCCGGATACCTCGCAAACGAACTCCCATACCCTCTCGGGAACGTGCTGGGCGGAGGAAAACATGCCCTAGGAAAGACAACGGACATACAAGAGTATCTGGTTATCCCGTTTAAGGCACGCAGCTTCGCAGAGGCGGCGAAAGCCAACATTATGGTACATCAAAGAATCGGCGCTCTTCTCAGAAAGGCTGACCCAAACTTTACAGGCGGAAGAGGAGACGAAGGAGCTTGGGCGCCCAACATAGAAAACGAGGAAGCCCTGAAGATAGTTGCGGAGGCTTGTGAAGAGGTTACAGCTGAGCTAGGCATCGAATGTAGAGCCTGCCTTGATGTTGCCGCTTCCAGTTTCTGGAGCCCAAAAGAAAAAGTTTACGTTTATTCAATGGAAAGAACCAAACGAGATTCTGGAGAGCAGCTGGAGTTTATCCTGCGTCTAATCAAAGAGTATAATCTTGCTTATGTTGAAGACCCATTCCATGAGGACGACTACGAAAGTTTTGCGGAACTCACCAAAAAAGTTGAGAAATGCCTCATCTGTGGCGACGACCTGTTCGTCACCAACTCTGAAAGGCTAAAACGGGGCATAAAAACGGGTGCAGGGAACTCGATTATCATAAAAACGAATCAGGTGGGCACGCTGACAGACGCTTGGGAGACTACGCGGCTGGCGAAGGGGGCTGGGTATGTTCCGGTTATGTCCCATCGGTCTGGAGAAACAACTGATACACATATAGCTCACTTAGCTGTTGCTTTCTCTTGTCCGGTCATCAAGACTGGCGTGTTACATGGAGAGCGAGTGGCGAAAATCAACGAGCTGATCCGAATAGAGGAAACTCTTGGAAACAGAGCCAAAATGGCAACAATTTAACTAATTGGAGGAAAAAATTTGTCCGAAAGTGAAGAAAACATGGAAACATACAACGCGGAAGACCTTCTATTACCCCAGGATACACTGTTGTCCGCGGGGGTTCATATAGGAACCAGAATGAGAACCAAAGACATGGAGCAGTTCATATACAGAGTTAGAGCAGACGGCCTCTTCGTGTTGGACGTCAAAAAAACGGATGAGCGTATACGAGTGGCTGCCAAGTTTCTATCCCGCTTTGAACCCTCAAAGATAGCGGCTGTAGCTGGGCGATTGTATGGGCACTCTCCAGTAGAGAAATTCTGCGAAGTAGTGGAAGCAACCCCCATAGTCGGGCGGTTCATCCCCGGTATGCTTTCAAACCCTCTTTACCCAGACCGCATCGAGCCCAGCGTACTAATAGTGTCTGACCCCAAAGCTGATGTGCAGGCGGTGAAGGAAGCGGCGAGCATAGGAATTCCTGTGGTGGCCCTCTGCAGCACCGACAACGACTTCTCCTTTGTAGATTTGGTTATACCCACCAACAACAAGGGAAGACGGGCATTGGCGGTTATCTATTGGCTTCTGGCTAGACAGATACTGCGCGAGAGAGGCGAAATCCCGGCAGACGGAGACCCAAGTCAATCCATCGAAGACTTCGAAATAAAGTTGACTAGGGAAAGAGGGGAAGTAGAAGAGGATTGAAAATTAGGCATCCGGCAGTAGCAGGTTCATGGTATGCTGGTAGCCCCAACAGCTTAAGAAATCAGATAGAAGAGCTTTTCACTCACAGGCTAGGCCCCGGAAGCATCCCACATATAATTGGGGATGGTCCGCGAAACATTGTTGGGCTTGTTGTTCCCCACGCCGGATACATGGCTTCTGGTCCAGTAGCAGCACATGCATACCACAGCCTAGCCAAGGATGGAAGGCCAGATGTTATAGTGATTTTTGGTCCCAACCACACTGGACGGGGAAGCGCACTTTCGATTATGAATGAGGGGGCGTGGCGTACTCCCCTCGGTGACGTGGAAATCGACACCGAAACAGCTAACCAGATTGTGAACGCCTCCCACATTATTGACGTCGATGATAGGGCGCATGCTTACGAGCATTCTATTGAGCTTCAGCTTCCCTTCCTTCAGTATCTATACGGTTCAGACTTCAAGTTTGTCCCGGTCTGTTTCATGATGCAGGATTTGATGTCCAGCCGAGAAGTTGGAAAAGCGGTTGCAGAAGCCCTGAGGGGAAAGAACGCTTTGGTTATCGCCTCCTCTGACATGACCCATTATGAGCCTCAGGAAAGAGCCGAAAAGAAGGACAAAATGGCGATAGATGCTGCTCTAGCGATGGACGAAGAACAATATTATCACAGTGTAGAAGATTATGGTATATCCACCTGCGGTTACGGTCCCGTCATCGCCGCCATAACAGCAGCAAAAGAGTTAGACGCCAAAAAGGCACAGTTACTATGCTACAAGACAAGCGGCGACGTACTAGGCGACCGCTCCGCAGTAGTAGGCTACGCCGCCATAGCATTCACGAAAAGCTAGCTAACAGAAACAAATTCTATTGGATGCATTTGAATTTAGGGAAGTTCAAAGTTCTAATACTCTAGCAAACTGAAATTAACTATCAAGTTTTGACTGCTGCGAGTACGAGACACACATGACCACTAATTCTTCCAAAAAGGGAACCGTCGTCTTTGGTTAGGTATTTTTTCTCTAATTCTTCTGCGGTATAATGACTAACTAACTCGTATCCTCTGGCAGTTAGAAATTGTTCAATTTTGCCTTCTTCAATCCCAAACTGGTATGGCTCACTTGATTCTGTTGTCGCCTTAACTATTTCTTTAGCGCCATAGTAATCACAGGTTCCATCTACTACGGATTTGTAAATGTAGTTAAAGGCAACAGTGTTTCCAGAGTTTCTGCGGATAAAATCTAGTGTGGAGTCTACTGCTTCAGGAGTTAAATACTCTGTGACGCCCTCCCAGATGAATAGAGTTTTTCTGTTCATTTTGAATCCTGCCTTCATCAAAGCTTCGCTAGGTCTTCTTTGTTGAAGTTGATTGGAACAAAGTGTAGCTTATTGGGTATAGAGATGTTAGATTTTTTCAAAAACTGTTTTTTGATTTGCTGTGTTGTGGGAGCATCCAATTCAAAAATTTCTGTTTGCTTTATGGAATCTTGAAACCTGTAAGGTCTAGTATCATATCCTGCTCCAAGAAATACGATTTGAGGGTAATTATCCACAAGAGCTTGGTTGAAGACATCGTCAAAAAATTTGGTTCTGGCGATCACATATTCATATGTTCCGGGTACCTTTCTTTTGGCTATCGCCAATGTTAGTTTGTGGAAGGTTAGCAGAAGACGGTAAAAATTTTTTAGATAAATTTTTGCTAGATGATCGGGCCCACGAATTTGCTCATTTTTTTCCTTATTTGCGCATGCACGAAAGAAACAAACAATGCCGGCAGTCCGGGATGGTTTTTGTTCTATAGGCTGATTGCTCATAAGATTTTCTCCTCAGCGAAATAACATAAAGCATTATTTAGCACAATCATTTGATATGTGGATTTAGATACAATTCTGCAAGAAAAGCTTGCTGTTGTTAACTGACCTAAAAGTATTTTATTCGATCTTTTCCATTGTGTTTTGGGTGTGTTCCGATGGGAAGAGGTTCTGGTTTCGGAAAAACAATTTTGTTCGGTGAACACTTTGTTGTTCATGGCGTACCCGGAATTGCTTCAGCAGTTGATTCAGCGGCAGAGGCAGAAGTGAAAAAAGCCGCAAACGGCATCAATGTTACAGACGAGAGAAGTGGCGCAAAAGGGTACGCGGAAAATAAGAAGCTGCAGCAGCTAGAGTCAATCGAAAGAATGCTAGCGGCAATGCATATGGATCCTAAAAAGGTCGCCATAGACATCCGGTTGGGCGGAAACCTGCCCGGATTCAGCGGGCTTGGAGCTTCCGCGGCAAGCAGTGTTGCGATTGCCCGAGCCATAGTAGAAGAGTTTGACCTAGATTTGTCTGATGAGCGGATTAATGACATCGCTTATGAAGCGGAAAAGGCTTATGCGGGGAACCCTTCAGGCATCGACAACACCGCAGCAACCTTCGGCGGCTTGATTTGGTTCAAAAAAAATTTGGGTGGAGACTCAAACACGATAGAACAATTGAGCATACTGGAGCCGGTTGAAATCGTCATAGGCAACACTGGAATTGTCGCTAACACCAAGGCGATGGTTGCTGGAGTGGCAGATAGAAAGAAACAAAATCCCAAAAAATACGGTGAAATCTTCAGGCAGGCAGAAAAGCTAGCGCACAAAGGAAGAAAGGCGCTGGAAGCATTTGACCTAAAACAGGTTGGCAAATTAATGAATGAAAACCACCTTTTACTGCAGGAAATCGAGGTTTCATGCAAAGAATTGGATCATCTGGTTGAGTTGGCTAGGGAGGAGGGGGCGTTTGGAGCAAAATTAACTGGCGGTGGCGGCGGAGGTTGCATGGTGGCGTTGACGCCCGGAAAAGACCTGCAGGAAGCGGTTGCGGCAACCATGGAACATGAAGGCTTTGAAGTGTTAAGAACAAAGATAGGAATCCAGAAATTGTGAGGGGGGAAAAGCTGGAACCTGCAAGATGGGGTTAGATGCAACCATACTCCTGAGAGGAGCAGGTAAAGGATTTAAAAAGGAAAAATGATGAAAGGTTGACTTGAACAAGTTCCTGTGATCATATGAACCTGACAAAAACTGAAGAAAAAATGCTGGATGGCGAAGAGGGCTACGCAGTAAAAAAGTCCATGGAGATACTTGTTGCCCTCGGAAACATTTACTGCGCCGAAAAACTCATAGAAGTTGGTTCAGTGCAAGTTGCAGGCGTATCCTATCATAACCTCGGAGATGCAGGGCTAGAGTTTCTGAACGAGCTTGCAAAAGATGGTAAAGTCAAAGTGCTAACCACCCTGAATCCCGCAGGAATGGATCTGGAAGATTGGAGAAACCTTGGAATCGACGAAGAGTTTGCGAGAAAACAGAATCTGGTTATAGATGCCTTCAGGAAGATGGGGATACTCATCTCATGCACCTGCACGCCCTACCTGATAGGTAATCTGCCACTATATGGGGAACATATCGCATGGTCAGAATCTTCTGCAGTTACCTTCGCCAACTCGGTTATCGGAGCCAAAACAAACAGGGAAGGCGGACCATCGGCTCTTGCAGCAGCGTTTGTTGGTAAAACGCCCTACTATGGGCTCCATCTGGACGAGAACAGGGGTCCAGACACTCATGTAGAAGTGAAAGCAAAATTGACTAAAATTTCGGATTGGGGCGCCCTTGGTTACTGTATTGGAAAGCAGGTGCAAAACAAGATTGCCTACATAACGGGCATAAAGGAGGCGAGCCTAGACGAATTGAAGTCGTTCTGTGCATCAGTGGTGACTTTCGGCTCAAAACCGCTATTCTATATTAGGGGAATAACGCCGGGCTCCGAGAAATATCAGCCGCCCAAAGAGAAGATAATCCTTGAGGACAGGGACATCAGAGAAGCATACGAAACCATCAACGATGACGTTGAAGACATCGATTTTGTGTGCATAGGCTGCCCCCACGCGTCCATCAAAGAGATAGCGCAAATTGCTGACCTGCTGGAAAACAAGAAGATATCGCCGAACACCGAATTCTGGGTTGCAACCTCAAGATCCATGAAGCAGTTGGCAGACATAAAGGGCTACACGGCAGTGATCGAGAGGGCGGGAGGAAAATTTGCATGCGACACCTGCATGGCAGTAGCGCCGGTGAAGGGAAGGTTTAGAGCTATTGCAACCACCTCCGCAAAAGGATGTTACTATTCGAGGCACAACAATCTGTTGACCAAAATGGGAAGCCTAGAAGAATGTATTGATGCTGCGGTGAAGGGAAAATGGAGTTGAAAGGAAGAATAATCTCTAGGGGAATCGCCGAAGGGGAAGCGTTAACCACCACACATCCAATTTCGTTCTATGGAGGAGTGGACCCGGAAACCAGCGAGGTAGTAGAGAAGGGGCATGAGCTGCAGGGAAAACGAATCAAAGACAAAATCTTGGTTTTCCCGAATGGTAAAGGCTCAACGGTTGGGTCCTACACGCTGTACAGGCTAAAGAAGGGCGGTGTGGCTCCTGCCGGAATCGTAAACAGGGAGTGCGAGACGGTGGTTGCGGTGGGCGCAATAATCTCGGAGATACCATGCGTTGACGAAATCGATGTCTCAAAAATAAAAACGGGGGATATTGTTCGAATAGAAAATGGTGTGGTCACAATAAAATAGTGGCCTGTTGAAAATTAACCAATCAACTAACTGCAATAAGAGATACGGAAAGATGGTGCAAAGTATGAGCGTTAAGCCAACTGTTCTGAAGCTGGGAGGCTCTGTGATAACAGACAAGAAGAAGCCATTGACTCCCAACTTGAAGGCAATTGAACGGTTGGCAGGCGAAATTTCTCGAGCCAAGGTTTCGCCGCTTATATTGGTGCATGGAGGCGGCTCTTTTGGGCATCCGGTTGCTGAACGATACGATATAGCGGGGGGTTATGTTGACCCGTCACAGATTCTGGGGTTTTCGCAGACCCATCTGGCTATGACCCTGCTGAACAGCTGGGTTATGGAGGCTCTAATAAGCCATAATATTGCCGCAGTAGAGGTTCACCCGTCCTCCTGTGCGGTTACGAAGGCTGGTCGAATAGCCATTATGGAACTGGAACCGTTGAAAAAAATGCTTAAACTCGGGTTTGTGCCCGTTCTGTACGGGGACGCTGTCCTCGACTCGGAGAAAGGCTTCGCCATATTGTCCGGAGACCAGCTTGTCTCTTCACTGGCAATAAAACTTGGCGCAAGCCGCATCATAATGGGCGCGGATGTCGATGGGCTGTACACGGCTGACCCCAAGGCAGACTCTTCGGCGCAGCTAATTAACCACCTAACGTTGGAAGAATTGAAAAGCCTAGAACACAGGATTGAAGGGTCGAAGGCAACTGACGTAACCGGGGGCATGCTCGGAAAGGTGCATGAGATAAAATTTGCAATTGAGCATGACGTCGAAACGGTGATTGTAAATGCCACGAAGCCGTTGAGGGTCTACAAGGCTCTTAAGGGAGAAAAGGTTACTGGAACAATTATCGAGAGGGTGAAAACAGTTGGATGACCTTATTGGAGAAAGGAAAGCTGACCACATAGAAGTCTGCCTTAAAGAAGATGTTCAATCACGAAGAGTAACCACGGGATTTGAGGACGTTCATCTTGTCCACAGGGCTCTTCCCGAAATAGAGAGAGAAAAGATAGACCTCTCCACAACCGTTTTCGGCTACAAGTTTTCTGCGCCACTCTTTGTGGGAGCCATGACCGGAGGCACCGCGAAAGCCACAAAAATAAACGCTGCCCTAGCCGAAGCGGTGGAGGAACTTCACCTTGGCATGGGTGTTGGAAGCCAAAGAATAGCAATTGACAACCCAAAAGTTGAACACTCATTTAGCGTAGTTAGGGAGAAGGCGCCAACAGCCTTTATCCTAGCCAACATTGGAGGTCCGCAGCTCGTCGGCAAATACGGCGTCAAAGAAGCCGAAAAAGCGGTTGAAATGGTGAAAGCAAACGTTTTAGCCGTCCATTTGAATGCTTTACAGGAGGCGGTGCAGCCCGAAGGAGACACAAACTACTCGAATCTTCTCCAAAAAATATGCAAGCTTGCCCAGGAGCTAGATGTTCCGGTCATAGTGAAGGAAACTGGTGCAGGAATATCCGCAGAGGATGCGGCATTGCTTGAAGCAGCGGGTGTTGCAGGAATCGATGTGGCTGGAGCGGGAGGAACAAGTTGGGCGGCTGTGGAGTATTACAGGGCTAAGGCGCGTCGGAATGGTTCTAGCCAAAGGTTGGGCGAAACTTTTTGGGATTGGGGCATACCCACGGCAGTAAGCCTTGTAGAAACGGTTAAGTCAGCTAATTTGCCGGTAATAGCTTCAGGTGGAATACGCAACGGAGTAGATGCAACAAAGGCTTTGGCTTTAGGCGCAAGTCTGGCTAGCGCCGCTTACCCGTTTCTAGGTCCAGCAACAACTGGCTCGGAAGACGTTAAAAAGGCGCTTAGGTATTTGGTGGGGGAAGTGAGAAATGTGATGTTTCTTGTGGGCGCAAATTCTGTTCAAAAGTTGCAGGATGTTCCGGTTGTGTTGACTGGAAAGACTGCTGAGTGGCTAAAGGTGCGGGGTTTTCAGCCTGAAGCTTATGCGAGGAGAAGGGCATGAGTCGCCTGTCATCTCAGATAGCTGAATCAGCCGAGAAGGTGAACAGGTTCATCGAGAAAGTTGTTGACATAAACAGTGAGCCCCAGCTGCTCTACAGAGCCTCCCGACAGATAATTGATGCTGGAGGAAAACGGCTGAGACCCTTTCTTGTTTTGAAGAGCTGCAGGATGGTGGGAGGAAGGGAAGAGGATGCGATTCCGACTGCGGCGGCGTTGGAGCTGCTTCACACCTTCACTCTCATTCACGATGACATAATGGACCAAGATGAGAAGAGGCGGGGAGTCCCAACGGTTCACACACAATGGGGGGTACCCATAGCCATAGTGGCGGGCGACCTGCTCTTCGCCAAGGTCTACGAGGCAATCACCAGCTACACAGAAACCAAACATGTAACGCCCAAGCGGATACTGCAGGTGCTGAAGGAAATCAGCGAAGCAACCATAACCCTCTGCGAGGGACAAACAAGGGACATGATGTTCGAAAGCAAAGAAACAGTTGCCGAGAAAGAATATCTCGAAATGATCAGAGGCAAAACCGCGGCACTATTCGAAACGTCTGCAAGGTGCGGCGGCATCTTGGGCGGCGCAACCAAAAAGCAGGTTAAGCGTCTCGGCATGTTTGGGCACTACTCGGGCATCGCATTTCAGGTAATCGATGATATTCTGGGTTTGACTGCGGACGAGAAAGTTCTGAAGAAGCCTGTTGGCAACGATGTTCGGGAAGGAAAGCGGACTCTGATGGTTGTTTATGCCCTCGAAAAGGCTTCGGGGAGTCAGAGAAGAAAGATTCTTGAGACGCTGGGAAACAAGGATGCGTCTCCTGAACAGATACAGGAAACAATCAGTTTGATCGAGTCTTTGGGGGCAATCAGCTACTCCAAACAGCTTGCAGAAAAGTACATAAAGAAAGCCAAAAGGGCGCTGGCAGGTTTTCCAGCTTCTGAAGATAGGGAAGACCTCATAAGCCTCTCAGACCTCATTTTTGCTAGACAACATTAAGCTTAAAGTGGCGTGCCTTGAATCCGACCGAAGAAAAAGAAGCAAGAGAAATAATCAGAAAAATTGTTCTCCTAAACGCGCTTCGCTACGGCGGAAAAGCTGCCCAGAAACCAGTTTTCGGCAAGCTGCTCGGTGAGCATCCCCAGTTTAGACAGCAGATAAAAGAGATCACACCAATCATCAACGATGTTATACAGGAGATTAACGCGCTCACCTTAGAGCAGCAGAGAGCGATTGTCGAGGAGAAGTGGCATGAGGCTCTTACAGAAGAAAAAACTGAGGAAACAAAGCAGCTTCCCCCGTTGCCGAACGCTGAAAAGTATGAGCGGGTTGTCACGCGGTTTTCTCCGAACCCCGACTTTGTTCTGCACCTAGGCTCGGCTAGGGCAATAATTCTCAGCCACGACTACGCCAGAATCTATAAGGGCATCTTCATTCTCCGCTTCGAGGACACTGACTCGAAAACTAAGAAGCCGAAAATGGAGTTCTATGATGCCATCCGAGAGGATTTGAAGTGGCTGGGCTGCCAGTGGGACTCTGAATTCATCCAAAGCGACAGGCTCCCAATCTATTATGAGTATGCTGAAGAGCTGATTAAGGCTGGTAACGCTTACGTTTGCACCTGCGTACGGGAAGTTTTTCAGAAAAAAACGAGGAAGGGCCAGTCTTGTCCGTGCCGAATTTTGTCTGCGGAAGAAAATTTGGTTCGCTGGAACAGGATGTTGGATGGAACTTATGGCGAAGGAGAGGCTGTGGTGCGGGTTAAAACGGATTTGGGTCATCCGAATCCTGCTGTTCGAGATTGGCCTGCGCTGAGAATAATCGACCCCGAAAAGTATCCTCACCCGCGGGTGGGCAGCAAATACCGTGTTTGGCCTCTCTACAATTTCTCCACCGCCGTTGATGATCATCTGATGGGTGTAACTCACATCATCAGGGGGAAGGAGCATTTGACCAATCAGGCTAGACAGGAGTATATGTACAAGCATTTTGGTTGGAAATATCCAGAAACAATCCACTACGGCAGACTCAAAATAACAGGAGCTTCGCTTAGCAAATCAGAAATTGTGAAGGGCTTAGCTAACGGAGAATACGAAAGCTGGGATGATCCACGGCTTGCCACTCTTGCAGCGTTGAGAAGGCGGGGAATAACGGCGGAGGCAATCCGCAGTTTGATGGTTGATATTGGCCCCAAACCGCAGGATGTGGTTTTAAGCTGGGAAAACCTGTACGCACACAACAGAAAACAAATCGACCCAGATGCGAAGCGCTACTTCTTTGTTGGCAGCCCAGTCAAAGTGGTTGTTAAGGGTGTTCCGCATGCTTTCGCGGCGAAGGTTCCGCTGCATCCTGATTATCCCGAAATGGGTTTTCGGGTCTTTGACGTTAAGCCTTCTAAGGGAGAGGCAAACTTGTTGATGTCAAAGAGTGATGTGAATCTTTTAGAAGGTAAACAGGCAATCCGCTTTATGGACCTCTTCAACTTTAGGGTAGAAAAAGTTGGAAAAACTTTGATTCAAGCTACTTTTCTGGGCGAGTCTTACGAGGAAGCGAGGAAGGTTGGGGCTCCGTTGATTCACTGGGTTCCTGTTGGAGGCGGTGTTCCATGCGAGGTTGTGATGCCTGACGCTTCTGTGGCTGAAGGCGTGGCGGAAGATGCCTGCAGGGAATTGAAGCCAAACGAGATTATCCAGTTCCAGCGTTTTGGTTTCGTCAGAGTTGACAGCGTTGATGGGAAGCTGACGGCTTATTTTGCGCATCGGTAACTGTTTATTTTTGTTGCTTGGTTTTTCCAAGAAAAAACCTAATTCAGTATATTCTAATGTGCTTGTGAACTTTGGTCTGTAACCTTTTGCTATGCGAGAAAAATTCTGAAAAAATATTGTTTTCAACAATACACTGCTATTAGGAGCCTAATAGACACCGTTCGCGTGACTAACCTATCGCCGAAGTTCACATTTTCTTGCATATCCAGAAGCTATTTTCAAACAATGCACCACAATACAATCCAAAATGGTGCGGGGGGTGGGATTTGAACCCACGAACCCCTACGGGACAGGCTCCTGAAGCCTGCGCCTTTGACCTGGCTCGGCGACCCCCGCCCTCTATTGTTTTGAAGGCAATATTCTTCCTTAAGTGTCTTTTCGCTTGAGTTGGAGCTTAAAAGATTAATGAAGCAGTTATCCCCTAAGCCAAGTGTGACGTGAAGGCTATGGACTGGATGGAAATACTAAGGGAATGCTCACAGAAGATGAGAAAGGCAGCCCTCAGATATTATGGCTCGCCGAAAGCCGCTGTTGGTTTTGGGGTTGGAGCAGGCGGGGACACATCGAAGAGAATCGACTTGGCTGCGGAGAAGGCGCTGATAGACTGCCTAGGCAAGCATGAAATATCGTGTACGCTTGTCAGCGAGGAGGCGGGAACAAAAAAGCTCGGTTTCGGACCCTCCGAGTATTATGTTACAACAGACCCGGTGGACGGCACAACCAACGCTGTACGGGGGCTACCCTTCAGCGCCAACGTTATCGCGGTTTCGAGGCAACCGTGGCTCAGGGACATAGAAACGGCAATCGTAACCGACATCATCCACGGCACAAACTACACTGCCCAGAAGAATGGAGGCGCCTTCAAAAACGGAGAAAGAATCAAGCCCTCCGAAACGTCTGAGCTGGAAGAGGCGCTTATCGGCGTTGACCTTAACACCTTCAAGATAGAGGAGCTGGTAACAAAACTGGAAGGCCTGTTCAGGAGGGGAAAACATTTCCGCCACTTCGGAGCCAACGCCCTAGACATCTGCTACGTCGCAGACGGCGGCACAGACGCCTTCATCGACATACGCGGAAAACTGCGGGTAACAGACATGGCAGCCTCCTACCTTATAGTCCGAGAGGCAGGCGGAATCATGGTCTCGCCGGAGGGAGAAGAGCTTAACGTTCCCTTAGAGCCCACTCAAAGGGTGTCCTTCATCGCGGCAGCCAACAGGAGAATATACGGAGCCATACAAGAGGCTCTAAGCTAACAATCCAGTTTTTAACAGAGAAAACCACAGAGTATTGTGTGGTAACTTGACTCAGATAAAGACTGTACAGCCGTATCCAGCCCTGATACTGCAGAAAAAACATGACCGAGCCCTAGTGGTGGCTGACCTTCACATAGGCTGGGAGAGACTGCTAAGCAAAAGAGGAGTCCACGTTCCCCCCCAAACCCCAAAAATCAGGAACATGCTGCTTAGACTAATCAAAGAATCCAAACCCACACAAGTAATATTTCTGGGAGACGTAAAGGACGCCATCGCCAAGGTGGAGATGGAAGAGTGGCGGGACATCCCAGAATTCTTCGAAGACATACAAGAAAGGGTTCCACACCTCCAAGTCGTTCTGGGAAACCACGACGGAAACCTTGAGCCCCTCCTTCCCGAAAACGTGAAAATCGTCCCCTCAACAGGAATCAGCTTCGGAGACGTCGGACTCTTCCATGGACACGCATGGCCAGCGCCGGAACTGCTAGAATGCAGAAGCCTAATCTCAGGACACGTTCACCCCACAGTGCTCATCCGCGACCCCATGGGCTTCAGGATGACAAAACAGGTTCTGGTCAAGGCGCCATGCGACGGAATGAGACTGGCGAGGAGCCTTCTTAACCATTTAGGCACCAAAAAAGATGGCAACAACCTTTCCGCGGTTCTTGAGGAGCAACATAAAGTGAAAGTTAAGGTTTCGCAGCTTTTCATAATGCCCTCCTTCAACCAGTTCCTTGGAGGCAGACCCGTCAACGAGAGAAGGAGAACAAAAAAGGAGAGCGACGCGTTTATTGGTCCAATACTACGTTCAGGCTGCGTAAACATGGATGAAGCGGAGGTTTATCTTCTGGACGGAACCTTCATGGGAACAGTTGATCAGCTGAAAGCGCTGAGCTAAACATGAAACATCGCGGTTATCTTTTGGCGGAAGATTAGTTCAGAAAGCTTTTAATGAATTTCTGGACGTACTAGATATTGAAGGTGAAAGAATGGCAGAAGATGACTTACCTGAGTGGTTCAGAAAAAGAAGGGGGCGCAGCCCATTTTTTGGAAACTGGTTCTTCAGCGACATCGGAGAAATGATGAAGGAAATGGAGGAGATGATGGAACGGGAGTTCAGCCAACTCAAAAATCGCATCCCAGAAGATTTGAAGCGGGAACGCAAGCTTCCCGACGGCTCGACAAGCGCTGAGTGGGGACCCTTCGTGTACGGCTACAGCATGACCATTGGACCGGATGGAAAACCGAAAATAAGGGAATTCGGCAACGTCAAGCATTCAATGGACCCAGAAAAATGTGGCATCAATCGACCATGCCTAGATGTGAAAGGAGAACGGGAGCCGCTTGTGGACATAATTGACACAGACGGGGAGATTAAGGTCATAGTGGAGTTGCCTGGGGTCGAAAAAGAGGACATCAAACTTTCTGGAGCAGAGGACCAGCTAACGATTTCTGTTGACACCCCTCAACGCAAGTACTTCAAAGAAATTGAGATGTCAACGAAAATTGACCCCAAGAAAGCTAAGAGCTCATACAAAAATGGAGTGCTAGAGGTCACGGTATCAAAAAGCGGAGAGAAAAAGAAGCCCAGCGGAGAACAGATAAAAATCGAGTGAACCAGAAACGGTTCAGTGACCTCCCGCTGTTGAAAAGCAAACGCTTCTCCCCAAAAAGGATAGATAAACGGTGAAAGTGCCCAAAGAAATCAAGGTGCTCGAAAAAGTCTGCGACGAAGCGAAAACGAAGGGAGAGCTGACGGATAACCAGTTAACCCAGCTTTCAGAGGCGTTCGGTTCACGGTTCACTAAAGCATGGGACACCATAAAGGAGAAGCGAGTCAAAAAGTATGTTTTCAGCCCCAGCGGCAGAGTTGTGTGGATAGTTGTGGGCAGAGAAAGGGATTACCAGATTATGCCAGCCGCGGGTTTCTGCTCCTGCGACGACTTCTATTTCCGCGTAATGGACAGAGAAGCAAACATCTGTTACCACCTTATCGCCCAGAAAATAGCGGATGCCTTGGAGCTGTATGACAGGGTTGAGGAAGAGGACAGGCTCTACGACTGCCTAATGGAAGAGTGGAAAAAGGTTACAGCTTAAATATGTCACCCTCAAATATTAGACGGAAGGAGAGATTCAGATGGACGTAAGCGCCTACTTCGGTTGGATACTCATCATTTTAACAGCCTTAATTTTCATAGCTTTGGTTCTAGGCTTCCTATATCTGGTTTACGGCAAAGAAGACAACGTCGACGAAGAAGAACAATAGCGCCTTCCTTTTCAGCACCCCGCTTTTTGCACTACAACAAGCAAAAGAACAATTAAGGCAGCAGACACTATACTCGACCAAAAAGCAAGCGCCTCAGCATCCGAGCCCATGAGGCAAAGAATGACATTGCAAGTTCAGCGCCCAAAAGAGGAATCTAAACAAAATGAGCAAAACAAGTTTAGAGGAAATCATTAATCGAATACTGGCATCGCGTTCCGACCTTAACCGCAAAGAAATTCTGGAAATGATCGAGAAAAAAAAGAGGGGCGCAGGCGATTTTCTAACCGACGAAACCGCGGCGCGGCTTGCCGCTTCGGAGCTGGGAGTGGAAATAGCCAAGAAGCCTCTTCGTCTCAAAATCCAGATTCAGGACCTCATCTCCGGATTGAACGATGTGACAGTGGCTGGGCGGGTGGTCGCCGTTTATCCCCCCAAAACTTTTACGCGCAGAGACTGGACAGAGGGAAAGCTTGCCAGCCTTGTTGTTTCCGATGAGAGCGGAACTTTGAGGGTGGTTCTGTGGGACGACAAAGTGGAGCTGGTTGAGGGCGGAAAGATTCAGCGCGAACAAACAGTTAGAATTTCGCATGGATACGTGCGTGAAGGGCTGGACGGAAAGCCGGAACTGCATCTGGGGCAACGGGGAAACATAAAGGTCATAAAACAGCCAGAAAAGTAGCTTCTACGCAGAGGATTCTTTTTCAACTTCTTTGATGGCGTCCCCGAGTATTTCCAGACTTGTGTCCACCAGTTCTCTGGTTATTGTTAACGGCGGAATCAACCTGAGAGTGGAAACGCCGCAGGTTATCATGGCTACTCCTCTTCTCCAGCAGCGGATCATAACTTCTCTAGCCTGATCTGCCCCAGCCTTCCTGGTTTCCTTGTCCTCCACAAACTCAACCCCAATCATCAGCCCCTTGCCTCGAACGTCCCCCACGATTTCCTGTTCCTGCTTCACGTCCCTTAGCCACTTCATGATGTAGCCTCCCTGCTTCTCAGCGTTCTCAAGAAGCTTCTCCTCTTTGATTACCTCAATCACAGTAGAAGCCGCTGCACAGGCTAACGGATTTCCTCCAAACGTGCTGGCGTGGGAACCAGCCTCCCAGTCCATCAGCCGCGCTCTAGCCACGGTGGCGCTTAGGGGCAATCCTGAGGCTAAGGATTTGGCTACGCAAACGATGTCCGGTTCTGTTTTCCAATGCTCGATGGCGAACCATTTCCCTGTTCTTCCCATCCCCGATTGAATCTCGTCTGCAATCAGCAGCAAGCCATATTTGTCCGCCAGCTTTTTGAGGCGCTGGAAGTATTCAGGCGGGGGAACCACGTATCCGCCTTCGCCTTGGATAGGCTCGAACACGAAGCCGGCAACCTCTTCGGGCGGCAAGTATTTCTGCAGAACCTCTTCATCTATGAAGTCCACGCATCTGTAGCCGCATTCGGGATAAGACAAGCCGAAGGGGCAGCGGTAACAGTACGGGTACGGCACATGGGTTATCCCCGGAAGCAGGGGAAAGTAGTGCCTTCTCTGGGTTGGTTTGCTGGCGGTAAGGGCTGTGGCGCCGCATGTTCTGCCATGAAACGCTCCGGTGAAGGCGATGAACTGGTGCTTGCGGGTGTGCCACTTCGAAAGTTTTATCGCGGTTTCTATGGCTTCTGCTCCGCTGTTTGCGAAGTGAACCTTCTTCTGGAAGGTGCCCGGCGTTATTTGGAACATTTTTTCGGCTAGATTCACGGTTTCTCGGTAATAGAAGTCGGTGTTAGCGTAGTGAAGAAACTTGTCGCATTGACTTTTTATTGCCTTGACCACCTTGGGATGGCGGTGCCCCACGTTTAGGCATGACACTCCGGAGTTGAAGTCGATGTACTCGTTTCCGTCCACATCCTTCACTATACAGTTGTTTCCAGAATCTATCACAAGCGGATAATAGCGAGTGTACGAGGGCGAAATCGCATCCGAGTCCCCTTTAACGACCTCACTAGCCTTTGGACCCGGAGGGCGAACAACAATTTTAGGGTAGTCAGGCAATCAGTTCACCAACAACAATCCATTAAGTCACACCATTTTTATAGATATCTGAGTCCCCTGAAACAATCTCGACATAGCCTGCGGTGACAAGAAATATCGCGTAAAGGTTGAGCGATTAGGATGTTTGGGGGTCTATTCCTCTTCTTGCGATTGTTTGGTTTTGGCTTTGGTGACGGTTATTTCGATTGCGGAGATGTTTGATTTTTGTCCGCCTTCAGCGCTAACCAATTCCTCGGTGCCTATATCTATCTGTTGTATCTCTAGGTCTTTGATAAAGGCGCGGCGAAGCAACTCCACAGTGTCAACTGCTTTGCTGATTGCTCTTCCCCTTGCCTTAACAACAACCTGCTTCTCGCCGCGGTTAAAGAAGGTTATACAGGCAGTCACATAGTTCATCACCGGTTTTCTGCCGATAAGAACAACGTTCTCTGTTTGGGTTGTCGCCTCTTCACGTTTTGCTCCTTTATTAGCCAAAGCTCATTACCTCATCCATCAGTAAACAACATCCGTCACGGATTAAACTTTATGTTGAAGTATAGCCTCTTATACTTTTTCACATAAAACTCATTCAGAAGCATTTTTTCCCTAAATATTTTTAAGAATGGCGACAACTTGTATTTCCAAATTTATTTGTATACGTGAGACGCTGTTTGGAGGAAACTTGTTGACTCTCAAAGAGTTTAGATGGCACGGACGAGGCGGTCAAGGAGCATGGACAGCAAGCGAGCTTCTGGCGCGAGCTGCAATCCACGAAGGAAAATACATCCAATCCTTTCCAGAGTTCGGTCCCGAAAGGATGGGTGCACCAGTGAAAGCTTACACGCGAATCAGCGACAAACCTATAAACCTACATTGCGCAGTCTATCATCCAGATCTTGCAGTAGTTATGGATCCAACCCTTCTAGCAACTGTTCCGGTAGCAGCTGGTTTAGGCGAAAAAGGAATCCTCATAGTAAACACGTCGAAGGAACCAAAAGAACTTAAGGAAGAGCTGAAAATGGCGGAGGGAACGGTGTGGACAGTTCCCGCCACGGACATTGCCATGAGGATTCTGGGAAGATTCATCACTAACACAGCCATGCTGGGGGCAGTCGCCCGTGCAACAGAGATAGTGAAAATGGAAAACATAGAGAAAGCTGTGAAAGAGCGTTTTTCCGGTTCAATAGCAGAAAAAAACATTGGAGTCATAAAAGAAGCTTACAAGGAGGCAAAACCTGAATGAGCCCACAAAAAAAGGGATGGAAGGAAATTCCTTTAGCTGGCGTATGCTGGGTTCCCAGCACAGAATACAAAACCGGAGATTGGAGCGCCCAAAATCCAGTTTGGAACACAGAAAAGTGCATCCGCTGCATGCTCTGCCACATATACTGCCCAGACGGAGCCATAAAATATGACCCGGAAACAAACGACATGATATTTGATTATAACTTCTGTAAAGGATGCGGAATCTGCGCCAACGAATGCCCTACAGAAGCCATAGAAATGGTGATGGAAGGAAAGGAGTGAACAAAAAATGGCTAAAATTGAACAGAAAACACTGCCCTTGAACGGAGACGCAGCCGTCGCCTACGCAGTTAAACAGTGCGATGTAGATGTGGTAGCTGCCTACCCGATTACACCACAAACCATAATCGTAGAAAAATTCAGCGAATATGTAGCAGACGGCGAAGTAGAAACAGCCTTCGTCTGCGTAGAATCAGAACACAGCGCCATGACATGCTGCCTAACAGCATCCGCAACAGGCGCCAGAACATTCACTGCCACAGCCTCAGCGGGTTTAGCTTTGATGCATGAAATGTTGGGCGTAACTTCAGGCTGCAGAGCCCCAGTTGTCATGTCAGTTGTAAACCGGGCGTTGTCAGCTCCGATTAACATTCACTGCGACCACTCGGACAGCATGGCTGCCAGAGACTTGGGGTGGATACAAATGTACGCTGAAAACAGCCAAGAAGCCTACGACTCCATAATTCAAGCCTTCAGGATAGCCGAGAACCCGGAGATAATGCTTCCCACCATGGTTGGGCTTGACGGCTTCGTTTTAAGTCACACATTAGAAAACGTGGATGTTCTTCCAGATGAGGCTGTGAAAAAATTTGTTGGAACCCGAAATGTTCCGCTGGTGATGAATCACAGGGGAGAGATGGTTCCTTTCAAGCTGGACCCAGATAACCCTCTGACGATGGGACCGCTTGACCTTTACGACTACTATTTTGAGCATAAGAGACAGCAGGAAGAAGCCATGATAAGAGCAGTTGAAGTCATCAGGCAAGTTCACGACGAGTATGCCGAACAGAGCGGACGCAGCTACGGAAACGGATTAGTTGAACCATACAGACTTGACGACGCAGAAATCGCCACAGTATGCATAGGCTCAACCGCAGGCACCGTAAAAACGATTGTAGATGCGCTACGCGAAAACGGAGTCAAAGCCGGACTCCTCAAACTGAGGGTTTTCAGGCCACTGCCAACACAAAACATAATCAGCGCTCTCTCAGGCAAGAAGGCGGTTGCGGTGATGGACCGAGCGTGCAGTTTCGGCGGAAACGGAGGACCCCTATTCCACGAAATCCGCCATCTTCTCTATGATCAGCCCAGCAAGCCGCCTATAGTAAATTACATTTATGGTTTAGGAGGAAGAGACACGCCGCCCTACCTGATTGATAGTGTCTACCGAGATCTACAGAAGATTGCGGAAACAGGGCAACTCAAAGAACAGATTCAATTCCTTGGAGTAAGGGAGTAACAAGGTGAAAAACATGTCAGAATGGAAAGTTACACCTAAAGAATTCAGCCAAACACCCGAACTCTTCGCCTCTGGACACAGAGCATGCGCCGGGTGCGGTCCAGCTATAGCTCTCCGCTTGATAATGAAGGCTGCAAGAGGACCAATCATAGCCACAAACTCTACAGGATGCATGGAAGTGGTCTCCACAATCTACCCGTATACATCTTGGAAGATACCGTGGATACACACCGCCTTCGAGAATGTGGCTGCAAACGCCGCTGGCATAGAGGCTGCACTTAAAGTTCTGAAGAAGAAGGGGCAACTGAAATACGACCATGTGGACGTTGTTGCCTTCGGCGGAGACGGTGGAACCTTTGACATAGGCATCCAAGCCTTATCCGGCGCCGTTGAGAGAGGACACGACTTTCTCTACGTGCTCTACGACAACGAAGCCTACATGAACACGGGCATACAGAGAAGCGGCGGCACCCCAATGGGAGCATGGACAACAACTTCGCCAGCAGGAAAAGTTATCCCAGGAAAGCCAGAACAGAAAAAGCCCATAGCAGACATAATGGTTGCCCACGAAATGCCCTACGTAGCCACAGCCAGCATATCACACTGGAAAGACCTAATAGTGAAAGCCAGAAAAGGAATGGAAGTAAACGGACCAGCATTTCTCCACGTGTTTGCCCCATGCCCCAGAGGCTGGAGAAGCGAAACAGCAAAATCCGTTGAAATCTCCCGGTTGGCAGTTGAAACCTGTGTCTTCCCACTGTGGGAGGCTGAATATGGCGAATACAAGCTATCAGCCGCAAGCAAGGTTATAGCGCTAAAGCCTGAGAAGAAGAAGCCAGTGGAGGAGTACCTGAAGACTCAGGGAAGATTCAGACACCTGTTCAAGCCGGAAAACAAGCAGCTTCTAGAAGCAATCCAGAAAGAAGTTGACCGCCGCTGGCAAAAACTTCTAAAAGCATGCGAAGTAGCCTAAACCACAAATTATCTATGTGAAAAAAGCGGTACTGAACTGTCGCCTAGGCTCACTCAGTTAAAACAGATTTTTATCCGCCTGGGGCTCCGTGGAACGGAACGTTTTCCCAGAGGACATCCCACCATTCATTGTCAGTTATGGTTTCGCCTCTGACCAGAATCTCCAAGACCTCCTTCAAGAGGGCATGATGCCTCTTCTCATCCGACAAAATTGCATTCAGAAGAAGCTTAACCTTCTCATTCTGGACGGAGGGAATCGCCTCGTTGAGCGTTTCTATAATCTCCGCCTCTAAACGTATATGCTTCTCCACAAGCTCTCTCTGTTTATCCAGATTTCCCTCTGTCAAAGCCTGCGGAACACTAGTCAAAAGGTTAATCGCAGAAGAATACATTTCCGCATGCTTCATGGAATCAAAAGAAATTCCCCTCAGAACCCCCTTGACCGCTGGATTCTCGATTTCAGCCAACCCATCTTTCACCGAGTCCACGATGGCTTGTTCAACTTTGATTTGCTTCTTGAAAAGAGCAACTAACTCATCCTTTGAACTCAAAACACAACACCTACCCTTGAAAAAAGGCAACAAAAAGAATAAGGCTTTCGGAAAAATTCAGCAAAAAAGTATGAGCAAAAAATCGTTTTGGTTCAATTTGATGAGCCAGCGTCTAAAGGAGAAAAAGCAGAAGCAGAATCAAAACTATAGAAGCCGCGGGCAAGAGGGATACGGCGAGACTTTTAGCCCGCTCCGTGGTCTTGTCAGCCAAAACAGTCAATTCTGTTATCTGCTGCTCCCCGATGACTTTAATGTCAGGGATTACTTCCGTGCGCCACGACGCCTCCACAGGCTCCATGCCGCCTAAAGCACGGTTAGTTGCCTCTTTGATGTAGCTGATGAGTTTCATGTGGTCGACTGCTTCACCCACCAGATTGTAGCCTCGGGCAGACCGTATCATGCCGCATACCGAGTGAGTGTCGGTGGTGAGAACCTCGCCATCGTCTATTCCCAGCTCTTTCAGTTCCGAGAGTATTTTGTCTCTCAACCCAGACACCATGTTGTTTCCGTCGATGGTCACATAAGCTACCTTCTGGCTATCGACCTCCACAACAATCACGCTTATGCCCCCAGGACCCATCCCATCCTGAACCGTGAACTCTTTAGGCACAACTATTGCCGCTCCCATTTTGAAGCGTGAATTTTTAGTTTTCAACGCTTTTTCGAGACAATCCACAGAAGCTTTGCTGAAGGATTTAACAGCAGAATCCCTGTCGAATGAACCGCCCATGCTGTTATGGGCATCGATTGCAAGAACATGAAGCCCCCGTTTCTCAGCTTCGCCAACAATTAAAGAATTCAATTCGGGGGGAAGATCTTCAATGGTTTTCGGTGCTGTAGTTAAGGTTAGAAAAGCGCAGTTTCCGAATAGTTGGCAACTAGCTTTTGCATCGTCGCTTTCGGTTCGCACCATAGGGGTGGCTTTAGAAGAGACGGGTGAGGAGCCGACGAATTCAAGTATGTTATTTACGACTCGTTGATTTTCAGACCGGGTGGAAACATCTAATTCGTGGCCCACTAAGCCGTGAGGGGCAGAAACAACGCAATCAAACTTGTTTTGCATGGTGGTTTGAATCAAAGATGGGAGGAGGCTGCTTCCAAGATTCTTGAATGGACCCGGATGCAGGGCGGGAACAACAATCACCGCCTTTATCTTTTCGCCAGACCTGAAAGTCAACAAAGAGACTTTAACATCTTGTTTGTTGCCAAGCTTCTCAAAGAAAGATTCCATGGGTGCGGTAAGATCTTCTGTCCAATTGGCTAAGAAGGCTTTGAAAAGCACAGATGAAGCAATACCGAGGGTTCCCGTGCCTACCCGATCCATGAAGTACTTGAAAGCAAACACTGCCAAAAGAGACACCGAGATAGAAGTTAAGGCAAGTATTAGAATTTGCAGCTCTAGGGTATATCCAACTGCAGAGTCCATAAAAAAGATGGGAATTGCAACCAGGGCGGGCTGCAGTAGAGAAGAGAAAAGGGTTCCGCCAAATCCTGCGAAGGATGTGATAGAAAGAACTAACAAACGAAGTATAAGGGCTCCACTGAATCCCAAAAAGAAAATTCTGATCCAAAGCTGTGGAGCTCCGAGAAGACCGCTTATTAAGCTGCCGAGAAGAAGTATTCCAAACATTACTAGAGAGGAGAAGAAAGATAGGGCGGAACAGCGTCTCCAATCGAAAATTAGGTCATTTTTCA
>Ga0307434_1000563_pt1 | contig 24059 bp, 32 predicted proteins | sample SalMarWE160220MG_FD_202156 | JGI IMG/M metagenome (GOLD analysis project Ga0307434, IMG submission 202156) | Salt marsh sediment microbial communities from the Plum Island Ecosystem LTER, Massachusetts, United States - WE1603-220 | ecosystem: Environmental > Aquatic > Marine > Intertidal zone >... | reverse complement strand
CGAAATTTGAAGTTCTAAACAAATCCTGAAAAATGCCGAGTGACTTCAGAAATCCATAGATTACGCCAGTAGCATCACCGCCATAGCTTAGATCACCCGTAGTGTATTTCGCACGATGACAGAGATAGTTACAGTCAAGTAATAGATATTTTTTAGACATTATGAAACCTCAAAAGTTTTTCATCTAATCGTATCGAGGCTTTTGTTTAATTTTACATAAATCTTCTATTTCATTCCAGACATCGCTGACTAATTCATGCAAATCCTTTTCTAATTCTTTTTTCTCAATATATTTAATCAATTTCCTTTTACTGCCTTTGAAATCAAAATCAGAAGCAACGACATCATCACCCCTTTTCCTCCAGTATTTTTCTTCCAATAAATAGTCAATACAAGATTCTGTATCATTTATTCCATAGGAGTGATAAATCGGAATCGTCACAGAACGCTCTCGGCCTGTTATCCGATTCTTTTTTACTTTTATCTTGCTCTCGACGCCAAGCTGGCGTTTCTTGCCTTTAACTGTTTTCTCGATTTTACCAACGACACTCGACCACATCTCAAGGCAGGCGTAAAAATGCAAAGCGTGGCCGCCAGAACGTGTCTTCTTTGGCTGAAAAGGCATAGCACTGATATTGTCTCTTGTCTGATTTATAATTATCAGAATTGAACCTGTTTTTTTTAATGGAGACAAAATACGCCTAATATTCGCAGAGTTGATTTTTGCCTTACCATCTCCATAAGAACCTTTTAAATCTTTGCCATCCCGATACGCTTTCTTAGTCTTGTCAAATTTATCTGCTTCCGATTCGCTACTCAATGAATCCATTGAATCAAGAATATAGATAAATGGCTTACCGTCCTTAATAGCATCGTCAACATGAAAATAAAAATCCTCTATTGAATCAGAATAAATAGGATTTTCAGCACCTCCTCTTGGAGGCTCCATTTTTTTGGCAACTCGCTTGCCAAAAAATCGCTCAATGTCCATTAATGCACCATCCTCAGCATTATCGTAAATAAATCTATATTCATCAAAATTACGATTAAGTGATGCCTCTGCCAAACAGGTTAGTGACAGCCAAGTTTTACCGCTTATTGAATCACCAACGATGAAATAATATCGACCTTTGGCAAAGCCGTGCTCTGGATGCCCCGTGCAGGCGAGATTCAAAAGTGTAGAACCTGTTGATAAAAAATCTTTAGATGTCAATTGCTCTTTTTGTTGTCTATGCTTTAATGCTTTTTTAATATCTTTTGTTTTCATATCTTATAATTCCAAAAGGAGCAGGCAGTCGGTCTGCAACATCAATAATCACTTATTGTCAGGATTGCCCCTGATACAGTCAGGCTACCACGCCACTGCTCCTTACTCACTCATCAATTAGCATCGTCGCATTCATCCCAAATGGGACAGTCATTACATTCAGGAAGCTCGTCGGTGTCCTTACCAAATGTTCCACCGCCCGGACATCTGTTCTTTTTACTTACGTTTTTTTTTGACTTCTTGGATTTTAATTTAGATTGAGGTTTAGGCTTAGACTTAGAATTCACAGATTTTTCGCTTTTTTTAGATTTTTTCGACTTCGGTTTCTTGTCCTCGTCGTCGGTATCGTCATCGTCATCGTCGGTATCGTCATCGTCATCGTCGGTATCGTCATCGTCATCGTCGGTATCGTCATCGTCATCGTCGGTATCGTCATCGTCATCGTCGGTATCGTCATCGTCATCGTCGTCAACCTTTTTAGATTTTCCAGACACCGTGGATTTTTTCGACTTCGATTTCTCGTCCTCGTCGTCCTCGTCGCCACTGACTGTCTGCAAGAAAATCTCTTTCAATTCGTCGTAGTCCTTAATAATAAGAATGTCGTCAAGGCAAGTCACCTCAGACAGAATATCCTCATCGTAGTCGGATTCACGCGGTTTGAAGTTAATGCTCACAATTTCGTAGAAGTTTCGCCCACTAAAACTTTTCTCCTCGACGCCACATTTCAAAATAAATCCACCCTCAAGCTCAGCGAAATTCTCGTAACCATCGTCATCATCTGAGTTCTTGATTTCTGCGTCGAGTCTCTTGCCAAATAAATGGAATGACATATCCCATATCTGAACACCCTTGTTCTTTTCTTTTGTGTCAATGACATTGAAAAGCTGCCTTTCCTTAGGAGCCAAATCACGAATGAGGTCTTCATCAGCATCAGGGTCTTTCATCAGCTTCGCACGAAACTCACAAATCGGGCAAGCTTCTCCACACGTCTTATTGAGGCAGATGTAAGACGTCGAATCGACACCAATTCCACGATGGACATAATATGTTCTTTCATAATGAAGCTCGCCCTCATCTGCGTATGGATTACCCTTTCCAACTTCATAGGGAATTATATCAAGGCGCAGTGCCTTGTCGGTCTTTATTATAAATTGTTTCTTGTCGTCAGGCACTTCAAATGCCGTATTCTCGAAGCCCGTCTTGTGTGTCTCCGCCCGGCGTTTTGCGGTGGCAGCCGTACTGCGTGCTTTTCTTTTTTCTCTATTCTTTCTTTTCTTTGACATGAATGTTCTCCTTTTCAATTTTCAATTTCATCATTTTGAACGTTACCAAATTCGTTTTGTCTTTTCGCAGCCTCCTTTCCCCTGAAATAACCAAATGTGCCCAATTTCACGCAAAGAAATACAAGGATCGGAAGCACAACAATTACACTCAAAATCCGTAAAATCCATTCAAGATTCATAATATCTCCTATCCACGCTTTCTCCCTTTTCTCCGCACTGATTGTTTTTCAACTTGCTCCATTGCCTCTTTTGAATTCTCTGAAGCCCTCGGTGTTGCGAAATACTTCTGGCCATGCAAATCAACGAGATTTTCTAAACTATTCTTTCTTTGCTCTAAAGATTTTACAACAGCTTCCAAAACATTAACATCGTGCTTTGCAAAGTCAATTTTTGCTTGGGCCTTAAATAACATTTTCTGCCCGTCTCTATATTCTTTTTGCATTATTATAGTAGAAGTAACCATCTTCTCTGTAATTTTACCTTTTTCGACAGCACCTTTTGGAAGTTCGGGATAATTTTTAGGATGCGACCTAATATCCAAATCGATCTTAGCTTCAGTCAAAATAAATTCCGTTTTCAATACATCAAAATCCCTCTTACAATCATTAACAAAAGCTCTTGCGTCTGCAAGCTTCTCTCCCCAATGGAGAAATAGTTTTGGTTGGGCTATCCATTCATCATCAAGCAAATTCTTATCAGGTTCGATTATCTGATCAAGTTCTTCACGTTCATAACTCTTTTCTACTTCCTCATTTTTTGAATTCATTATTTCAACCTTTCACTAAATGTTCCAATGTCTTATTTTGACGTGATTCCTCTTTCAGAATCTCATGAAGCATTCCCATAGCGTTAAAAATCACACCGCACAGGGAATCTTTCATTGTTACCGGGCCATGATTATCAGATGCAGGAAATCCCTGAGACAACAACCATACAGCACGATGGTGCCTATCTTGCCCTTCCAGATAAATCTGCTTGTTTATCCCTTTTTTCCAATTATCCCAGTCACGCATACTGCCATCGGGCTGTTTCCGATGCCTGCCTAAATATCCCACATAATATTGCAATACAATTGGGGACAACGCCCGAATATAATTCAACTTGCCAACATCAGTATCTCTCGTAGCACCTGACTCAAATTGCCTTATTTTATTAACACTATTTCCCAATTTTAGACTCCTTAATTAAAACCTTTTTATAAGTTCTTTTTCAAGATATACAACAGTTTGAAATTGTGATAATCTATTCCAAGGCCTGGGAACGAGAATAGCATCACCTCCGGCAGATACAAAGTCATCTTTATTTTCTTCTTTATCATCAATAAGCATTACTGACACGCTCGGCCAAGCAACCTTCCCCATATTTAGAGTAAAAACAGATTTTGATGCGGAAGTTATGATGATTTTCTCCTTATATTGCGGAAGGTGCTTTTCGACCCACAGATATTTTCCAGTCCAAGACCCCGGATTTGACATGGGACATGTCAATAGAAAAACATTATCACCAAAAAACGACTCGACCAATTTCAGAATTTCTTTGCCATCACACATCCATTCCAAATTCAACCAGAAATCAACTGAACATCCATTATTCACATGTTCATATCCATTAGGATAATCCGCCTGCCAATAATATTTGACAGGTGGATTCTTAGCGCCTATTATGGCTGTCGCTGACTTATTAAAATCTACCAATACACCATCCACATCAAGAAAACAAATCATTCATCAACCTCGTTTCTAATCCAATAATTGTAAATACCAATCAAATAGCATACAGTACAAACACTTGATAGCACTATTATTCCCCATTGCCTATTGTAGATTGATGTGTAAAACCAGAAGGGCTCATGGCACAATCCGATAATATATCCCCAACGCATCCAAGGCTTTCTCTGTGCCAATAACCAAATTACAACAGGTCCAATAGCCACCAAGGCAATTTGAGAAATTTGCTCTATTATCTCATAAGCCATGAACGACACTCCTTTGAGAATTTGATTCCTTCTCATCTACAACAAACATACCATCCACGTCAAGAAAACAAATCATCTTATTTCAAATGTCCGTCGGCACTTGCCCCTAAGAGCCTCTCTATAAACATTGATATTTTCACACCAAAAACAGAACCCGCCACTGTACCTATACAATAAGGAATAAACAGAAAATAGTTCATATCTGCTTTCACCAATTGCCTGAACGTCAAGAACCAAATACTATTTGAACCCGCAGCGGCAATTATGTGATATTTTATATTGCCTCGATTTCTGCTCCTTGACACTATCGAAAAACTGATGTTCTGAATAAAAGCCAATACCAAAATTACCAACGCTTTCATTAACATTTATTTCTCCTCATATATTACCAATATTTATTTCATCACCTCACCAAGGTAATTATCAATATTAACCTGCAAGCGAGCGATCGGCCCGGCCGTTTTATCCCAGACAAACGCTGTTCCCGCCCGCTTCTGCCAATTTAAGCCGTGTATGGTGTGCCATTCATTTGGAACGACCAAACCTGGCAGAAACTCGACACTGACGCCCTGCTCCTCAAACATCATTGGACGACCAGAACCCTTGCGGTGCTGATCGCCAAGATGCCATTCACAAAAACGGGCTTCCCGCCAGCCATTCAAACGACACTCATTCGCCATCAACGCTGCAAGACGAACCTGCTGCTTGATGGAATGGCCGTGCTCGAAGCCAATCAGATTAACACCGTACTTGTGAAATTTGTAGGGTTTTATTTCCGCGTCAACTTCGACATTCTTATCGTTATGATACCTTGCGGCAAGTATCCTGCCCAAGGCAATCTCTGTATGTCTTGCGTGATTGCCGGGCAATGATATAACCTTGACAGGAGCAATCTGCTTCAGACTATCAACCATCTCAAACACAAGCTTTTCGGCAAACAGAAAATTCCTGCCCCAAGGTTCCGAACCAGGCTGGGTCGTACCATGCGTTGTAGTCATATAAACATTATCTACATGCAGAAAATCATTCCCAACCGGAAAAATTATTCCCTCAAATGGAAGATATTTGTCCGACAAACTTATTAAATCGCCCAGCACATTCAAAGTTATTTTCCTTGCGTATTCGGGACTATAATCAAAGTCCGCCCCAGATTCTTTATAACACCTCAGCCCAAGATGAATGTCAAACAACGATAATTCAAGCTCTCGATGCACATTTTTAGATTTTATTTTTCTTTTAATACGCGGAACTGCCGGGGATTTCCTGCCCATTTCGCCAAACAACATTTCCAATTTCTTAACTGCAAGAGCTTTTCGCCTTAACCATATCTTGACTTGAAAATTAGTATATGTCTCAGGTTTGTCAGTCCCGGTATGGTGACCCCCAATTGTTACTTCCCATGAATTTATCATATGTCTTTCAACTTCCCATATAGACATATCCACTTCTGCGTAACTCAAAGCATCTTCAACAGTTTTTATATTCAGAGATTTTACAGTAATTATACCCGTAGAGGCCTTAAAATCTCTGCAAAGCTCTTTCTGAATTTCCGTGGCATTCTTTTTGTTAGAAGAATACGTAGGATTAAGCTTTTCTTTTACCTTCTCAATCTTATATGTAAAATCATTTATATCACCATTTCTTATTCTCCTTACAGTTCCTCGATAAATGCCGGCAGTTCTCGCAATTGCAGTCAAAGATTTTTTGGGATACTTCTTAAGCAGTTTTTTAGTATTTAGATATGTCTCTTTAGAAATCCGCATACCACAAATCCTTTCATTTTGTTATATTATCGTAAAAAATCATTCTAAAAACAAAAATATTTTAATGTGAACCTTCAATGCACTCATAGCAAGCAGCGACAAGGCCGGCCATTTTAGAATCGTAAAAATTATCTCTGAAAGCGTCTATAACTACGAAAGCCCTTCCCGCAAACTTTCCGGCCTTTAGCAATTCAGTTTTACAGCAAGACAACACCAACCAACGAACCTGTTCAGGTTCTTCTCCCTCAGTTGCTTTTAGAATTCTTGTCATCTCTTTCCAAGATGTTTTCCTATACAGCAACGCCCTGACAATCTCGAACGCCTGCTTCTCAGCAGTTACAGCCACTATCGCATTCAATTGCTCTCTTTTAGTAGGAAGTCGTATGACACTGTCAAGAAAGACCAATGCCTTGCGGGCTGAACCATCACTGTTATCGACAATCTTCTCGACAACTTCCTCATCTATTTTTACATGCTCTTCCTTACAAACACTTTTAAGAAGCTTAGACAAACATCCAGCATCTAAAGATTTCACGACAATCTCCGTAGCCCTATTGCGAATAGTCTTCTTCAATTTCTCAGAGTCAGTCGTTGTAAACAAAAAATAGACATGGCTCGGCGTATCCTCAAGCATCTTCAAAAACTCATCTTGAGCATCAGAAGTCAACTTGTGGCACTCGTCAATAAGCCAAACACGGCATTTGCCCTTCATAGGAGCTTGGTACATCCTGCGTCTAATCGCACGAACATCCTCTATCTTGCGTGGCGCATCCTCGATGAAGTCATGCCTGCTGCACCTCAACTTTCTGCGGACAATTCTCGCAAGCGTAGTCTTGCCGCAGCCTGAGGGGCCTGTAAAGAGAATGAAGTGCGGAATGTCCACTTTCCCAAATGCCGATTCAAGTGTGCTTACAGCGACATCCTGACCGATTATTTCATCAAGACTTGATGGTCGATATTTTTTGTACAGTTCCATTATATTTCCACCTCTTTTTTCTTATACCAACTCCCACTGACAGGGGCGACAGAAGCCTCAACCCTCAGGGGCACGATAATCCAATTCCAATGCTTTCGCAAATCTTCGTAGATAACCTGCTTAACAATATCGAAATAATCTTTTTGCTCCCTTCTATAAATATCACCAACTATGCTGTCATGTATCTGGCCGACTACCAATGATTTCATCTTGTACTTTCGCAGCAATTTCTGTATTCGTATCAGACTCCACAATAACCAATGAAATGCCGTTCCCTGTATCGGATAGTTAATGACCTGCTTTCTATCAAGACTTCCAGCAACCTCGAAACCAGTAAGCATTTCAAAATAACCATTATCTTGGTATGCCCGCCACCAGTCTTTCTTCCATTGATTATATACTCTGAACCTTTTATTCCAGAAATCGTACTCGATGTCCTGAATGTGCTTCTCGAATGTGCCATCCTTAGGCTCTCTATCTGGATCGCAAGCACCCAACTCAACAATGCCGTTCGACTCAAGATGTTTGTATAAGCTAACATCTGTATCTTTAACTACAAGATTCATTTCATCAATATTTTTCCACAAACCAACAGCACAATGTTTATACCAATCACCATAAAATTCTGCAAAAACAAAATTACCCTTCGCACTCTGTCTGACATCCTTAGTAACCTGACTCTTGTTTAATATATAAATTTGAGCCGCCATATCGCGGTGCATCGCTCCAGGATCTGTTTCTATGTATCTAATCATACACGGGTCTTTATGATAACAAGCAGCCGCACAAATCTCAGCACCCTTAAAGTCGATTTCTACAATTTGATGATTTTCACGTGCGATAAAGGCACGTCTGACAAGTTCACTAATTTCGGTATCTTTTATCGGAATATTCTGAAAGTTGGGGCTGCTTGATGAACCCCTGTACGAACGTGCAATGTTCAAAGGGAAATTAGGGTGTAAAAAACCATCCACAGTTTCTTGTAGTATATTCTGCAAATAGGTGCTTCTTGCCTTCTTCAATTTCTCAATTCTTAAATAGTCATCAACGAACTTCAATCCTGTAGATTTCAGATTCATTTCGTCCGCAGTGGGCCTGCCTGTCTTGGTGCGAGAAAGACAAGGATACTTCATCACATCGAAAAGAACTTTGCCCAGTTGCTCCCGACTGCCTAAATTCGTCTTGCTGCCGTAAGTCTTTCGCCACACTTTGTAAATCTTATATTTCTTAAGGCTATTTGAAAGTTCTGTAATTCGTGTACCTGTATTGTCAATTGCCCTCTCAAGATAATCGACATTTATGCGTATGCCATTTGCCTCGACTTGCGACAGTGCAACACTGCCATCATGCAATAATTTATATGCTCGATTGTCTATCATTTTCTTTCTCAGAAAAATCTGGGAGTTGTTTTTAGGCACAACTCCCGAAAGCCTATTTATACCTCACCTTACCTTACCTTACCTAACCGTACCTCACCCTACCAAACCACACCATATTATTTTTCCAATTCAAATCCCACTTTCATTCAAAATTTCAATCTGTTTTTGAGCAACATGATACGTCAAATAACTATCGAGTCCGCCATACAATAGTAAATCCCGCAAATCCAATTCCTTGATTCGATTGAATTTGCTTCCCTTCCTCGCATGCAGGAATGGTTCTATATGAGCATTGTAATTCTCTTGTCCCAAATTCACGAATGCCTGAAATTTAAGTCCTGTAATGTGTGGGCGATTATCAAGAACATGTGCAGCAATCACAGTGTCCCAACACCAGTTCCTAACTCGATGTCCCAATTTCGCTCTTGTCCACCTATCCTCCATTTTCAGATTCGCAGCAATCTTTGGCATTGCAGATTTAGTCATTTCGTTAGTGGCCTCTATCGCCTCACCTGCCCAAGGATACGAAATCGTCCTCCGGCCTCGCCAACAAACTGAACAACTTACAATTTCTGTTCCTTCGCCATCAGGTTTCAAGCAATTAGTCTCGTAGTCAAACGCTGATGTGCCGCCCTTCTTCATCATTTCCCTAAGTATATTTGCAGCTTCAAATGGCCTTGTAATTACCTCTATCTGCCTCTCATAGTCGGGAACCTCATCCCAAGGCTTGCTTTCCGCCTTACTAATCCCCAACTTCAAATGACTTTTGAAAAGCCTATCAAGTATTTTATCACCGCCCATCCTAAGTATATAAGAAGGATGATACGTAGGAACAATCCAAGCATTTGGCTCTCTGCAAGGAATACAAAAACCCGCCCATCGACTAATACCGCCAATATCTTCTTTCCACATTTCTTTCAAAAGCGATTTGCAGGCGACTTCGCCTAATAAGAAAATTACGTTTGGATTGTATTCCTTAATGGTTTTCATCAGATTTGGTCTACAAGCTTCTATCATGTAATCCTCTGGCTTCTTGTTGTTCCTCGGTCGGCAAATCACCGCATTCGTCTTTACGCAATCGACATCCAAATCGACATCGAGAGATTTCAGAAATCTTCGCAGCAATTTACCAGCACGTCCCACCAACTGCACGTTGTCTCTGTCCTCATCTTTACCGGGGGCCTCCGCGACAAATAATATCTTCTTCCTACCTTTGCCGGTCGCTGGCATCTTCGGAGACTTGCAATGCCTATACAGGCCGCATACACCGCAAAGGGCGAAATTGGCCGTCTTTCGTTTGCTCTGTATTTTAGATGATGAAAAAAAGCCCTTAGTCACCTTTCTCCCCAATTCTACCCAAAACTGTCACATAGACAAACTTTCCACCCTTAACCTTCAGGCGATTCTCAGTGACCTCACACTCGTTATGCTTCTGCACCAACTCGACCAACAGTTTAGGCGGAATCGTGAACTGCAAAGAATTTCCGTCGTATTTTGACTTCTTAATTTCCGTGAACCAGCCTGAAACACCTTTACCAGTAATCTTGAACTTGCCTTTCTTAATATTCACAATCACATCATTGGCGTTAACATTCTCTGACGAGAAAATCTCCGCCTTTTCGACGGACTCCTTCAGTCCTTTTGGAAGCGACAACGATTCACCATTCACTTTCAATATTTTCGTTATATCGTTAGAAGGATACTCGTCAATCCAGTGACGGCAACTCAAAATCAATCCATCAGAGTTACGAAAATGAATCCAGTGCTTCGTTTCGCTGAATTCCGACATATCCAAAGAGACAATATGCTTAATAGATTCGGTTCTTATCAATAAAGACTTGGACACGTCAGTCTCTATCATAAATCGAGAGACTTGGTGATTGTCACAAGCTTCAATCCACTTCGGAGTAATATGAACGCAAGTCATCACGAACTGCGCCTCATTACTTCCCGCACACGGCTGAACGATCGCTATCGCATCAGCAAAATTGTCAGGTAATTTCTTCCATTTTCCGGGGTTGTCGATGGCTTCTATTGGCAGCAGAATATCCTGCTCCATATTGATTCCGGCCTGCTTTCGCTTTGCCTTGATAAGCAAAGTCGTGCCCTTATTATTTTCACCGGCGGAGATTTCTAACTCATCCTCCTTCAACTTACGAAGAATTGAAATGAATGGCATCGCGGGCACCGCACCCTCGATCTGCAACAAAGACTCCTGCGAGCATGCAATCTCATCATTGTACGTATTAACCGTCTTGTCCTTGAAAACGAAGCACGACGATTGTTCGATAATCTCCTTTGCCGACAAACCAGGCAAAACAGACTCAAGCTGCTTTAAGAACTCTTCTCTATTTATTCTCATTTTTTACTACCTTTCCGTTTATTAACTATTTTTAGAAATCGTTTTAAATCTTCCTTTCTTGCATATCTAAAAGACATCATAAGATTTGTTTTTGAAAATAAATACTCCGGCCTACTTGGCAAGTCATATTCTCCGCGACATCTTCCTGAATAATATAATATCACTTCTGTTTCTTTCTCTGCTTATAAATTTTATGAAATCTCTTTTCAGGGTTTTTTAATGACTTAAAAAATGACAACATTAAACTTGTTTTCTTAAAAAGCTTCTCTGGCTTATATCCATATCCTGAAAAATATAAAATCATAACAAAGTTTCTTTCTTTATCTTAAACGGCCATGGCCATTTCGGAAGGGACTTCACCATCATATCATAAAAGAGCAAGTTTGCAATGCGCCGGTAAACATGAAAAGTGACAGCTCCCTGCTCTTTCACTTCTCCTTTTTTATCAAGACTTCCAATCGGAATTTTTATAAATTCAAGCCAATCTTTAACAATGTCTCGTTCTCTTTGAGCCATTGTTAAAAAATGATTTCTTGTTTTTACTTGAGGAGACTCCATAGAAATTTTCATTATATAGGGAGGAGTATCAAATACAAATTTTCCCTTTCTCTTGTGAGGAACACAAATACCACCATACATCGCAGTCTTATCCCAAGCAACAGAATCCACACTCCACCAAGGATACCGAAGAAGGAATTTATAAGAGGTTACCCCAAATCCATGAATTTTTACTTTTGGTAATCTATTTGGAGTATCGCAAACAATATCAAAACACTCATCAATCCAGGTTTGGCAAGACTTTTTCATCGAATTTCCTACTAACCCACCAAGACCAATTATTTTATACCCTGCCTTCATATATCGTCTCAACCATTTTGTGTCAGTTGGATAATGAACCACGGGGACAGGAGATAATCCATGCTTCTTCTCCAAATACTTTTGGTTTCGCCAAGTTAATTCTGGATTTGGAATCACATCAACATTGGCATATAAATCAATCGCAATTTTGTATTCCTTAACAAAAGCAGCATAAGAATCAATGTAATCCCAGAATTCTTTAGTTTCGTAAAAATCCCATTTTCCACCACCATGCTTCTTATGATATTCGGCAGCTTTCGTCCAAAGAGTAAAAGCCCCTGAATCTAAAAAGTGAGATTCAACTATCCCTATTCTTTTTCTTTTTCTCATCTATTAAAACCTGCCAATCATGCTCATAAACTCAGCCCTGACTTCCGACTTTTCCAAAAATACTCCTCTCAAAGAAGAAGTTACCATTTTCGAGTTTTGTTTTTCGATTCCTCGGCAAACCATACACATATGTTTAGCTTCCAATACACAAGCCGCTCCCAAAGGTTGAACAATATCCATTAAAGCTTCGGTAACTTGTTGGCAGATGCGTTCTTGTATTTGTGCTCGCCGAGAAAATACTTCAACAAGACGGGCTAATTTAGAAACACCAATTACTTTCCCATCCTTTGGTATATAAGCTACATGAGCGAAGCCATAAAAAGGAAGCAAATGATGTTCACAAGTTGAGTAAAATTCAATATTCTTTACAAGTACCATCTCATCACAAGGTTCTTCAAAAACTTTAATAATATCTCTTGGATTTTGTTTGTATCCGCCAAACAATTTTTCATAAGACTTAATAACTCGTTGAGGAGTTTCTTTTAACCCCTCCCTCTCCGGATCTTCTCCTATATATTCAAGAATACGTCTGACATTCTCAACTGGGCCATCTCCTTCGTTTTGCATACGCTCCCATGGAAACACAACCCAGCCCATATTTTTATCATATGAATTCTGTTTATCAACCAGTGCAAAAAAAACTTTATTTGCAAATTTGGCCTTGGTTTTACCGCTATCTATAATATCATCAATGATGACATCTGCAACATTTGGGTCTTCCACCATAATAGGAAGCTTTCGAAGTAAAACAATTTCCCGCAACACTAACAAAGCTGCCGATATACCTCCTCTTGGTACTCCATATATTCGTATCACATCTAATGAACCCAAATTCATCACAACTTGATTGGCTACCATTTTAGCCATCGTAATTACTTCTTCCCACGTCAAATCGGTTTTATTAGTCATTTCATCCCCTTATACAACCCAAAATTAGGCCCAGACACGCATTCTCACGCCCAAACTCATCCTAATAGGTAGTTTGAGGCCTTATTTTAAATGTCAGTCGCTTGTATAGCAAATAGGGTCTTCTGCATTATTCAATTCAAATGCTCTTAATCGTTCTATACAACTGCCACATTTTCCGCAAGCAGTTTCTTGATTCTTATAACATGTTCGGGTAAGCTCAAAAGGAACTCCCAACTCAATTCCCCTTTGAACTATATATCTTTTGGCAACATGAAGAAAAGGTGCCACAAGTGTTATTCTTTCATCAGTACCTATCTCAATCGCCCTCCTCATAACTTCAAAAAATTTGGGTCTGCAATCAGGATAAATAAAATGGTCGCCAGCATGAATTCCAATCCAAACTTCTTCTGCTCCAACTGACCAAGCCAATCCGGATAAAATTGAAAGAAAAATAATATTCCGACTCGGAACAACCGTACTTTTCATACTTTCCGCTTCATAGTGACCTTCTGGAATTTTCACATTACTATCTGCCATCAAACTGGATTGAAAATTCTTAAATGTTTCTCTCATATCTATAAGTCTAAAAGGAACATTCATATAGTTTGCAAGTGATTGTGCTGCTTTATTTTCAAATTTGTTATGTTTGGAACCATAGCAGAAACCAACAGCCTCAACCTCATAATTTTCACACAGAGCTTGAGCCAAAACTACAGCAGAATCCAATCCTCCAGACAAAGACACAATAACTTTTTTCTTCATAATAAATCCCTCACCTAATTTTAAGAACTTTTTGCATTTGAAGACTCAACCTCCACTTCGGATGAGTTTTAACTATCTTCACCGCTTCATTTATATTCAATCGAATATTCTTATTATCACAAGGTTGAATATAATAATATTTCGCCAAAGTTTGCTCCAAATAAGTAAAGATAGCAGGCTTTTCTAAAATAACAGAAGGCCAAATAACCTTGATTTCATCTATCATACAATTAACTTCAATCGGCAATTGCTTTGGTGAGACTGTCACCCAATCCAGCAAACCTTCAACTCTATACCGAAGTAAAGATTTGGTTCCATTTGTTTCAATTGCCACATAATATCCGTGATACTTTAATAATTTTAGTAAGGGTTTCAAATTCTGTAATGACGGCTCACCTCCTGTAATAATCACATTTTTACAGAGGGATGAAGAAATATGCTGTAAAATACTTTCTTCGCTTCTTTTCATCTTTTCACTAAAATCAGTATCACAAAAAGAGCATTTCAAATTACAGCCCGCCATACGAATAAACCAAGCCGGCATCCCAACATTTCTTCCTTCACCTTGTATGGAATAGAAAATTTCATTTATGGAATATAACACGCTTTGTTACCTGCACTTTCTTGAACGATAACTTTTGTTACCCGCAATGAGCTTGGAATTTCATTATCCTTCTCAGGACAATCACCAAAAATATAATTCTGAACTTCGGTGGCAATCCACTTTGCCAAATTCTCTGCTGTTGGATTCATACCACCAAGCTCTTCAACATCATTCAGACATTTATGGTCGAGCGTATCCTTTATTACTCTTTCCATTACCTCCTTAAGCCAAGTGAAGTCAATAACCATCCCGCAGATTGTTAAAGCCTCACAAGAAATCTCAACCTCAATAACCCAATTATGACCATGAAGTCTTCTGCAAGATGAATCATAAGGAAGTGCTAATTTATGGGCTGCGGAAATTTCAATTCTCTTCGAAACTATATACATATTAACTCCTTACCCAAAACCATACAAACTTTTTCAGTCTACTTTTCACCTTTTCCAATATAAAAGCGGTCTTCGTTATCCACTTTTATATTGATGGATTTTTCCCTACTCATACGATTCGGGAGCTGAGCTTTGATGGTTTTTCCCATAGATTCTGGATTTCTGTCTGGAAATCTTCTTTTCAACAAGGATAAAATTTTCTCTTCGGAAATTGGGCCATGACTCTTAACAAATTCCAAAATAGACATTATCACGCCGGGAGTCTTTTGTTTCTTTGTCGCACTTGTTTTTTCTGTTTTCTTCTTCGACGCACCCTTCTCCTTTCTTACTGCCTGTTTTTTCTTTTCCGCTTTCCGATCGGCCTCTCGTCTTTCGGCATCCTTAACATCCTGCTCAAGCTGCTTGTTTGTCTCCGCTTTTTCGACATCAACCACAGTGACGATGCGTCCTTTCTTCTGCGCCCCCAGAATCTCGCCCACACGTTTTTGCGTTTTGATGTCAAGCTCTGTTCCGCCAACGAGCACATCCAACTTAATAAGCTTCTTTTGCAGGCGTGCAGTATCCCACTTATTCGCGGTCTTAAAACCCAGAGCCTCAAAAATCTTGATGGCTCTGTTCCTTGTGATTGTTCCCAAACTTTTTTCTTTTCCTCTGCTCATTTCTTGCCCTTTCTATTTTTAATTCACGATATGCTTTCTTGATTTCCTCTATCTGATTTTTCCATCGGGTATTAGCTGCGACCGCAAGAATATAAGCCAAGTCTCTACAGTCTGAAACCAAATCTTCAACGAAATCCTGTACTGTTCTATTCTCCATCATCTAAATCTGTAGCATTCAACACAGCAGTTAAAATACGATTATCGGGAGATAATAAACTTCGAGGATTATCCAATAGCAAATCATACAAATTTTGACAGTGTTTCTTTGCCCACTCAAAAATTGGTTCTGGATTCATTGCATGATAACGTGCCAATATAGTTGACGCACTCGCAATTAACGATTCAGCTTCAGCGCGTGCCCAACCATCTTTAGGTCTCATTGCTTGTTTATAAGTCAACTCGTTTCTCCTTTAATTTACTTCATCCTTATCATATTATCGTGAAAAACACAACCAAAACGCAAAAAATTCTCAAAAACAACTGCAAATAGCAGGATTCGCAAGTGCGAGACACCCTGCGACATGCACACAATGACTCGAATGAAATTCGTCGTCCCGGAGCGAAATCCAGTTCAGACGCATAATCCCACGCTTCTTTTCAGACTCAGTCTGATTTATACCAACCATTCCGGTCACCGAATCAATCTTTCTCCTGTCATCCGTGAAGTTCGCCATCTTCAAAATATTTCTGTCATAAGACTCCGCATCCGACTGGGTAGCTGTCACCAACAAACAGTGTCTCCGTTGACTCAGTGCACGCAGACGCTTCCATGTTTCGTTTATGCGATCACGACCTTCTATACCAGCATACTCCATTTTGAGAATATCTGCGTAATCAATAACTATCACATCTGGAATCCAAGAACTCCTCTCCCAATCTTGCAAAATGCTTTCAATCCCATCGACGCTGAGCGTTGAATTAAAGTGACACGACAACTTCAGATATGTCTCTTTACTCTTGATTTTCTTGCGCATTATCTTTGCACACGCCTTTGCAGCCTTTCTCCAACTTAAACTTTTAGTGAATCCCTTTAGCTCAAATTCTCGTTCTACTTTTCTTTTCTTTTCATTGTACCAAATCCTTGTCGGATAATATACGTCACAAGCGTAGCGGGGTTGCTTAGATGCACGAATCATCAGACGCCTCATTGTTTGACTTTCACCCATGTCACCAACTTCAAACATCGCAACTTTCCTCCGCTGCAACATAGCCTCATACGCAATAGCCATCAGCCAGAAAGACTTGCCAACACCCTTTTTGCCCATAAAAGAAATAAAACCCTCACGCTCAAGAGAATTCCTGAAAAACTTTCCGAGGGCACCCTGAAATTCAATCAGCGTTTCTTTCCTATCAGTTTCAAACGCTTTTCGAATTACATCCACATTTTGCAAGACGTCAATGCCCTCACCGGCACCCATCTCGATTCTGCTGTAACCAACCAATCTGTCATGTGCTCTATCGGAATGTCCATCAGATATATCGGATTCGACTTGCTCAATCAAATTCTCAATTCTAACCTGATTAAAATACTGAGACGCGATGTCGATCATGTAATCACTATTACTCTCGGACTTCAAATCTTCGTATTCGTCACTCAATGACGATAGGAAACTGCTTACAAGATTCACACTGCTCTTATCTTGGGTCCTCGACGACCATCCCTCAAATAGACTCTCGATGTGCTTCATAGGAGCTTTATTATATCGCTGATAATAATTCAAACACCATCGAGCGATTATGTTCGCCCACTTGGACTTGAAAGACCGAGGCTGCCACTTTGAGTTGATTCTCGCCAACACAACAGAATCGACAATCATAGCAATCAAAATTCTACGTTCGTCACTATTATCTTTTTTATCTATCCGCATAAATTCTCAAAACAATCAGTAAAATTTTTCAGCAATTCACCATAAAGCCAGTCCACAGTGCCTCCCATTTTAATTCGCCTTTGGACTATATCTGAACCTGAAATGCAAAAATCATACTTTTTATTCTTCGGTCGATATAATCTTAATCTGGCCCCAAAACCATTTGCCTGCTTAATCAATTGACGCAGCATATATTCATCTGTCAGCTTTATTGTTTTGGTTTTTTTCATATCAATCCAAATGACTCTTTCGTCTTTCTGTTCAATTTCTTTTTTGGTTTTTCAAACAAAATTCGCTTGACATTCTTTAGTCTCTGTCTTGCAATCTCGCAGTATTCTTTTTCCTTGTCGATTCCAATATAGTTGATCCCCAATTCCTTGCAGGCAGTGCATGTTGTTCCAGAACCCACGAACGGATCGAGGATAATCTGATTTTTATTCGGCATCTTAAGCAGCATACACAAGTATTTCATCAATTGAATGGGCTTGACTGTAGGATGAATGTTTTGTTGCGGTGTTTGAGCCATCCCTGATCTTGGATGTTTTGCCCCCGGAGCATCAATCTTTCTACCAGTTACCTTTGAAGCATGTTGAGCTTTCATATTACCCAAACCGGCATTGCGTTCCTCTCGACTCGCCTTAGCAACATAGAAAAAACGTGAAACCTTCTCGCCGACTTGATTATCCAATATATTTGCCGTCACTTCATCGAATAGGACATTTGCGGGCCAGCGGCCTTTGGATTGAACTACTTGCGGTTTGTCCTCTGATTTTTGATTCATTCCCCAACCATCTTTTTGTGTTTTTTTATTCCGATTCATTATTCGTAGTTGAGAATCATCAGCTTGTAAATCAATAGATATTCTTCCCCCATCAATATTCAAACCAGCAACCCCGTATTTCTCTGCGTTCTTTGCAAAGTTACTATCTACAGGTTTCATCGCAACAATAATTGATTCCCAAGAGGGTTTGAATGCCGTGCCGTAACCATCCCATAGTTGGGCAAGTTTGGAAATGGGAACTGTTATTTCACCGAGATTTATTCTGTCAGGTAATTCCACATCTCTTGCATCTACAAATTTTCCTTTGTTATTCTTAAAATCATCTTTGTATCTTCCACCTTTCTGACCTATAACTTTCCTAAATTTTTTCCATGCTTTTTCAAATTCCTTTTTTGTAGGCTTTCTACCGAGTTTCTTTTTCAATTGTTTTCGACATGCTTGTCTGTCAAACTCTTTGCCTATATCTTTACTTTTCGGAAATCCCGAGCCGTAGAACCACATCATACAGTCGCGTATCTGCCAGCCAGCGTCCTCGACGGCACAAGCCAACCTATGAAACGTGCGAGTTCCGCCAAACACAAACATAAACGCACCGGGCTTTGCGACACGCAAACATTCTTTCGCCCATTTGTAGTGCCATTGCTGCATAAATTTTACAGATTTGCCATATCTGACACGAGCCGAAGAATATGCCAATGCACCTCCCGCACTTGTGCTTGTAGGTTCAATGGAAGCTCCGAGCTTATCCCAATCCTTACCCATAAACTCCAAACCATAGGGAGGGTCGGTAACAATCGAATCAATACTGTTGTCAGGAAACTTCCTCATAACCCGTACACAGTTATCACAAATAATGCTATTGATGGGCAATCCTATCGTTACTGAGGATTTGGCTTTTCTTTTTATTGAGGTTTTGCTTTTTTTATTTTTCATAGTTAATCAACATCCTTGCCTCTTTTGACACCATTCTTATCCGTCCAAATTTTAGTCTTAATATCAATATCTTCAACATAATCATCGGCAAGAATATCACTATAATATTCTTGCCTATTATACGTAGTATAATCTTTAACTTTACTTAAAGCGTCTTTAACTTTACTTAAAGCGATATTGATAGAATCTGAATCTGCGTCAAAAGTAAAAATAATACGCATAAATTTTCTATTAAGATATTTCAATTTAATGAGTTTTTTATCTTCCAGTTTTTTTACTAACAGACTTGCCGATGTGTCGCTTATTCCAAGCAAACTGCCAAAGTGTTTATTCTTTGCGGTGCAGTAATCATGCTTATCACATATCGTCAGTATTACAGCATATAGTAGTTTTGCATTTGGTGTAAGTTTTTTAAGTGTGAGCACGTCTCTTGGTATTATGTACCGTTCATATTCTGATTCGTTTTGTTTTGTTTTCATTTATATATTATCGCATTAAATTCGTATATATTACAAAAGTTTCTGTCTTTTTCCGTATTTCATAGTTATTTTTATACCTTTCTCTAATTGACGTCTTATTTATACTTCTGGTACGTAATTTAACACACCAGGATCGTCCTGGCTGCATTTTCTCGACTTAGGACGTAGTTTTGTACTGATTTCTAATTTTAAGGGCTTAAAACGCAAATGATACATTATTCCAAAATCTCTTTTCTTAATTGTTCTATGTTCTTTTTGCTTTCCTCGGCGGCGTCTTTCTTGTCAAGTATCACATTATATGTAGTTCCCGAAAATGCAGTCAAGTCGTTAACTAATTTCCTTGCTCTTGACTGTGCTTCAACTTCGTTGTCGAAACAGATTGCCCTTGTTGGATATTTCACAATTTTTTCTACCTGCTCCATAGAGTAGCCGGAACCGAACGTCGCAACCGCTCCCGGTCCGATTCTCCAAGCGTCGAACACCCCCTCAACCACAATAATAGCGTGTCGTGCAAAATCTTCTCCGTATAGCAGTTCTTTGTGAGGTATCAATTCTTCGTTTTTACCAGCACTGATATACCTCGTGATTTTCGGATTGCTTGAGATTGAACGTGTCGTCCAACTGACGATTTCTCCGTGATAGTGAATCGGTACCCATATACGCCAAGACAACCGGCTTGAAACTGTGATGCCCCATATCTTCCAGAGGTACTCTATTTCCTTCCAGTTGAAGCCACGATTTTTTAGATAGCGTTTGTGTGCTGAATGTAGTTTTTCTATTCCTGTTGGAAGTACAAGCTTGCCGATTGACTTTTGTTTCTTCTTCGGTTGATGGTGCTCCAATGTACTTAATAGTTTTTTGGCTTGCCGGTATGACAGGCCTGTCAGTTCCATTAAGGTATCGATGAGACGATGACTGCCGCAACGCCAGCAGGAAACAAAATTGCCTGACAGTGAATAGCCCATATGGAACTTATGAGAGTCTTTGCCACAAAATGGGCAGTCAAAATTAACCCACCCGTGCCGGGCGTGATGATGGCTCATAGGCGCAATCAAGATGTTATATTCATTTAGTATGTCTTTGAATTTCATGCTATGAATAGTCGGCCTTTCCCTCAAAATGTTCCCTTCTCATTTTGAGATGCTTACTTCTTTTGGGCTTTTCGACATACCCAAGACCATCACAATTTGGGCATTCATCTGCATCAGGTGCATTGGTTATATAGTCGCGTGATTCTATTAGGCCTGTCCCTTTACATTTTTTACATTTTTTTCCTCCATGAGCACGGATATAGTTTCTGTCGTACTGGCGTTTGTTTTCTGGATATTTTTGAAATTCATTTATCATTTTTACCTTTTCAACAGTAATTTTCTTTGAAGCTCATCGAATATAGATAAACTATTTTTCTTTCTGCTCAAACAAAACACATCCGAAAAATTTTGATGTTTTTAATTCAGGTGTATGCCATTCAGTTGTAATGACAACTTTCGGATTACCTGTTTCTAAATTAAGACCTCCAGCACCACGTTTAATTGATGGGCTAAGGCAAATACCCCAATTGATATGATACCTTTCCCAGTATTTGCAATCTTTACATTTTCCCATTTCTATTATCCTTTCAATAATAGTTTCTTCTGCAATTCATCAAATATACTCAGCCGATTTTTCTCCTTGTTGCCATCAAGCGTCTCTGAAATCACGTCCTGTTTCGTCTGCAATATCTCGCAGAGGTGATGTTCAATTGTGTCTTTCGCGACAAGATAATAGATAAGCATCGGTTCGTTCGAGTCCTGCTTGAATATCCGGTCTTCGCACTGCGTCAGATCACCCGGAGTCCAATCGAATTCTATTGCTACGACGGCTTTTGCTTTTGATAATTCGATAACTGTGCCTGAAGCCCTTGTATTGCCGATGAATACTCTGCATTCCTTGTCGGTCTGAAATGCCTTTACCGCCAGATGGCGTTTCTTGCCCCTGACGGTACCGTCAACCACGGCACATTTTCCTTTGTATTTATTCTTGAGTTCGTTGATGATGTCCTTATGTATCGCGAAGATTACTATTTTTCCTTTGTTTTTATTTAACCATTTGTCTATCCATTTTAAGGTATTTTGCATTTTTAATGATGCCGCAAGACGCTTCAAATAACCCATTTGCACAAGACGTTCTGCTTTCTTTGCTTTATTTGCACGTGTAACAGATCGTTTATTTAACCACTTTATGAAGGAATGCTCAGCCTCGAAGTATTCATCTTTGTTTGAAATTGGTATTGACACGATTCGCCTATCCTTTGGCAATTCATTCATTGCGTCCTTCCTCAGCATACGAATCATGCACCAAGCATTTAGATTCTCATGCAGTTCGTCCAGATGGCTTGACCCCTTAAACTCCCATCCCCATGGCCTGCGAACAGGTTTGCAATAACGAAAGGCATATTTCATAAAGGATGGGAATTTGTCAGGCCTGAGCAGATTTAGAACATTGAAAAGCTCGATTGGTCGGCTCTTAAGAGGAGTGCCCCCCAATGCAAGAAGATAGGGCAGATTTTTCACCAGTTTTCTGGTTGCCTTATAGCATTGTGTCTTGCGTTCCTTAATATAGTGAATTTCATCGAGAATTGGGGTTTTTATTTCTGCGAGCTTTAAAAAACCAACCCAATATTGAAGTATCTCCCAATTGATGATGTATAGTTGGTTTTTATGTATGAATTTTCTTTTGGTGGGGACTATACCATTCAGGACCACACTTCGCATATTGAAATGTCTTTTTGCTTTTTCTTCCCAGTGCAACTTTCCTATTTCTGGGCAGACGACGACGGCTGGGTAAGCTTCAGGGTGCCTCTTTAGCCATTGTAGAGCTATAAAGGTCTTACCCATCCGCATCTCGTATGCGAGTAGTGCACGTCCCCTAAAGTGTTCTATCTTGCGGACGGCTTTTTCTTGGTAGTCTCTTTGTTCTGGTTCAATCATCTTCTATTTGAATATGGAGAGATTGTATAAGTTGTTCTTTTTGATTTATTCTAATTTTGACTCCTGATAAGTTGGCTTCTGATAAGTTGGCTTTAAATAAGTCTGCTCCTGATAAGTCGGTTACTGATAAGTTGGCTTCTGATAAGTCTGCTCCTGATAAGTTGGCTTCAAATAAGTTTGCTCCTGATAAGTCTGCTCCTGATAAGTCGGTTACTGATAAGTTGGCTTCTGATAAGTTGGCTTCTGATAAGTCTGCTCCTGATAAGTTGGCTTCTGATAAGTTAGCTTCAAATAAGTCTGCTCCTGATAAGTCGGCCCTCGATAAATCTGCTCCTGATAAGTTGGCTCTTGATAAGTTTGCTTCTGATAAGTTAGCTTCAAATAAGTCTGCTCCTGATAAGTCGACTTCAAATAAGTCGGCTACTGATAAGTTGGCTTCTGATAAGTTGGCTTCTGATAAATCGGCTCCTGATAAGTCTGCTCCTGATAAGTCGGACCCCTCAAATTCTTTAATAATTTTTCCTGTTTTTTTGTTTTTGATTTGAATTTTCATTGCATTTCCTTTCTAATAACTTGATACTTTCTTGATTCAGGTTCAATCATTTTTTATTTGAATATGAAGAGATTGTATAAGTTGTTCTTTTTGATTTATTCTAATTTTGACCTCAGATAAGTCGGCCCTCGATAAGTTGGCTTCAAATAAGTTGGCTCCCGATAAGTCGGCTTCAAATAAGCTGGCTTCTGATAAGTCGGCTTTAAATAAATTTGTTACTAATAAGTTGGCCCCCGATAAGTTAGCTTCAAATAAGTCTGCTCCTGATAAGTCGGCCCTCGATAAGTTGGCTTCAAATAAGTTTGCTCCTGATAAGTCTGCTCCTGATAAGTCGGTTACTGATAAGTTGGCTTCTGATAAGTCGGCTTCTGATAAGTCTGCTCCTGATAAGTTGGCTCTTGATAAGTTTGCTACTAATAAGTTGGCCCCCGATAAGTCGGTTACTGATAAGTTGGCTTCTGATAAGTTGGCTTCTGATAAGTCTGCTCCTGATAAGTTGGCTTCTGATAAGTCTGCTCCTGATAAGTCTGCTCCTGATAAGTTAGCTTCAAATAAGTCTGCTCCTGATAAGTTGGCTCTTGATAAGTTTGCTTCTGATAAGTTAGCTTCAAATAAGTCTGCTCCTGATAAGTCGACTTCAAATAAGTCGGCTACTGATAAGTTGGCTTCTGATAAGTTGGCTTCTGATAAATCGGCTCCTGATAAGTCTGCTCCTGATAAGTCGGACCCCTCAAATTCTTTAATAATTTTTCCTGTTTTTTTGTTTTTGATTTGAATTTTCATTGCATTTCCTTTCTAATAACTTGATACTTTCTTGATTTCCTCAAACGCAGTTTTCATTCGTCGCACAGTCCAACCCATTTGGCGGAGCCGATTCATCAGACGCCGTCTTATGTGTGCTCGTGCGTGATCGATCCTCCTGCTGCTGTTTTGTATGTCAACCAGAATCTCTCTTGGTGT
>Ga0307434_1000562_pt1 | contig 24065 bp, 26 predicted proteins | sample SalMarWE160220MG_FD_202156 | JGI IMG/M metagenome (GOLD analysis project Ga0307434, IMG submission 202156) | Salt marsh sediment microbial communities from the Plum Island Ecosystem LTER, Massachusetts, United States - WE1603-220 | ecosystem: Environmental > Aquatic > Marine > Intertidal zone >... | reverse complement strand
GAGAGCGCCTTTCCGATGAGGGTGATATCCGATTCGATGCCGTCGTGCTCCTCGGCGAGGAGCTTCCCGGTTCGGCCAAGCCCTGTCTGGATCTCATCGGTGATGAGCACCACGTTGTGCTTTTGGCAGATCCTCTTGGCCTCCCGCAGGTAACCCTCAGGGGGGACGATGACGCCGCCCTCTCCCTGGATGGGCTCAACCAGAAAGCCCACGGTGTTGGGGGTAATCGCCTTCTCGAGCGCCTCAGCATCGCCGAAGGGGACGATGGCAAAGCCCGGGGTAAAGGGACCGAAGCCCTCCCGGTACTGCTGCTCCGAGCTGAATCCCACGATGGTGATGGTGCGGCCGTGGAAGTTATTCGCGCACACGATGATCTCGGCCTGATCCTGGGGAACGCCCTTCGCCTGGTAGCCCCACTTCCGGACCGCCTTAATCACCGTCTCAACCGCCTCTGCTCCGCTATTCATAGGAAGAACCTTGTGGGAGTTGGTCAGCTCACAGAGTTCCTGGTAGAAGAGGCCGAGCTGATCGTTCCTGAAGGCCCGGGATGTCAGGGTGAGCTTCTGGGCCTGTTCGAGCATGGTCCGCATGATCTTTGGATGGCAGTGTCCTTGGTTGACCGCTGAGTAGGAGGAGAGACAATCGAGGTACTTATTGCCCTCAACATCCCACACCCAGATCCCTTGCCCCCTGCTCAGGACCACGTCCAGGGGCTGGTAGTTGTGCGCGCCGTATTGTTCTTCAAGGTCGATGTAATACTGCTGGTCCATCATAGTGCTCCTTCCTTATCTAACTTTTTAGCCTATTTGATACCCGGTTTCAAGAGAGAGTTTGATCTTGCTCTTGATGAAATTTCCGCTTCCCCTGGCGATCTCTCGGCCTCGTGAGTCGGAAAGGGTCGACTCCGCAACAAACAGATGCTCTGATGAAAAGACCACGCCTCCGCGAGCCCTCATCTCGCCCTGGGAGATGGGGCGCAGGATATGGAGAGTAAAGCTTGCCGTTAGCACAAACAGGTCCCTAACGAGCGAGCTCACTGCAAAATAGGCTGCGTCATCTAGGGCTTTGAAATAGACGGATCCATGGGCTGTTCCCCCTGAATGAAGGAATTTTTCCTGGATGGGGATTATCACTTCAGCGACGCCATGGGAGATATGGATAGCCGGTTCGTAGCATTGATTGCATGGGGCGGATGCATACATTTTCTCAAGCGCTCTATGATGTTCTTCGTTGCCCATTTCTGCCTCCTTCGAAGGACCTATGTTGATCGATGTAGGGTTCAGCATTGCCGGTTTAAAATAGCCAATAAGGAAAAAATATGCTTATAACCTCTGAACCCTGAACCTTGAACCTTTGAACCGTTTCTTTTAGACAGGTTCATCCATGGCCTCATCACCTTATCTTCATGATCAGATATATTGCCAGGGCATTTAGGCCGCAGAAGGCAAGCCACACCATAGGGTAGGTTCCCAGGGTGTCGAATGCCCAACCGGCTAAGGTGGGCCCGATAATCCCCCCGATTGCTCCGGACCCATAGGTAACCCCCAGTATCTTGCCGAAGGAATCTCTGCCGAAATATTCCCTTAGGATCGCCCCTCGCAACACGATGCCTCCCCCATAACCTGGAGGGAAGATCACGAGGAAGAGGAGGGTAAACCATACTGTTCGCACCGTGCAGAACACAAGCATCCCTAAGGATATAAGGCCGAATGTGACGGCCATGAGATACCGTTTATCGATAACATCGCCTAACCAGCCGAAGCCGAACCTTCCCATGATGCTGAAAAGCGGGATCGCCCCTGCGATAATGCCGGCGGTCGCCCGTGGTATGCCGATACTGCCGAGGTAGGGCATCACATGGATAATGACCGCGCTCACGGTGAGCATTCTGATTGCTTCTATGATATTCAGGTACCAAAAGGTGCTTTTTCCAAGCGCTTCTCGGAGGCTGACCTCTCGTTCCTCACCGTGGGTATCAGCGCTTGATAGAGGCTCCCCGGAGGCCTCACCATCGGGAAGGTAGCCGTACTGCTCCGGCCTGTCGCGGATCACGAAGGATAACGGTATCCCCAGGACCCACATTCCTGCCCCCAAAACAACCAAGGTGGTTCTCCACCCGTATCCATCTATGAGATGGACGATAAGGGCAACCAAAAATCCGCTGGCGCCGATCCCGGACATCATCACGCCGAGCGCGATGCTCACCTTTTTCCGGAACCAGTTCACTACCACGGACATAGTGACTAACAGGGCACAACCACCGGCGCCGAACGCTATCATCAAGAAAGAGAAGTAGAACATGGCAAGGGATTGGGTGCAGCTGAGGAGAATGAGCCCGAAGCCGACCACGATCGTCCCCACAAGGATCAGCGTTCTTGAGCCAAACCTATCAACCAGGAACCCCACGATAGGGCCAAAGAGGCCCATCTCCAGGCCGCGCAGGCTCGCTGCGAGGGATATCTGCGTATAGCTCCAGCCGAACTCCCTCCTGATGGGCTCAAAGAAGGCGGTGAATCCGTAAAATACAACACCTCCCACATATAAGCCGATAAGGAAGCAGGCACCGACGATCCACCATCCATAGAAGGTCTTTTTCATAGGCGTATATCAATACCTGATCAGAGATGCAGGTCAATGGGTAGCGGTATAATACCGGGGATGAGGTGTGTCAATACATGATTATAGCCCTGAGCTGGCGAGGAGATGTTTTGTGCTTTTGCTTGACAATAAAACCATGGCCCTCCATACTCCCTTTCTTAGGAAAAGAGCGCTTATCGATCGAGATAACGGGGGGGAGAGATGGAAAAAATACTGGTTCCGGTGGATGGCTCGGAGCAATCCCATAAGGCTGTCGCCTTTGCCGCGGATCTAGCGAAACATTACAACGCGACCCTGTATCTTCTCCACGTGTTCAAACTCACGATCATCCCGGAAGGACTGGGAGAGTATGTGGTGTTAGAAAGGGCGCAACTTCAGGCATTGGGAGATAAGATTATCAGTGCGGCTGAAGGCGAGGCGAAAGGGCGCGGCATCGAGCGCATTGAAGCAACCGTGGTCGAAGGGGACCCTGCCGAGAGGATTATCGATTACGCGAAAGAGCATGACATGGATATCATCGTGATCGGAAGCCGCGGGCTCGGCGCCTTTAAGGGGCTGCTTTTGGGAAGCGTATCGAACAAGGTTTCCCATAGGGCAGACCGGACCTGCGTGATCGTGAGGCAGGGGTTTTAGATCTGCCTTTTGCTTAACAGGGCATAGTGCTCCGGTCTTCGATCAGTGAGCAGGTGATTTCTCGGGGTCATCATCTTGTCCCTGGCCAATGCGATATCGATCTCCCGCACCACCAGTTCCTCTTTTGCCTGAGATGCCTGTGCCAGTACATCACCCCTCGGATTCGCAATGATCGAGGCGCCGGTGAAGGTGAGATCCCCTTCGACTCCGATCCGATTCGCGGTCACCACATATATGCGGCTGGTGAGTGCGTGGATGGGTATTGCCCTTTGAGCGAATCCCGGCAGTACCAGATTAGAAGGGTGACAGATGATGTCTGCCCCTTTCAAGGCAAGGATCCGCCACACCTCGGGAAATATCCAGTCAAAACACACGAGCATACCCAGTGTGCATGTTCCAAGGTCGAACACCGGCAGCCCCGCGTTGCCGGGCTGAAAGAAATCCTTCTCGTTCAGGAACAGGTGGAGCTTCCGGTAGGTGCCAATTTGGCCGTTGGGGCCGATAAGCACGGCCGAGTTATAGAGCAGGTCTCCGTCCCGTTCATTCAAACCGGTGACGATGTGGGTATTGAGGGATCTACACTTCGCTATGAGAAATTCCATGAAGGGACCCCCCTCTATGGGTTCCGAGGCATCCCAGGCCTGTTGGTACGAGGTAAAATTGTAGCCGGAATTACAGAGTTCCGGCAGCACCAGTATATCCGCTTCATCGCAGCCGCTGAGCAGCCTTTCTATGGACTGAATCGTGCCCTGAACATCACCAAGCCGTGGTGAAAATTGTAAAAAACCGATTTTCAGAATACACTCCATTCTAATACCTTATTGAGAAAACCCTCGCACTCCCTTCCCGCAACAAGGCGTTCAAAGGTGAAGGAAGAATTCAATCCTCCTTCTCACGGAAATAGCCTTATTGATCATAGAAAATCGCAACAGCCCTCACCGGAGACCCGTCCGCCTTTTCTATCTTAAGGGGGAAGCAGCAAAAATCGAACTCGCTATCAGGCAGCGCTCTGAGGTTGGTAAGGTTTTCGATGATGACGATGTCGCGCTCCAGAAGGATTGTATGGATGGGAAAGGTGCCGGATTCAGCCTCATCCGCGGAGATCGTGTCCGCACCAATTCCCTTTAAAGGGAAACCGGCGAGCCATGTGGCGGCGTCACGAGAGAGCACGGGATAGCCCTTGAGGTAGTCCTCCTTTCCCCATAGATCAGCCCATCCTGTGTGGAATAGAAGGAATTCACACCGCTCTATTCGACCTTGATGGGGTTTCAGAAACTCGAGGTCGATTGTAAGGCCATCATTTACAGCAAGTTCAACGACTGCCCCCCTTCCCGCAAAACGGTCGGCCGGCATCTGATCCAGTGTCTTCGCTCCCTGGATTATATGAGCTGGGGCGTCCATGTGAGTGCCTGTATGGGAGTACAAGGTGATCTTCTTCTCCAGGAACCCCATGTCCTCGATCGTGCAGGCGGTGGAAAGCAAGGGGGGCTCAGTGCCGGGATATACAGGCATGCCCGGGGAGATGGTGTGGCTCAAATCAATGATTGTCATCCTCGTGCCTCTTATCGAGTATACTGTGCGAAACCTGAAAGCAGATACGGCGAAGGGAACCCATGCACCCCCCGTTCATCCCAATGTGCATTTGGGCAATCCTCGCCTGCATGTATATTTATTCATCTCAGAAAGCCACGTCCTCTGGACATGGATTCTTTACTAACCAGCAATGTTTTTTGAGAACAGAGATACAATGCTAAAGCTCTTCGTTCTCTGCTTGCTCCTCGTAGCGATCAAAGCGACTAGACAGGATGAAAAACGTGGGCGCCCACAGACCGACAAAGATCCCGAATCGTTCAGCGTGGGCAAGGGACTCCGCGGACATATCTCCCCTCGTGATATACCATATGAAGATAGAGCCGAGGATCGAGAGAAAGCCAAAAACAAAGCACAGATCAGACAGTAACCGCAGCTGTTTCTTGGTGAGTTTCAATATAATTACTTTCATAACCTTACCCCCTTTACTTGATTGTTCACGGCTGAAAATCTCCCTGAGATATACGGCAACGGCTGATCGGTCAGGTTGTTAGTATATGTTCAGGGGCTCATTCATCATCCGCATCTGGATACCGCTTCGCGATGGATTTCAGGACATCGAGGCAGGAAAAGAACGCGGCGATGAGCTCAGGGTCAAAGTGGGTCCCTGAGAGGTTGTGCATCTCGCTCAAGATTCGATCCTCATCCCAGGGCTCCTTGTATGATCTCCGGGAACGCAGGGCATCGTATACGTCAGCCACGGCCACGATCCTGCCGAAGAGTGGGATCTCATGCTCCCTCTTGGGCAGTGGACTCCCGTCACGTGCCTGATGGTCGGCAAGGGGTCTGCCCGTAAGGGGATCGATGTGCCCTGGATAGCCGGTTCCGTCCCACTTTTCATGGTGGTTGAGGGCCACCTCTGCTGCCGCTTCCTCAAAATCCGAATGGATATCGCTGAACAGCCGCGCACCGATATAGGTGTGGCTCTTTATCGTCTTGAACTCCTCCACAGAGAGGCGATCGGGTTTCTTGAGTATGAGGTCGCTGATTGCCACCTTGCCCACGTCATGGAGCATGGCGGCCATCCTCAAGATGTCTTTCTGCCGTTGCACTTCCTCAGGGATAATACCTCTATGTCGTGCCCATGCCTCATAGATCTCCACCGAATAGGCTCCCACGCGGTTTACGTGAGAACCCGTTTCCTTTGGATCCCTCAGCTCCGCCATACTGATCATTCTCAGGATGATGTTTCGCGTCATCTGGGCGCGCTCCAAGGCGAGCGCCGCGCTCGTGGCAAAGTGCATGATGAGGGACTCGTCGGCACGCGAGAAAGGGATAATCGCTCCCGTGTCATCCTGAGCGTTGATGAGTTGCATCACACCCAGCACCTCCCCCCGGTGATTGGTCATGGGAACGGTAAGCATTGATCTGGTGGTGTAGCGGGAGACCTTGTCGAACTCGGAGTCCCAGCTATAGGGCACCGTGTTGCTCATCCGGTAGACATCAGGGATGTTGACCGACTTGCAGTTCTTGGCCACGTAACCAGCGATGGAGCTGCTGTTGATGGGGATCGTGAAGGTGATATAGATGAGCTTTTTTCCGGGGCCCAACCGCTTCTGAAGGGTCGCATTCTGTGTGTAGCTGAACCTCAGCTCATCGCCGTGCTTGAGGTAGATCGAGCCGGCATCGGCGTTGAAGAAGGTTCTCGAGTTGGTGAGGATGCTCTCAAGAAGCAGATCGAGGTCTTTCACCTTGTTGATATCGAGGCTGATCCGGGCAATGAGATCGATCTTTTCTTGTTCGCTGAGCATTTCACCTCATAGAGGCCGGTACGTGATGCCTGTCTTTCATCGTTTCACTCAAAGATAAGATACCATAATAAAAACGGGCAGCGATATCAACAGGATTATTGCTGCGGGAAATCTATTCCCCCTGTTTTTGTTAGGAGAGGTCCTGCTTCTTATCCCGTTCCTGATCTTGGAGTATATCTTCTGAAGAAAGATTGCGCCCAGGTTTGCGCACACTATCATTGCGTAGCAGAGGGCCACGATCACCCCAAACCAGAAGCATGCGGCTAACGTGAGCTTGTATCCAAAGACCCTTCCGAATATCAGTGCCATCAGGAGAAGGACGAGCTCACAAAGAAATAAGATGAAGAGGAGTAATTTGAAATGTTCCCAGGCAGGATTGAGTTTCTTTTTCATAGTCAATCTCGCTTTCAGCGCTCGCCTTCATGATCGGCGCGGCTCACGAGCAAGGTGAGCCCGCGGGTTCCTTGTATCCGCACCCCTTCTCCCCTCTCAATGGGCTGGGCATTGCCTATTAGCTCTGCCTTCCATAGCTCGCCGCCTACCCGGATATAGCCCGAGGGATTGAGCTTCTCCTCAGCGATGCCAATGGCTCCTATCATTGAGCTTTCAGGCCTCTCGTGATTCTGATCATAGGCACGCCAGGTGAGGGGAAATAAAGCCACATCCTTGGCAATCCAGAGGCCTATGAGGCCCCAGATGAACCACGAGGGAAGATCGATCCAGCGTTTCGCGATCAGTAGAAGCACGATGAGTATAACGAGCGCTGGTACCTGGAGAAGCACATACTTCCCTATAATACGAGATGACCATGGTTTCTTCATAGTTTATGGATGGCGAGGGAGTCTCACAACATGTAAAAAATCATCAACGCTGAAATCCTGTTCCCTGTGTCTATGGTAAGGGATTGTTAGATCCTCGAGTTGCTCGTAGTCTCGTTCCCTTTCACGTATGAGCATTGGATAACAACGCGCCAGGGCCTCACTGTTTGTCTCATGCGGCTCCCTGTGAAACATCCCCATCCACACCATGGGGTGAGGGTTTGAGATATAGGCACTCAGCAGCTGCTCCCGGACCTCAGTCGAGACGGCCAGGTACACGATGGTGGTATAGAGCCGAAGTTTCTCCAGGTTCTCCTTCCCGGCATAGATAACACTTCCTGTGGTATCCACCACTATGTCCTCATTGGGTTTTTCCTCACGGGCCTCGAGGCAGGAGATAATCTCGGCCATCACCTCTGTCTCCAGGGCGAGATACCGGGCTTCACGCACCTCGTAGCCTGTCTCGTAAGGAAATCCCATCCATTCGCCCATGGTCAAAGGGCGTCCCCCTGTACCGGTGAGTTCAGGGGCGAGCTTTTCAGCGATCAGTTCATCACAGCAGAAACGGGTAAACCCCTGTTCAGCGAGCCTTTTGGACCAGTATGATTTTCCCGATCCCGCCATACCAATCAGTGATACACGCATGACCTGCACATCCTCACTGCCCATCATCCCGCTATTGCACGATAGATGGAACGGCCGCATGAAGCTCGACGCTATCCTAGAAATCGATAATAGATGCCGGATCCCACTGCCCAGACGAGTACGAGCGCTGTTATAGCAATGAAAGCACCCGCGAGTACTTTATGGAACACCCGCTCCCTCGCCCTCTCCTTATAGCCGAGAAGCATGCCGAGAAGCGCGCCGGCTATAATCCCTCCTCCGTGACCCCAGTTATTGATCCCCGGCATCAAAAGGCCGAAGAGAAAGATCCCCAAGGCCCATCCCCCGATCTGCTTAAAGATGGCCTGCCCGTATAAGCCTCCCCGGCTTTTTCCGTAGTAGAGGATGGCGCCGATCAGGCCGCATATCGCTGCCGATGCACCTATGGTGAGGGGGATTCCGGCAAGATATGAGACAAAGAACCCGATTGCCCCGCTCACGGTGTACAGGATTACCATGCGGTTGATCCCGTATTCCTGAAGGACAAGGGGAGCAATCTGCCTGAAGGCAATCATATTGAAGAGTATGTGGAAGACGCCGCCGTGGAGGTAATTCGCGGAGATAAGGGTCCACCAGCGGCCAAGACGGTCAATGGGAACGGTTCCGGTGGCCCCAAGAAGCAGGAGGCCCTTGTTCGAGGGAGATAAGAGTGCAAGGGGATTCAGCGAACTGCCGGATGACCATGGATAGAGCAGCAGGGATATAAGATACAGGGCAACATTCACATAGATAATCCATTTGATGAGCTGGTCTGTGCCGAAGAATAGCCTGGCGCCGATGTTATTTTTCCACCATGCCCCGGGGTTGGCGATTCCGCAGTAAGGACAGCGCGGCTCATCCTGGTTGATGAGCTTCTTGCAGTTCGGGCAAAGAATTGAACGCCTTTCCTTATCCATGATTCAATCCGTGAGCGGGTGATTGCCATGCCTTTCTGATTGCCTCATACCATTGCCGGCAACCTTTGTAAAGGGCTAGGTTTTGTCCCTCCTCTTTGTACGCGCTTTGCGATGAGAGGACCTCTTCACGGTAGGCGGCTTATCGGCTGAGGCGGGAAAAACCGTTTCGTGGCGGTGCTTCCAGGCGTATACTAATACATATACGCCGATCAAGAAAAAGGGGATGCTGAGATACTGCCCCATGGTCAAGGGGGAGGCAGGAGAGAGGATGTGGTGTTCTTTGACGAATTCTACGAGAAAACGGCAGGAGAAATACGTGGCCATGAAGATGCCGCTCAAGAGAGCCGGCGGCCGCCTTTTGCCGAGCCTTCGGTTAAGGAGCAGCAAACCGATGAATATCCCCAGGCCGAAACATGCCTCATAGAGCTGGCTTGGGTGCCGGCAATACCTTCCCCCGTCATGAAATCGTATGAAGCGCACGCACCAGGGCAGATCGGTGACGCGGCCCACGATCTCGCTGTTCAGGAAGTTGCCGATCCGAACCAGGGTTGCGATAAGGGCCGCCACAAAGGAGTTGCTGTCCAATATGAGGTATAAGGGGATCTTTTTGATATGGGAGTAAAGGAAGATTGCTGCAAGAATCCCGATCGCAGCCCCATGGCTTGACAGCCCGCCCCGCCAGACCTTGATGATCGAAACGGGATGAGCGAGGTAGTATGCAGGTTCGTAGAAGAAGCAGTGCCCGAGCCGTGCGCCTGCCACAGCCAGGATCACGACATAGAAGGGAAAGGTGATGACCCGGTCCGGGTCATAACCGGCCTTGCGCATCTGCCAGTTCCAGAGGTAAAATCCGGCGACCAGCGCACACGCGATAAGGAGCCCATAGTATCGAACCTGTAAGGGCCCGAACCTGAAGGCCACCGGGTCTATGTTCCAGATAATTCCGCCCATTGCCTCGCACGGCTCCTTCCTTTACCAGGGAATCGGTGAATGGGGTCCGTGATCCTACTATGTCAGAATTGTGACCTGTGATCAAGGGAGATCTGGGCATGGGGATCCCCCGCGCCGCATTATTGGTCCTTCCTTCGCTTTGTAGGCAGGCAGCCTCATGCGTGCATTGCGGCCTTCCGGATTTTACGGCGCATGGATTTTTTGAATCTGAGGCAATTTCCGGGTTGCGTGAATACTCGCTCGTGGTCACGGTTGACATTGGTCATGGGAAGTCTCATACTATTATCTATGGGCGGACGGTATGGGAAATACGGCGAGATAAAGAGGCTCGCGAGGCTCCGTCAGCACACCATGAGCTTACCCTTCAGGGTGCGCGGAGGAAAGGCTGCCTTAGAGAGGCAACCCCATGGGAAAAAGGACATCCACGCCGGCAAGGCCCGAAAAAAAAGATAACCCCTATCCGTGGCGGATGCCGACAAGGGCCGGGGCGCATGGTGGTGACCGCTTGTTTTTGCCCTTGGCATGGAGCATTTTCAGAGGTTTATGAAGAGATGAAAACCGTAACTATTGATGGCATTGTGCTTTATCTCAGCCAGCCCGATGAGTTGCCCATGATATGGGTTGGTCAGGAGGAGTTGGTCACGCAGATCATGGCGGCATGGCTGGTGATGGGGACCGGCGACTTCCCGCTGAACCCCCGTCTCATAGGAAAGCCGGGCGTGGGAAAGACCACCCTCGCATACCATGCGGCCAGGCAGCTGGGCCACCCCGTCTACCTGTTTCAGGCCACGATCGACACGCGGCCTGAGGACCTGATCCTCACCCCCGTTATCAGCGACCAGGGCAAGATCAAATATATGGCAAGCTCGATCGTGAGTGCCATGATCATGGGAGGGGTGGCGGTTATCGACGAGGGCAACAGGATGAGCGAGAAGAGCTGGGCATCCCTGGCGCCTCTGATGGATAACCGGCGGTACGTGGAGTCCATCGTGGCGGGCATAAAGATTGCGGCACATCCCGATTTCAGGCTTTGCACCACCATGAACGATGACGCGAGCACCTTTGACCTTCCCGAATACATCCACTCCAGGCTTCAGCCGCAGATCTTCATCGATTTCCCTGACAGGGAAGAGGAGCGATTGATCCTTTCGGCCAACCTCCCCTACGCCGATGACCAGATCCTGGACTATGTGGTGAACTTCCTTCAGATAGCCCATGAGGCCCAGGAGAGATACACGGTAAGGGACGGCATCAATATCGCGAGATATGCCCTGAAGCGGCTCGATATGGCCGGATCGAGAGGGGACACGGCAGGAGCGAAGAAGAGGATTATCGCACTACTGAAGCAAGCGGCAGCCATGATCCTGGATGAGAACGCCGCGGAGTATTTTGCCACGATCATCGATATCTATGATGACAAGCGAAGCATTTGAATGGGGAAACGTCAGGCTCGTTCCCATTGTCCACAACAGGGTTGAATTCGCCCTTGAGGTGAGACGTCAGTTCTCCTCGTTCAGGCCGGAAATACTGGCAGTCGAGTATCCTTTGACCATAGGGGAACGGATACTGGAGGGGATCAAGAGGCTGCCCCTGCTCTCCGTGGTCTACTACGAGGAGGATGACCACACCTTCATGTACCTTCCCCTTGAGCCCACCGACGGGCAGGTAGAGGCAGTCCGGCTGGCCGTCTCAAAGGAGCTTCCCGTTCACTTCATCGACCGGGACACGGAGGGCTACCGCCGTGACCGTACTGCCATGCCGGACCCCTACGCGATAAAGGCCATCGGCTACCGGAGATACACGCAGAGCTATCTCGAGATCCATCCCGAGCGCCTGGAGAGCACTCATGATCGATTGAGGGAAAAAACCATGGCCTATCATCTCCAGCAGCTCAATCAAACGGGAAAGAGGATCCTCTTTGTGGGCGGTTTGCACCATCTTCCCGGGCTCTTGACCTGTCTTGAAAAGCCCCAGGTGCCGGTGATCGGCAAAAGACAGCGGCCCGGGGTCATGCTCGCCCACCTGCACAGGGAATCGAGCCGGGAGATCACCTCTGAGATGCCATTCTTTGCCGCCCTCTATGAGGAGTTTCGGGCGAGCGCATCAGGCCCGGAGCCGGATCGTCTGAGCGCCATTGATCAGCTGATCCAGAGGGCAACGCAGTCATATGCAAAGGAGCACAAGGAGGAGGTGTCCGTGACCCAGGTGAGGGTGTTCAATCGATTTGTCATGAACTACGCCCTTGTAACCGGGTACCTGACGCCTGATCTCTACCAGATCCTGATCGCTGCCAGGGGGGCGGTTGACGATAACTTCGCCTATGAGGTCTGGGAGTACGCCACCGAGTACCCATGGCAAACAGAATCGCCCGGCCTGCCGACCCTTCGGCTCAGGGGAGAGGATCTCTACCTGGATCAGAGGAAGATCCGGTTTCACCGGCGCCTCAAGTCGTTGCGCAGGAGACTGGTGCCCTTGCCGGTGAAGCGGAGGGCCAAGGAACGCTTTCCCGGGGAGTGGAAGGATGCCTTCAAAGGGAATTCCATCTGCTCATACCAACCTGAGGATATCGTGATCGAGGGATTCGGGGATTACGTAAAAAAGAGAGCTTACAAGGAGAAGGCTGAGGAGCAGAGCAGGGTTGTTCCCTTTGTGAGTTCCATGATGGACGGGATCGATATCAGGGAAACGCTCAGGAACCTGAAGGAGGGCACCATCTACGTGCGGGAGAATATGCCGCTCAAGGGAAGGGTAGGGTCCGTGGTGTTCATCTTCGACCCCGACCTGCCCGGGGACGAGGGCGCCGAGAAGTATCCATGGCGGATTACGTGGCTGGGGGAACATAAACAGGAATCGGATATGGCCTTCTACAGCACCATGGCAGGCGAGGAGGTGATAGGCCCGGGGATATCCCGGTGCGAGTACGGGGGGTTTATCCTCACCTACCCGCCCCTGAGGGTATACGACATCTGGAAAGATCCCGCCTTCGATATCGCCAGGAGCAAGCCGGAGCGGCTGCTGCTCGCCGCCCTCGACTATTCGCTTGAGAGAAACGTGGTGTACGTGGCCGCATCCCCGCCCTCGACCCTGTGTCACGCATGTGCGGCACGGTTGGGAAAGAAGATCATCTACCTTCCCATAGGAACCTTCTCCCCCGTCACCATCAAGAAAATCAGGCAGTTTCACGTTTTGGACGGCCATCCGGTAAGGCTCTATGCGGATCGGTATATATGAAAATAAAATCGTTACACGATTTTATATAACGCGACATTGTCGCTCCTATGGCGAAAGGCTAACATTTCTTTCCTTGGAGAAAGTCGTTCGACCGAGGGGCTCTCGACAGCAGGCTACATTTGAACCTAGTACGATTATTTTAGATGGCAGATAAACCCAACAAACCCAACAAACTCAAAAAACTCAAAAAACCATAATGCCCAAAGACCAAACCTCCATCATCCTCGACAGCATCGCCGACGGCGTGTTCACCATTGATCTCGAGTGGCGGATCACCTCCTTTAACCGGGCCGCCGAGCTTATCACGGGTATACCCAGAGAGGAGGCCATCGGCAGGCACTGCTGGGAGGTCTTCAGGGCCAACATATGCGAGAAGCAGTGCTCCCTGAAACAGACCATGGAGACGGGAGCGCCGATCCTCAACCAGCCCATCTATATCGTGAACTCCGAGGGCACCAGGGTGCCGGTCAGCATCTCCACAGCTATCCTGAGGGACAAGGAGGACCGGATCATCGGCGGTGTCGAGACATTCAGGGATCTGAGCCTCCTCGAGGAGCTCAAGAAGGAGCTCGCCGGGACGCACACCTTTCTCGACATCGTCAGCAAGAACAAGGAGATGCACCGGCTCTTCACGATCCTGGAGCAGGTCGCCCAGAGCGACAGCACCGTGCTCCTTCAGGGGGAAAGCGGAACCGGAAAGGAGCTCTTTGCCAGGGCGCTCCATTCCCTGAGCGCGCGGAGCAAAGGGCCGCTCGTGGTGGTGAACCTGGGCGCCCTGCCCGATACCCTGGTTGAATCGGAGCTCTTCGGGCACAAGGCCGGGGCGTTCACGGATGCGCGGCAGGACAGGGCCGGTAGGATCGCCGCTGCAGAGGGTGGGACCCTGTTTCTGGACGAGATCGGGGACCTTTCCCCCACCGTCCAGGTGAGGCTGCTGAGGGTTCTCCAGGAGCGCACCTACGAGCCGCTGGGATCAAACAGGACCGTTCACGCCGATATCCGGATCGTGGCGGCCACCAACCGGGATCTGGAGGCCATGGTCAAGGAGAGGACCTTTAGGGATGATCTCTACTATCGGATTAATGTCGTGAGATTAACCCTTCCGCCGCTCAGGAAGAGACGGGAGGATATCCCGCTGCTCGTTGAGCACTTTCTGAGGAGGTTCAACCAGTTGACCGGAAAACAGGTGACCGGAGTGTCCCAGGAGGTGCTGGCAATCCTGATGGCCCACGATTTTCCGGGAAACGTTCGGGAACTGGAGAATGTCATCGAGCACGCCATGGTGCTCTGCCAGGGGGGGATCATCGAGGGCGTCCACCTTCCCGATTACCTCCGGCCCACCGCACTCCCTGCGGGAATGGAAGCCCCGGAACAGGCTGCCTCCCGGAGGGGCAGGTGGGAGGACATGGAGCGGGGATTCCTCATCCAGGCCCTGAGGGACAACAACTGGAATCGCCGGGCAGCCGCACAGGAGCTGGGCATAGGGAGGCAGACCCTGTGGCGCAGGATCAAACGGCTCAACATCCACCCGCCCAAGGAAGACGGCAGATCCTCCAGGTCAAAGACCGACCGGCAAGCCGAGCCCTGGTAGCCTTCACCCGCAGAATCGTCTTTTGAATAATCCATTCTCTGAATTGAGAGTTCGTCGATTTAAAAACTATAAATTTGGGGACGCCCTTGACTATTTATACTTATTCTTCTATCCTTTTTTCTTACCATCGAAAGGGAGAGAAATGATGCCACGACAAGCAAGACTAGATTCGCCGGGGACGTTACACCACGTCATAGTCAGAGGCATTGAGCAACGGCGCATAGTGGATGATGATACGGATAGGAACAATTTTGTTGATCGTATGGGATCACTTGCCTCGGAAACACACACCGCCGTGTATGCCTGGGCTCTACTGACAAACCATTATCATATCCTTTTGCGAAGCGGTCCGCTTGGGTTATCGAAGTATATGAAGCGGTTTCTGACAAGGTATGCCGTTTTTTATAACCGCCGGCACCACCGGCATGGTCATCTATTTCAAAATCGTTATAAATCGATCGTGGTTGAAGAAGATGCGTATTTCAAGGAACTGGTTCGCTATATCCATTTGAACCCATTACGGGCACAAATGGTAAACTCCTTCGCTGCCTTAAGCCGCTATCCCTGGTGCGGTCATTCCGTGCTCTTGGGCGAAGTGAGCAATAACTGGCAAGACACAACCTATGTCCTGCGATGGTTCGGAGAAACGGTGAGTGATGCCAAAAGGCTCTATCGCCAGTTTGTCAAAGATGGTATTGAGCAGGGGCATCATTCCGATCTGATGGGAGGGGGTTTGATACGCTCTCAAGGGGGATGGGCGGCAGTAAAGGCGATGCGTCGGCAAGGAGTTCGGGAGAAGTCCGATGAACGTATATTAGGGAGCGGTGCATTTGTTGAGCAGTTGATCCAGCAGTCAGATGAGGTACGACAAAAACAGTTCTCGACTACCGAGCGTCTCCGAGAGGCCATAGAGCATATCGAGCGAGTATGCAGCGATGAGTATATCGATAGGAACGCCTTGAGGGCCGGGAGCCGAAGAAAGAAAATATCAATAGTAAGGGCTCGATTAGTTGAAAACCTTGTCGAGAAATGGGGGCTTTCACTCGCAGAGGCAGGGCGTCAAGTAGGCATCTCTCCATCAGCGGTTGCGATGGTATTACATCGGAGAAATGCTATGAAGAGTTAGTAAAATTAGTAAAGGGCGTCCCCAAAAATATGCAACGCAAAGAGTCTTGGGATGTTCCACGAGCAGGCGGAGCGCTCGTGGCGCACATGGCTGAACCGACGCTCCCGTGGCAATGATATGCCATGGAATCGCTTCAGCAGACTTCTCGAGCGCTATCCACTACCGAGGCCCCGGATAGTACACAAGCTTGCGCAGTAAAACCATAATCCCGAGGAACCGTATGCGTGAATCGCGCTCGTACGGGTCTGTGGGGGGCCTGGGAGGGAAACCTCCCAAGTCTACCCGGAGGGGGCATTTATCGGGCTTGACTATCACTTTTTAATGCCAGATAATGATCAACATCTGATATTTTTAGGTGATCAAGAGGTTCAGGGGTGATGTCTCTAATAGAAAAGGAGCTATGAGCATGCAGCAGGAGACAATAACAAGCAGTCCGCAGGAGAGGGTGCTGATTGAAAAAATACGCACGCTTGCACCTGAAAAGATTGCCGAGGTAGAAGATTTTGTGGGCTTTCTAAGCCTTAAGGATCAGGATCGCGGACTTATGCGGGCAAGCAATAGGCTTGCGGAAGATGCCTTTAAACAAGTCTGGGACAATCCCGAGGATGATGTTTATGACCGATTATAAATTCGGTGATATTGTCTTAGTGTCTTTTCCTTTTACTGATCAATCGACCACCAAAAAAAGACCTGCCCTTATTGTCAGCTCGGACTCATACAATCGTTAACGGCCTGATATCATCATTATGGCGGTTACCAGCCAGATGCGTTCTGCCGCTTATTTCGGTGATGTGAGCGTAGAAAACTGGAAGCAGGCCGGACTTTTGAAGCCTTCAGTCATAAAGCCTATCTTTACAACAATAGAAAAGGGATTGGTGCTAAGGAAGCTTGGCCACATGGGGGAAAAGGATCTCTCAGCGCTGCAAGAGGCCCTAAAGACCATTCTTGGCAATCAATAATCTACATACGGTTTGTCTGCTTCTTCGCCCTTCAGCCACTTCGAGTAATACGAGGAATAATACGGGAAGTTGTTGACTAGGTTGACAAATTGGTTCATCGACACTGCCCCAATTACTTTCTATGGCTCCAGTCTGGTAAGCCAGTCAATCCTATCATAGTGCTTATCATAAGAATAAAGTTCTTCTATGCCATTCTCTTTCAGGATTAATGCGTTGTATGCATCGATATAGTCGATGTTCTTTTCACTGTATAACATAAGGGCGCTCAGGATCAGGTCTTTGTGGGGACAGATTAAATTGGGGGTGTTCAGGATTTTCTCCACTTTATCTTGAATTTCATTCTTTGGTAATTCATAAAATGATTCCAGAACCCAGACAATTTCGGCAATGACCAGATCCGTGGTAAAGAGGGTTTCTTGTTTTTTTACGGCCTTCTTGAAGATTTCCTCACAGGCATCCGCTTTTTCGGGAACATCATCCGTCAAGAATCTGATGAATATATTCGTATCAAGAAATCTCATTCCGCATCCTCAACAATCCTTCGGGCAACCTTTTTCCTGGTGTTGTCTCTGAGCTTTTTAAAATCAATCGGTTTCTCTTTTGTATTCACGCTTCCCCTGAGATCAAGGATATTCCCCTTAAGAGGTTTTAAGACAACCCTTTCGCCCTCAATAAGATAAAAGATCCTATCGTTCGGTTTAAGCCCTAAAAGATTCCGCACGTCTTTTGGAATGGTGGTTTGCCACTTTTTCGTTAAAACTGACACAGGCATTTTTAATTCCCCTTTCAATATTATTTTGACTTACATATTATTATTTTCCTTTACTATTAGCAAGTGAATTTTATCATCAAAAAATAGGGATCGTTTCGATTTCCCTTAATCCTCTGGAGATCTAAACTTTGCTCCTTAGGCCGAGTTTGTTTGAACAGGGCGGCCTGCGCACGCCATCTTGTTCTTCCCCCGAGGGGATGGAGGCCCGGGAGCCGTCTTTATAACTAAAGGACAGGTGGGAGGAACTGGAGCGGGAATTCCTCATCCAGGCCCTGAAGGACAACAACTGGAACCGCCGGGCAGCCGCACAGGAGCAGGGCATCGGAAGGCAGACCCTGTGGCGAAAGATCAAACGGCTCAACATCCAGCCCCCCAAAGAAGACGGCAGATCCTCCCGATCAAAGACCGACCGGCACGGCGAGCCCTGCTAGCCCGCCCCGAGCCAAATCGCCTTTCGGATCATCCCTTCTCTGAATCGAAAGTTTGTCGTTTTCCGAACCGTGATATCAGGAGAGTTTAGTAAAAATAGTCGGTCCTGACATCTATAGCAGTGATCTGAAATTAGGGCCAAGCGTGGATCTGTCAGACAAATCACAGGATTTAGATGTTGATGATATCTTCAGGTTTCGTGTGGATGCCAGAAACTTAAACCCGCCACAGAAACGGCTGGTAAACCCTGAACCCATCTATGCTTTGAGCCATGAGCTTCTTACAACCCTACCCCCCGAACGATGAACCACGTGATAGTAGAGAGAACTGCGCTTAGTCAACTACGTCACCTATTATTGACGACGCTTGCGGATACCTTAAAAAAATGCTAGAAATTCTAGTAAACCTGCTTAATGAAACAATAAACATCTGGATATTCCGGAAAGGGGTGATCATTCATGAAAACACTATCCATTACCATACCTGACAATCTGGCGGCCCAGATCAATGATTATGTCAAGGCAGGGTTTTTTTCTTCCGAACCTGACGTGATTCTGGCAGCCATGTCCGAATTTCTGCGGCGGAATCGGGTTGATATGATGGAACGCTTTGCCCGCGAAGATATAGAATGGGCAAAAGAAGAGGCGTTGGGTCCCAAATGAGAGTCATCGTATGCGATGCCGGACCGATTATTCATCTCTATGAAGCCCATTGCCTTCCCCTGCTCAGCCGGACAGGTAACCTTTTCCTGCCCCATCGAGTGCATTTGGAAGTTCAAGCCTCCATCCACATGGGTAAACAATGGCCTGGATGGCTTCAGGTCATGAGACTTGCCGGTAATGAGCAAAGTGAAGCAAGGGGTTTGGCAGGCGGCTGGGGGGCTTCATGCCGGCGAAGCAGAGGCCCTTGTATTAGCCAGACAGAAGAAGGCTGACTGGTTTCTGACAGATGATGCAGCTACCCGTCTTTTTGTTTCTCTGTTAGGCATCGAAGTGCATGGGTCATTGGGCATTGTTCTCTGGAGCGCAGCCAAAAGGCATATAACTCGAAAAGAGACAGAAGAGGCATTAAACAGGCTCGAACAATCATCACTCTGGCTCTCTAAAAAAATTTATGAAGAAGCCCGAGAGGCGCTTGATGATATGTATGGGGGAAACAAATAAGAAAGAGCATTGAGATTATTAAATATTCACCCAAAAAGAGCTTCAGAGAATGACCATCAATGAAGGCCGCGCCACAAGGGAGGCGAAGAAGGCCGCAGCAGTTTTCACTTACTAAGGAGAGCATAGTATAGTTTCCATTTCACCGCCCGTTCGCTCCATCAGTAAACTTCAGGAGTTCACTCGAAACACAGAGGACATAGAGAAAACCCGCAGTGAAAGAGGATTGATTGCCATAGAGCAAGACGGCCTTTGAGGAAAAAATGTACAAGTTCATTTTTTCTTTAAGGCCTTCTCCCACGTGCAATCATGCCTCTCAGGATTGCACTCCCGCGAAGCGGGTATGGTAACCAATCCTCATTCCGTGTGTGTCTGTGTGAGTCTGTGGCTAAAACTTCTCAGTGCGCGTAGTGCTTACATGGTGAGATATTATAGAATGCAAACAATTTTGTGCCCCGCGTAGTAAATTGGCAGGTTGCTCGCCCCATTGAGTTACTCTTCGATTAGCTCCTTGGGCCTGAGGGAATGCTTGCAGAAATAGGTTGAAGGTGTTCAATGACTCAAAGTTATCCCCAGGCCGATTTTCCCATCAGCAGTGAGCTCGGAGCTTCTTCCAACCCTGTTCTCTGAACCCATCTACGCTATCAGCTATGAGCTTTCAGCTCACTATGGCTCTTAGCCTTTCCCACTCTGCCTTGTGCCATGCACCCTGTGCCTTACACCCTTTAGAACTACCCATATCTATTCCGTATATCCCATTTAAATATTCAATTTGCTTTTTTATCTCTCTTCTGATACAAAAATAACAATTTCCTTTTCTCTATCGTACCAACGCAATAACCAGGCTATGAGATGTCTGCCGTTAGCTGGAGACAACGAGCACTTCACTACGAACTCAGCGTTCTGGTTCTCTTCCATTTGCATTATAGAATTTCTTACTTTCAGCTAATAGCTTTCAATAACCCTGACCATTATGATCAGAGCAGGCGCAACGGGTGAAGGCGCTGTTGAAATTGGAAGGAAATTAGTCATCGAATTCAACAACGTCCCGCAGACTTACGTTATTCTTTGATCAACTCCTCGGGCCTGAGGGAATGCTTGCAGAAATAGGTTGAAGGTGTTCAATGACTCAAAGTTATCCCCAGGCCGATTTTCCCATCAGCAATGAGCTCGGAGCTTCTTCCAACCCTGTTCTCTGAACCCATCTACGCTATCAGCTATGAGCTTTCAGCTCACTATGGCTCTTAGCCTTTCCCACTCTGCCTTGTGCCATGCACCCTGTGCCTTACACCCTTTAGAATTACCCATATCTCCACCGTATATATCATTTAAATATTCATTTGCTTTTTAATACGCATTCTGGTACTAAAAAGGTGATTTCTTTCTCCATCTTACCAACACAAAAACCAGGCTATGAGCGATCAGCTAACAACAATGAGCTATTGGCTTACATGTTCCCCGCTTATCAGATTGAGAGCGGGGTTTTTTATGTTTGATGGCCAGTCTTGGTTTTAAAACGTACCCAGAATAAATGTCAAACGAAGGTTTGGACCCTTTATCCTAAGAGAAATGAACAAGACCATCCAGATGATAGCCCAGATTTGCGAAGAGCACCGTTTTCGGGAGAAACTCCTTTTTGTTCCCTCCTATTCCATCGGCCACCAGATAGGTGAGTATCTGGCTAAAACAGGTGCATCGTGGATTAATCTGAGAATAGCTGAGCAAGAGTCAAACGGAGACCCGTTCATTGTTACGGTAAGGTGATGGATAGACAGGAAGCCAAATATTTTGTCAAGAGTATAGACCCTGTTCTCGTATGATGCGGGATTTTCCAGGCTTCTGTATAGTATGCAAATATGGGGTTATCTAGTTAGAAAATGCTCAAGAGCTCAAAATTGGACTCGCAGATCTAAGAATATTCGCAATTAGGCAGAAACTATATACTAACTGGTTATGCTCTCTAGGGAGCCCGCTGTTCGTATCTCAAAGAATATGACCGGACTCATTCTTGCTTTAAAGAAAAGATGTGCTATAGCAACATCTCCCAAGGAGTGTACAATGATTTTCAAGTTATGGCCTAGTCCAACCCAATGGAGGAAATGGTCACTTCCTAGCAAACTCACTGCTTTTGGCTGTCTAATAGGTCTTGCTTCACTGATATTCGGGGCTGGTATCTATATCATTCAAATTGCTAGACCATCGAAATCAGATAGCGTGGCTTCGGAGATAAGAGCTTTGCGGGCTGAACTCAGCAGATCAGCGAAAATTCCTGGCGCATCAAAGGAAGCGTATTACGTGAGAGCTTGCATTGATGCAATTGCGGATCTCATACAACAATATTCCGTTAGAATAAATTTAAAAAGCAGAGATGTGCGCGGTGAACTAGTCGTCGAGACAGGAGAGTTTCAGTCAGATTGCATATTTAACAATAGGCTCAAGACAGATGTTCTAGTTCTTCAATACGGCGATGTATTTCAAATTGATGAAAAAGTCCAGTTTCTTAAGTTGGCCAAGTGGAGTGGACTACCAGAGACAATCCGGATACTCTATACACATATAGGCGACACTGAATCAGTCATTAAAACTTTTCCTGATTTAGGTCTGATTTCCCTAAGTGACTTCCTCGTTGAGCTTGGCCTCGCAGGCTTATCTATAGATGGGTTCGTTGGGTTTGACTCAAATACAGGAACTGCGAAACGAATGGTCCAATTATCAGATTCATTTATTGAGGGGGGCATGCTTGGATTGAGAATTCTCGCTTCTAATTCCGAAGTGAAATGTAATCAACAGAGGGAAAGTTTTGACGCCACGAAAGCTGATAAATTTTTCCAAAAACGTAAAATGGAGTTGAGCAAAGAGGATGCAAATGCCTTAATGAAAGAGGAATCAGGGCAAAGACCCAATGGGCAGGGAAATCCGGCTGCCACTGTAAGTTTTCGGGCGAATGGACCAATCGGTATAGGTTATCTCCAGCTTTCAGGCAATTGAAATGAAGGTTCGCAACAGGATGAAAACTGGAACGAGGAGCATAACGAGGCGCTAGACCAGATTTGGCTATGTCGCGGTTTTGCGAAATGGTGTTCGGGACTAATAGTCCCTCACTCAAAAACCGCGCCATATACACCAAACAGCTCAGCTTGTTGACATAAGGACATGACATAAGGGATGAATTGATGGAAACGGCCACTGCTGGTCTAATAGGAGCATTAATAGGGGCAACTGCTGGACTTGGAGGTTCTTTAATCACCAACTGGCTACAATGTCGCTCAGAGAAATCAAAATGGCTCCGTGAAAAAAGGGGAGAAACATATTCAAACGCTATAAAGTATCTCCTTCACGCTTTAAACAAACGTTCTGCCATTACGGCAACCGGAACGACCGTTATAGGACAAGATATTATAAAAGAATGGTTCGATGAATTTAGTGAGGCACAGCGATGGCTTACCAAATTGAGAATTTATTGTTCAAGGCAGCAGAAGACTAAAATCATTGAAGCCTCGGATAAGTTGAATCATGCAATTTTTCATCTTATCCACTCAAAAGGAAAAATAGCTGCAAGAAAATCAGAAGCCAAGGATATAGACAGCCTTAATACTGATAGTCTGCCTGAAGTATTACTCGATGTTTATAAAACAATTACAGAATGCGCAGAAAATGATCTAAATGTCTAACAAGTCGCTGGAGAATAGATGGGAAAACGCTGGCGCGTTTCCCGCGTCTCAGCTCCAGCGATATACGAAAGGAATTTATAGAGAATGGTTGAAAACGATTTGATCACAAAGATTATAAATTCCGGGACGTTGTTGACTATGTTGAATAACTCAATATGTCAAGACGATGAAGAACAAGGGGGGGTAACCCCGCCACAAGAACGGCGGGCAAGCCAAAGGGAGTTAGTGACAGGATTGAAGCTGACACAACCGGCTGTGAGTCAGGCGCTCCGGATAATGATGGAGCTTTATGAGGGGATAGTAGAAGCTGATAAAATGGCTTGAGGCATTCAGGGATAATCGAGTTGCTCGGTTTCCAAAACCTTCTCGAGCTCTGTTATGAGCGGTGGGAGGTCATACTCAATCGTGTCCCACAGGATATCTAAATCGACTTGGTTGTAACCGTGAATAAGGCGGTTGCGCATTCCTACTACTTGTGGCCAAGGTATGGATGGATATGTTGCCTGTCCTTCAGCGCTGACACGTGTAGCCGCCTCACCAACCACCTCAATCAGTCTGATAAGTGATAACCGAGCATCCTTTCACGCCGAAGGTCATCCCGCACTTTACCTTCAATCATTGCCACTGCTTCACGAGTATGGTCCAACATGTGCCGCAAGCGTACTATGTCATCATGCCGCGTCATAATGCACTACTGCTTCGGAGAGCACCTTATCACGGAAGTATTTGCTGAGGAATCCAGGCGTATTAAGATCAACCTTCCTCCCAAGTATTTCACTTAGTTCGATCTCCATCCCAGCTAGACGGACTAGGCCCACGCCCGCCTCTGGCTCGAATTCTACCAGCACGTCTATGTCACTATCAGGGCTAAAGTCCCCTCGAAGAGCGGAGCCAAAAATAGATAATTTCCTAATGCGGTTTCTCTGGCAGAATTCAGCCACTTTTTCCGTGGGAATGGTAAGGTTTGCTTTGACTGTCATGGTTATCCCCAGAAACCCAAACAGGATTTAGGAACATTCTAATGAGAGTATATGAAATATTTAATGCTTAGGTCAAGTGGAAGCAAGACAGCGTGCCAAGACATACAATTTAAGCAAAGTTGATATCTGATAAGAATAACAAAACCCCACCTCTCATAAAGAAAAATGGGGTCTTTATATCTTGATCTTGTTTGGTGATTCCAGGAAACGGCTAATCAGAGATGCCACTGTTTGCATTGATGATCT
>Ga0307434_1000560_pt1 | contig 24071 bp, 40 predicted proteins | sample SalMarWE160220MG_FD_202156 | JGI IMG/M metagenome (GOLD analysis project Ga0307434, IMG submission 202156) | Salt marsh sediment microbial communities from the Plum Island Ecosystem LTER, Massachusetts, United States - WE1603-220 | ecosystem: Environmental > Aquatic > Marine > Intertidal zone >... | reverse complement strand
CCTTGTAAGACCAGAGCCATCCCTTAAGCCAGTTGTGCAAGGAGTCCCAAAAGCTTATTTTGTTATCTCATTATCCTTCTTAGCGTATTGCCAATATTTCCTTAGTCAATATCCGGTCCACAAAGTTAGTCAGTAAAATCCGTCTAATCACACAAAAATTGCCTCCCGATTAACCTCTGATAAATATGATGCATTCAATCAGACATAGCTATGCCACTCCGTATTTAATGTTATAATAGCTACAAGAAAAGATACCTTTTTCATTATTACTCCTGTCAGAGGTTAATAATGTCAAGGCGAATTAGTTCGTTAGGAGATCTTAAAAAGGTTCTGCGTGATAAAGCCCTTGATTCTGCACTAGACTTCTGTGAAAAAGGTAACTATGGGGAAGCCGTCAAACTTTTCGACTCCATCAAGGACCTATCGGGTTTTGATACAAAGATAAAACCGAAGATAAAGAGAGCCTATTATGGGCATGGTATGCAGCTCCAACACGATTGGCGATTACAAGATGCGTTGCGTTGTTTCGTAAGGGCTAGAGAAACTGATCCAGATGATCCTGTGTTACTTTCGAGGGTAAACTTGCTGAGAGGATATCGAAGTTACAGGAAGGCTGATAACATAGGAAAATTCAGGGCTATGGTGAAGGAAGGTTTTACAAAAGGCAAATATGGAAATCACCCGAGTCCGTTCTTGGCTATTGCAGAAAATCACGGTCTCCTTGAGGAACCTAAAGAGCTTTTAATTGAAGCAAAGCACGTCACAGAATATTATAGCATAGGCATCTATCGTCGCCTTGAATTGGGTAGCCACTTGCTTAGTAATCTCATCCGCCAATTCAAATACCAAGGTAACTCTGAACTATCGATGCCATTCGCCTGGCTGCTTGCCGACTTCATCAGGTATAGGACTAGTCTGTTAAAGTACATTGACCTAATAATACCATTACCATCGAATCCAAATAATCAAACTGAAAGGGGCTTTACGCCATGCCTTTTAATAGCCAAGGAACTCAGTGGGTGTCTAGCTATCCCATACTATGAGCTATTCTTAGTAGAACCAATGGATTGCAGGTTCAGGGAAATGGGTTACGATGAAGGCAAAAAGCTTATACGATACAAGAGTGGTCAATCTCGAAATATATCAAAAGGTAGACGAATTCTAATATTAGATGATGTTGCTACTAGGGGCAGGACTCTATCGCTACATGCTGATGTACTGACAGAAAATGGTGCGGATAGTGTTTACGCAGTGACAATAGCGAAGACTGTTCATTATAGATAGATGAAATATTGATTGCAGAGGGGAAAAGGTAAGTAACAATAATGGACATAGACGAGCTGGCATATTGGTACTGGCTAACAGATGTGAAGGGTATCGGTCCTGTTATATCAAAGAGATTACTTGATAGCTTCCAGATCCCAATTCGCGTTTTCCGTGCCACGCCGGAGGAGATTACGAAAATTAGTGGCATAAAGGAAAATATCGTATCTAATATCGTTCGTGCAAAAGCCAACATCGATAGGTACAAGCGACTGGCAGAAGGACAGATCAAAATTGCCGAGTTACTTGGAGGGCGCATTCTAACTAGCAATGATCCCTACTATAATAATTTTTATAGCAAGCATGAAGGAGAAAGAGCTCTTCCGGCGCTGATTCACGTATTAGGCAATGGAGCTATGCCCAAGGCCGGGTGTTATGCCATTGTCGGTACCAGACGACCATCGGCCGACGGGGGTGGCAAAGCTTCAGAATTGGCGGCTAACCTCGCTGAAAAAGGTATCACCATAGTGAGTGGCCTAGCGCTAGGTATAGATGCCCAGGCACACAGAGGCACGCTATATGCAGGGGGTACGACCATAGCGATACTTGGTTGCGGTGCAGATATTAGATATCCAAATGCTAATAGCGATCTGTATACAAGAATACTTGAAAAGGGCCTAATCATATCTGAATTTCCTTTTGGTGTTAGACCTTCGTCTGAGAACCTCAGGAAGCGCAATAGGACTATTGTGTCATTTTCTGACGGAGTAATCATCGCAGAATGTCCGATTAAAAGCGGTGCCATGATAGCTGCGAGGTTCGCCGTTCAGCAAAGGAAGCCGCTGTTCTCATTTAAATACGATAGCAGCGTAGATAATTCTGGGGGAGATTGGCTTATTTCGAAGCGGCTTGCTGTTGAAGTCTACCAAAGTAACTACGAATCCCTTTTTGAAGCTTCGAGAGGATTTGTACCTTTTGCAACGAATAATACAGATAAGATATTTCAAGAAATATGGCCAAGAAAGATTTCTGCTAAGGCACCGAAAATAGGATCCACAACAAAAAGGCGGGAGAAATCCCCAAAATCGGAGGATGGGAAAATTCTCAAAGGTGAACTGGATAGAACACAGCTGCAGCTTCCAATGGTACCAAGCCGGAAAACGTCCACCAGCGATCTGCCCGGAATATTTGAGTATAATGTGGGCGATGAAGTAATTCACCCCTCCTTCGGAAGAGGCCGCATAATAAATATCTCAGAGGTTAAGGATGACTACCAGATAACAATAAAATTCTCGCCCAGAAAGACCAAGACATTTCTCTGGAAATACACGAAATTGACCCGAGGGTAGGTCGTATGAGGTATCAGCTAGAGACGATATTCTTTGACCTTGATGGTGTCCTAGTGGATACCTCGGCGATTATAAAGAAGACCTGCGTTGAAGTCAGTAAGAGGTTGGGGTTAATGCCCCCATCCGAAAAAAAGCTCAAAGAAACCATCAACAAGCCACCTCGGCAAATATTAATTGAACTTTTTTCCGCACATCTTAATGAAGCTCGCGAGCTATATTCCTATTTCTGGAGCAAGCATATACAGGATGCACAGCCGTTCGAAGGAATCCCAGAACTCCTAGCTGGACTACAGAGAACCGGGCTAGCTATAGGAACAGTAACTTCACGTAACGGTAAAGACACCTCGGTATTATTAAACGCCTCCCGCATCTTGCATTATATGGATGATGTGGTAACCTGGGGCCACTACCGCGCAGCAAAGCCATCCCCAAACTGTATATTCATCGCTCTTGAACGGATAAGAAAGAAAGCACATGGGGCGGCTTATCTCGGGGACCAGCCTGTTGATATGATGGCTGCAAAGAGGGCTGGAGTACTTGCGATTGGAGCTTCATGGGGAGCTGATGATGAGGTAGCACTGACCCAAGCGGGAGCCGACATGATTATCAACACGCCAAGAGAATTATTAGAAATTATAACCTAATAAGAAATCGTTTCATTACCTTCGAATAAAAAGAGGGGCTGGACATCCCAATACCGGAAAAATCCAGCCCTTTTCTATTCTAATGTCTAGCGGCTCTTATCAGTAAAGACCTAGCTCTTGCCGATTCTAAACATCTTGGTGCCACATACTGGACAGGTGCCCTGAGTCGCTGGCTTGCCGTTTTTCATGGTTATACTCTTGGCATCCTTCATCTCCCTCTTAGTGCGGCACTTCATACAGTAAGCTTGCATTTGTCACCTCCTTCATGGTCATTGTATTGAGGCTAACCTATTCACTCCATATATGTCAATATGCGGTCGAGTTGGAGACAAAAAATAGGCCGTGGATTTACCCACGGCCTATTTTCGCTAGATATTGGAGGGGCTAGAACTCAAACAGCGCTGGCTGTTCCGCTTCCCGTTGGCTTTTGGCCTCTTCCCTTTTCTGTCTCTGCTCTGCTCTGTCCTTCTCTTTTCTCGCTTTAACCCTCTGGCGATAGAGCCACGATTTAAGCCTGTTTAGCTCTCCTATCTGGTAGTCGCTGATAGAATCTACAGCAATATCAGCCGGTATTTCACCCTTGTTCCATCGCTTGTAGCTCTGGCCAGCGATGTAGAGGTATATTTGGGTCCAGTCGCTGCCCATTGGCTGGGTCAGGGATACCGTCATCAGGTAGGCACAGGCCTCGGCATCGGTACCGGTCGGCTCCTCTCCTTTCAGCACTTTCATGTTCTCGATAAGTCGCTCCAGGGTGATGGCGCCCTTTATCCAGTCGGGAAGGGTGTCTCCCCATCCTCCGGGCCAGACGATAATAGGGTCGCATATGGCGCCGACGATTTCCGAGATGCCTTTCTGGACTTCCCTTTCAGCTGTCAATTTTCACCCCCTTCCTAGTGGCTACTGACTATACCTGCCAGGAGTTCGACTATCATCATAATGTCCATGTTGCAGCCCACAAGTTCCTCCGGGTACTTGCGGATGAACCGCGTTAAATCTTGCTCAGAGACATGCCAGGATCTCACCCCGTTTTTTTGAGGGCGTGCCTCGTGATGGTAGGTGGCTACAAGAGCGCCAGAATCTATACGCCGCTGGACCCACCTGTGGTCATGGCCGAGAATCTCGCAAACCTCCCTCTTAGTAAACCACCCCGTCCTATAGCGCCGGCGGATATTCAGACGTTTGGCCATCACCACTACCGAGTTGATAGACCGGCGCATCATACGAGCTACCCTTCGGGGGCAAGACTGTGGAATTAACTCAGCCAGTCTTTCTTTTTCCTCGGGTGACCAGGGGTGCCGGTCGTCACTCTTGCCGATGCCCATTATGACAATTTGCCCCTTGACGGCATTGTCTGTAACTCCCAGCCGGTCAGCCAGCTCAATGACTGATTCACGAGTATGCTTGTAGTCGCTGCGGATTATATCCTTCTCGTAGTCCGTCCATCTATGGTTTTCTCTTACTTGTACCACCATAAGTTGTCCCCCCCTTCTCAGTCGGTAACTTTGAAGTCCCTGCCGGAGTTACACAGGGGCAGATGCCCGGGAATATCCGGGTGCCTTTTGACATGAAGCCCGAATGACACGCCGAGGTAGCCGATTGTGTAGTTGGCGATATCTTCCCTGATTCGGTTTTCATCTTCGCCGTGGAATTTCCCCAGGCACTCCTCAAGCGTTGCGGCGACCTTTTTCAGAGCCTGCTCTTTTTTGTACTCGTAGTCAGCCCGCTCAGCTTTAAATTGGCCTTTCATACTCACCTCCTTATCTCAAGTCTTCGGGAACACCGAGCTTATTCAGGTCCTCGGCATCAAAAGGAACCAAGCACTCGGGACACTGGAAATTGCGTTCTACATCTTGCATTGGCCACCATCCGTCCCTCTTGATATTGCCCCCGTACTCGATTTGGCCTTTTTCCCAGAAGTTGATAAGTGTTATTTCCTTGTGGCAATATGGGCATTTGGGCATAGTTTCACCCCCTAGTCTTAGTCTCTTCTATAAAGAACTGGCTCCTGTCCTGCCGGTAGATTGTCATCTTCCCATGATCGTCTATGGCCTTGGCGATAAAGCCTTCTCCATAAAATTCATTCATCGCCTTTATTTCGGCATTGAAATGCTCTGCATCCGGGCACTTGGTCAGGGTGAGATCGCCTTCAGCGTAGGTCTGTATCTGCAGCAGCCGCTTGTTCACCCACACGCCGAAGTACCAGGCATCCTGGCTGGTGTCATACTGCTCCCAGCCTTCATTGCGGAATTTTTCGTTGAAATCCCACCGGTACCGGTCAGCTGGTAGAAAGTTCCTTTCTACCTCGTTGCCTCGCTCATTGATTTCCATCACTCCTCCTCATGCAAGGTAATTCCGTGCTTTGCCAGTAGCATCTTGGCTATGTGGATATCGTGGTGCTTTTGCCTTGTTTCAGCTTGCTTGACCAGCACCGGTATATATTTAGCAGCGATGCGCACCATTTCAGAGTTGATATCGTGGTATTCCTCATCGGTAAACCAATAGGTCATGCCGTACTCTATTGACTTTGGTATGCCCTTGCTGCCGTCAAACTGTGACAAGAAGTGGACGGTATCATCGCCATTCTCGAAGTAAGTGGCGTAGAAGCCATTGATGTCGAAGTGGGCGATGAAGGAGCAGTGCTGGATTAGGTGCTCGTATAAAGGCTTGGTGAATTTCTCTCTGGCGCATCCGCTTTTGAGAAACGCCTCCCACTGCTTGAGCACCCTTCTTTTTACCGCTGCCGGCATAAACCTGGAGTTATGCAGGGCTCCCGGCCCTCTTTGCTGTGCCAGGTCATGCAACTGCATGAGTGCTCACCCCCTTTCTTCGGTGTTTTCTTTCTTCCTTAAATCTATAATCTCATAGGGCCAGTCCTCGGGTGGTTGCCAGTTGGGGTCATCATGCTCGTATTCCCGGCCGATACACCCCCCACCGGCGTTAGAGTGGACGCACTTACCATCTGGCCGGAGATAGATGTAAGTCCTCATTTCGACCACAAACCTAACCGGCTCCGGTGGTAAGTAGCTAAGCTGTTTTTCCATTGAACACCTCTCGTTGAAGTCGGGGGTGTGGGGTCGGCACCCACACCCCCTTTTCTATTTACCCCTTTGCCTTCTTCCCACGTCGCTTTTTGGGCTTGGTGGTATTGGCCTCTGGGGCTTCGGCGGGTGCCTCTGGGGAGGCTGCCGCTGCTTCTGGCTCTGCCTGAGCTGACGGCGGCGGTTCGTCCCATTCTGCCTCCATCGGCATAATGAGGACTTTCGGGCTCTTAGGGTGCTGGAAGGAAGCCGGCGCCTTACCCCCGGTCCACGACAGGGTAACTATGCCATCCTTATCGCTTAGGTACTCGGTGAGATAGCCGACATTCAGGGCTATGCGATTCGGTGCGCCTTGTATGTCGAGGACCGAGATCTTGGCAGAAACCTCCCGCCCGTCAGCCTTGGCTGAAACCGTGGCGGTTCCATCCTGGAATTGGAAGCGGACAATGCCGCTGTTCTGGCTCGCCACATCACTGACGCGCCGGACGGCCGTTTCAAGCTCCCGGGCGAAGAGCTGGGTCTTGAGGATGGGCTCATCTTTGGGAATGAGCTTGAGCCAGGCCGGGGGGTTCCCTTCGACCAGCTTGACGATGACTGAAAAGCCTGACCCGAATCCCACCCTCAGGCCTCTCTTGCCATCAAGGGCAACGCGAAGCTGCCTCTTAGCCAGCACGATTTCCGTGAGGTTGTCGCCGTGAGGTGGCGTCCTCGGCGTTTTGGCCATCACGTGTACGAGTGTTGTGACGGCTGCCGCGGGTAAGATGGTGGTATATTCTGCGGGAAACTTGATAGGCAGGACAATGTGAGCCATGCGGAAGCCGTCGCCGGCGCTGACTTCGATAGGGCCGCCGAACTGCACCGTAACGCCGTTCAGCACGGGGCGGTCGCTGCCGGTGGCAACATAAGGCAAGGCGGAGCTGAGAGCCGGGATGAAGGTGTCGCCGTCGATATCAGCCTCGTCCTTGACCTCAAAGTCCGGAATAGCTGGAAACTCTTCAAGGTCTTGCGTGGGATAGGTGGCTTCGCCCTCAGACCAGGATAGCGTCAGCTTTCCCCGCTTGGTGTGCATCTGCAGCTTCTCGTACCCCGGAACGTACTTGAGCATTTTGAGGACTTCTTCGTAGGGGAGAAGGAAGTTCTCATCCGCTTCGGGCATATCGATGATGACCATTGATTCAAGGTCGGTTGCCATCATCTGCCCGTCTTTGATCAGGACGTTCTTCAGGATGTCGAGCGTTGGCTTGCGAGGGACTGCCGGCTTTACTATCCCCAGGGCGTTTCTCAGATGTTCAACTCTGATTTCCATACGTTTAACCTCCTTTCTGGCCACTTTTTCCTCCCTATGGCGGCCAACTCATAGGGAGGGCTGGTTTTAAAAGAAGCTTGGCTGTGCTTTCTCCTTTGGCGTCGTGGTCGCCTGCCGGCGGACTGGTTCCGGAGCCGGTGGCGGCTCGGGCATTTTCGCCTTCGGGTTCTTGGGGTTGGCATCCCACTTGGCATTGGCGCTCTCTACAAGCGCCGGGATCTGGGACAGCGCAGCGGGTAAGCCTCCCCCGAGGGGGGTAAAGATTGGGTCACAATCGGGAGACTGGATGCCCACTATGGCCCGGTCGCCCTTCAGGGTTATGACGATCTTCAGCTCATCGCTTGGTTTCCTGGGTTCGCTCTCTTCTGCTTCAACCTGAGTTGTCTCCTCCGCTTTTTCCTTCGTCTCTTTACCTTTGTCTTTGACCTTTGCCATTTGTGCTCACCTCCTTTCTGATAAACGATATCTCATACCTATAGGGCACTTGAGCTCGGAGAATAGCGTGTCGACCTTCACGCTAAACATTCGGGCGATGGTTACCGGTTCAGTTGGTATTGCCTGCAGCGTCCCCGTTTCCAAGTCTAGATACGCGCCCATCCAGGTCAATTTACCTGTCAGAAGCTTGTAGGCAAAATCTAATACCAGGGTGGCCATCGCCTGGTTGATTACAGGGCTTTGGGTGTTTTCTTCTACCGCCTCGGCGCAGTCCTGCTGGCTTGTTGCCGGCGAAGTGGGCGCCATTAGGAGCGAGGGGAGCTGTAGAGAGGGCAGCGGTAGCTTATCAACGGTCTGGGTAGTTTTATCAAACGCCTGCTGCAAACCATCAACATCTCTGGTATTTCCGATAAGGACCTGCCCTGATTGATACCCGTTACCGGCATCCAGCCACCAGTCGCCCCAGTCTATAGAGTCGTGGATGGTCTTCCTGGCATGGGCCGTGTCAACACAGCCGATTATTATACCTCGCACCATCCTGACCCCCAGCCCCCCGGGCTCATTGAGCAGGCCGCGCTCATAAGGGTAGACACTGTAGCCTATCTTCCGGCCGTACTGGCGTGCCAGGCGCTCTGCAAGAACCTGAGACTTGAACTTGCCGACATCCCCCTCGAAGAAACTCTGTCTTCGCAGGTTATGTGGCTCCACCCGGTCATGGTCAATCAGGAGAAGGTCCAGATCGCTGTTGGCCAGGATCCGGCATAGACCCTCGGCCACGAAGCCGCCTGTACCACCGCATCCAACCACCACGATTTTCGGGCGGCCCAGGTTCTCCCCCAACCTCACAGTGTAGCTCATCCTCGCCCATAACCTCCTCTCCTTCGTACTCTATGGCGCCCGTCAGGGCGCCGTCGAAGACTTCTTTCCAGGCTAAAGGCATATAGTACCCGTAGACACCGAGCCTTAGCTTGACTACCGGCGTTTTCCCCAGGCTGCCGATGACCCCGTACACCTTTAGCCCGGTGTCGTCCTCGTCGTCCTTTTGGCTGAACCAGGCGCCCATGGTGCCGTGAGAATGCAGGTCGAGCACCACCCGGTCCCCGCATTCATAGACGACCTTGCCCCCTTCCTTTTCCTGGACCGGGACATGAAGGTGATACCCGGAGTCGCCGATAACGGCGACATAGTGCTCCCGCGTGGTATCGGCCAGGAACATGTCTAGCGCCAGGTCGAAGAACCGCTGCGGGATACTCCCGAAGGTAAGGACGAACTTCGTCTTAAGCGGTGCCAGGCCCCGGATCTCACAATCGGCGACGGGGATTCGGGCCTCCACCAGTTTATTTTCCGCCTCGATGAAAAGCCCGTTGGAAGCAGCGATATAGTTGAAATAGAGGCCCCGCTCTCCCTCCAGGCCCTCCTGGCGGTTGAGCATATAGCCGACAGGTTTCATGTCACATCTCCATCTCCATAAGGTCGCGCACGGTGCCGTGTTTGACCAGGTCCCCCATCGGGAACCGCTTCTTATTGTTTAAGTGCTCCCAAAGGTAAATCACGTTCTGGGGGAATTTGTTAGACCGATTGTGGAGGTCCGCCGTCGCGCTGAAGAACGACATATAGAAGGACTGCACGATGTCACCAATCCTCATGGGGAATTCATGGCTACCGGGGCACGTCCGGCCGTTCGCAAAGACGTTGGCCAGCGGCGCCTTGTAGACGGTATCCGTTTCTTTCGTCGGCTTTTTCTTGACCGCATACACCCACGGTGGATTTCCGGGCCGGCAGAGGAAAATCATACCAGGCAACGGCACCTTGAACCGGAGCGCCGGCTTTGCTACATCTAGCAGCAGAGCCAGCAGTCTCACTTGCGGCTCGTCGTAGATGGCAACCACGGGCCCGCTCCTCGTATTCCGCCACCAGAGCGTCCGGTCTGGTAATAGCCCGGAACCGAAAGACAGCTCACCCGCCAAGGCGTGAGCTATATCCATGGCCGAGACGACTTTTCTGGTTACGGTTTCTCCGTTGAAGTTGGTCATCACCACGGCTTGGTGGTGAAAGTCCAGCCTCAGCCTCAGCGGGTCGGGCGGTATCCCCAGCTCCCCAGGGACCGCCCATTCGAAATTGTCCGACTTCTCATTCGCCATCGTCTTCGTCCTCCTCTAGGTTAAGTTCAGGCTCCAAAGGGCACCAGTGCATGGCCGGGTCGTAGACCGTCGCCCACCGCGCTGGGTCTGCAGGCTTTCGCTCTGATGCTGGCAGCGACAACAAGAAATCTAAAAGCTCCTTGTAGCGAACCGGGGGGGTTACTTCCAGCCAATCAACAACATGGGCTATCTTCCCGCGGATCTCTTGAACTTTCGGGTATTCTTCTGTCAGCCTGTCAACATTAAACCGCGACCACTTGAATAAAGGCTCGCTGTAGCCCTCTATATATTCACAGTCGCCATAGTTTGTATCCAGCACGACGCACCCGGTATCGGAGCACACCCAGTCGGCGAAGTGCCCCACTCCGTCATACGGCGTGCCATCGGTCATCTTGTGCAGGGTTGCAGGCTCCCAGCCTTCCCGCGGTATCATCTTGACCAGCTGCTCGCCGACAACCCCCTGAATCATGTCAAAAAGCGGCACCTTTGCGCCGTTTAGTTTCTCCTGGGATGTTCTGCCAGTCCTGGAGAACTCCGCCACTATTCCTGCTCTCTTTGCGATCAATAGTGTGCGGCGTATGGTTTCTTTTACTTCAGGAGTGTCTTTAGCATCTCTCAATAGGATTTTGTTTTCAGCCACCTTGACCATGGAAAAACCCATCGGAGCGATCCATTGGCCGCCGACCGCCAGGGATGCCACCAGGTCTTCTACCCAAGCGATATCACTGGCAGATGGCCTAAATTTTTCCGCTGGTAAATTCGCCGGGTCGAAGGGCACCCTGTCATCTTCCTCGTCTCTCCAGTCCCCCTCGTAGGGGTAAACGACAAGAGCCAGCAGCAGGGCGTACCCCAGCCTCATACCAAGGTCGTGGTAAGATGAATAGGACATGCCCATAAATTCTACCGGCAGGCTGGCCACGAAACCACCCAGCTCGGCCTCCTGAGTAAATATCGGCAGAGGGAAATACTTTTTGCCGAAGAGGTAGCAGAACTTGTAAAGCCGGCCGAACCTGGGCTCCGTCAATATGTCGTCTTCGTGCTCAGGAAGGAACTCCCGGATAATGGCCACGAACTTCTCGATATCGTCGATGTTCGTGAAGCATTTCAGCAGCTCCGCCAGCAGCGGGGGGCCGACCTTCAGTTTCTTCGCAAGCGTAGATAAAGGCCAAGCCTCCGGCCGCGGTGTCTGAGCTGCCTCCACTTCCGGCGGCCGCATCATGGCTTCCAGGGCAGCCATGTTATTTTGCACGATGATAGTTTCCAGGTCCCACATGGCTAATCCTCTTCAGTCTGCCCCTGCAATCTAATCAGGGCGTCGACCGCCTGGATAGTGTGGTTCCCATAAGCCACGGCCTCGGCGGTGGCCAGGTTGATTTCCGGTATCCTCTCAAATAAGGCGTGCACATCCAGACTCCCGTTCGTAATAGGGATGCTGTTGGCCAGCTCGATAATCATAAGTTTCTTTGGGGGCACCTTTTGGAGAGCGTTGACCACCTTTTCTATGTCTTCTTTTTCTCCCATGCCTACACCCCTTAATGAGAGCCCTTCGTGCCGACCCGCCTCCGGAACTCATAGACGGTTTCTTTCTGCCTGGGTTCCGTTTCTGAGTCGCGCTCGCTCTCCGTTACCTCAGCGTTGGCCAGCTCGGGGAAGAAGCTTGACAATGAAGTCCTGACTTCATCGGGGCTGAGGTTCGGATCTGGGTCGGGGAAATCCCGTCCGTCATAGACAAATACCCTGCTCATAGGTCACCTCCTTTCTTTTTCTTTTGTAGCGAAGTAGATTGCGTGTGGCTCGGTGTAGCTGATAACTGCGCAGATCCCGCCCTGTCTTCTGGCCCATTCCTCTTGCTGGAGCTTCTTGATTTCCTTGCGGCTCGTTCCTCTGTGCGCGACCGGTATCAGCTCACCGTTGCCCATCTTGTAGAAGAGCATCAATGCCCCCCTCTCGCAGATTATTTCTGCTTTTTTAAGGGGCCCTTACAAATCGGGCACCGCCCCTCTTCGATGTCTTTGCGCCCGCCGCCTTGGTAATGCGAATTCTTCTTGGCGCAGTACCCCAGGCGGCAGCCGCCCTTTTTGGGTTTAGCCATCGGTTGCCTCCTAACTATGTAAACTCCGTGGTACTCCAAGTGCCTTAATGAGCCTTCGGCACACGTTTTCAGCTCAAACTCGTCTGCGGTCTCCCTGAACATATCGTTGAGCCAGCCGTAGGCCTTGACTACCTCGGGGTCGGAATACCCGCTCTCCTTGCCGGTGTAGTCAGCGACAACTTCGCATTTCTCCCGCCAGGGAGCAAATGGGACGCCGATGTTATCTACCCTGGTCATCTTCCTGGCGAGCTTGCGGAATGCTTGCAGCTGGTCTTCGCCGTAGTGAAGGCGAAAGATAGCTACGAGGTTACCGTTCTGGACCTTGAACCAGGTCCAGTTTATGCCGCCCTGCTCTTCGTATTCCACCGGCTCTCACCTCCTTTCTAAGAGGGGCTTCGCCCCTCTTTTAGTCTCCTATTCGCTTGCGGAATGCTGCGTCCCAAACGCCGCTATCGACGAGCCCCATACAGCTGTGGATGGCGCCCGGAGTTTTCCCGCACGATTCCGACTCCTTACAGTGTTGGCAAAAGAGCTTCTCAAACTGACTTTGGTCAAGGTAATAGACACTCTTGCCAGATAAATCTACCCAGGGCATCTTTTCTCCAGGCATCTTTTCTCCAGGCATCTTTTCCCCAGGCATCTTTTCCCCTTTCGTTTTAGCTTTTCAGGGCGAAGTCAATAGCCTCATGCATTACTTCATGCCAGCACTCCAGCCCCCACTCCACGCCCTTCTTAACCTGGTTGAATACATCGTCGGTTATCGATTCCTCAGGTATGCCCATCTGCTGGGCGCAGAGTAAGACGTCTTCCCGGGTAAGGATAAAGACCACTTCTTTAGCGTTTGCCATAGAGTTACCTCCTGCCATTTGGCTTCGTTAGCTGGCGGATTAAACGGCTCGCTTCCAGCCTGTTGCTAGGCCGCTCCTCCAGCGGCTCAGTAATTCCTTTGGCACGGCAGAGTCTTGCTATGGTCCTGGTCTGCTTAACTGTTGGCGGCAGGTTCCAGGTGCTATCTGGCGCTATCATCTTCATTGGTTACCTCCTCACTCAATATTCCTCTGGGAAAAGGACGGTAGTTACCGACCTGTCGGCCTCGGTAATAATCCAGATTTTCGGCAGGCCGTCGTTCTCGTATGCTGAAAACAGCCTCAGATACTTACTCAGGGCGTACTCGTTTTCCCGCCTGTCCTGGTCGCTCAGGTCGCCCCAGTCGCCCTGTGAGTGACGCTCAAGGCTCTTTCGCACGAACTTGGCGAAGGCTTCGTCGGAGGATGCCCGCTCCATGACGCCGGCGGTGGTAACGAGACGCCCCATTGAGAACTTCTCCGACATCGCTTCAACCTCCTTTCTCCTGCGCTCACAGGGGGGGATAATCAGGATAATAAAAGCCCCCCTCTCCTTTGAAGGAGAGGGGGGGTAAAAGCAAACCGCCCTTAACGGGCGGTTGAAAGTAAAAAGACGCCTCAGTAACGGGGCGTCTTTCGCTTTTTTGCCTAGTGGTTTAGATAGTGCCTAACCGCTTCACGGCATACTTGCTCAACTCTCCTTCTGTATTCGGGGGGCAGGGGCTTGCCGTATCTGATAGCCTTTCGTCTTTTGTTTTTGCTAACGCCATTGAGAGTATTACCCAAGTCAATAAATAGGCTGACATAGCTACTGGACACCCTCACTTTAGCGAATGGCGAAAGGGTTAGACCGCTAACACCCAAGCCGACTAGGTAAAACAGGGGTTGTTGGTCAAAAAAGATGTCTTGGCTGATGTTATTGAATTGACCACGAATGGGGTAACGCCTTTCACCTAGACTATGTAGCCGTTGCCTTTCGGCTTGCCATTCGGCACTATCCTGCGCTTTATCGTCTGCTTTCCAATCGGCTATTAAGTCCTCAATAAAGTTTAGGTAGTGGTGGTCTGGATTGAGGCAAGGCTTATGCCCATAGACACAGAAACCCCCACTGTCCAGAAAGAGGTCAACAAGGTGCGATTGACGGCTAGGCGTATTCCATCTTGGAATAGCCATTTTATACCTCTCTTTCTGTCTTGTGTGCGGTGGGGTATGCCACACGCTAGAATGGTTACGCCGTGACGGGGACTTTCTCCTGTTTGGGGGTTTTCGGGGCTTTGCGGGCTTCGGCTCTCGCTTCTGCCATAGACTTCTCCATAGCTTCGGCTACTGCCTTGCTCATATTGGCTCGGTCTTGGGTGGCTATCGGCTCTCCCGCTTCGTGCGCCGACTTCTGGAGTGCCTCAAAGCCTTCGGGGTTGTCCTGCGCCACGCCTTCGGCATACGCCACAAGGTTAGCGGCGAAGTTGTCCCTTACCAGCTTGACGCTATCGGCGATGGGCTTGGCTACCCTTACCACTGGTCTACCCGACTTGCTGAACTTAACCGAGCCGTCTTGGGCATAGGCTAGGCGCAGGGGTGCGCCTAGTGCGTCCAGAGGTATAGCGGTGTCACCCTGTAGGTTAGTGGCTGTGAAGAACGGTAGCCAAATGCTCTCAAGGTCAAGTGACCACACACGCCTACCAGTGGGCTTTTTGCCATTGGGCAAAAGTAACGACTTGATGTAATTGGGTGTATCTCCCATAGCTTTAATCTCCTGTTTTAGATTTAGCGTATGGCACACCCAACCGCACACAAGGGGTGTTATAGACGGCTTACCGTTGCCTTTCGTAGCTGGCTACATTATAGCCAGAGGTCTGACTATTCGGCTTCCGTATGACGGCGGTAACTGTCCCGATAGCTAGGCTGATGGTCTAGCTTCGGTAGCCGTATTCTGTAAAGGTGCTTGCTCGTTTGAGCTTACAATAATAGCTTCTCACAAAAGCACATTAAGTAAAATTAAAAAAATTAGCTAAATTATCTTCTCCCCCCTGGGGGAAAAGTTCTATTTAGGGATTAAGAAAGGTAACCAGGGAACCTCTACCGGTGTGACCGGCGGTGGGTGAAGAAGCCTATATGCGAGACATCACAGAATGGAAATCTAGGGGGTTAAACTGAGTTTTCCGAGGGATAATACTTAAAGGTAGCGCAGACTTTGGCCTTGTTTATCTTCGGTATTTTGCGGCTATCTCAGGGTAAAGGGTAAACAGGGGGTTGGACCAGTCAGGCGTTGGTGCTTCGCTGCCCTTTTTGGTCAGCCGGTAATAGGTGCGAGCTGGTCCAGGTGGATAGTTCTCCTGCAATGCTGACCGCTCAGATTCTCCAGTGGCTTCCACCCAACCCAGCCGCTTGAGCAAACCAAAGTAGATCAGGAAAGAGTGGTAGCGCATCCTGGTATACTTGTGGGGGATCTTCTTTATTTCAGCTTCGTATATCTCATCAGCTCTCTCGGGTGTAACCTCGACGCCTCGCTTCACCATGTCGCTTATTATTCTTTCGGCGCTGTCCCTGGCAAAAGCCCGGACCAGGGCTGCTTTGTACTGGTAGTTAATGTCAGCCTGGGTGGCACCTTTGTCCGGGTCAATCACCGGAGCTCCCTCGGGTCCATGCCCGAGCAGAAACTCCCGGATGAACCAGCCACAGCCAAAGGGCCTGAGGAATCCACCACGCTCTGGTCTAACTGTTGTTACCATCTATTCTATCCCCAGTTTCCTCTTCAACAATCGCTCAAAATCAGGCCACCATTTTGTCTCAAATTCCCTGGCTTCAACCTCATAGGGGTTGTCGATATATCCGTAGGTCTCGGTGTATTCATCATATTTCCGGTCAAATTCTTCAGCTCCATCGCGTAAGGCCTGGTAGTGGTGAACCAGCTCATGAAGGACACGTTTCACGCTATACACAATATCAGGGGATAAGACTATCCAATCCTTGGCCGCTGAGTAACGGGCAGCCGTTGCATCATCACCAGTTTCCTCGATATACTCCTCTCTGCTGTAGAGGCTTACCCTGGCCGGCGGTTTCCCCAAGCCCTTCTGGGAGCATAACTCGGCAACCAGATCCCCTAAACGTTTTGTGCCCAGCTCTATTAGCAAGGGATGTAACCTGTCTCTCGATGAATTTTTAGAACCTGAGCCACGTCTGGCGGCAGCCCCAAAAGCTCCCTTAATTTCCTTAACTGTTCCTCAGTCATCTCAGGAGAAAGGTGTCCCATACCGAGTGCCTCTTTTAGCTTTTTGGAGTAGTATTCCGCCGCTGTCTCCACCCCCTTTATATCACCTGGTCTGGTGGCTTCATCAGCCCATCTAACGGCGACGGCGCCGTATTTCTCCTCTAGGGGTTTCCTCTGCTCCAGGGTCAGCCACATGGAGTGGTGCCCCTCACTTATAACGGACGCCTTCCATTTTAATTCTTCAAGGTCGCGGGCTATAATCTCGGTTCCCTTGGGCCCTCTGAACCAGTACTCGGGTATGGCATACCTTGACTGCCAACCCTCCTCCAATCTCAAGAACTCCACGCTGGCTTTTCTGGCCAACTCTCTGCCTTGATTCTCCAGGGTCATCTTCTTTTCCTGGAGCCTCTCCTCTTCTGTCAGACCTGCAGCCGCACCACGTCCTAGCGGCTTATACCCGGGTGGCGGCTTAACAGGTGGCAGCTTAGGGCGTTCTTCGGATGGCAGCAGTGCCTTATCCATCATCCTGAACATCATGACCATAAATATCATGAGGAACATCATGTTTAAGACGCTATTGAGGTCTATCTGAGCTACTCGGATTTGCTGATTACCTGTTGCCATGTCAATTCTAGTCTCCTATTCAAACAACTAATACCATCATCATAGAAAACAATGTTAAGGTAATGGCAGAGCTCATAAGAGAGATTATGTCTGGCTGTGTAGGCTGTGAATACCCCTGGATATCGACACTGTCCCCGTCCTCTATCCCTTCAGCCTCGCCGGCGTTTACCTCGAGGAAGAATCTTGCCCCGGGCAGAGTTTCGTTATCCAGTATAGCTTGCTCACCTGGCTGGACATTCTGCATCACTCCAACCACACCCTGGGTGCTGTTGATGAATATGATATCCAGAGGGAAGAGCATCTCGCTCATGTCAATCTCAATATGTTTCTGATCGGACCCAAGGTCAAAGAGCATTCCCTGCCCACTAGGGAGGCTTTCAGCCCCGCTTAGACCGGTCGTGAGTTCGGTGAAAGTGTTGGCTACAGAGCATGTCCATTGCTTGCTACCGATTGTTACTGTTGCGTTTCCCGGCATTTTTCACCTCCGCAATCACTTTGTCGTACCACTCTTTGTGTTCCTCCCCAGCTACCCGGCGGTACTTCATCGTGGTATTTATATTCTGGTGACCTAGGTGCTCCTGTAGTAGCCTCAAACCGTCACCAGAGTCATCCTTCTTAACCGCTAAAATCGCAAAAGCATCCCTCAGCCGGTGAGGGCTTACATGATGCGCTTTTCCGCTCTCGCTATATACTAGATCCTCCAGGCCAGCTTTTATCGCGCATTCCTTCACTATCTGCCAAGCTCTCCATCGCCCAATGCCAAAGAGGAGCTGCTTGCCGTTAGAGGATACTGGCCCACCGCGGTCAATGTAGTCCCTGATCATCGCTAGAGTATCAGCGTCTATGGGTAATGCCCTCACCCGGCGGTATTCTTTTTCCTGAGCTGTTGCTTTCGCCACCTGGTGGCCGCAGCCGGGGCAGAACCTGGCTGTCTTACTCAACCTGGTGTCGCAATCAGGGCAGGAGAGGTTTAACCTCACTTTAAGGTGCTCGATGGTTACTGTACCCTGGTCAAAGTCAATATCGCCCACGGCAATGCCCAGAGCCTCGGAGATACGGCAGCCTAAGCGGAATAGCAACCTCACCAGGAGCCTGTCCCTCAGGTACTCTCCGGCTGCCTCCAGCTGATTGACTTCCTCTGGCTCGAGATAGGCTTTTAGCATTTCTCATCACCAATCTATACTGGCGTTATACTGACCGCATTGGGCACTGAACTAACGAGCGGGTCAAGGTTGACGGAGCTATAATTGACAACGTAGGTCTTACCGCCTACGATTCTGGTGTGTGGGTCCCAGACTAGGTAGAAAGCCCCACTTACCGCTACACAAAGATCAAAAACCCCGGGCAGGGCGACCGAGATTGTTTTCCCGAGGTGGCCATTCTTTACTGTGGTTGCCTGGCCATTAGCCGGGATCTTAAGCCAGCAATCTGCTCCCGCCGCCAGTACCGCAATTCCATCAGGGTCATAAACATACTGGGGCATGTTGCTGCCAGGATTCTGGTAGTTGTAGAGCTTCTGCCAATCAGACGTATACGAGTAATCCCCCTGATAACCCGGGGTGTCCAACAACAACCGAACATACAGGAGCTTCATAGCCTCAAAGCCCCGTAAGGCACCCCCGACATATCCAAGGGGTTCCCCAGTCAGGTGCCCAAAGGCATAGTCTGGATGGACCCAGACATCAAAGTTATTGTGATTGAAGAAGGTGATGCTGAGAGTGAACGGGTCTCCCCAGTAACCAAGGCCAAGGTAAGTGTTGTACTCATGCTTAGCGTTCGTTAGGCTGGTTGGACTTAAGGTTATGCTGGTGATCTCAATGGAGGCGGACACGATTACCACATCCTCGGTTGCCCGGTAAATAGCGATGCCCTGCCCACCAGAATATACATAGAGAAGCACTGGATAGGTTCCCGCGACGGAAGGCATGGTAACAGAGAAGGGTATCACCTTCTCCTCCCCAGCATTCAGGTGAAATGATACTTCAGCTACCTGGGTGTCTCCCATGTACAGAAAGCCCGTGTAGTCAAGAGCCACCCCCTTAGGGTTGTTCATGGTAGCCTTGGCAGTCTTGCTTTCTCCCGGGTTAAACTGCGGCATTGTACTCCCCCTTAATTTTAATCCCAGGTTATCTTTGTTATGCCGATGGCAGGACCAACATTCACTACTACATCCTCGGTTGAGACATAGGTCACTATCTGGACTCCACCACTGGCGACTGCACAGTAGACATGAAAAGTGTCGGTGGTAACAGTTAACCTGGGCATAGTAATGGAGAAGTCAACCGCTAGGGTTCCCGCCGCTGGGATGCTGAAGGGGATGACCCCAGATGTTGCTTTCTTGTCCCCTACGGTTTTCCCAATGTACAGCTCGGCTAGATAGTCGAATGTGACTCCCTTCGGGTTCTGGAAGGTGATGTGAGCCGCATGGGCTGTTTCATCGAAGAAAGTGGGGTCATCCATCTTTACACTTCTGAGGATGATATTTTTCTCCTGCCCTCTCACCTTCTGCATTGCTAGTATCATGTTTTTCCCTCCTCCTTAGATCTCCTTGATTACTATTGGTACGACCATTGCTAAAGCCATTACCGCCATCAAACCTGTCGTCCATGATGGCGTCTGGTATTTATTCCAGGTTGTTTCAGAGGCCAGCAAGACTTGGACTCGACTGCACTCCTGTATTACATTCGCTGTATCATCAGTCATTTCACAGAGCAGCAATCTGAGCCCGAAAGAATAATCCTCCTCCGAAGCACTAAAGCTTATCTCAAAAAAGGCGGGCTCAGGGGCCTGGGGAGGCAGGTAGAAGCATGTAAACTCTAGAGAATCAGTTAGGAATCTAACAAACCCCTCGTCAGCAACCACTCCTGCAGGGGTTAGGAAGTAGTAGCTCACTGCGTAAAGGAGAGTTTCGGCCGAGGGGTTTCTCATCTCGACATATGCCTTGACCTCTGTGCCCGGGGTGTACCTTATCATCTCAGGCTGGTCCCAGGTTATCAGTCCTAGTGCTTCAGCTCCCGGCGGTGGTGTTACAGGATAGGTAGGTAGCTGCTGTACAGCAATCGCCTTCGGCACCGCCTGCGCTGGCTTCACCCCGTGCAGTACGATTCTCATGGACTCTTCACTCCCAAATTATATCTATGGGCTGTATTGGCGGCTTATCTGGGTGCTCAGATGCTACATGGTTCACTAGGTCTTCTAACTTACTGAAGGTCTGTTCGCAGTATGGGCATTGGTAGCCGAGGGTAGGAGGTGAAGGTGGAGGTTGGGGTGCAGCCTGAACAAACTGCGCCATGACGGCGACCATCACTATCGCCATCATACCGCCGATAATTATCTTTTCTTCTGTTTCCATAACTTCACCTCTGCCTCCTCACCAATATTCAATGTCCCTTTGGCCCCAATAGGTTTGAAATCACTGCAATCATAATGCTGGCCACTAACACGGTTACGATACCATTAAGAACAAGCGCCCAGTCTATTGACTGTGACTGAACCTAGTTCACTTCGTTATCTTCCCCATCATTGGAATTATCATCCCAAACATCGACATAACAACAACCATCCCTAGTATGCTATTGATATCCACTGTCGGTGCAGCTTGAAACAGTTTAGCTATGAGGCCACCAAATGGCACCCCGCAACCATAATCGTTATCTTTCCCTGCGGGCACACCTTGTGGCTTAACTACTACCCTTGGAAGAAAGTTGTCAATCGCGGCCGCAGGAGTAGTAGCACTCGCATATGCCTCCATTATTGCTTCCTTATATTGAGGGTATTTTTCTGACTGAATGTCAGCTAGTTTTTCACCCCCCTCCCAGAAGACCGCCAGGGCACCCGTGGCAAACGGGGTGGAGAAACTTGTCCCGCTTTTTGCGACTGTGGCGGTGTCACTTGAGCTTGATGCCAATTCTATGTTTTCACCAAAGAATACTGCGTCGGGTTTAACTAGACCTTCTTTTGTCGGCCCCCTGGAGCTGAAGTCACTTACAACGAAAGGCTCAAGTTTGCATGATCCTACAGCGCCTACGTACCTCTCACAGGCAGGGCACATTATTGTTTCAGATGCTGGGCCTGAATTACCAGCGGCAGCATAAATCCATACTCCCCGTTCAAGTGCTGCCCGGCAAGCCACTCGTAGGATATTATTGGGATTGCCATCATCAGGACTCCCGAGACTGAGATTTACTATGTGCGGGGCATACTCCGACTCCTTATCCTGTAACGACAATAAGTAATCAATCGCGAGAACCACCTCCTCTTCAGTCCCATTACCCTTGTCACCCAAGACCTTCATGTTAAGAATGTTACATTCGGGGGCTGCGGTAACAATGATTGAACAGACCCCGGTGCCGTGATCAAAACCATCCCTCATAGGATCAGAGGTGAAGTTCTCGCTATGGACAACCCGCCCCCTAATTTGCTCGTGGGTTTCTCTGATTCCAGTATCGACCACTGCAACATTTACCCCTTCGCCGTAGAGAGGCGGGACCAACACCCCTCTTAGCTCTTCAAACCCCGCAGCACGAATGAGCTGACTGGCGGTGTATGTAGGGACTGCAGCAACAGGCGCCGGTGGTGCAATCACTGGTGGCATCACCGCTGTCCTTATTTCTCCTACCTCAGTAACGGTGAATCCCTGAGACCTTAGCCTGGTTGCCTGCTCCTCGGTAAGTGTTGCGAAAATAATACCGGCAGAGCGTGCTTCCTTAATATCAGTAGCGCCGACACTTTTTACCTGCTCAACCGTGGCACCCAGTATGGCGTATCTCATCAACTAACCCCCCCAGCTGAGAAAACTAGCCTGGGGAGCTTGAGGAGTGCTGGCAAACAGCCTCCCGGCTTTTCCTCCTCAGGCTTATCGGCGTTGTAATACACGAGATTGTCCCTGTTCTGCCTCATGCAGATAGCAGCCAAGGTTTTGCCACTATCTACAAGCTTGTAAGAGAGGTCGGTAAAGACCTCCTTAGCCCGCTTAAGGGCGTTCTTGTGGCTATCGCCTTCGATAAATCGGTAGCAAAAGCCACAGTTGAAAGCTTCCTGGAATTCGGCAAGCGCGTCGGTGGTGTAGCTCACCACCTCGACGTAGGCCCAGTATGTCCCGCCCTTGCGCCAGACTTCAGCTCCAAGAGTCTTGGCACTAAGGCAGGCCAATGTATAGACTTCCTTATCGGCTAGAAGGCCACAATTCTTCATATCAATAACGGCCTTTTCGTCCTGGCCGATAAGGGCGTCCTCATCGCCGTGGTCGTAATGAATAAAAAGGTCTACCCCTTTTGCTAACTCTTCCTCCACCCTGGCCCTTGTTGCCTCGCCCTCAGCAAGTTCAATGGTGTCAATACCAGCATCCTGACACCGCTGGAGGATTTCAGCGGCAAAGGCAAAAGTGTGCTCGGTGGCAGAGTCAAAATTTGGCCGGACTAAGAGCGCTTTCATTAGCTATTCCTCCTCTCCAAATAGCTTCTCCCTCCCCCGTTTTTCCATCTCCACAGCTAGCCCGACATAGTGGGTCACAACGAACTTTCTCAGCTTGCGGTCATTATCCAGCCTCTTAATCACCTCGGTGGCAGACAAGCTCTCCCTACCCAGGAATAGTCTCCAGGAAGAGTTATTTTGGGCAAGGCCAGTCAGGGTTTTCTTAATCTCGGCGATAAGCTCTTTCTCGCTCATATAGTTCCTCCTTCATTTTTAGGGTCTGTCCAGGCCCCTAAGAAATTCAAGTTTCCTCAAGAGCTTCGCAGCGAACCCCCCCAGGTGCAGGAGCAGCCAGGCGTAGAAAACCACCACCACGATGCCGGCCACCATGGTGGCAATTTTTACCCCGGTAGAAGCATTGCTCAGCGGGAAGAGAAGCAGCCAGAGGAAGAAACCCGCCCATACCCCCATCTTTATGAGAACAACCCACCACCATCTAGCGACGTGCCGGCGCCACTCGTAGGTCCAGGGCTCGAGCCGGCAGCGGTACTCTTTCCAGTACCAGGTGTAGAGGTTACTGATAAATTTCTTCACTGCGTATCTCTAACCTCCATCATGTTCTATTTCCCGCTTTATCTCGGCAACAAGTTCTTTTTCGCTGGGCATTGAGCTTGTCCCCCTCTCATTAGACATACTCAATCTCAACCGTCCTGAAATAGGCATTGGTTGCGAGGGCTGTAGCACTATACACCGCCTTCACCTCTACGCTGTCCCCACCCTGCAGGGCAAGTATCCCAGCTTCTGTTAGTTCCCAATTAATTATGTCGTTAGCTGCAATATACATACCATCTCCCAAAGCCGCTACTGAGCCGTCATGGGTATTGTAAGCTTCGTCATAAGCACCCCCACGGATGGTGAAATCTACCCTCATAGGCTGCGGCGGGTTGATAGCTACAACAGAGCGAGCATATACTTTCATCCTTACTACCTGTACCACCTTATCGGGTAGCCTAAGCCACGCCCGCGCATATTCGGCGGCAGCGTTAATCAGGAAACCGCTGTCCTGCGGGTCTGTGCCATCGGAGAAGGGAGCGACATAGACATTTAACTCGGTATCGGTCCCGACATCGTTAAAAGGCGCCGTGCCGAAGCCATCATTGTGGAGGTCGTTATCAATAACCAGATTGCTATTACAAATGGCACCGCTTATGTTAACCCCATATCTGGGCTTGTTTGCCAAAGCACCGGCCCGGCAGGTGTTGGCTTGAATATCATTATAATCCGACTCCTCCAGATAGATGTCATCATAGGTATTATCAGTATCCTGGGAGTTCTCAGTACAGGTGTTGCCTGAGATGGTATTGTTATTGCTTCCCTCAAGGTAAATCCCATGCAGATCATTTCCCTGGCAGGTATTACCGGTGACGGTGTTGTTGTCGCAGTCGTTGAGGTAGATTCCGTCCCGAGTATTTCCTTGGCAGGTATTACCTGCGACGGTGTTGTTATTGCTTGAGTTATATAGGTAGATTCCACGCTCCGTATTTCCCTGGCAGGTATTACCCGAGATGGTGTTGTTGATGCTGCCAGATGTGAGGTAGATTCCATTCTCATTTCCCTGGCAGGTATTACCTGAGATGGTATTGTTGTCGGAGCTACTGACGATGATCCCGTGGCTGTTGCTTCCCTGGCAGGTGTTACCGGTGACAGTGTTGTT
>Ga0307434_1000558_pt1 | contig 24155 bp, 19 predicted proteins | sample SalMarWE160220MG_FD_202156 | JGI IMG/M metagenome (GOLD analysis project Ga0307434, IMG submission 202156) | Salt marsh sediment microbial communities from the Plum Island Ecosystem LTER, Massachusetts, United States - WE1603-220 | ecosystem: Environmental > Aquatic > Marine > Intertidal zone >... | reverse complement strand
CCTACACCTATGACCTGAACGGTAACATCACGGGCATTGGTGATATGGTACTTACCTATAACCAGAACAACCGCCTTGTTATGGTTGAGGAAGACAGTGTCACCCTTGGTGAGTATACTTATAACGGCCTTGGGCAGAGGATCATCAAGGAAGCGGATGGAGTTACAACAATCTTCCTCTATGACTTTGATGGCAATATAATAGCCGAGAGTGATGAAAGCGGAAATTTTGATAAGGAATATCTATACAGGAGCAGCAGCCGTTTAGCGCTTGTTGACGTTGGAACCGGGGAGTTGTACTATTACGGCAATGACCGGCTCGGAATGCCACAGATACTGACCGATTTAACCAACACGGTGGTGTGGGAGGCGGTGTATGATCCGTTCGGGGAGGCGGACATAAACCCCAATTCTAGTGTGGTTAGTAATTTTAGGTTCCCTGGCCAGTATTTTGATAGTGAGACGGGGTTACACTACAATTATCACAGGTATTATGATCCTGCCACGGGGCGATATATCACCCCAGACCCTATTGCACTTGAAGGAGGAATAAATATATATGATTATGTTCTGAATAATCCAGTTAATTTGGGAGATTCATTCGGGCTAGAACTGATCGGCAGTCAAAAAAGGAATTTAGATGGAACTACGACTTATTACTTCTATGATATAGATACAGGGGCAGAATATATTTATCAAGGACTAACTGAGCCTGCACCGATAGTGAGTCCTATAACGGGCTGTCCATATGGGCTTGATGCAAAATTACCTCCGGGTGATTATCTTCTTGTTCCTCGTCCTGATCCAGGTACAGACGATGTAACTATTAAGAAAGGTTGGCCTGTATACACAACAGTAGGTCAAGAACCGGGAGTGGTTAAAGATCCATGTGAGAATACAAGAGCATGGATTGGTCCGCACCTTGGTACAAAATCAAAAGGTTGCCCCTTATTTCCAATTACACCAGAGGGCAAGAAACAACATAACTCTCTGATATTTTTAATTCAATATTATGAGAAATTCGGTGGAACAGCTATAACTGTGCATTGATGGGGAATAAAAATGAAAACGCATTTAGGAATATTGACTGTTGTATTAACAATATTGCTTGGTAGTACTTTCTCTTTTTCTAACGATATATCAAATATTGCAAAAGAGATAGAGTTTGATTCTGAAATCTTCTATTCTGTGCATCCAAAAGAATCAGTTGCTATATTCGCTAAGTATAGAGAAAAAAGAGAACTATATCTTCAGTACTTTAATGATATTCTCCAACATAACAATATATATAACGAAGATCTAATTTATGATGTAATAATGTTTTCGGGTATTTTAAGATATAAAGAAATTCTTGAACCAATCAAATCTATTATCACAATAAACAAAAAACATGCAGCTGTTATTAGATTCTATTACTATAGGATTGGATATGATAAGGAAGCAAGTCTAGATTATTTGAAGAATGAACTAGATGGATTGGTATCAAAACCTAGTGATAGAGTTATCATAGCATTCCTTCCTTTCCTAGATGATGTAAATATCGCTTTAAGTTATTTAGATAAGTTGTCACCTAAATCGGATGGTGCGATGGCCGAATTATGTAGCTGGGCTATTAACTATTTATATTACACTTATAAGGATAACATCTATGTGAAAAATAAAATAGAGGCATCGTATAGTTATAGACGTTTTAGATACGATCAAGAATACAGATAAAAAGCAGTTTGAATAAGGGCACAATCCTATAGTGTCCTGGCAAACAAAAAATAAAATGCTATGATATTAATAAGTTACGGAAGGAGGATAACGAAACAATCTAAAAAACTCTTTATAGTAAGGTATAGCAAGACTATCGAATAGTAGGTATTGAAAAAATACTGATTGCCTTCAGTACTACAGGTTCTTTGACAATTGAATAGAGCAGGCAATTTTAAACTCTCCTTCCACCCCATACTATAACAGGGTATATGAATACGATGGCCTTAACAGGCTCGTCCATGCTGAGATGCCATGGAAAGATATTGATTACACCTATGATGATGTGGGGAACAGGCTGACTGGAACAGAGGGCAGTGAAACGGATACATATACCTATGTCACGGGAAGTAATATTATTGAGACAGTTACAAACTCAGGGACAACAACCTACACCCATGACGCGAATGGTAATATCACAGGTATTGGGACTAAAGTACTTGAATACAACCAAAACAACAGGTTGATAAGGGTTGAGGAAGACAGTGTTACACTTGGTGAGTATACCTACAACGGCCTTGGTCAACGAATCATTAAAGAAGTGGATGGGGTAACAACAATCTTCCACTATGATTTTGATGGCAATATAATCGCTGAGAGTGATATAAGCGGTAACTTCTCCAAAGAATACCTTTACAGAGGAAGTAGCCGCTTAGCGCTTGTTGACTTGGAAACCGGGGAGTTGTACTATTACGGCAATGACCGGCTCGGCACACCCCAGATACTTACTGACTCAACCAACACGGTTGTATGGGAGGCGGTATATGAGCCGTTCGGGGAGGAGGACATAAACCCCAATTCTACCGTTGTGAGTAATTTTAGGTTCCCTGGCCAGTATTATGATAGTGAGAGTGGGTTTCATTACAACTATCACAGGTATTATGATCCGAAAACAGGAAGATACTTGAGGCCAGACCCAAAAGGGTTTGATACAAACAATAATTTATTTGTTTATGTTGAAAACAACCCTATCAATGCTGTTGACCCATTGGGGCTTTTTAGTTTCACAAATCCAATCTCATATTGGAAGGATTTATATGATTATGCTCGCAAGCAACGTCAATGGGGACATGCAACTTATCCAGGCGAAGAATATTCTTCCATGCGGCATTGTGTCGTTAGTTGCATGACAGCACAAAATTTCGGTGGTGCTGGAGCATTTGTTGCTGGTGCTGCAAATGAATTTCAAGGCTACTTTAGATGGGATCTCCCAACTATGCTCTCTGCAGTTACAGGGATAGGGTCAGTCAGATATAAGGACCTTGGCTGGGGAAGGTTAACGGGAAATGTCCCATTTGCATTTCAAATTGAAGACTTCATAGACAACCAGCGTGGAATCAATTGTTCAAAAAAGATTAATGAAAATAACAGCGGGTGTGAAAATGAATCATCTGAATCCTCATGCATCAAATGTTGTCAAGGCAAGTAGAAATATAATAGCTGTTTTTTTTGCTTTTTTATTTTTCTTGGGATGTAGCTCTTTTTCTACTGAAGATAAGGCTGCGTTAGCAAACCTCAAAAATCGTTTTGGAAGTAATTACGAATTCGATTTGGAAGGTGAATTTTATCTGAATGTTGTCGTTAAGAAAGGCTTCCAATATTCAGAAAAAGATATTGAAAATATATACAAGTCATTTTTTTTTAAAGAGGCTGATAAGTTTGAGAGAAGAGACACATCTTATGTTTATCTCAACTTATTCGATTCAAACGGGACTTTTCTTTATCAGTTTTTTTTCGACTTTAATGATAATAATTTTGTAAAAAATCATTCCCCACACTATTAAAGCTATGTGAAAAGTCTGAGGGTCAGAACTCCATTCTTCACTGACCATTGAGAACAAAGAATAGTAAGGCGGTTAAGTTTTTTATCTTAACTGCCTTATTTTGTGGTGGAGGACATGAGGGGAGCCCCTTGGGGCGGATGGGAACCAGTTTATATAAAGCGTGATGACAGCATAGGGTAATAGGATATTAAATGCAGAGTATCAGGGAGGATGGTTTACATAAAGCAGTTCTTTATGTAAAAGCGAGAGCGAGGGTAGCCTTGAGGGCTGGAGACCTTGCCTGTTTTTAATTGCAATGCCATGAAAGAGGGACGTCCATAAGAAACTAAGAAACTTGACTTAGGAGGAATGATTTGATAATTTGGGTATTATGCCCAGACTTGCCAGACTGGACGCCCCCGGGATATTACACCATGTAATGATCCGTGGAATAGAGCGTCGCAAGATATTTAGAGACAATAAAGATCGGGATGATCTGTTGGAAAGGTTATCCACCATCCTGCCTGAAACCAACACATCATGTTATGGTTGGGCACTCATGTCAAACCACGCCCACTTTCTCTTCAGAAGCGGTGAATCCGGAATATCAAAGCTTATGAGAAGACTTCTTACCGGATACGCAATTACTTTCAATCGAAAGTACAAACGACACGGTCAGCTATTCCAGAACCGTTATAGATCCATAATATGCCAGGAAGATAATTATTTAATGGAGTTGGTCCGTTATATCCATCTTAATCCTTTACGGGTAAATTTAGTCACCAACATATCCGAACTGAATAAATATCCTTATTCAGGACACAGTGCTCTTATGAATACCCAAAAAGGGGAATGGCAGGATGTGAAATACGTTTTGAGTTATTTTGGCAAGAGTATATCAAAGGCCAGGAGGGAATATCTTAAATTTGTTGAAGAAGGTGTAGAACAGGGCAGGAGACCTGAATTAGTTGGTGGCGGATTGATTAGGAGCCTTGGCGGATGGTCTGAAGTCAGGAAGAATCCATTAAAGAGCAATGAGAGAATAAAGAGTGATGAAAGGATACTAGGAGATAGCGATTTTATATCCCAGGTGCTTTCTGAAGCTAATGAAGAATTAGATCGAAGATACAGGCTTAGAAGTCAGGGTTATGATATCACCGGGATTGAAAAGCGAGTTATTGATATATTTGGAATAGAAAAGAGAGGATTATACTCAGGCAGCAGGAAGCAGAAGATATCGAAAGCAAGGAGTGTTTTTTGTTACTGGTGTGTAAAGGAACTGGGTGAAAGCATGACAAGTATAGCAAAACTATTAGGTATAACCCAGCCTGCTGTTGGTTACTCGGTTGACAGGGGAGAGAAAATAATAAAAACGAATGATATCCATTTGATAAAGTAAGTTTCTTAGTTTCTTATGGACGTCCCGCATATTACGCCTATTAGAGAGAATGTTTGTTATTGACACCTGCGGCCCTTTTGCCTATATTTTTGGTAATAAAGCTAGAAGGACCGGTCATGCCGAAACTTTCCGTTTATATCCCTACCTATAATGAGGAAGACAAGATAGGGGAAGCCATAAAGAGTGTAAGCTGGGCGGATGAAATCATTGTGGTTGATTCTGAAAGCACGGATTCCACTCTGCTGATTGCCAAAGCGATGGGGGCCCGTGTGGTGAACGTACCCTTTGAAGGCTTTGGGAAGCTGCGAAATACCGCGATTGAGAACTGCAGCCATGAATGGATCTTCAGCCTGGACGCGGATGAACGCTGTACGCCGGAAGTAGCTTCCGAGATACAAGGAATTCTCAATACCCCTCACCCAGCGGATGCCTACTATATCCCGCGGCGAAATTGGTTCATGGGACGCTGGATTAGGCACTCCGGATGGTATCCGGATTACAGGCAGCCTCAGCTTTTCAGAAAAGGGGCCATGGTTTTTAGGGAAGAGGATGAGGTGCATGAAGGTTACAAATTGGAGGGACATGTGGGTTACCTCAGGCATTCTATCCGGCAGTTTCCCTTCAGGAACCTGGAACAGCTCCAGTCAAAGGCCAATCGATATTCTTCCCTTGGTGCTGAAAAGCTCATACGTCGCGGTGTTAAAGGGAGTATGGCAAAGGCATTTGCCCATGGGGTTGCCGCATTTCTCCAGATTTACGTTATCAAGATGGGCTTTCTGGATGGCTGGGCGGGTTTTACTATTGCCTTGGGAAATTTTGAGGGGACCTTTTATCGCTATGCCAAGCTTGCTGAAAGGCAATCCGGGTGGAAGATACCGCGGGAGGAACCTTGATTGCGCAAGGTCAGTTTACAGGCCTATGTGAAGAACCTTCTTAGAGATTTAGCATGTTACGAATATGGAAGAAATCCAGTCTCATTCAAACGTATCTTCACATACACATAAAAGATTAAAGATTGCCATCCTTGTACGCCGGTTTGTCACCACTGGAGGAATGGAACGATATTGTGTCGAGGTAACCAGGCGTCTGGCCCTAAAGCATGAGGTCCATGTCTTTGCCCAGGAATGGACATGGGATGGAGATAAAGAAATCACTTTCCATAAAATACCCATATTCCTCAGGAAACCCAATTTTTTGAATCTGCTTGCTTTCTCATATCTTACCGCTAGATCAATAGACGACTCATTCGACATTATCCATTCCCATGAGCGGGTCATTCATTTTGACGCCCTGACAGTCCATTGCCCATGCTTTCGCACATACATAACAGAGGAAAAAAATGCCTTGAAGCGGATGATCAAGTGGCTTGCCGTGGGGATCAGCCCCAGAAAGATGGCCTATCTATGGCTCGAAGACAGACAGTTTAGGTATAAGAGGAATAGGTTATTGTTGGCTGTCTCTGAAAAGATAAAAAAAAATGTACAGGAAAACTATGGACTTCCTGACGATTATTTGGGTCTGGCGTTTCCGGGGGTGGACGAGAGTCTGATAAGTGAAGAATATAACACTGAAAAACGCGAAACAGAGCGGGAAAAGCTGGGGATTGGAAAAGATGATCTGGTAATCCTGTTTGTGGGTACAGAATTTAAGAGAAAGGGGCTTGATGCTCTGCTTCGGGGGTTCTCCTGGATTGCCGGGCCAGGTATGAGGCTCGTGATCGTGGGAGGAGGCGAGAGGAAGAAGAGGTATCGAAGATTAGTAAAGAAACTGGGTATCAAAGAGAATGTAATGTTCCTGGGCTTGATTGAAGACATGAAAAAGATATACGCAGTATCCGATATATATGTTTTGCCCACCCTTTCCGAACCAGCGGGTATGGCTCCTATCGAGGCGATGGCGGCGGGTATCCCCACCATAATAAGCAGCTCAATATATGCGGGAAGCGCAGAACATATTAAGAATGGAGAGGCCCTGATACTGGATTCCCCTGACCAGCCCGGACAGGTTGCTGAAGCACTGTCAAGACTGCTGGATAAGAATCTAAGGGCAGATATCGGCGCAAGGGGTCGTGAACTGGCAAGGAGACTGACTTGGGATAAGACAACTCAAGACACCCTGGCCGTATATCATAGAATCGTGCACCTAAAAGAATCACAGCCTTTATTTGATCCGTAATCAAGGAAGTATCCGGGGTTCGGCAGTGTCAAGGGCCGAAGAGATATCAGGAGGACTTACGGCCTGTAACAAAAAAACAAGAGGGCAGCGTATTTTATGAACAATACGCCGCCCTTCGGCGTCCGGTCCTGCAAAACTGATTTTCGGGCAGTGACTTACCCTTATTCGCTAGGCCCGGTCAGATTACTCGTCGCTTTTTTTTGTTTTCCTTCAGGCTTAAAAAATACGGCCAACGCAATAGCAATCAGTGCCAGATTGGCGGAACCATAGGAGAAACCCTCCGCTGTGACGCCGGCGATTGGACCTCCTAGCAAAGAAGAGATCACAGCCAACACAAAACCCAGAGCTGAAAGACAGATTAATACGATCCCTGTGGTACGCATAATTCTCCTCCTTTCCTCCGTTTTGATTTGTTTTATTTTATTTCGGTAAATCTTTGTCCCAGTCCTTATGTCTGTGTCAACTTCATAGACACCGGAGTGTAACAGAAAACATTATATGCCCACGGAAAAACCGTTCCAGTCGGGGCCTATATCTCCAGACACCTTGGGATACTAATTCACCGCGTCCTTTAAGGCCTTCCCTGCCGTAAATTTGGGGACATTCTTGGCCTTGATTCTGATAGCTTCGCCCGTCTGGGGATTCCTGCCGGTCCTGGCTTTTCTTTTACTGACTTTGAAGGTACCAAAACCTACCAAAGCTACAGAGTCCTTCTTTTTTAATGCCTTAGTAATAGACGAAAAAATACAGTCCACTGCTGCCTGTGCGTCTTTTTTAGTGCTTACAACCTTAGCCACTTCATTAACCAGATCTCCTTTGTTCATGTCTAACCCTCCTTGTTAAAAGTGTTACAGATGACCTCGACCATAGGACGAAGTGTGATAATAGCCCTAAAAACAGTCACTAGCATACATTGCCCCGAACAATAAAATAGGGCGATGTTGCCTTTTGCAAGAACACTCACTTGCAAATATTAAATAAAATTTCTTACATTTACAACCACAAAAATCAAAGATTTTCATTTTTTTGCCCTCTATGTGGGGATCCTGAAAAATGGTTGTTAATCTCTCCTTTAAGCGTTTTCTTAAGCGGTGGTGGAGTCCTAGTAAAAAGACAACAAGCATAGATTCAAACCGGATGCCAAAAGAAGCATAGAAAAACAATGATTGAAATTATATATAAAAGAGCCTTTGAAAGCATGGCCTCTTCGGCTTGCTTTGGCAGATATGGCTACTTATTTACGGCTTTTACTTCAGTCTGGATAATAGGTGCAAATAATGTCTATGTCAATGAAAATGCGGAGCGAGCGCCTCAGTGGAGCAATTCGACGGAGCATTTCGCCCTTCAACCGCCGTTGGGTTTTGAGAAAACATTTTCCATTATCAAAGACATAGAGGTAATTTAACATATTTGCCCTTTATATATTCGGGGCAATATTGTATAAAAACACCGTTGTTTTCATTACGGAGAAAAAAGAGTGCTTGGGCATCCTCGATAAGATACTTTCCCTTATACATGTTTTTATGGCATCCATTGGCTAGGCTAAGGCGGTTTGTTCCAACGGATATCTCCTAGGGCTATCCGTATTCTCTATTCCTCAATGTAATGAAAGGTAAAACACATTTTGTGTGCCAAGATCAATTATGAAGACGTTCTTAATGCCTCCCAGCTGGAAGCGGTAAGGACCCTGGAAGGCCCTGTGATTGTAATTGCCGGAGCGGGTAGCGGTAAGACCAGGACCCTTGTTTACAGGGTAGCAAGGCTTGTAGAGGAAGGTGTTTCTCCTGAGAATATCCTCCTGCTTACATTCACCAGAAAAGCTGCGGCGGAAATGCTGGAAAGGGCTGCCGGACTGGCTGACGAGAGATGCATAAACGTATCAGGCGGGACCTTCCATTCTCTTGCACACCGGGTATTGAGGAGCCATGCAGACATCCTGGGATTTGACAACTTTTTTATCGTCCTTGACAGGCAGGACATGGAAGAGATTATACAATCCATGGTAAAAGAGATGCCGCCGGGCAAGGGGGCGACAAGGTTTCCAAAACGTGCAACACTGGCATCTATTTACAGCAAGGCAGCCAACCTGGAAAAATCCGTTGAATCCCTGATGATGGAGGAATATGACCATTTCCTGGAACATACCCCACATGTTATGAGGATTTTACGACTTTATAAGGAGTATAAGATAAAGAATCAACTGATGGATTACGATGATCTCCTCATTTTTTTCAGGCAGATTCTCTCAGAAAATGAGGGGATCCGGTTGGAACTTGCCAGGCGATACCGCTACCTTATGGTAGACGAATATCAGGATACCAACGGCATACAGGCCGACATTGTGAAGTGGCTTTCTTTAGATCACCGCAATGTAATGGTTGTCGGTGATGACTCACAATCCATATATTCTTTTCGCGGGGCCAACTATAGAAATATGTTTGAGTTCCCCAAGCTGTTCCCTGACGCCAGGATCATAAAGCTTGAACAGAATTACCGGTCGACTCAGCCCATACTATCTCTCACCAATGCTATTATGGATCAGGCTTGCGAAAAATATACCAAATGTCTGTTTACGGAAAGAGAGGAAGGTGAAAAGCCCAAACTTATTGATGTCCGGACAGATCCGGAACAGGCTATGTTCATATCACAGGCCATAGAGGAATATCTGCGCCGGGGATTCTCCCTTAATGATATTGTAGTACTTTTTCGGGCTGCGCACCAGTCCTTCGAGCTGGAGCTGGAACTTACTCGCCGTGAGATTCCCTTTGTCAAATATGGCGGGTTCAAGTTTATGGAATCCGCGCATGTCAAGGACCTTCTCGCCCATTTGAGGGTTATTGTGAACAGAAACGACATTATCAGCTGGGGCCGAATCTTAAGACTCATAAAAAACGTGGGGCGTAAGAAAAGCCAGTCAATAATAGACTGGATGAAGAAAGAGAATGCTATGCCTTGGCAGATAGAGGAATGGCCTGAGATACAGAAGAAAGATGATGGATTGAGATACCTGTCGGAATTAATGGAAAACCTGTCCGGCGATGATATTTCCCCTGAAAAGGCTGTAGAACTGGTCAAAGATTATTACGACCCTCTACTTAAGGAAAATTTCGACAATTTCCCCAAACGTCAGAAGGATCTCGAGCAGATGGTGCCAATGGCCGGACGATATAAAAGATTGAGGGCCTTTCTCGATGATCTTATTCTTGAACCGCCTAACAGTAACGTGGATATTAATCCCTTTCCACGCAAGGATTATCTGACTTTATCCACTGTTCATTCCGCGAAAGGACTTGAGTGGTCAGTAGTGTTTATTATCTGGGTCATGGAAGGATATTTCCCTTCCATCAAGGCCTATTCCAGTATGGCGGCTATCGAAGAAGAACGCCGTCTTATGTATGTAGCGGCAACAAGGGCAAAAGACCAGTTGATTATGTGTTATCCGGGCCAGGAAGACCTCCCGCAGTGGCAACTGTCTGGCACAGGATATAGGAACGGATTATCTTCTTTTATTCAAGCGCTTCCCATGGAAGTAATGGAGCGGGGGATCCCGATCAGCCCCAGGCGGGGAACAATCTTCAGGCGGCTAACTTCTCATGTCCGTTCTTCAGAGATGTCAGGCCCAGGGATTATGGGGAAGGAAGAAGTTCGAGGAGGGAACGGATTATGGGGAATCCGTACAGGAGACAGGGTAAGACATCCGGCCTTCGGGCGAGGAGTCGTCTCCAGATTGGTGGGGGATAAAAAGGTTGAGGTGCTTTTTATGGATGTAGGCAGAAAGTTGCTACACCTTGATCACACAATACTTGAAAAGATATGAGTAAAAAATGCTATTTTGTAAGACCGGTTCAGGGAATCAAAAATTCCTTTCAGCTATATACTTATTGAGGATTAACCTCAAGATTCCACAATCTCTCCGATCAGGTCATAGGCATGTGCTTCCCTGATAAGCACAGGAGTAATATTGCCGACAATCCCCTCCCCTTTGGTTATCAATACTTGGGCGTCGACTTCAGGCGCCATGGTGGCTATTCTGCCTTTAAGCAACAGATCGGTCTCGGGAGAGAAGCCCTCAATCAGGACCTGTACTGTCTGATTCAACAGCCGGCGGTTATTCTCCCTGGCGACCCCGGCCTGAAGCCTCATGACGGCATCCAGCCTCTCTTGGGCTATTCTGTGATCAGGAAGTTCTTTTAAACGCGCCGCCGGAGTCCCTTTCTCCGGGCTGTAAATAAAGGCACCGAGGTGATCAAACCTGGCAGCTTCCACAAAATCATAGAGTTCCCTGTAGACATGCTCAGTTTCCCCGGGGAAACCCACCATAAAGGTTGTCCTGATACTCAGGCGGCGGTTTAAGGACCTTATTTTTTCAATTAATCGCATAGCGTTTTCCCTGTAAAAAGCCCTTCCCATAGACTCCAGGATTTTTCTGTTTACGTGTTGAAGCGGCAGGTCCAAATAGGGACAGATTCTTTCTTCCCTTTCTATAAGATTGAGAAGGCGATCGGAGATCCCAAAAGGATTAGAGTAAAGTACCCTTATCCATAGTAGTCCCTTAATCAGGAGCAGCCTCTCCAACAGGTCCTCTAGACCCGTATTTCCGGCAAGATCCCTGCCATACATGGTAGTATCCTGGGCAATAAGATTGATCTCTTTCACCCCCCTGCCCGCCATCTCTTTGGCTTCAATGATAAGGGAATCGATCTCCCTGCTTCTAAGATGTCCCCTGAGTGCCGGTATTAGGCAAAAAGAACATTTACGTGAACATCCCTCTGCAATCTTTAGATAGGCACTGTAGAAGGGGGTTGTCTGTACCCTGGGGGTGCTGTGATCAGCTAAAAATGTAGGTCGGGCAATGAAGAAGGGCGGTAACGGGGCATCTTTTTCTTCCATCAGTTCCGTTATTCTGTGTAATTCACCACTTCCCATCCATCCGTCCACTTCGGGGATTTCATTTCGCAACCGGTATCCGTAACGCTGGACAAGACATCCGAGCACAAAGACGCTTTTCAATTCCCCGGCGGTTTTCCTGTTTACGGCCTCAAATATAGTATCGATGGATTCTTCAACGGCGGAGCGTATAAAACCGCATGTATTTATTAAGGCAATCTCCGCTTCTTCAATGCTTGATACGATGGAAAAACCGCTTTTCTTCAGCAGACCCAGTATGTTTTCACTGTCAACCAGGTTTTTAGAACACCCTAGACTGATCAAAAAGACTCTTTTTTGTGTTGAATTCACGATTGCACTAAAAAGGTTCATCCGGTTAATGAGTACGTAAAGAAGTAAATGAGGGTTCAAGGGATCAAGTATACTAATAAAGTCTATTAGGCTGAAGGCTGTTAGGTTTTAGTTTTTAGCTATTAGCCATTAGCTATTAGCTTTTAACTTTTAACCATATTCCCTAACCCCTAACCCTTAACCCTTAATCCCTATTTGCTATTAACCATTTAACTATTTAACGAATCGACTATTTAACCATTATGCTATGAACTATGAGCTATCAGCTATGAGCTAAGTTGCCCCATGGACCAAATAGCGCAAAATATTTAGATATCATTAACTAGCCTGCTCATTAAGCGGATGAAACAGTAAAAATTAAATTAGCCATTTAAAACGTGATACCTAATCAGTGGTGTTAGGTTATCACTGGAATCTATTCAAATTTGGTGGTGCTCATGGAAAGTCTGCGAAGCATGGTAATTGCAAACCTTTTCAGGAAAAGTAATTGCAGATGCTGGGGGGCTTTATCGAGTAACATGGAACTTATTTTCAACAGGATACAATCGGTACTGGCTATAACAGTTGCGGTACGCGCATGACCGCTCAAATAGGCCATCTCACCAAAACACTCTCCCCTGCCTATTGTAGCTATATCTTTGTTATTCTTGCGGACAACGGCACGACCGCTGAGGATAATATAAAAAGAATCATCTACTTCCCCTTCAGCAACCATGACCGTGTTCTCGGCTACCTTTATCATATCTGCCGTTTCAATGATTTCCTGGACCTGTTTCCTGGTAAAATCACTGAAAAAATGGACATTATGTATGTAATCGGTAACATCTTCAGCCTTGTATTCCTTAACAACTTCTTCCTTTAAATCCCTCAGGGCGCTTCGAAGGTCATAGGCGAAATCCATGCATGTCTGGTATCTTTGGGCCGGATTCTTTTTAAGGGCCTTACCGGTTATCTTCTCAAGTATCTCCGGAACATCCGGGCGAATTTGCCTTATAGGGACAGGATCCTCGTTAGTAATCTTATACATGATGGCAAAATAATTATCGCCGGGAAAGGCCTGAACACCGGTTAGCAGCTCGTATAAGACGCACCCTAAGGAGAAAATATCGCTTAATGGTTGTATAGGCTCCTCTTTAACCTGTTCAGGTGACATGTAACTCGGTGAACCGATGATTCCCTTTGAAAGGGTCTGTTCCGTTTTAACCCTGGCTATGCCGAAATCAGTTATCCTAACCTCATCTGATTCATTTAACATGATGTTTGAAGGCTTGATATCCCTATGGATCAGGCCTTTCTGATGGGCGTAATCCAACGCCTTACATGCTGGGATGATTATCTCGGCAACTTTGTTGAAAGGCAAAAGATTATCCTTATCACAGAAGTTTCCAAGTGTAGGTCCGTCTATATACTCCATGGTTATGTAACAGAAATCCCTGTACATACCGGCGTCGTAAATCCCCACAATATTGGGATGTGAAAGCCTGCCTGCCGATTGGGCTTCAAGAAAGAATCTCTTTCGATATTCATCTGTCTTTTTACTTCCGACATTCGCCGCCGGCCGTGAGATCTTTATGCTGACATATCTATTAATGTAAGGGTCCCTGCCTTTATAAACAACTCCCATACTGCCCTGGCCCAGTTTCTCCATGATCTCGTAACGCCCCACTTTTTCGATACCCTTCAGATCCTCCAGAAACTGGGTATCTACGGGTCCCTGTTCTTTATCTCTTCCCAGAAACTTGGCCTTCAGCCAACGGGTGAATCCTGCTTCTTTTTGTTGTTCTCTTGCCAAATTTCAGCCCTCGACTATTGATGGTTTTGTTATTCGCAATCTTGCGGTAATGTTCAGAGGTCTATGTATGTCTTTTTTTTGACCGGACAGGGCGTACATACACTGTTGAACATTTCATCCGGATAAGGAAGGTAAACACAAAACCCCGCATTTAAAAACAACCAATATAGATGGGGCCCCGTCAACAGCGGAACCCTCTGATTTGAACGTTTTTTTACAGGTGGTGTCCGATTAATTTATTAATAGCATAGAGTATGATCAATGTATATAAATAAAAATCAAGCAGGGATTTAAGACGCACCAGCAAGACCTTTTCTCCTTAAATCCTTCAGTATATTTGTCAATGCTTGTTTTGTATTGAGTTCTGGGCTGTCTGTTACCCTTTCCAACAGAATATTCAAGACCTTTCCCACTACCGGTCCCGGAAATATTCCCAGGATATCCATGACATCCTTTCCCCCCACTGCGAGACCGCCAGGATCTTTTATGACGGATTCCTTTTTTATTTCTTTCACCCTTTTTTCCAGCGCCAGAAGGGAATCCAGTTTCTCATCCTCGTACGCGTGAGCCCAAAGATCGGCCTTGCGGAACGAGATCATTCGGTCTATATCCCGAGGGCCGATGTTGCGCATCAGGCGTCGCACCGCCCCGTCGCTCCAATTGCTTTCATAATCAATCATGTGCAACCTAATCATGTTAGTGACTTGATGTATGATATCCTTGCTGAATCTGAGTCGTTCCATTATTTCACGCCCAAGCCGGGCGCTTTCTTCAGCATGTCTGAAAAAACGAAATTCTCCTCTTATCTTTTGACGAACACGGGGTTTGGCAATATCATGCAACAGGGCTGTAAGCCTTATTACGATATCAGGCGGCGATTTATCTATCGTTTCCATTATATGTCTGTATATGGTGTAACGATGATGAGAATTCTGTTTTTTCATAAAACCCTCAAGTAGTTCAGGGAGAAAATGGATCAGGAGACCGGATTTCCTCAGGATTTTGAATCCTTGGGAAGGTTTGCGGCTCACAAGGATTTTTATTAATTCATCCCTGACCCTTTCAAGGGCGACAGAGGCCAGCCTATCGGACATGCTGTAGATTGCATCCATGGTCCTGCTCTCTATACTGAAACCCAGTTCCAAGGCCATCCTGACCGCCCTCAAAAGACGGACAGGATCCTCGTTGAAGCGTTCATAAGGTTTTCCCACAGCCCTGACCGTCTTTCGGAGTATATCCTCCCTGCCCTTGTTGGGATCCAGGACCACATCATTATCTATATCATAGGCCATAGAGTTTATGGTAAAGTCGCGGTGTTTGAGATCTTCTTCAAGAGCAGGAATCGTGCCCCCTGAATCCCTCATGGTTGTAACCTCATAATGATGGCCTGAATAGACAAGTGTTACTGTGTTGTGTTTTATAGTAAAATTTCTTATATCGTGAAATAATGATCTAATCTCTTCCGGTGAGGCGGAGGTGGTAATGTCCCAGTCTGTGGCGGGACGACCTAGAAAAATATCCCTTACCGCGCCTCCCACAATATAGGCCTCGAAACCCCTCTTTTGGAGCCGTTTGACGGCAGCCATTATAAATTCAGGTATCTCCATAAAAGGTTCATGTTTTGAAGAGGTCATATTCTTAATACCCGCTAGAAGAATCACCTAATATTATCCGACCGAAATGGGGTATCCAATTCTTGGTTCATCCGGTCCCACTTCGGCCTCACCCCGCATACCGGTAACGCATTAAGTATAATTTAAGGATGTTATCATTAAACGTTGATGATTTCCAGTCATCTCACCTTAAAAATATTTTGACTATATAACCTATCTCCTTTATATTAATAATATTTAAGATATTATATGATAGCTTGTTGATTACTAAAGTACCCCATGAGTTGACAGGGCAGAAACATATCCAGGCTAGTCCATTCTCCGCAGTGCCGCGGAGGACAGGCTGACTGATTTTCAGGATTCCTGGAATCGACTTTAAAATATGGTTATAAAGGACAGCAACCTTTTTCTAAATTCCAAGAGACAAAGGAGAATAGAAATGGCAAAGAGATTAGGCACTACCATCACCCAGCATATATTGAACCAGCAGAGGGAAAAGCCGGAGGCTACCGGTGCCTTTACGCACATCCTTTATGAACTTATAGTCGCTGCGAAGGTGATATCAAAAGACGTAAATAAGGCAGGTCTAGTGGACATCCTGGGATCCACAGGGGAAATAAACATCCAGGATGAGGCGGTCCAGAAGCTCGATGTGTTTGCCAACCGCATCATCGTGGAGAGGATGCAGCACATAGGACAACTTTGCTGCATGGGCTCCGAAGAAATCGCGGACCTTATTGATATTCCTCCCCAGTATCCCAAGGGTAATTATATCCTGGTCTTTGATCCCCTTGACGGTTCTTCCAATATAGACGTGAATATAAGTATTGGAACCATATTCGGCATCTATAAAAAGGTAGGGGATGAGACGGATATCAATTTCCTCCTCCACGAAGTGCTTCAACCGGGCATAAAGCAAGTGGCCGCGGGTTATTTTATCTACGGCTCAAGTACTATAATGGTCTATACCACCGGAAACGGTGTCCACGGCTTCACTCTTTTTCCGAGTGTGGGTGAATTTCTCCTTTCCCATGAAGACATCCGTATCCCTGAAAAAGGCAAGATATACAGCGTGAATGAGAGCAATTATCCCTACTGGGATGAAAAGACAAGGTCCCTTATAGATTATTTTAAGACGAAGGACAAGAAGTCGGGTCGTCCCTATACCGCCAGATACGTGGGCAGCTTGGTTGCCGATTTCCATCGAAATCTGCTTAAGGGTGGAATCTTCATGTATCCCGCCGATCTCAAGGACCCTAAAAAGCCATCCGGCAAACTGCGTCTGATGGTGGAGGCAAACCCCCTGGCCATGGTAGTAGAACAGGCAGGCGGTTACGCCAGCGACGGTCATGGACCCATACTCGACATACAGCCGACGGATCTGCACCAGAGGGTCCCCTTATACATTGGAAGCAGGAAGGATGTGGAGCTGGCGGAAGCCTTTATAAGCGAGAAGAGACAGGGCAATTAAGCCCGCGCTATTTCCTTCCTTGAAGCATCTCGATGAAGGCTTCTATGCGAAGGGCGGTTTGGCTGTCTATCTTGCCGGGCCTGTCCCCTTCCAGGGTGAGGATCGGCGTGTCCAATTGCTCCCTGAGGATAATGTCATACAGCTGCCTGAAACAAAAGGTCTGAGTGTAGTGAATCAGCCCGTCCAGATCGCGTTCCGTAACGGCTTTTTGTATGTCGATGATCCTTCCCTGCGCTCCGTAGGGGTAGGTATAGAGGAGATATCGCTCCAGGAGATCTTCAGTGTCGAAGGGCATGCTGAACTGTCTCTGCACCTCATTATATACTACTCTGCCCCCTTTTGATTCTATGAACTGGTAAAAACCAGTAAATATGGGTGGTACACCCAGAAATCCAAGCCTTATCTCGTCATTTCTCGGCCTTCTTTTCCCTGCTTCAGCGATGAGCTCATCCAGTTCCTCTTCAAAACGGTCGGGATCGGATCTAAAATCAGAACTGGAGACCAAAAAGATATGGTTTTCAAAGCCGGTTATAACATTTTCTTGGAATGTGAGCCTGTCAAGCTCCTTCAGCTTGGCTCTAATACCGTCGAGCCTAATCCTGGCGGATTCAATATCTTCCCAGGTCGTTTTGAGGATAAAACGCAACTTTTCCATCTGGGCCCTGAGAAGTTCTCTGTCCCGGTTTAACGGATAGTCAAAGGGAATGACCCTTACTCCTCGGCGGGCAAGTATCTCTGCCAGGGCGACTGTATTGCTGCAGTCCCCGCCGGTTACGGCGATCACATTTTTCAAACCAAACTCTGAAACCGAGGAGAATATACCCTTAATCCATGAGCATATATTATGTGAAAACCCTTCTGACTCGGCCCGGTTTACAAGTTGGTCCGGCCTCTCCGAACCTATAAAGATGTTATTGATATCAACCGGTTTGAGGCCTGCCGCGATAATAATCTCTACAGGAATGGTTGAAGTAAGCCCAATAGAGGATGCATCGTAAGATTGCTCAGCCAACAGATCAGGCCTCCACCGAATGAAATTTTCTTCCCGGAATCTCCATACAGGTAAGACTGTTACCGAAAACAGCTCCTGTGTCCAGTCCAATCTTGTTATCCATCACCAGGGGGAAGGGAAAGGGGGTATGCCCGAATATGACTATTTTCCCGAAATCATAGTTGGAAAAGATAAATGGCTCCCTTATCCACAGGCAATCCTCCAAGGATTGCTCGTCGATTTCAACCCCAGGCTTGAAACCCGCGTGGACGACATAATAATTATGAAGTTCGAGCGTAATCTTGAGGGATTTTAAAAAGGATATATGATCCTGGGGGATATGCGTGTGGCGATTCCTTCTGTAACTGTTTAATGTGGTAGCTCCGCCATTTATAATAAAAAGCTCTTCGTCCTCCTCATCGCCTTCAAGATAGTTCAGAAAAAGGCTCTCGTGATTTCCCATAAGCCCCTGTACATAGGGAGAGGTGTTCATTAGATCGACCAAAAAATCAATTACACCTTTGGAATCTTCTCCGCGGTCTATATAGTCCCCCAGAAAAATCAACCTGTCCCTGTCTGGGCGCCAGTCTATCTTGGCCATCAGGTCCTTCAGCATATCAAGGCACCCGTGGATATCCCCAACTATAAAACACCTCTGGGCATCTGTCATGGTTTGAACACCAACCGAATTCTTTCTCTCTGATCAAGTCGAGCAAGTCCCGCTTTCCTAGCCATATCCATTGCTTCCCTGAATTCATTCGGACTTAAACGACGATTGATAAAGTCGTCCCTTCCCGCATTGCCGCAAGGTCTGTATTGATCCATCACATTTATATAGGTATTACTGGATATCTCTTTAGCGATAAAATCCATAATACTAGAGGTGCCGGCCACGTTATTGGGCATTACTAAATGTCTTATGATCAGGCCTCTTATGGCTATCCCGTTTTTATCCAGTATCAAGTCGCCTGTCTGTCTATGCATCTCCCGGATTGAGGCCGAGGCCTTTTCCCTGTAATCAGGCGCCCCGCAGTATTTTTCCGATTGTTCTTCGTCCCAGAATTTGAAATCAGGCATGTATATATCAATTATACCGTCCAGGATTGCCAGGGTCTCGGGTTTGTCATAACCGCCGGTGTTATATACAAGGGGAATATCAAGCCCGCGATCCACGGCAATCAGCAAGGCCTCCAGCAATTGGGGCACAACATGGGTCGGTGTAACGAAATTGATATTATGGCAGCCCATTTCCGCGAGTTGAATCATCATCGCCGCCATCGTTTCCGGGCCTGTCTCGACACCTTCTCCCAGATGGCTTATTTCATAGTTTTGACAAAAACTGCAAAGCAGGTTGCATGAACTGATAAAGATTGTGCCAGAGCCATGTGTCCCTACCAGAGGCCCCTCTTCACCGAAATGAGGATTATAGCTGGCAACCTTCGCGGTTCTCCCTGTTTTACAGTAACCGGTCTTCCCTTTCAGGCGATTGACACCACACTCACGGGGGCATAATTTGCAGGATTCCAAGAGTTTCAGGGCATCTTCGACCCTTTTGGAAAGGATACCTTTCCTGTGTAATTCAAGATAGGAGGGCTTCATGGATCAAAACCCCGTGGGATAGCATCCCTTGGAGGCCTGTTTTGAAAGGTGAATATTAACCCCGCCTCTGGCCGAAGATTCTGAGCAGCATTAAAAACAGGTTGACGAAATCCAGATAAAGGGATAGGGCGCCCAGTATAGCCCCTTTTCTGACCACCTCGCCATCAAGTCCGGCGGGTTGGCTAAGGGCCATGTTCTTCAGTTTCTGGGTGTCATAGGCGGTCAATCCCACAAAGACTATCACTCCGATATAACCGATTATATAATACATAGCGTTGCTATGAGTGAACATGTTGACCAGAGAAGCTATAATTATACCGATCAGCCCCATCATCAGGAATCCGCCCCATGATGTAAGGTCTTTCTTTGTGGTCCAGCCATAGACACTGCATGCCAGGAAGGTCGCCGCGCAGATGAAAAAGGTGCTTACAATGGACGCGCGTGCGTACACCAGAAAAATAAATGACAGGGTCACCCCGTTCAGTGCTGCATAGATGACAAATAGAGTGGTGGCCGTGCTCGCTCTCATTTTGTTCACCATACCGCTTATGGAAAACACCAGGCCCAGTTCTGCTATTATCAGGACAAAAAAGAGAATGCTGTTCCCGAAGACCAGTTGCTGCATAGTGCTGTTTTCTGATACGTAGAGGGCGACAAGACCTGTGAGGCTGAGCCCTATACACATCCAGTTATATACGCTCCGCACAAAATCATTGACCAGGACTTCGGATCTTTGTCTTAAAGCTGATACAGGTTCCATCAATTGATCTCCTCCCTATAAAAAACTTGTTTCATCCGGTTAATGAGTACGTAAAGAAGTAAAAGATTAAACCCTATTATAAGTACCTTAATGGCCCATGGAGCTCTCTTTCAAGGGGCGAAAACATTAACAGCAAGTTAATTACGTAAGGTGCCACCCAGGCGGGCGGAATACTTAGGAGATAATAGAGAATCATCGAGTCCGGCCAAGTCTGGAAAAGGCTACCCGCCCGCCTCGTCTTGTTTTGTGCAGGGTCATAGCACATAAACAAGTTCGCCGCTTAAAAGAGAACCCCATGGGCCATATAGCGCAAAATATTTAGATATCATTGCCTAGCGTACTCATTAACCGGATGAACCAAAAACTCGTATCATTTTATATTATAATCCCGAACCTGAATATTTCAAGTCAGAAGTGTAACCCTTATCCACTATTGGATAATTGATAATGTTTGGCCCATGGGGCTCTCTTTGCAGCGGCGAAAAAGTTAGAAGCAAGATAATAGCATAAGGTGCCTGCCAGGCGGGCGGGTAACTTCTGAGATGATAGCCGGACTTCCGGTCCTGGTATACTATTCCAATAGCCCGCCGCCCGCCTCCTCCGGCTTATTGCCCACGCCTTGCACATAAACAAGTTCGCCTGTCGCAAAGAGAACCCCATGGGCCGAACCAAGTATTTATATAAAGTCCTTTCCGTACTCATTAACCGGATGAACCTATTTTTTCAAGAGTCTTAATCCTTTCCAGAAGGGGAGGGTGTGAGTAATTAAATTTTACATAGAGGGGGTGAGGATGAAGATTGGACAGGTTGTCCAGTGCCATCTTCTTTAATGCGCTTATAAGTGGCTTTGTGGTCTTTATGGCACTGTAAACATGGCTATCCGCTTCTACCTCAAATTTCCTTGATATAGCCATGGAAAATGGTGAAAGCAAATAGCCCACAGGTTGCCATACAATTGCGATCAGGAACAATCCTGCATAGAAGGGGGTGGAAGAGAATCCGAAGCTTTGATACAGGTAGTCCCACGAGACCATCCGCGATGCCAGAAAAAAGAATATTAATGATGCGATACAATTGATGATCAGATGTTTCCTGATATGCCCTTTCTTCAGATGTCCTATCTCATGCGCCAGGACGGCCAGTATCTCCTCATTAGTATGTGATTCCAATAATGTGTCATAAAGAACGATCCTTTTACTCTTACCCAGACCGGAGAAATAGGCATTGGTATGCCGGCTTCTTTTTGCAGCGTCCATCTTAAATATTCCTTTAACATTAATACCTTCCCTATGGGCAAGCCTGCTTATGGAATTATCAAGCTCATTATCCTTTATGGGTGTAAACTTGTTAAAGATGGGTGCGATTACCGAGGGATAGAGAAAAGATATTAAGATTTGAAACAGAGAAAAGACAAGCCAGGCCCAGATCCACCATGAATCTCCCATATATCCGACCATAACCAGGAGCGCGGACAACAGAATTACTCCCAGGATAGCTGTTATGATAAGAGATTTTAGAAGGTCGGTAATCCAGGTTTTTATTGTCCTGGTGTTGAAGCCGTATCTCTGTTCAATACTGAAGATATGATAGAAATCAAAGGGAAGGTCGACCAGTGCGGTTGCCAGGCCCGGGACGGTGAAGAATATGAGTCCCGCCCATATAAGATGGGTTCCTTTCAATATCTCCGAAAGCCACGGTAGCATCCCGGAAAATATAATAAAAAGAAAAACAATCTTACCGGCTATAGTTCTTACCACATAGAGCCTGTTTTTGTCTATTGTGTAATCATTAATCTTCCCCAGTTTCTCTGCGTCTATGATTCCTTCAAAGCCGGGTGGTATTGAACTGCCGTGCCTTCGGAGATGAACTCCGTTAATTAAGGCGATGATTATGTCCGTGACCGAACTTATCAGAAAAATCAATAGATAGGCGGCCAAAAAAGTGTTGATAGCAATCATAATTTCGTTCTATCATACCAAAGATTAATCTGCATCAGACATTTTCGGTTAGAATTATGGTTATAATTATCGACTAGGTATTTTGTAGTCGGTCCAAATAAGAGAGATCATCTCATGAAAGATAACAAGGTATATATAGTAATGGTCGGTTTGCCCGCAAGGGGAAAATCCACCATTGCGACCAAGATTAAAGAGGACCTGAAAAATGATTACATAAAGACCAGAATATTCAATAACGGTGATCTGAGGCGCAAGTTGATCCCCGATAACACATCCATTGCCGATTTTTATAATCCTGAAAACAGAGAAGGAGCGGCTTTAAGGGAAAAGATTGCCCTTATCAATCTGGAACGAGCTCGGGAATACCTGAGGGGGAACGGGAATGTGGCCATACTGGACGCTACCAATGCCAGTCTGGCGAGAAGGAAAAAGATCCTGTCCCTTTTAGGTGATCACCCCATTCTTTTCATCGAGTGCATCAATAATAATGAAGAGATACTTGAGGCAAGTATCCGGAGAAAGGTGCAGACACCGGAATTCGGTCATCTGACAACCGGCCAGGCGATCAGCAGCTTTAAAGAAAGGATATCCTATTACACCCCTATCTACACAGCCCTCAGGAAAGAAGCCAATTTCATAAAAATGAATTCCCTGTACAAAAAGGTTCTTCAGGAGGAGATCAGGGATAATATACCCTATTATGACCAGATAAGAGATTTACTGGTTACTGACACGGTCAAGCACCTTTACCTTATACGTCATGGAGAAACCTACTTCAATCTGGAAAACAGGATAGGAGGCGATTCTGATTTGACCAAGAACGGTGTGCTGCAGGCCGAGGCACTGGCGCAATACTTCACTAAAAAAAAGATTCCTTTGATTTTCACCAGCGACAAGAAAAGGACGATTCAGACTGCCGAGCCCATCAAGGCATTGCAGGAAGAATGTGCCATAATTCCTCTGGCTGAGTTTAATGAGATAGACAGCGGTATATGTGAATGCATGAGTTATGAGGAGATCAGAAGGGAAATGCCGCATGTTTACAGGGCCAGAAAAATGGATAAATACAATTATATCTACCCTGAAGGGGAGGGCTATGCCACCATGAAGGAGAGGATTGATCGTGGTATCAACAAGGTCATTTATTTAAGCGATACCTCAAAGAACATAATGATTATAGGCCAGCGGGCCACCAACCGTATGATCCTTTCCCATTTCCTTTTCCGGAGAGAGGAAGATGTCCCCTATATCTATATCCCCCAGGATAAATTCTATTATATCTCCGCGGCGCAAAACAGAAAGGTGTTTCAATTAAAGAGATATGAGTAAATAAAGAGGGGCATTTCCGAAGAGGTCGATCAAGGGAGAGGCGTTACCGCCGGACATATCATACCTAAATTTTGCATAAACAATCTTGAATGGTTGTTAAAAAGGTTAGTAATAAGCAACTTGCAGCTTTTTTACCATACAACTATAAATACCATTCGCGTGATTATGAACTATAAGAAAAATATTCAAGATTGTTTACCCTTCGGGGGTGCCGATTTTACCGGATCTACTGCGTTATCAAGCGCTTGCGGTAAAGTGCTACAGCTGCGCGCTTGATGCCTTGTATCTCCGGCAAACTCGACTCTTGCAAAAT
>Ga0307434_1000556_pt1 | contig 24264 bp, 21 predicted proteins | sample SalMarWE160220MG_FD_202156 | JGI IMG/M metagenome (GOLD analysis project Ga0307434, IMG submission 202156) | Salt marsh sediment microbial communities from the Plum Island Ecosystem LTER, Massachusetts, United States - WE1603-220 | ecosystem: Environmental > Aquatic > Marine > Intertidal zone >... | reverse complement strand
CGGTGAATCATTTCCAGAGCATAGTATTCTATACATGGCTTCGAAAACCAGGTCTGGGCCAGGGATTGCTTCACATTCGTTCGCAATGACATCTATCAATAGTATTCGTTTGAATGCAATTTGGTATCATCTCCTATACAAAAATAACCGACCTCTTGTTTTAAAAACGCTTTTTATGGCAAAAAGTATTTGTCGAGATCAATGATCCCGGTCTGCCAAAGTATGCCCGCAATGAAGATGATGAGGGCAGTAATCAACAGTATCGGGGCAAGGACCCTAAAAAGAAATCTTTTCCCTCTCTCTTTCTTCTTCTTGGCCTGTTCTCCATAGTAGGTATAATATCGATATTTTTTGAGTTCAGCGAAATCAGAGCTTGCCTCAGCCTTTACTTCATTGAGCACAACCCCGATAATATTCGCTTTTATCTGCTCCAGTTGAGACTTAACCCTTTTGAGTATTCCCCGGGCAACCTTACCAACCCGATAGGTGAGCAAAACGCCATCCACCCCCATTGCCAAAACAAGGGCATCCGCCGCGGATACTAAAGGGGGGGCATCCAACAAAATAACGTCGTATCGATCGCGAAGCTCTGCGAGGAGGCCCTTAAACTTCTTTGACTGCATCAACTCAGCCGGATTCAGCGGGATGGTGCCGCAGGTGATGATGTGAAGGTTGTCAATTCCTGGCGTCAAGATGATCTTATCTGTATTCATCTTTCCCATCATGAGGTCCGTGACTGTCCTCACGATCTCAGAGAGATCGTAATTACTCAGGAGGTAATCGGTAATACCCGGCGTTGGTTCAAGCCCAAATATCCGGTAGATAGTCGGTCTACGGAAGTCGGTCTCTATGAGAAGAGTCTTCAGCCCTCCCTCTGCCATGGCAATGGCCAGGTTCGCCGCCACAGTCGTCTTGCCTTCTTCCGCAGTGGCGCTCGTCACGACAATAGTCTTGATATCCTGCTCAAGGGCACTGAATTGAACATTCATCCTGAAGGACCGGAAACTCTCAGCCAGCATGGATTGGGGCCCGAAGTGGGGAATCAATCGTGCATTCCGTAAAAGCACATCTGACGGGCTCTCCTGTTCATACTGTTTCTTGAGGTCCTGGTCCATATCCTTTTCGTCTATATGGGGAATCAAACCCACCACCGCAAGGCCGAGGGTTTGTTCCACCTCATCAATTGCCCCGATAGAGGTATCAAATGTCTCAACAATAAAGGCGAACACCAAGCCGAACACGAGACCTATCATCGCACCCATAAAGCCTGATGGTACGGTATTTGGAGGATTTATGGGTTTGAACGGTTCAAAGGCAGGCTTAATGATGACAACCTCCTCCGGCTTCTCGGCATTTTCGATCAAGGCCTCTTGATATTTCGACTCAAGCAGGCTATAAATATCGCGATTTCTCTCCACCTCCTTCTCGAGTCTGACAAGCTCCAAGCCCTTGCTCGGAATCAATTGCATTTCTTCCCTGAGATCTGCGAGTCCCTTTTTGATCTCTTGCTCCCTTTTTTCGTGGACCCTTAATTGTGAGTCGAGCTCAGTGATCATCTTTTCCTTGATTTCGGCAATCTGCTTATCTACCTCAATGATGCGCGGGTGGGCTGTGGTATATTGCACAAGCAAAGTATCTCGCTGTATCATTAGATCTATGAGGCGCGAGTTTAGCTTTTTATAAAGATCGGTCGTCTTTTCAGAGAAAAAACTCTCCGTTGGACTTGAGGTGTAACTGGGAGCTTCCTTGATCCTCCTCTCGATATCATCGAGTTCCCTCTCTGCCTCCAATGTTTCAGACAACCGGTCTTCAAGGGCAACGGCTTTTGATAAGAGGCCGTCGCTCTGGAAGTTGAGCGAAATGATCTGCTCATTCTCCTTGAATCGTCTGAGTCTATCCTCGGAGGTCCTGAGCCTGCCACTCACTTCTTCAAGCTGACCCTTTATGAACTTGATCGCTTCACCGGTTCTCCGATTCACCTCCTCGGCATGGGTTTCCTTATATGCAAGGGCTACCTGGTTGGCTAAATGAGCAGATAATTCCGGGCTATCAGCCTTTGCAGTGATGTTCACGATATTGCTATACCCTTCCCGAGTGACCGTAACCTTGGCTTGGAGGCCGATGATCACATGGGCCAATTCCCTATCGGAATAATCCCCTTCATCAACCAGGCCCATGGCTGATGCCACCTTTTTGAATACCAGATAACCCTTTATCACGGCCATCTGTGTCTCTATCTCGCTTCCCGAACCAAAGGAAATAAATTTGGTATACAACCCAAGAGGAGAGACTGCTTTCTCGAACTTGATGCTGCAGGTGGCCTCATAGAGCGGGGTAGGAGCCCGAATGATAGCGAGGGCAACACTGAAGATGGTCAAGAGAATTCCTACCAATAGGATAAAAAACTTCCGTTTCTTGATGATTATCCAGTATTCTCGCAAGTTTATATCGTACTGTGCCATACAGAGAACCTAATCCTTAAACCTGAGATGTTCATAACTCCCATAGGCATCCCTATATTGACCGGGATACAGGAGATAATCGAGAAGGGGCACGGTGTTCACGATAAATTCATTGATATCCCCTATGATGCGGCGAGGAACGTATAAGATGTCTCCATCCATGAGCGGCACATTCTGGCTGATATCGCCTTCCTTCAGGATGGCGCTCACGTCTGCTGTAAGAATAAGAGGTTTCACCCCGGGCTGATACCCCCTTATGATGAGCGTATTTTCCTCAACGGCAGTCCTTGTATAGCTTCCTGCAAAGGAAAGCGCGGCCAGCAGATCAGGCACATCCTTCAGGGAATAGACCCCCTGCTTGTTTACCTCGCCCAAGACATACACCCTCTCGCCATACTCAGGAAGCTCCGGGACATCGATCACGTCCCCGTCATCTATGATCACATTCTGTTCAATCTCGCCTCGATAGATGAGATCGTAGAGATTGATAAAATAGCTCGTATCCCCTCTGATAAGCCTTACCTTTTTTATATCAGCATCCTTGGTATAGCCTCCTGCCATAGCCAGAAGATCGAGGAGCGTCATCTTTCCGTTAAGGTAGAGCTTACCATATGCCGCTTCATAGTGAGCGTATCGAAAGGCGCCTACCTCTCCCATCACTAAGGCGCTTTTGCTCTTAAATTCCTTTACCACGATGTCAATTCTCGGGTTTTTGATAAAATCAGAGAGTCTCTCGGTGAGCACAGCGTCAAGCTCTGAAACGGTAAGGCCCTCGGCCAGGAGATCATCCACGAAGCCATATGAGACCATCCCGTTCGACCGTACCATAACCGTATCTTTTGTATGTTCGCTCCCTATCCTGGAGGTGATCTCCATGATATCCAAGGCCCCAATCTTATATTCAGGATACCCTCTTTTCTCGGTAAAAACGGAATTTTCCGTTGCCCTGCTCATCTCCTCCAGCTCTTTTTTCACAGCAGGTGTGCGGATAGGCAGTTTTGTTGATAAAGCCTGGGGGTGAATGCTGGTAACAGGAATACCCTCAATCCTTCCGGTACAACCATTCAAAAGTCCGATACACACGAAAAGGAAACAAAGGTGGTCAAACAAGATCCACTTCATCGATACTCTCCGTTATATAAAGAAGCGGCTGCTGAGAAAGATCGACAATCTTTGGCGTCTTTAGCTTATTGCCCACATGATCATAGAATATCTCAACAATGGGCTTGAGGGGAAACTCCGGGTTCGTTCTGATCACCCTGCCTGCCGAGCGGTCATTGAGCTTCACATTGCTTCCTACGGGGAAAAAGGATATCTGGTTGAGAAACGCCTTCACGACCTTGGCGGGAAACTTGCCCTTGCTCGAGGAGATAATACCCTTTATGGCACGCATCTTCTCGACCCTATCCCTATAAGGCCTGTCTCTTCTCATGGCTGAATACATATCAACGAGGCCGATGATAAACGCGAATTCATGAATCTTATCTTCCTTGAGCCCCCGGGGATAACCCGTGCCGTCAACTCGTTCATGGATTTGGAGTGATATATTGGCGAGCCATCCAACTTTATCGCCTAACTTCGAAAGGATTCCAGCGCTTATCTCCGGATGCCGCTTGACATCCTCAAATTCTCTCTCGCTCAGCCTCCCCTTCTTTCTCAAGATGGCAGCCGGAATCTTGTACATGCCCACATCGTGCAGGAAGGCAACCACTGCAAGCGGGAGCAACCTTTTCTTATCATAGCCCATTCCAAGACATACCAAGAGAGATAAGATAGTCACTTCGATTGCATGCTCCGGCATCGTGCTTTCTTTATTCCCTTCAAATACAAGGCAATAGTAGAGGGGCTCAATAAGATCAGTTTCTATGATATGACGGAGATGCTGGATGACAGAGGATATATCTATCGGCTCATCGTTCTGGACGGACGATTGAACCTGATTGGCGAGGGCAAGAAGCTTCTTGTAGTACGCCCGTGCCTCCTGGATGGTATTCCTGCTCTCTGCCCTGCCTGTATTCCAGAAACCGGTTTTCCCGAGGGCTAAGGCCTCGCCGGCTTTATCCCTTTCCTCCACGTCGAGCTCAATATCATTCACTATGTCAAAAAATTGAATCATCTCTAATCCAGTTCATCCATGACGTTTCTTACGATACCTGAATCAATGATCTTGCTTTTGTCGTAATAACCGATCAAGAGGCACAAATCACACACCGAGTTTATCACCCGCGGGACACCTCTGCTATACTCATAGATCCTCTCTATAGCCTTTGTGGTAAAGACGTTTTTTTGAAAACCCGCCTTTCTCTCTCGAAACATGATATACTTAATGGTGTCCATTACGGTGAAGGGATCAAGGTGGTAGCGGATTGCGATTCTTTGATCGAACTGCTTCATCTGCCTGATTTTCTCTTTCAACTCCGTCTGCCCGATAAGGGCAACGGTGAGCAAAAATCGATCATTGCTCTGTAGGTTTAACAGGAGCCTTGCTTCCTCAAAGGTCTCCTCATTGAGAATCTGGGCCTCGTCGATAATGACAATTGTCTCCTTGTTTTGCTTCCTGTTAGCCATGATTTTGCTATTGAGAATATGCAATAATTGTGCCTTCGAGTTCGGCAGCTCGTTGATATTCATCTGGAGCAGGATCCCCTGTAGTAATTCTACCGGATTGATCGGTGGATTGGTGAGAAGGCTCACCTCAGAACCATCCTGGTATAATCTCTTCATATAAACTCTGCTTATCAAGGTTTTCCCGCAGCCTATGTCTCCCGTTAACATCACGCCACCCTTCATCATCTTCGAGGCATACAGTAATCTGCTTAAGGCCTCTTTATGAATCTCGGAGAGATAGAAAAAGGATGGGTCGGCCACATTATTGAAGGGAAACCTGTCCAAGCCCCAGTATGCAAGATACATGTAAAGACCCTCTGAATTTTAGGTAATCGAGGATTTTTGTAGTACTCTATCGCGATCATGATGAAGCCAACAATCGAATGGAACACGTAGGATAATTTGGCATCGTAAATCATTTGCTCTGCTAGTTCCTCCGAGATCACAGGTCATTTTTTTGGCAATATCCTTTACATCACCGTTCCTATACACTTTATCTTATATTTTTCGTCTTACCCTATAAAATATTTAGTAAAATGTCGAGAAAATCAACAACTATTTTTGGAGTCAGTGTATTTCTTCCTGTACAATCTTTCTGCAGAGAACATCAACCTTGAAGAGCAGAATAACGGTCCCTATCCTCACTGGTCCGGGCCCAATGAAAGAGGGCATCCATCAACCGTGTAAAGGTACAGGTGGTTATCTTTCGGAAATCGTCAACAACGCTTCTTGACTGCACGAGATACAAAGAGATATGCCTCGGGAGAAACCACGTTCCCATAGGCTCATCCCCATGCCCTCTTTTTATGGCGAGTCCTTGTATGAGGGGATAGGAGAATGATACCGGGAACTATTGTGTGGGGGAAGATCAATCCATGTAAAATCGGATAATCGAAAGGAACGAATCGGCCTTGAGGCTCGCCCCTCCAATCAGGGCGCCATCGATATCAGGCTGTGCCATTAGCTCCTTGCTGTTGTCATGCTTCACGCTTCCACCGTAGAGTATCCGAGTGGTTTTTGACGTATCCGGACCAAAGGCCTTATCAAGCCATCTCCGAATAAAAAGGTGCATCTCTTGCGCCTGCTCCGGGGCAGCGGTTTTTCCCGTTCCTATGGCCCAGACCGGTTCATAGGCGAGGATTAGATCCTCCGGGAGGCTTCCGGCCTGGCAACGAGTCCTCAGCGATTCATCCAGCTGCGTCCGGATAACGTCAAAAGCCCTCCCTTCCTCTCTCTCCTGGATCGTCTCGCCTATACAGAGAATCGGTATTAGCCCCACCTTGATCGCAGCCTCTGCCTTTCTGTTTATTACTTCGCTGCTCTCAAAGAAGTGGGCCCGTCTCTCAGAGTGCCCCAGGATCACGTGGCTACACCCTGCTTCCCTGAGCATAAGGGGAGAGACCTCACCGGTGAATGCCCCCTTTTGCTCCCAGTGCATGTTCTGAGCCGCGATAAGAATACCGGTCCCGGCCAACATAGTATGTGCGAGTTGTATGGTGGTAAAGGGGGGCGCCACCAGCACAGCAACCGTATCGAGGTCCGCCTGGGCCTCCTTTATCCCGGCCAGAAGATCCGTAGCCTCATCAAGGGAAAGATTCATCTTCCAGTTGCCGGCCATAAGGGGTTTTCTCATTTTCATGATCCTACAGCTTTTCACCAATGTAACGCGCTAGATCAACGAGCCGATTGGCGTAGCCGAACTCGTTGTCATACCACGCGAGCACCTTCACCATGTCATCCCCTATCGCCATCGTTGAGAGGCCATCCACGATGCTCGAGGCGGTAGTTCCATTGAAATCGCTGGACACCAGTGGCTCAGTAGTATACTCAAGAATACCCTTCAAACTCCCCCTTGATGCATCCTCAAACGCCTTGTTGACCTCCTCTGCGGAAGCAGGCCTCCCGAGCTGAACCACGAGATCGGTTAGCGATACATTGGGTGTCGGCACCCTCAGTGCCATCCCGTTCATCTTGCCGGCGAGCTCCGGAAGGACGAGGGAAACCGCTTTGGCTGCCCCTGTAGTGGTAATAACCATTGACAGCGCTGCTGCCCTGGCACGCCTGAGGTCTTCGTGGGGAAAATCCAGGAGCCTTTGATCCGTGGTGTAGGAGTGTATGGTGGTCATAAGGCCTTTTTTAATCCCAAAGACATCGAGCAAGACCTTACACACAGGGGCAAGGCTATTGGTAGTGCATGAAGCATTTGATATGATGTGGTGACTTGCTGGATGGTAGAGTTCATGATTCACTCCCATCACGATGGTGATATCCGGATCGTTTGCCGGCGCGGAAATGAGCACCTTCTTTGCGCCTGCTTCGAGATGTTTGGAGGCCTTGGCTCTGTCCCTGAAAATCCCCGTAGACTCGATCACGATATCAACGCCGAGATCCTTCCAGGGAAGTTTCCCTGGATCTCTCTCAGAGAGAATCCTTATCCTCCTTCCATCAACGACAATTCCGTCCCCCTCTACTTCGACTTCAGCACCCATCCTGCCGTGTACGGAATCATACTTGAGTAAGTGAGCAAGGGTTTTCGGATCAGTGAGATCATTAAGGGCAAGAAATTCTATATCATCCCTGGTGTATGCGGCTCTGAGCACCATTCTACCGATACGCCCAAATCCATTAATCCCAACCTTTATCATCATCTCTTCCTCCTTCCTGTTGGATACTTGATATTCGAAACGTGAAACTCGATGCTTCCTGGTTCTTGGTGGCGGTGTTTATTTCATCTCAGAAAACCACGTTCTGCGGGCGTGGTCAGAGAGGCTGGCGCTGCCGGTTATGGTTTTTCCCTTCGCACCGAGTAATGGAGTATTGAATATGTGGAGTATTGAAAACCATCATAGTGAATACCCCTGCACGGTTCGTAGAAAATCTTGCTCGTGTAGCCTTCCTGCCTTTCAAAACCCTTCCTTCAATGTGAGACCATCACTCCATCACTCCATTCCTCCAACTACCCCGGGATCTGAGGGCACCCGTTTGGCCCCCTTCCAGGGAGCTCCAAACAAGGCCACATCCTCTGGGCGTGGATTCTTTACTATGTTCATCACGTCTCAGTGGGTTTAAGCAGTTCGCTCGCGAGTGATATACTTCGGTATCCGGCGTTTTTCGCGATTTCCGCAATCTGCGCGAGGCTGTTCTTTTCCCTGTTCTGGGCCACGGCGATTACCATTGGCAGGTTGACGCCGGTGACAACCTCTACCACGTCCTGCTGGAGAAAAGACAGGGCGAGGTTTGATGGTGTCCCCCCAAACATATCGGCCAACACAAGGACTCCCTTTCCTCGATTAAGAGACTGTATCTTCTTCGCGATGATGTCTCGCACCGTATCGCTATCCTTCGAGGTGTCGATCAGGACATAATCCGCGGCCTCGATAGAGCCCAGAATGAACTGCGCTGCCCCAAGCAGCTCCTCGCCCAACCGGCAGTGAGTTATAATGAGCAATCCGACCATAAAAGAAGTTATACCTCCTGATCCTTTTCTACGATGATCCTGTAAATCTCGTCCTTTGATTTCGCGTCCAGTAAGCGCTGCCGAAAGTTGCTGTCCTTTAAAACCCTCGAAATCTTGGCAAGGGCTTGTAGGTGTGCACCGGGTGAATTCTCCGGCGCCACCAAGAGGAAGAAGAGGTAAGCGGGTTGATCATCGATAGAATCAAAGCTCAGGCCCTCGAGGCTTCTCCCGAAAGACACTAAAAGCCTGTCCAGTTTATTCACCTTGCCATGGGGCAAAGCGATCCCCTCGCCTATGCCGGTGCTACCCAATCTCTCCCTTTCCAGCAATACTTGAAGCAGATATCCCTTATTGAGAGAGGGTTCCTGATCGGTTATGACCCCTGAAAGCTCCTCTAGCGCGCCCTTCTTATCGTGGGCATGCAGATTGGCGATAATAGATTCAGGTTTTAATATATCTGAAAGCTTCATAAAATTTCCCTAATACATGTCTATTTGACTGTTGTGTCAATAAGGCCTAGATCGCCATCCTTCCGTTTATAGATGATGTTAATCTGTTTTGACCTTGCATTGGTAAATACCAAGAAATTTTGATTCGACAGCTCCATCTGCATAGCAGCCTCATTGATATCCATGGGTTTAATATCCGCTCTCTCGGCCTTTATTATTCTCGGCCCGGATTCAACCAGAGATTCCTGGGCCTCAATCATACTCTCTTCAAAAACCTCGCCCTTGACAGTTTCGAGTTTATAGTCCTTTTTCCTGGACATGAATCGCCTGAGCTGCTCCTCTATCTTGTCCATCACCTGGTCAATGGAGGAGTACATATCGCCAGTCTGTTCCACTGCCTTCATGGTGTTCCCATCGCTGGATAACGTCATATCAGCTATGTGCCGAAATTTCTCCACCTTAAGAACAATATGGGCCTCAACAGGAGAATCGAAATATTTCTTCACCTTCTCTATCTTCTCCTCCACGTAAGAGCGCAGCTCTTCAGACGGCTCCATGTGTCGAAACGTGTATGATATCGCCATACCACCTCCTGAAAAACATTATTATTTAACAATACTAGAATGAAAAGTCAAACATCAATCCAAGTTCTTGAAAACAACAAACCCCCTTAGAATTCCCTCAGGCATTGAACGAGCATGGAAAGCGAAACTCCTCTTGTAATCCATTTCCGTTGTTTGTGCCCTAAACATTCTAACGGGGGAACCTGCTAAGCCCGGCCTTAGGTATAGGCATTCTTTCGTTGATTTGACGGGAGAATTCCCAGCATCTCCCGGTACTTGGCCACAGTTCTTCGCGCTATGTCAATATTTGATCGTTTTAAAATATCTACGATCTCCTGATCACTATAGGGCTTTGACTTATCCTCATCCTTTACTATCTTCTTGATCCTGCCCTTCACGCTCAGGGATGCAACCCTATCCATCCCATTCACCGATTGAATACCGCTGTTCAGGAAATATCGTAACTCGTACACACCATAAGGAGTGTACATATATTTGTTATTCATGACCCTGCTTACCGTGGACTCATGCATCTCGATATCTTCGGCTACATCCTTTAAAATCATCGGTTTCATACATGAAGGCCCCGATTCAAAAAACCCCCTTTGGAACTTCACCAAGCTCTCCGCTACCTTGTAAATAGTCCGCTGTCTTTGGTGGATGCTCTTGATGAGCCAGGAGGCGCTTTTCAGCTTTTCCTTTATATACTCTTTCGTTGTCTGGGAGACTTTATCCTTTCTGGCAAAGATCTCCTTGTAAAATGAGCTGATCCTTAACTTGGGCAGGCCATCGTCATTGAGCACAATATGAAACTCATCGCCCATTCTGTATACATATACATCTGGGGTGATGTATATGGTTTCCTCATCATCATAGAAAAGACCCGGCTTAAGCTCAAGGGAGGAAATGATTGACACTGCATCCAAGACCCTCTCCAATGAAACACCGAGGCTTTTGGCAATCTGGTGGTACTGCCTCCTCTCGAGCTGCTTCATGTGATCGGTTACGATCTTCTCGGCGGTACTTCCCCCCAAGCCACGAAAACGAAGCTGGATGAGAAGACATTCACTGTTATCACGCGCTCCCACACCAACGGGATCGAATTCATGGATAGCATGCAATACCTCTACTACCTCGTCTCTCGATCTATTGGTGGCTTTCATAATATTTTCTATAGACGCGCTAAGATACCCATCGGGGTCGATGTTGCCTACGATGTAACTGCCGATCTCCTTCTCCGCATCATCGAGTTCACTTACTTGAAGCTGCCACATGAGGTGGGAGAAAAGATTCGTTTTGGGCGAGATGAAATTCTCAAAGGAACCTTTATCATCGCTTTCTTCATGGGGTGAGCTTACCCACGCGGTGTTATACTCGTTTATGTAAGATTCCCAATCGACATCCTCCCGTAAGGTCTCCTTTATCGTCACCTCACGAATGGGTTCTTCCTTGTGAGCGGACTCAGGGCTCTCCTCCTCCGGCGCTTTCTCGTCTTCTTGTGGGGGAAGTTCTTCCAGGAGGGGGTTCAACTCCATCTCCTGATTCACTGCCTGACAGAGCTCGAGCTGTGAGAGCTGCAAGAACTTGATAGCCTGCTGAAGCTGAGGCGTCATGATGATCCGCTGACTCAACTTCATCGATTGTTTAAGCTCAATCGCCATAGTACGCAGACGCAAACCCTATAGATTAAAACCTTCTCCCAGGTACTTGGACCTCACCACATCGCTGGCAATGATCTTTTCAGGTGCACCGGACTCGATGATTTCTCCCTCATTAATAATATAGGCGAGATCACAGACATCCAAGGTTTCCCTGACATTATGGTCTGATATCATGACCCCGAGGCCCCTTTCCTTGAGCCCGGTGACGATCTGCTTGATGTCATTGATTGCCAAGGGGTCAATACCGGCAAACGGCTCATCTAACAAGATGAATTTGGGGTTGGTGACCAGTGCCCTGGTAATCTCCAGCCTCCTCCTCTCACCGCCCGACAGCGAATAGGCCTTTTGTTTTGCCAGGGGAGCTATGTTCAACTCTGCAAGCAGCGCCTGAAGAAACAGCTGCCTCTTGTGCGACGGAATATTGACAACCTCCATGATCGCCAGCAGGTTCTGCTCAACCGTTAACTTTTTGAATACTGATGGCTCTTGTGAGAGATAATGGATACCCTGCCGTGCCCTTTTGTACATGGGTTCGCTGGTGATATCCCTCCCATTCAGGAATATCCGGCCTTCCTGAACAGGAATAAGGCCGACGATCATATAAAACGTGGTCGTTTTCCCGGCTCCATTTGGTCCGAGGAGCCCAACAATCTGGCCGATGTTCACCTCCAGCTCTACCCCATTGACAACGGCCCTCGTCCCATAGATCTTACGAAGATCCTTTACCTTCAAGCAACCCCTGTCCTCGGCCCGTGTCATTTATCCCCTTCCTGCTTGGGGAACAGGGTAGCCTTGACCCTTTTTGCCGCACTACCCTCTATAATGCTTCGATTCTCCTTTAGGTACAGTACGATCCGGTGTCCCTCAGCGAGATCCGGGCCTTGTTGAACCGAGGGATTCTCGGTAAGCACCACCTTTTCCTCATTCTGATAGAACACCGCCTTCCCGGCCCTGGCTATACCCCCATCCGGGCGATTTATTACCACATCCCCTAAGGCAATGATTTTTTCTATCCTCCCTGATTCCAGGCTGGATCCGTTCGACGGATTCTCATTGAGGTATACGATCATCTTCGTGCAATCTACCACGAGATCCTTGCTGCTCGCCTTTACCTTGCCTTCAAAGGTAATTATCCCCTGCTGCTGATCAAAGAGCAGGGTATCGGAATGAATGACCATGGGCTGCTCCGAGGAGATGCCCCCGGTGGCCTCCTTTTGCTGCGCAGGGCATTGCTGGCGAGGAGGTCCCGCACACACGAGAGCGAGCAAAAGGCACCATGAAAAAATGGAAGGGAGTATCCTCATCTTAAAAAAAATCTCCGCCCGTGATAGTCGTATCCACGTTTCTCCATACCTTGAATCTACTACTCCTAAGATCGACAGAAAGGCCATCTCCCTTTAGCTTGAAAAAAGGGCCACTCACCCGTACCGGTTTATCCGTTACCACCGATTCTTCCTTTTGTTTGTATGTTAATTGGCTCGTCTCGATCTGATAACCGCTCGCAGATCTACCCACCACATCTCCTTTTAGAACAATCTCCTCTGTTTTTCTACAATAATCACCCTCGTTGCCCCTTATTGTATAAGAATTGTCCGTTTTAGAGTTTACTTTTAGCAGCACGTCTTGTAAGGATACCATGTCTGCTGTGTCAAAGAAATGGGCCTCTTTAGCGATGAGCTCCCATGCCTGGCCATCCTCATGATCCTGGTCGAATTTGAGCTCTGACATGGTGAGTGATTCCCCGGGAACCAACGTGGATGCCTTGGTGGAAACCTGAGCGAGGGGTGTCCCCTTAACGATAAAGGCGGCAACAATGAGCAAGAGGGCGATTATCCCTGCTATTGGCCACATGATAAGGGGTATTTTTCTCATTTTCAAAGGCTCACCTATAAGAAAAGCAAAATAAAAATTTCAGTAGTATTTCAGCAAAGCAGTACAAAGATAGTTCTTTAAATTCATTTCTTGCATGCTGCATTTTTCATTTTGAATCTAGTCTGCCTGAGGCATAGGTATATGCTTCACTATCCGATGGATCTCCTTAAGCATAATTACGAGCGGCTCAACTCGATCAATGGGAAGGGAATTCGGGCCATCTGAAAGGGCTGAGCCGGGATCTGGATGTATCTCTAAAAAAACTCCGTCAGCACCTGCGGCAACCGCGGCCCTTGAGAGCGGGGCGACAAATTCACGCTGTCCACCTGATGACCTGCCCCTTCCCCCCGGCAACTGAACGCTGTGGGTGGCATCAAATACGACAGGATACCCAAAACCCTTCATCACGGACAAGGACCTCATGTCCACCACAAGGTTGTTGTAACCAAAAGAGGTCCCTCTCTCAGTCAGTAAAAGGCTGCTATTACCTACCGAAGCAGCCTTTAGGAGCACATGCTCCATGTCCCACGGCGAGAGAAATTGCCCCTTCTTTATGTTGACCGGCAGCTTGGTTCTGGCTGCCTCTATGATGAGATCCGTCTGACGGGATAAGAATGCCGGTATCTGGATAACATCAAGGATCTCCGCTGCCTTCTCAACCTCGCTCACCCGGTGAACATCCGATAAAACCGGCAAACCAATGGTTTCCTTAACCTCCTTGAGGATCTCCAATCCCTTGATTATGCCTGGACCCCTGTAGGATTCAATCGATGTCCGATTCGCCTTATCATACGAGCTCTTGAAGATAACGGGTATGTTGAGCCTCAGCGCTAATCCCTTGAGAAATCTCGCGATATCCATGGTTATCTCCGGGCTCTCTATCACACACGGGCCTGAGATCAAGAATAAAGAGCTATTTCCTCCCACGGTCATGTTTCCTATCCGAATGCCTTCGGTTCTCCTCATATCCCTTTTCTCACTCTGCATAGCACCTCGCCAGCCAATCAAGTCTATCGGAATTCACGGTTAAAATGCTCTTGAACCTTGAACCTTTGAACCTTGAATGGTGAACCCCTCAACCCAACCTTCAAATTCCATGCCTATTTTCGCCAAAATGAATCATAAAGTCAAGAATACCTTATTTTGTGAAAAGACATCAAGTTCGTGAACAACAGAGAGCAACTTTTTCTTGTAAACGGCTCACAATTTACCTATAGTGAGCCCTGATTTTTAGGGCTCTATGATGGCACGGCAAACGGCACAAAGGACAATCGAGGATATCAACAAGAGGATAAGGAACGGTACGGTGGTCGTGGTTACCGCCGAGGAGATGGTGGATATCGTCAGGCAGGAGGGAATCCACAAGGCCGCCAGAGAGGTCGATGTCGTGACGACTGGAACCTTTTCCCCCATGTGCTCCTCAGGGGCCTTTCTCAATTTCGGCCAGAGCAAACCACCCATACGGGCAAACCAGGTTACCCTCAACGGGGTCCCGGCGCATGCGGGGCTTGCCGCCGTGGATATATTTCTTGGCGCTACCGAACCAGCCCTGGACGATCCATTGAATAAGGTTCATCCCGGCCAGTTCAAATATGGAGGCGGGCACGTTATCCATGACCTGGTGAGTGGAAGCACTGTGGAACTGATTGCCACCTCTTACACCACCGATTGTTACCCGAGGAAGGAACTAAAAAAACAGGTGCGGCTCAAGGATCTGCCATATGCTGTGCTGGTCAATCCAAGGAACGCATACCAGAATTACAATTGCGCGGTGAACATGAGGGAAGATACCGTCTATACGTACATGGGCGTCTTGAGGCCCAGGGCCGGCAACGCCAACTACGCTACCTCGGGCCAGCTAAGCCCCCTTTTGAATGACCCCTATTGCATGACCATAGGGCTAGGGACAAGGATTTTCCTTGCAGGGGCCCAGGGATACATCACCTGGGCCGGCACCCAATGCAATCTATCGGTGCAGAGGGAACAGAATGGGGTGCCGTCTGAACCAGGCGCCACACTCATGGTGACGGGAAACCTAAAGGACATGTCGCCACGCTGGCTGGTTGGTGTGAGCATCCTTGGATATGGATGTTCCTTGGCCATGGGCATTGGTGTACCCATCCCAATCCTTAACGAGGATATGGCGAGGTATACCGGAGTTTCCGATGAGGAGATAGTTACCCAGATTATTGACTACGGCAAAGATTATCCCCATGGAAGGGCAAAAAGCCTCGGCAAGGTAAGCTATGCTGAGCTAAAAAGCGGGTTCATAGAGCTCAATGGTCAATCCGTCCAGACTGCCCCCATATCCTCCTACACGAGGGCCAAGGAGATTGCGGAGATACTTAAGCAGTGGATCCAAACAGGCCAATTCTACCTCAGCCACCCACAGCACCTCCTTAAGGACATGTGAAAAACCTTCCTATTTTTCGAGGTTTTTTTGTTCCCGCTGAGCACTCTATAGAGAGATGATCGAGGTACAAAACCCAAAAACCGAAACATTGAAAGAAATCCTGGCTCACATGGGATCTGTTCTGGTGAGCTTCTCAGGCGGGGTGGACAGCGCACTCTTGCTTCATATAGCTTCTGAGGTCCTGGGAGAAAAGGTAAAGGCCGCCACTTTCATCTCCCCGATCTTCCCCAGGGTCGATCTCGCTCGGGCAGAGAACTTCACCGCTTTACTGAAGGTAGCTCACATCAAGATACCCTTCGATATCCTCTCTCAGAAAGACTTCCTGATAAATGATGGCACGAGGTGTCGTGTCTGCAAGATGAAGATGGTCGAGGGACTGAAAAAAGAGGCCGCAACACAAGGCATTGAGCATATCATCGACGGGGCGAATCAGGATGACCTGAGAGATTACCGGCCCGGTCTGAAGGTAACACAAAGGGCAGGCATCTGCAGTCCCCTGATGGAGTCTGGTTTTACGAAACAAGATATACGGGGTGAGGCGAAAAGCAGGAATATCGAGTTCTGGAATAGGGCGGCCTCCGCGTGCCTTGCCTCACGGATAGCCTATGGCACTCCCATAAAGGAAAGAGACCTCGATATGATTGATCAGGCGGAAGCCTTTTTCCATTACTCAGGATTCACAGAAGTAAGGCTCCGATACCATCCTCCTGTAGCCAGGATTGAGGTTTCGCCCAAAGAAATCCACCGGGTAACAGAATCACCTATGCGAGAAACGGTAATCGACTATCTAAAAAGCCTGGGCTTCACCTATATTACCCTCGACCTCTCCGGCTACAGGAGCGGCAGCATGAACGAGCTTCTCCCTTAGGCCTTTGCCTGCGCCTTTGCCTGGGCAATAGCCTCATCCTCCCTCTTCACGTCTTCCAGGGTCTTGGCCTTGACAGTATCGGGTTTTTCTTCTACCCCGTACTTCCACTTGAGGAACTGCTCACCGGTAGTAGGATAGAGTGAATAGGTGAGAAGGTCTTCTTCTGTTTTTGCCAGATCCCCAATCTTTTTCCTGTTCTCATCAAGCTCCGGTTCAAGGTAGTCCGCCGCCCTTCCGGTAATAGGGGTCTCGCCCCGCTTGTAGCCCTTGAGCACGATCTTCTGAATCTCAGGATACACCGGGGTAGGCGTCTTGCCGTAGAGCCCGTAGACCAGATCCTTGACCTGGTTGGTGACCATCTTGTACTTGCCTAAGAGCACGTTTAAGACCGCCTGCACCCCCACGATCTGAGAGGTGGGGGTCACCAGCGGCGGGGTGCCCAATTCCTTTCTGGTAATGGGTATCTCCGCATGCACCTCGGGGAGCCGGTGCAGGGCATTGGCCTCCTTGAGCTGGCTCACCAGGTTAGAGATCATGCCCCCGGGGATCTGGTGGGCCAGGACCCCTGTGTCGATCACCGACAACCTGTTGGTAGCGAGATAGTCACGGTACTTGGGGGCAATGTCCTCGAGGTACATATCCAGTTCGAGCAGCTTCTTGAGATCAAGACCTGTGTCCCAGGGTGTGCCCTGGAGGGTGACTACGAGGGGCTCTACCGCGGGATGGGAGGTTCTCATAGCAAAGGGGGCGAGGCAGGTATCGAGGATATCAACCCCTGCCTCTACGGCCTTGATAAAGCTCATGGATGCCATACCACTCGTGTAGTGGGAGTGGAAGTGGATGGGAACTGTTATCACCTTCTTGAGCTCGGTTATGAGGTTGTAGGTATCGTACGGGGCGGCAATCCCAGCCATGTCTTTGATACAGACGGTATCCGCCCCCATCTCTTCGAGCTGCTTGCACTTGGAGGTATAGTATTCGAGGTTGAACACCTCACCGCCCATGGTTCGTTCGGTGAGTGAGTAGCAGATGGAACCCTGGAAGTGCTTCCCGTTCGCCTTGATCCGCTCCACTGCGGTCTGAAAATTCCTGAAATCGTTGAGGGCATCAAATACCCTAAATATGTCAATGCCTATCTCGCAGGTCTTATCAACAAAGGCCTTGACCACGTCATCGGAGTAATTACGGTAACCTACGAGGTTCTGGCCCCTGAGCAGCATGGAGAAGGGGGTCTTCTTCAGATACCTCTTCAGGGTTCTGGGTCGCTCCCATGGATCCTCGGCCAGAAACCGGTGCATGGTATCAAAGGTGGCCCCTCCCCAAACCTCCATAGAATAGAACCCTACGTCATCCATCTTCTCTGCAATGGGGATCATGTCCTCAGTCCGCATGCGGGTAGCAAAAAGCGACTGGTGGCCATCCCTGAAGGTGAGATCTTGAATCTTAATCGGCTTCTTCGGTACATCTTTCATCGGGTCATTCATCGTCTACCTCCTTTTTGAGTATTGATTTATAAACCCCTAGCTTTTAATCCAGCTCCCATTCGGAAATCGATGGTTTCCGGATGGGCATCCAGTCTAAATAATCATCCCTCATTAGTCAACAACAGGAACATCTATCCTGGTTTTGCTCTGGACCAGGTATCTCACTCACCATGACAACGCTAGCTTATAAACCAAACAGGGCCGAACAATAAGGTATTGACACAGAACCATTTATCTGGTAGCAATTTTTGTAGATGGGGCTGTAGCTCAGATGGGAGAGCACATGACTGGCAGTCATGAGGTCAGGGGTTCGATCCCCCTCAGCTCCACCAGCAATAAAATCCCCTTTCAGAAGGTGGGCTTTGTTCTGATCTCATCTCTTTCCACAAAAACCCAACACACTCTGCATATACCGGTAGCTCGGCGTATTGTGAAAGGCAATGAGATTGCTTCACGTAGTCCAATACCTTCACCATGACCACGGTATCAAAATTACGGCCAACGGGTCACGCCAAATGGCAGGCTTTGCTCAGAGACTCGCGAGAGGAATACTGATCGCTTCTATTGTCGAGCCTGGTCGTTTAAAGGGAAAGGATCGGAGCGCTAGATATATTCCTCGCCTTTGGTCCTCTCCACGAAATGTTGGGCTGAAAAGGCAGCGGTCGCACCATCACCACAGGCAGTAACGATCTGCCTGAGCTTTTTCTTACAACAATCACCGCAGGCAAAGACACCATCGCGGGAGGTCCTCATCTCGTTATCCACGATGATATAGCCGTCATTGCTGAGCTCTACCGCCCCGTTGAGGAAGGAGAGGCTCGGGATCCAGCCGATGAATACAAATACCCCCTCTACCGTAAGCTCTTTGACCTCGCCGGTCGTGAGGTTTCTCACCCTCACCCCCTTGACCATGGGCCCTCCAAGGATCTCTTCCACCACGGAATCGAGGATAAGCTCCATCTTATCGCTGTGAAAGGCTCGCTCCTGCAAGATCTTCGTCGCCCTCAGCCTTTCCCTGCGGTGGATGAGGAAGACCTTGTTTGCGAACTTCGTTAAGAAAAGGCCATCCTCAACTGCCACGTCTCCCCCCCCTATCACTGCAACGGATAGATCCTTGAAAAACGCGCCGTCACAGGTTGCACAATAGGAAACACCCCTGCCGGTAAACTCGCTCTCACCCGGTATCCCGAGCTTTCCCTGCTCATGGCCCGCAGCAATAATCACCGACAGGCTTTTGTACGGCTCCAAGCGGTCATCGACATAGACCTTTTTAATGGCATCCTCATCGCTGCACTCGATCCTGGTGACCTCACCGAATAGGGTAATCATACCAAAGGATTTGGCCTGCTCCTCCATGTTGTGAACGAGCTCCGGCCCTGATACACCCCCCATAAAGCCCGGGTAATTTTCCACCTTATCGGTGACGGCTGCCTGGCCGCCGGCGCCTAATTTTTCAATCAAGACGGTGGAAAGTCTTGCCCTCGACGTATATATCGCAGCGGTGAGGCCCGCCGGCCCTCCTCCGATGATAATAACATCATACACATTTTCCTTTGCCGGTGTCACTTCTTCCATAGCTCATACCTACTCATCGTTCATCAATAATCGCAACCCTCATTAGCATAAATCTCAGCGATAAGCTAATGATATTCGGTTTTGTTGTCAAGTAGAGTCAGACGAATGGAAATCTTTTTCCTTCAGCCGTTCTGGGTCTGGAAACACAGCAACAAAACGTGACACAAATGGTAAGATATCGAGCTATGAAGACGTCTAGTGTCCCGGTTAAAGGGGCAAGTCTTGATGGATATCCTTAATTCGCTTGAACTTGCCTCTATTTCGTTCTATCTATAATAGCCTTTATAGGCGGCGATCTCTCGCCGAAGATGGTCAAGCGGTATAGGCATGTACGAGATTACCTCTGAACAAGTACCCTCTGTTGCTTTCGAGACGGTTCGGCGTGTGGAGAGCTCCGGGGAGATAATCAAGAATTACAGCTCCTATCTCACCGATGAGTCGAAGCTCTCTCACCAGGGAGCCGAATGCCTCTTCTTCCCAACCACCGAAGCAGAGCTCTCGGCAATCTTTCGGGAGATGGCAAAAAGGGGCATCAAGGTGACCTTATCCGCCGCACGAACGGGCATCGTAGGCGGTGCCGTACCCTATGGAGAGGCGATTGTGTCCCTTGAAAGATTCGATAAAGTTCTCGGGCTTAGGTATGATAGATCGGCAAGGGAGTGGCTTGTTCGCTTAGAGTGCGCTGTGACCGTACGGGATCTCAATACCTGGGCGATGAAAAAGAACTTCCCTGGCCTCCGTGAAAAAGGCCCTCCTGAAATTAAAAGGTTTTTCCAAAAATACCGGGAAGATCACGCCGCCTACTTCTATCCTCCCGACCCGACCGAGATGAGCGCGGCCCTCGGCGGGACCGTTTCCACCAATGCATCCGGAGCCAGAACCTATCGATACGGACCCACACGGAATTGGGTGAGGTGGATGAGGGTCATGCTGGCCTCAGGAGAGATCCTTGAGATTCCCCGGGGCAAATACTTTGCAACACCGGCCGGTGAATTTGCGGTAATCGACAGCAATGGGAGTGAAACAACAATCAAGGTCCCAACCTATTCCATGCCCAAGACAAAAAACGCTGCCGGCATATTCTCTGCGCCCAATATGGACTTGATTGACCTTTTTATCGGGAGCGAGGGTATCTTTGGGGCAGTTACCCAGGTTGAGGTGGCACTCCGAAGGTGGGTAAACCCCATCTCCATCGTGCTGTTTCTGCCGTCAGATGACAAGGCCATCGAGTTTGTTCAACTGCTGCGCAGTGAGAAAGGCCTCCACCCGGAATTTATCGAGTTTTATAGTTCCTCTGCCCTTGATTTTCTCCGGATCAAACAAAAAGAAGATCCAAGAACCATCGGGATGCCAATAATTCCTGATTATGCAGAGGCCGCGATCTTCTTTGACATAGGATTCGATCCCGAGGCCCGGGATAATGACTACTCCATGCTGGAGGCTCTAGCTCTTGAGTGTGGTTCTACGCTGGCACGGTCATGGGCAGGCTACGAACAAAGGGACCTGGAGAGGTTCAAGGAGTTCAGGCACCTCCTCCCTGAAACCACCAACGCCATCATCGCTGAGAGAAAAAAGAGGATTCCCGAATTTTACAAGCTCGGCACTGATTTCGCGGTCCCGGATGAGGCCCTTGAGGAAATATGGGCATTCTACAAATCCAAACTGGATACGGCAGGCCTCGAATGGGTTGCCTACGGGCACATAGGCAACAACCATATCCACATAAACATCATGCCCAGAACCGTGGAGGAGATGCAACTCGGCCTTTCGATCTACCGAGAATTTGCCGAAAAGGCGGTATCCCTTAACGGAACAATCTCTGCCGAACATGGTGTTGGCAAGATAAAAAAGGAATTCCTCTCTATCATGTTCTCGGATAAGGACCTGGAGGAGATGAAGGCAGTAAAACGTGCTCTTGATCCGGGCCTCATGATAAACCCTGGAACCCTCCTCGATATAGCCTCAGATTCGCACAGATGAACACAGATAGGTTAGAGCACAAAGAAACAACCAAATATTCATGACAAATACAATACAAAGGATCAGCGATAACCTGCCCGCAACGCTCTCGCTTGCGAGTCGGGCGGGTCAGCGTAAATCTGTGGCTGAGTAATAAGAAAAGATGAAGATACTCATCTGTATAAAACAGGTTCCTGAAATCACGGATGTCACGATAAATCCCGAAACAGGGACCCTCATGAGAGAGGGCGTGGCCTCGATTCTCAATCCCTTCTGTGAATACGCCATGGAGGCGGCCTTAGGCCTGAAACGGCAGCGGCGCGATATCGAGCTTGTCGCCATCTCCATGGGCCCGCCTCAGGCCGGCTCTGCATTGATGAGATGCCTTGAGATGGGCGCTGACAGGGCCACTCTTTTGTCAGATGCCAGATTCGCCGGTTCAGACACATGGGCTACCGCCCTTACCCTGGCTGAGGCTATCAAGAGGATAGAAGGAGACTTTGACCTGATCATCGTGGGCAAACAGGCAATCGACGGCGACACCGCCCAGGTCGGCCCTGAGCTGGCAGAAATCCTCGGACTCCCGGGGATCATGTATGCGGTAAGCGTTGAGCTCGCCCTGGATAAAAAAAGGGCCAGGGTAAAAAGGGAAGTAGAAAATGGCTATGAGATTGTGGAGATGCGGCTTCCTGGCCTCGTTTCCATAAGCAAGGGACCCATGATACGGAGCGTGTCATCCTTTCAAGAAATTCTTGATGCCCGGAAAAAAGAGCTCCGGGTGCTGAGTGCATCCGATCTCGAACTTGATCAGGACAAGCTCGGCCTGCACGGTTCACCAACCCAGGTCGTGGAGATCTTTCCTCCCCGGGTAAAGGCCCGTGGGGAGCTTATCGACGGCAGCGATGCGGAGACAGCCACAGAAAAAACGATCTCCTTCCTGAGAGAAAAGAGGTTCATTTGATGGTAAGCGTTCACCGTTCACCGTTTTCCGTTCACTAATAATCAGAATGCCATGTCGAACAGTTACCTATAAAGGATACCATGCTCAAAGTTGGCACAGACAGGTGTACCGGCTGCAGGATCTGTGAGAAGATCTGCCCCTTTGGCGCTATTGCCGTTGTTGATAAGGTGGCCCAGGTGCAGGCTAATTGCACACTCTGCGGGGCCTGCGTATCCCGCTGCCCGGCAGAGGCCCTCTCCATTGACAGGAGAAGGGCCTCTGAAGAGGAACTGCGGTCTTTTTCAGGTATGTTTATCTGGGGAGAATGTGAAGAGAAGGCCGGGAAGCTCATCCCAAAGAAGGTGGTCAAGGAGCTCCTTTCTCAGGGACGCAGGCTTTCCGACAAACTCGGCCAGCAACTGTCAGTCGTGGTTCTCGGTGATGGGAGACTCACCGGGCTCGATACGCTCATCGCCTGCGGTGCAGATCGGGTGGTTAGATGCCGGCATAGACTCCTCAGCCGCTTCACCTCTGAGGGCTTCACCAATGCAGTATCCGCGCTTATCTCAAAGGAGAAACCCTCTGTCTTCCTCTTTGGCGCTACACCCCACGGCAGAGAGCTGGCCCCAAGGGTCGCCGCACGGTTGCAGCTTGGGCTTACGGCTGATTGTACCGGCCTTGACATAGATGAAAAAGGACACCTGGTCCAGACAAGGCCTGCGTTCGGCGGTAACATCATGGCCTCTATCGTCTCGCCGTACACGAGGCCCCAGATGGCCACGGTCAGGCCGAATGTGTTTTCTGCTGGAGAGCCTGATAGCTCACGGAAGGGCAGAATCGAGGATTTCGAGGTGGCGCTTTCTCAGACTGCGATCAGGACAAAGCTCGTAGGCGTCGAACAGCTTGCTGATGAAAGCTCCGTCGGCATTGAGGATGCCGACATCATTGTGGCAGCCGGAATAGGGTGCCGGAAAAAAGAAAATCTCGCACTCATCCAGGAGTTGGCCGATGCACTTGGAGGCGTAACGGCCGGCTCGAGGGCCATTGTTGAACTGGATTGGATCCCCCACACCAAGCAGGTCGGCCAATCGGGGCTGACCGTCGGGCCTCAACTCTATATAGCCGTCGGAATCAGCGGCGCCATCCAGCACCTCGTTGGCATGAGCTCGGCGAAGACAGTTATTGTAATCAACAAGGATCCGGATGCGCCCATATTCAAGGTTGCGGACCTCGGCATTGTGGGAGATGCCATGGAGATCGTGCCGATGCTCATTAAAAAGCTGAAGAAGTAAGAGCCGCTCCTCTTCTTACAACAATAGCCTTTCAACACCTACCCTTCAGTCAATGGATGCTCCAAGGTGAAAGAGTGTTCCGAAATGCTAGCCGAGCCTCTTCAGATCATCAACAAGCCCCTGCACCGCCTGAGCCGACTTGTTCAGGGCCTCGCTCTCCTCTGAGGTGAGCTTTATCTCGATGATCTCCTCCACCCCTGCGGCGCCCAGCTTCACCGGCACCCCGATAAAGAGATTCTTGATCCCGTACTCGCCCTGGAGAAGGGCAACGCAGGGCAGGATCTTCTTTTTATCCTTGAGGATCGCCCCTACCATCTCGACTGCTGCCGAGGCAGGGGCGTAGTAAGCGCTGCCGGTCTTGAGCAGACCCACGATCTCGCCTCCCCCGTTCCTGGTGCGCTCAACGATTGCATCGATCCGCTCTTGACTGAGAAGCTCGGTGATGGGGATTCCCGCCACGTAGGAGTATCGGGGAAGGGGCACCATGGTGTCCCCGTGGGCCCCGAGCACAAAGGCGTGGGTGTTCTCCACCGAAACCTTGAGCTCCATGGCGATGAAGGCACGAAACCGGGCTGAGTCCAAGACCCCGGCCATGCCGATCACCCGTTTCTTGTCGAACCCGCTGGTGTCTAAGGCCACATGGCACATAGCGTCAAGGGGGT